>Ga0116147_1003175_pt1 | contig 15777 bp, 12 predicted proteins | sample AD_JPNHG3_MetaG_FD_89749 | JGI IMG/M metagenome (GOLD analysis project Ga0116147, IMG submission 89749) | Active sludge microbial communities of municipal wastewater-treating anaerobic digesters from Japan - AD_JPNHG3_MetaG | ecosystem: Engineered > Bioreactor > Anaerobic > Digestate | place...
AATGATACATCCCCAGAGCAAGTAGAAGGTGAGACTGCCGCACAAGTTAATGATACATCCCCAGAGCAAGTAGAAGATGAGATTGCCGAGCAAGTTGATAATACATCCCCAGAGCAAGTAGAAGGTGAGACTGCCGCACAAGTTAATGATACATCCCCAGAGCAAGTAGAATGTGAGACTGCCGCACAAGTTAATGATGCATCCCCAGAGCAAGTAGAAGGTGAATCTTTTGAGCATGTAGAGAATCATTATGAACAACATAGTTCTCATTTAGGAAATTATATAGTTCTTCCAAATAAAGATTCTTCGTTATATGTGAAACTTTCTTGGCTATATAGAATGATGACTACTTTAGAAAAACAAGCACAATATTTGTACCAATTGATTGGTTGTCATTATTTTTTTGCAACTATAGAAGAGGAACAAAATCCATTAGAATATTTATTTCAAAAAATGTCTACTTTTAGTCGAATTATTCCAAAAAATTCCTCTATTTTATTGTTAATGCGTCTGATACAAGCACAAGAAGAATATATTTCGAAATTTTCTTTTGGGCAAAAACTCCTTCAATATGTGAGTGTATATAACATATTAGATAAAGTAGATAACATTTGCAAAAAATATTATGGATATTTAAATGTCAGCGAAAGTGCTTTTGTCACTATGCGAAAGAAAATAGATCTACAATCTCTTGAATTTCAAAGTACACCTTTATTTAATAAAGAAGACTTGGATATCGATAATGTTTGGAAGAAAGATTACTTGTATATGCGCATCCTACGTTTTATTTCTAAAGAAAAAAATATGCCCATATCCTTAGGTGTTGAAGAAAGAAAAGCATTAGGGTTATTAATGTCTTGCTTTTATGAAAATGGTTTGTTGTTATCCAATGATTTTTTACAAGAAAATCAAATTGCGATCCAAATATATAAAGATTTACAATTTTATACTCGCCAATTTCAAGAAATTCCGTCTGTTTTAAGTGATTTAAAAAATATTGGATATGCTAATATCCAAAAATTAACTCCTTCTAGCCTAGATCAGCGTTTTGTTAATATTTTCCCTTTAGAGGTTTTATCTCCGTCTTTTCGAGGCAGTGTTCTTGTAGAATTTTTAAATTATCAAATAGAAATTTCACAAACTAAGCAAGAAATGAACCAGGGGATGCGGCGTCGTATTTTATTAATGCAAGTGGAAAATGAAGTAAGACGATTAGAAGAAAAATATAGGGAAGTGAAAAATTTATATCCTAGCTATGTTAAAATGATGGATAACTTAATGTTGTTATCGTCTGTATCCAATATAGAAACATTAGGAAAACAAGTTATAGAATCTTGGAATGAAAAAATCAAACTTTTTCAAGATTATTTAAATATTGCTCGTTGGATATTGCAAGAAGAAGAACAAGAAAATATATGGTCTTGGTCTAAATTTTTTGAACAAAAGAATACATTTTTACATTGCGTATATCCAGAATTGCAAAAAGAGAGCGATCTTTTTTTATCTTTTTTTGCATTAGAACCTTTGCCGAATTTTTCTGAAATTCGTAGTCTTCTTCAAAAATGTCGAAACGTGAATATCGGTGAAGAAAAGCAGAATCAACTTTTAGCCATTTTGCAAGAACGCAAATCAGATACATTTAAAAATGCAAAAAAATTTGTAGATGATTTTTGTCTGACTGAATCTGAAGAAAAAATAAACCAAGCTCTTTGCAATCAATCTCATCAAAATTTTCAAACAAAAGAGTGGACAAATTTATATTGGCAAGCAAGAAAATCGCTTCCTTTTTCTTTACGCACTTTGCCAGAAACAGAATTTATAGAACAAATTATTGTTGCAAAAGATAGTAGAGAATTAAGCAATATTGTATTGCTAGAATTATGGAAATGTCGTTTTCAAAAATCTATTAATATTTCCATAGTGCAGTATGCATATAATGAACTTGCTACATTTTCTAAAGAACAAAAAGATAAAATTGTAGAAATGTTTCAAAATTCTCTCCATTCAGCAAAACCGAGTACTCTTTTTCAATGGCTTTTCTCTAATTATATATTTGAACCTTCTATTTTACTTTTGAATTCCTTTTCCTTGTTTGAAGGAAAACGTAGCGAAGAAATTCGTCGTTGCTTAGCACTGAAATATCAGTTAGAAGAACCACCATTAGAATTGCAATATAATCTTATCAAAACATTAAAAGAACAACTTTTACTCAAAATACCAAAACAGAAAATTTATGAAACACTTAAACAAAAAATTTTAGAAGGAAATGTATAATATATTTATTAATAAATTTTAAAAGAAAATATATAGTATATTGATCAATAAATTTTAAAAGAAAATGTGTAGTATATTGATTAATAAATTTTAGAAGAAAGTGTATAGGATATCTATATCTCTATATTTATGTATAGTATATCGATAAAATAAATCCCTCGTTCAAGAGGGATTTATTTTTTATATAAAAAAATATCATTCTTTTTCATTTTTTTTAAAAAAATACTTGACATATATCAAGGAATACAATAATATAAGTATATTTTTTAGATAATTTTTATAAAAAATATACTTATATTTTAAAACATGACCAAATCATTAAAATATTTGAGTGATATTATGGAAAAGATAACAATTTTATTTGCTGGTGGTGGAACAGGAGGACATACTATTCCTGGAATTTGTTTAGCTAATGAACTAAAAAAAATATATCCTCAAGCCGAGATTATTTTTTTTGTCCCAGGGAAACCTATAGATAAAGAAATTTTAGCAGCCACACCATATCCATACTATATTAATTCCATGACATCATTTTCACATTCCTTACAAGCACTTTGTAAATTTCCATTTCATTGCATTCGTTCTTTATGGCAAACGCATCGTCTTTTTAAAAAACATTCTCCGAATCTTGTCATTGCCTTAGGTGGTTATGCATCTCTTAGTGCAGGATATTATGGATATTGGAAAAACATTCCTATCTTCGCATTAGAAAGTAATAAGATTGCAGGAAAAACTATCAAAGCACTTGCTAAAATTTCTACAAAAATTTATACACCATGGCAAGTGGACGGTTTACCAGACAATAAAATAGAGGCTATTGGCATTCCCATCCGAACAGATTTACCAGAAAAACAACCAGAAGATTATCACAATAAAACGAATCTTACGATTCTTGTTATGGGGGGAAGTTTAGGGTCTGGTTGCATCAATACAACGATTTGTGAGACACTTCCACTGTTAAAAGATTTGGCAAATAAGCTCCATTTTATTCATCTTTGTGGCAAAAATATAGAGACAGTCCAACAAGCATACAATGATCATCAAATTTCGGCTACTGTCTTGTCTTTTTATCACAATATGCCAGAATTATACGAAAAAGCCGACATTGTCATTGCACGTGCTGGTGGTGCTAGTCTTGCAGAAATCAAATCCATTGGAATACCAAGCATTCTCATTCCATGGAAAAATGCTGCTGATGAACATCAACTCCACAATGCTAATGAAATGAAAAATAAAAATGCTGCTATAGTATATACTGAAGATATATTTACGAAAGAAAACGTGTTACATATCATTCAAGAATTTTTAAATACACCCTCCCGTATGTATGTTTTATCTATGAATGCAAAAAAAATAGGGCAACGCAATGCTGCATACGACATTGCACAAAATTTAGCATCTTATTTATCAAATTTATAAGAATAGGAGCCAATAATGAATTTCATGAACCACATCCATTTTATAGGAATTGAAGGAACTGGAATGAGTGCCGCAGCTCATATTTTGCTTGAGTCTAATATTCAAATTAGTGGTTCTGATTTACATCCAGGCGAAAAATCACGACAATTCATTCAACATGGAGCATTGATTCAACAAGGACACAGAGCGGAAAATATTCCTGCAAATACAGAACTTGTTGTTATTTCCGCTGCTATTCAAGAACAAAATCCAGAATTACAAGAAGCACGCAGACGAAATCTTCCTGTTATAAAATATGCACAATTTCTTGGCAAACTTATGGAAAATAAACAGGGAATTACAGTTGCTGGCACGCATGGAAAAAGCACAGTAAGTGGTATGCTTGCTTCTTTATTATACCAAGCAGAATTAGATCCTAGTTTTATCGTAGGTGCTATTCTCAAAGAATTCCATACTAATTCTAGAAAAGGACAAAGTAATTATTTTATTGCAGAAGCTTGCGAATATGACCATTCTTTCCTAAATTTACACCCTTATATTGGCATTATCACAAATATTGAACCAGATCATCTAGATTATTACAAAACATTTGCAAATATAATCCAAGCATTTCATGATTATGCCACATTAATACCAAAACAAGGCAAACTCATTATTGAAGCTAAGGCTAAAACATATTTACCCAATAATTATCCTTGCTCTATAGAAACATATAGTCTTTATACAAAAGCAGATTGGCAAGTCAAAAACATACAGCAGTTAGAAAACCATAACCAATTTACAGTGTTTTATAAAGAGCGAGAAATAGGTACATTTCGTATACAATTGCTAGGTCTTCATAATATTGAAAATACATTGCCTGTCATTGCAACTGGTCATTCATTAAATATTCCTATTGCAACTATGCAACGTGCTATATTCAATTACCAAGGAATCGAACGACGCTTTGATATTTTATCTGAAAAACCAATTACAATTATTGATGATTATGCTCACCATCCTACAGAAATACAAGCGACATTACAAGCTTGGCAAGAATTAGGCTCTTTTCATAAAAAATATTGCATTTTTCAACCTCATCAAGCAAGTCGTACTGCACTTTTTTTGAAAGAATTAGCAACTTCCTTCTCTCATGTTGATGAAATTATTATTAGTGACATCTTTTTTGCACGTGATTCTGCTCAAGATAAAGAAAAAATTCATGCAAAAACACTTGTAGAAGAAATTCGAAAAAATGGACAAAATGCCCATTATATTGGTTCTATGGATGCCATTATACAATACTTACAAGATAATCTTGTTGAAAATGACTCCATATTAACCATGGGAGCGGGCACAATATGCTATGTTGCTCAATCTATTGCCACAATTGAAGAAAATAAAAAGGCATGTTTGAAGTTGAAAATAGGGTAATAAACAAAAACATTTATCATGATCAATAATAATATAATAAACAAAGGAATTTATCATGATCAATAATAGTACAGTAAGAATGAATAACCATAAAGGTAATATGATGCAAAAGATTAGAAAAATAGGGCTTATTATATTTGTAGGTCTCATTGGTATATTATATTTTATGGGGAATAAAAAAGAAAATGTAGAATCTATAAATACTCCAAAAGCTCCAGCAACAATACAAGAAAATGAAGTAGTAAATCCAGCACCCTTGCAAAATAATATGACTGCATTTCAATTTACACCACCTACTACCACACAAGGTTGGGGGCTTCCAATTTTTTCTAATGACAATCAAATAAAAAGTGCAGAAATTTCAAATGAAACACTACAACAAGACCTTCCAAAACAACAAGAACAAAATGTTGCCACAAATATAACAAATGTATCCTACCAGCCCAAAAAAGAAGAAGTACAACCAATACAGCAGTCTCAACCTACGCAAATAAAGAATACAAAAAAACAAACAACAACTCCAAAACCTGCTCAAAGATCAAGAGCAAAATCGAAATCAGAAGATACATACACTATTAAAAAAGGTGACACATTAGAAAGAATTTGCAGAAGAATATACAATAATGGTGCATTATGGAAAGCTTTATTTGAACATAATAAAGAAACTATCAAGTCGCCTAGTAAATTACGAATAGGTCAAGTATTATATCTGCCATTGAAAGAAGAATTATCTCCCTCGTCAAATAAAAAAACAGAAACTAGAAAAATACAGCCAAAATCAAGCAAATCAAAAAACATAGAACGACCTCAATCAATGAATTATATTATTTACATTGTGAAAAAAGGTGATACCTTAGAAGTCATTGCAAGAAAAAATAGAACTACTCCTGGAAAAATTATGGATTTCAACAAAAAATTCAACATTAATATTAATCCTGATTATCTTCGTACTGGGAAAAAAATTTATATTGCAACAAAGTAAAGATTTGAGAAAAGAGTAAAATAAAAGTGTGGTTCCATGCAATATCTTCTACAACCCCTTTAAGCAGAAAAGAAAAAATTCAAAATACAATTTACATATTCCTTCATATTGGGGGAATATGTATTCTGTTATATTGGATTACAAAAAATGCATATATACATGCTTTGCAAGAAGAAAAATTTTATATTGATAAAGAAAACACACACCTTTCGAACTTGCCCACTTGGATACAGCCTTTTACCACAGATATTATCCCAGAAAAAATTCCTAATAAATTTTGTATTTTTAATCCAAATATAACAAAAGCAATCAGTGACTTATATGAACAAAATCCATGGGTAAAAAAAACTTTGAAAATACAAAAATGTTATCCAAATTCTTTAAAAATCAATCTTGCACTTCGTCAGCCCTTTATATATGTACAAAATACTCAAAAAACATTTGATTTATATGATGAAGAAGGCATTCTATTAAAAGAGGAAGTGAACGAATCATTTCCTCTTCCACTTCCTATACTCACAGGTTTTGATAATGTTATGCAACAGCCAAAAAATATTCTTGAATCAACATTTAAGCTATTAAAAATACTTACCTATCATAAAATTTACGTTTCCCATTATAATCTACAAATAGCAACTCCTAAACAATATACAATTCTTGTATTTAAAGGGAATCAAAACAATATTATCTGGGGATCGCTGGACAATGAAGACCCTATTTCCTTACAAACAAAAATACAACGACTTCAAAAAATTCCACCACAGTTTTTAACACAATCTACAAACACCCCACAGGAAATAGATTTACGCTTTCATAAAACTATTGTACGCCCAATACAGATACCAAAAAAAGAGACATGCCATGAAAAATAATATACCAGAAAAATATAAATACATAACTCCTCCACCACCAGAAAAATCTCCTATAAAAAGAATTGCCTTATTTTTATTTTTTGGAATTTTTATTAGTCTTGTCATTATCAGTTTTCTGAATCGACCGAATATAATATATTTACAACATAAAGTAATGGAAGGTGAAACTATCCGTGACTTATCTGAAAGATATTATGGAAATCGAGAACTCTGGAGCAAAATTTGCATTTTAAATGCAAAAAAACTCAAAGGAAAAGATGAATTGCCAGTTGGTGAAACTATACTCATTCCTATAGAAAAAAAATAAATTCTTGTTCACTCAAATTTACTAAGTTTCAACAAGTTTTTTATTCGTAAGGGACAATATGAAAACAATATATATCTTCCTATTCGCAACATTTTTCTTTTATGGTTGTGGTTGTTATACAGCAACAGGACGACCATGTCGTGAAGTTGTTGTTCATAAACCTGCACCACAACCAACATACATTCAACCAAAACCAGTATATATACCTCAGCCTTCCTCACATACTACTCCAGACGTTATCTTAGCACCAGATCCGCCAGCACCAAAAATAAATTTAGAACAAACTACATTAAAAATAAAGCCAGAACCAATACCTGCACCTGTTTGGACACCACCCAAATCAACACCTGCACCTGTTTGGACGCCACCTAAACCAACACCACCAGTTAAAAAAAATACGCCTCCACCAGCACCTAAAAAACAAGAGCCTTCGAAAAAAGGAAAATGGCATTTACGCTTGATAAGTTATGATGATAATAGTTATCAACAATACCAAGCAGAAAAAACAAAAAAAGAACTAGAAAAAAGTGGATTAAAAGATCTTAATATACGTAAAGCCCAAAATCCTAAAAAAACAAAGCAATATATCGTAATAGATATGGGAAATTATGAAACTCCCAATACAAAAGAAGCTCAAAACATGCAAAAAAAAATGCGTGCATGGAAACATAAAAACAAAACACCTTTTAAACAAGCATTTTTTGTCAAATATTAATAATTGCCAATGCAAAATAAATAAGGAGAAATATAATGACAAAACGCATCCTTTGCTTACTAGGAATATTTTTATTAACAGCTTGTCAAACATTAACTACTCCCAAAGATGAGGACGACGTACTTATTTATAACGAACAACCACTAGATCCTAAAGTTACTGTCCTTGACCCTACTGTTTCAGAAGCAACAGCACCCGTAGTTCCTAATTACAATCAAGAAGCCATTCGATTAGCAGAAGAACAAGCAGCAAAAGAAAGAGAAAAAGCAATTCGAGCAGAACAAGAGGCAGAACAATTGAGACGTGAACTGGAAGAAATTACAAATATGCGCCAAGCAGAAGAAGATGCAAGAAAATTAGAAGAAGAAAGAAGACAAAAAGAACTTGAACTTGAAAAAGCAAGACAAGAAGCAGAAGAAAAAGCAAGAATCGCAGCAGAAGCCCAAAAAAAAGCAGAAGAAGAAGCAAGAAAACAAGAAGAAATAAGACGTAAAGCCAATAATCCTTGGCATATACGAATCATTGCATTTGACAACGCAGAAAAATTTAAAAAACGAGTAGATGATATCGCAGAATTCTTAAAACAAGAAGGCTTTGAAGATATTGTAGTACGACAAGCAGGAAAAGGCAAACATTGGGTTGTAGACGTTGGATATTTCCCTAGCGATAAAGATGAAGAAGCACTAAAAGTTTTAGAAAAAATCGTTAATTTAAGATATAGAGGTAAAAAAGATTTTGAATCTGCAATGTTTGTAAAATATGTACTTGAATAAACTCATGAATGCATATTGGAATAAACTAACGATTCATACAATGCGTTTTTGAATAAGACAATCCTATTTCTTGAAGAATGAAATTTAAGGACAATTTCCTTTTTATAAAAGCAAGATACAGATAAAATTAGGGATAGTAGCCATATAATTATAGCTACTATCCCTTTTATTAATGTATGATGATTTTATTTATCATCTTTTTTACCTGTACCAAAATAAATGCTTAGTAATAAAGAAATTAAAACAATTACAGATAAAGTAGTACGAATACTTTCATTATCAATGCATGGAAAGGGCATGGGCCAATCCAACATTAATATTGCAATGAGAATCGCTGTAATTGCTTCCCCAGCTACGAGTCCTGCACAAAGTACAGTGCCTTTTTGTATAGCAGCATCTAATACAGACTGAACTTTAATTCGTTTTGTAACAATTAAATGAACAATACCACCTAATAGAATAGGAAGAGTAGTAGAAAATGGTAAATAAATACCAACCGCTACAGCCATAGGACTAATTCCAAAAGAGCATTTGAAATGTTTTAACAATAGACCAATGATCACTAAAATAACACCAAGAAGCATTCCATAACCAACCATATTCCAAGGTATGGATGCACCTTCTTTAAAAAGACCTTGGGCCATAGAAGCAAACATATCTGCTTGAGGAGCTTTTAATCCTTTTCCAATACCATACGCTTTATCAATAAAAACCATCACAGGAGCTGCTAGAAAAGAACTGAAAACAACTGCTAACAATAAACCAATTTGTATAGCTTTTGGTGAAGTACCTACAATCATAGATGTTCGAAAATTTTGTGCAGTTGTACCAGATAAACAAGCAGCTAGACAGACAACGCCAGCAATCATTAATAGCGTAGTGACAGCGTTCATATCCTTAATTCCACCAATATACAAGAAAACTGCTGCCAATAAGAAAGTACAAATTGTAATGCCAGAAACAGGTTGATTAGTACTACCAATTAAACCAACAATATATACAGAAATTGCTACAAAAAAGAAAATAGCAACAATTGTATAGATCGTAGCAATCGTTGCTCCAGCAATGTCTACTGTACTAAAATAAACACTTGCAGACATTAAAAGACCAACAAAAATTAATCCCCAAATTGTTTTTTGAGATAAATCTACTTCATGTACATCAGCTTCTTCGTGTTCTTTAGCACCTTTAATTCCTCTGATCACTTCTTTAATAGCTGCAACGAGTTGTTTTCGAATGTTAATAATAGACCAAACACCTCCAACAATCATAGCACCTACGCCAAGAAAACGAACATGGTTACGCCAAACCATTTCTGCAAAATCAGCTGCTTCTATATTTGCTGGGATGGCTATACCAATTATACTTGGATTTGCTGTAAATAGAGGAACAAAAATTAACCAAGCAATGGCACCTCCCATAGCAACTAACATAGCACCATTAAATTCAAGAATAAAACCAACGCCTACTAATGCTGCAGAAACATCAACGCCCACTTTAAAAATAGCATTGCCAATTTGTTGTGTTGCACTTACTGTTTCTTGTAAAATAGCAACTCCTAAAGATGCAATTTTTACAAAAGCACCACCAATAAAAGCAAACAACAAAGGAATAACTCCTTCAGCCTTGCCTTCATTTAATGCACTCATGCCTGTTTTTAAAATTTCTGCAGTAGCAATTCCTTCTGGATATCGCAATTCTTTGCAATCACGAACCATAGGACGACGTAAAAATCCTGTTAACATAACACCAAGAATACTACCAGCCATAACTGCAAATGTAATGACTGCATATTCCTTCATACCCCATTCTGCAAAAGGTTTAAATGCACCAGAAAGTACAAGAGCTGGGAAAATAAAAACAACACCAGCTGCTAAACCTTCGCCTACAGAACCAGTTGATTGTGCTAAGTTCACTTCTGCAACAGAACGACTGCGTAGCATAATACCTACTAAAATAATAGCAATCACACTACAAGGTATATTTGCTGATATAGTCATACCTACTTTTAAACCAAGATACATATTGGCAGCAGTCATGACAATACTTAAAATAATACCAATTACTAAAGCCTTGATTGTCAGATCCGATTTCATAAAAAATACTCCTAATATGTTTTAAACACAATAAAGTATTCTTTTTACCATAAACAACCCTATAAACTCAAACTATTTTTATTTTTATTGTAAAAATTTATTCCCTTTTATTGATTTTAACAACAGAGTAATTGCTAAAAACAATAGAGTTTGAGTCCAAACAAGAATTTTTAAATACAGTGTTTTATAAAGGACGAAAAATAGGCACATTTCTTACACAATTGCTAGATCTTCATCATATTGAAAACACATTGCCTGATATTGTAGCTGGAGATTCATAATGATTTTATTTATCATCTTTTGCCCCTGTACCAAAATAAATGCTAAGTAATAAAGAAATTAAAACAATCACAGATAAAATAGTACGAATATTTTCATTCTTAATGCATGGAAAGGGCATGTCCCAATTCAACATTAAAATTGCAATGAGAATTGCAAGAATTGCTTCCCCAGCCACGAATCCTGCAGAAATTATAGTACCTTTTTGTATAGCTACATCTAATACAAATTTGACTTTAATTCGTTTTGTAACAATTAAATGAACAATACCACCTAATAGAATGGGAAGAGTAGTAGAAAATGGCAAATACATACCAATAGCAACAGCCATAGGACTAATTCCAAAAGAACACTTGAAATGTTTTAATAATAGACCAAGGACTATTAACATAACACCAATAAGCATTCCAAAACCAATCATATTCCAGGGAATCGTAGCACCTTCTTTAAAAAGACCTTGTGCCATAGAGGAAAACATATCTGCTTGAGGAGCTTTTAATCTTTTTCCAATACCATAGGCTTTATCAATAAAGATCATTATAGGAACAGCTAGAAAAGAATTGAAAACAGCTGCTAACAATAAACCAATTTGTATAGTTTTTGGTAAAGTACCTACAATCATTGAAGTTCGAAAATTTTGTGCAGTTGTACCAGATAAACACGCTGCTAAACAGACGATGCCAGAAATCATTAATATCGTAGTGACAGCGTTCATATCCTTAATGCCACCAATATATAAGAAAACTGATGCCAATAAAAAAGTGCAAGTTGTAATGCCAGAAACAGGTTTACTACCTATTAAGCCAACAATATATACATAAATTGCTACAAAAAAGAAAGTAGCAGTGATCGTATAGATCGTAGCAATTGTAGCACCTGCAATATCTATTGTACTAAAATAAACACTTGCAGACATTAAAAGACTGACAAAAATTAATCCCCATGTTGTTTTTTGAGATAAATCTACTTCTTGTACATCAGTTTCTTCGTCTTTCGCACCTTTGATTCTTCTGATCACTTCTCTAATAGCTACAATGAGTTGTTTTCGAATGTTAATAATAGACCCAACACCACCAACAATCATAGCACCTACGCCAAGAAAACGAACGTGATTACGCCAAATCATTTCTGCAAAATCAGTAGCTTCTATATTTACTGGGATGGATATACCAATTATACTTGGATTTGCTGTAAATAGAGGAACAAAAATTAACCAAGCAATGGCACCTCCCATAGCAACTAACATAGCACCATTAAATCTAAGAATAAAACCCATGCCTACTAATGTTGCAGAAACATCAACGCCCACTTTAAAAATAGCATTGCCAATTTGTTGCGTTGTACTTATTGTTTCTTGTAAAATAGCAACCCCTAAAGATGCAATTTTTACAAAAGCACCACAAATAAAAGCAAATAACAGAGAAAGAACTCCCTTAATCTTACCTTCATTTAATGCATTCATACCTGTTTTTAAAATTTCTGCAGCGGCAATTCCTGTTGGATAGCATAATTCTTGGCAATCATAAACCATAGGACGACGTAAAAAGCCTGTTAACATAATACCAAGAATACTACCAGCTATAATTGCAAGCGTAATGACTGTATATTCCTTGATTCCCCAATCTGCAAAAGGTTTAAATGCACCAGAAAGCACGAGAGATGGAAAAATATAAACAACACCAGCAGCCAAACCTTCACCCAAAGAACCAGTTGATTGTGCTAAATCTACTTCTGCAATAGAACGACTGCGTAGCATAATACCAACTAAAATAATAGAAATTACACTACAAGGTATATTCGCTGATATAGTCATACCAACCTTTAAACCAAGATACATATTGATTGCAGTCATGATAGTACTTAAAATAATACCGATTACTAAAGCCTTTATTGGCAGATCCAATTTCATAAAAAATACTCCTGATATGTTTTGAACACAATAGATAATTCTTTTTACCATAAACAACCCTATAAACTCAAATTATTTTTATTTTTATTGTGAAACTTTCTATCTTTTTAATAATTTTAAACAGAGTACAACAGAATCTTCAACATTCAACTTAGGCTTTACAACTTAGACTTTATTGTACTCTGGGGAGTTGCTCTGGGGAATTACTCTGGGGAGTTTTGTTGCTCTGGTGATGCAAATATTGCTCTGGGGGATTTACTCTGGGGTATTTGCTCTGGGGCGGATTTGCTCTGTGCTCTGGGGAGTAGAATATGCTCTGGGGAGGGGATATGCTCTGGGGAGGGGATTTGCTCTGGGGAGGTATCAGTTGCTCTGGGGAGTGGATTTTGCTCTGGGGAGGTTGCTCTGGGGAGGTTGCTCTGGGGAGGTTGCTCTGGGGAGTGGATTTTGCTCTGGGGAGTGGATTTTGCTCTGGGGAGTGATTTGTTGCTCTGGGGAGTGGATTTTGCTCTGGGGAGTGTAGTTGAATATAATAATAATTTTTGATATATTGTTTTGATAAGTTTAGGCTAAACATCAGAGTATTAAATAATGAACAAAATTGTATAATTGTATTTTTAATTAGTTTTCAATTAGATTATTAGATAAAAGGGAGGAAAAATGAAAATATCTTATTGGATTTTTGCAATTAGTTTTGTTGGAATTATTAGTATGCTTATGCTTGAAAAATTTTTTGATACATTTAAAAAAAATCAAAATAAAAAAGGAGAAACACTGAGTGTTAAATATCCAAAATTAAGCATTGTATTGGGAGTATTTTTGATTTTGTTTGTGGGAAGTTTAGCATATATTTTCTATGGAATAGCAATAGTTGCTATTCATAATATTTTTACTTGGATTAAAGAAGTTTTCTTGAAACTAGATGCCGTAGTTATAGTTGCAATGATATCTGGTGCATCTATAAGGGGTGTCTCTAAAATAAATGTTAAATATCCGAAATTGAACATTGTATTGGAAGTATTTTCGTTTTTATTTGCGATTTTGTTTTTGGGAAGTTTAGCATATATTTTCTATGGGATAGCAATAGTTGCTGTCAATAATTTTTTTACTTGGCTTGCAGGGCTTTCCTCGCAATTAGATGCTGTAGTTATAGTTGCCATGATATCTGGTATAATATCTATCATAGGTGTTGTCATAAGTTCTGTGGTCTCTAAAATAATAGACTATAAGAAAAAAAGAGAAGAGTATTTATCTCAGAAAAGAGAAGTTCCATATGGTGAGTTTATTGAAATGGTATATAGAATTACGGCAAAACCAGCTAATAACGAAACCTATTCCGAAGATGATTTTATTCAGGATATCAGCCAGATTTCAAAGCAACTTATACTTTGGGGATCACCACAAGTTGTGGAAAAGTGGTTGGAATTTAGGAAAATAAATCGTAGTGAACAAAAGGGACAACTATTACATGATGATTTATTGAGTGTTGAGTCTATCATGAACCAAATGAGAAAAGATCTAGGAGTAAAAGAAGTAAAACAAGAACAGCTATTGGGATTTATTAACGATATTAAGAGTGTGTTTAACTTAGCAAGGGGAAATAGGAAAATAGAATAGTTTTAAGAGTGTATTTAATTTAACAAGGGGGAATAGGAAAATAGAATAGTTTTGTTACAGTGTAATAATGAAAATGAACTGGCAGTGAAAGTGGAGTAGAATAATCTCCAAACCATCGGATTATTATGAACGGAAATGAATTGTCTTTCAACGCTAATTTTGTACATTGTTATTACTAGTTGCATAATTGGATAAGAAGAGTTTAGATAGTAGAAAAGAAATCTTTTTGTTTGCCTTCAGTAATATGTGAAATAGTTGTCCAACTTTGGCGTACAAAGTGTGGAAATGATTTTTTTGTATGGTATATATTTTTCAAAAAAGATAAAGTGTCTTTATCATTGGAATATCCACAACCGAGTTTGCCCCATGTTTGTTCTAAAAATGTTAATTGGCGGTCTCGTTCTACTTTTGCTAGAATGGAGGCTGCAGAAACTACAGGATATTTTATATCAGCTTTGTTTTCAATGATAAGGTTTATATTTGTATTTTGGATAGATAGTTGTTTCTCAAATTTTGTGCCATTTTTTCCACGTTTCCCAAGTGCATCTATAAATAATGTATCGATTTGTTTTGTATATGAATTGACTAAAGAAGATATTACTTGTGCTTCTAAATAATTTAATAGTTGTTTGTTACAATATTGATCCACTACATTGGCAGGAATACTTACAGTTGTGGCGTATATGCTTATGTTGAAAATTTGTTTTTCCAATTCATTACGCAATGTTGGAGATAATAATTTAGAATCTTTTATACCTAATGTTGGGAATGTTTTTTCTGTTTCTGATTCTATCACAACAAATCCTATTACTAGTGCTCCAAGTACACAGCCTTTACCAGCTTCATCAATGCCTGCGAAAATCATGTTTTGATCCTATCTTTTATGTTTCAAAAATAATGCTACTACTTTAATTACACATCGTTATCAATTCCATCGAAATTTATGTTTTGATCCTATTGTTTATGTTTCAAAAATAATGCTACTACTTTAATTACAAATCGTTATCAATTCCATCGAAAGTTATGTTTTGATCCTATTGTTTATGTTTCAAAAATAATGCTACTACTTTAATTACACATCGTTATCAATTCCATCGAAAGTTATGTTTTGATCCTATTGT
>Ga0116147_1003179_pt1 | contig 15771 bp, 12 predicted proteins | sample AD_JPNHG3_MetaG_FD_89749 | JGI IMG/M metagenome (GOLD analysis project Ga0116147, IMG submission 89749) | Active sludge microbial communities of municipal wastewater-treating anaerobic digesters from Japan - AD_JPNHG3_MetaG | ecosystem: Engineered > Bioreactor > Anaerobic > Digestate | place...
AATGAAGCACCCGCTGAGGAAGCTTTACCCACTATAGACGCAGAAGATGAGGAAAGCCCATTTGGAGATGAAGACGATGAAATACCCTTTTAATCCAATCCAACTATATATGAATTTATATATAGTGGATCAATAGAGATTAAGAGATAGGCGAGAAAAATAATAAAAGCGAGTGAGTATCTATATTTTTAATGGCTTATTCAATGGCTTTCTGAAAAGCCTTTAATTAATAAAATCCAGAGGTTTGAAGTTAGAAATCGGAAATAATTTAATAATATTCGTGGTCGAAATTTTTCATTTAATAAGTTTTATTTTAATAAATATATTATGAAGGAAAAATTAATTGGAGAAATTACTCATTATTTTGGAAAAATAAATGTAGCTATTGTGAAATTGTATGATACTTTGAAAGAAGGTGATACTATTCATATAAAAGGCAAGAATACTGATTTTACCCAAACTGTTTCTTCTATGCAAATAGATCATGAAAATGTTAAAATAGCTAAAAAAGGAGCAACAGTTGGTATGAAAGTAAACAACAAAATAAAAGAAGAAGACGAGATCTATTTAGTTCAAGAATAAATAGAAATAGATAAAGTAATTTCAAAAAATTTATAAATTTTTTATATGTTTAAAATTAAAATACCGGCTTCGTGAGAAGCAATAGCTGTATTTGTAGGCACAGTTATTGGTTCTGGTGTATTTTTATTGCCTTATGCGGCTATACAATCGGGAATACTTATGAGTAATATTTGGTTGATTATTTTGGCTATTTTGTTAATTATAGTACACTTAGCCTTTGGTGAAGTTATATTAAGAACCAATAATATTTATAGTTTAGCGGGTTATGCGGGAAAATATTTGAGTAAATCAGCAAAAAAGTTTATATTTATTTCTTCACTTGTCACACTTACTTTTTCTTCTATGGTATATTTATTATTGGCAACTCAATTTATTGGTACATTGTTGCCTGCTAATTTTTTACCTTTTAATATTTTATTTGGAATATGTTGGGCAGTATTTAGTATTTGTAGTTGTATAAAATTATCTCATATTAGTAAATTTAATTTATTGTTAACTATTGGTGAAGTAGGGTTTATTTGTGTAATTGCTTGTTATATTTTTCCATATATTAATATGAGTAACTTTCAAAATTTTTTATTTAAACCCAATTTGTTAATGTCCTATGGTATTATTTTTTATGCGTTAAATGGTTTAGCGGCAGTACCATTAGTATTTAGTTTGTTGCGTGAAAAGAAAGCAAGTCCTAAGAGCTTCCGAAAAGTAATTGTTATAGGATCAATAATTGTTTTTGTTGCTTATTTCTTATTTATGAATTGTATAGCTTTGGTAAGTGGAAATAAAACTACACAAGATGCAATATCGGGACTGGTTCATTTTGCAGGTAAACCAATTGTGATTTTGGGAGCAGTGGCAGGAATTTGTATTGTCTGAACTTCATTTATTGCTTTTGCTCAATACCTTAAAACTTTATTGCATAATGATTTTGGATGAAATAGTACTATTAGTACTTTAACTGTTGTTTTTTTACCCTTATTGTTTTTATTTATAGGAATAAATGAAATAGGAGATTTAATATCTTTGATGGGGGGCGTAATCGGAGGATTGGATGGTTTGGTTGTATTTTTGATATATATGGCCTCTAGAAAAAAATCAGAAAAAGAGCCAGAATATAAATTGAATTTAAAGCCAGCAGCCATATGAATAATTGCCGGATTTTTCTTTGTTAGTTCTATTTTACAGATTATTATAAAAACTTTACAATAATTTGTAAGTTAAAAATATTAAAAGTTTAAGAAAATTCAATTAATATCGGGGTTGTTTGGGGATCTTGTATATTATAAAAAAATTTGCTATAATTATATTATATAAAATAGTTATATAAAAAAGGTCTTAATAATTTTAATTAACTAAATTAAAGATATTAAACAATATGCCAAAAATAAAATATATAAAATTATTAGCAGTTATAAGCATTGTAGCTATATTTGTAAGTACTAATTTTGTGTGGGCGCAGAGCCAAAATACAACTCCCCCCGAAGAAATAGGTTGATTCGGGTATGGTGCCAGGGATCCTAAAGTATACCCTGTCCCTAGTTGAGTTACAAAATGTTCAGATAATGATTTAAAAAATTTAAAAGATTTTCAAAATTGTATAGCACAAACACTCGATATTACTGTTCTTGATGTATATAAGTTAAATAAACCGCCTGCCTGTACACAAGTAGTGAATGGGTGGGTGTGTAACCCAGACACTTTTATAAAAACATATTTACAATATACAGATTTATTAGAGAAAGTGGGGTTTAGACGTGTAAATTATGATCCAACCGCCACTACTACAACTACCAAACCCGTAACTACTACCAAATCGATAAATACTACTAAACCAGTAACAAAAGTAACAAACAGAGTTGTTCGTACAGGTATTGTAGTGGATAAAGATGTAAATATTGTAGTTATTCAATCACAAAAGGTTGTTAATACATGACAAAGTTTTTTGAGATGAATAGGTATTGTAAAAACTGAGAAAGTAGAATATATAATATGAAATAGTCCATCCACAATAGTTAGAGATAGTATAACCAGAACATCTAAAAATACTATGAATTTTGAAGACATCCAAATAAATGATAAAATAACTGTAACTGGCGAACTAATAAAAGAAGCAAGTAAAGATGTAAGAGGTGAAATTATTGCTAAATTGATTAATGTTCAACCATATCAAGTAAAAACTACTGTTACTAAAAGAATTACAGAAACTACAATACCCTCTGGTTCAATTACCAATACGACAGTTCCGTTGAAAAAATATCAAGAATCTCAGCAATCTACCACTTCTACAACAATTCAAAAAGTTATATTACCATGGCAAACAACTAAACCAGTTAATATGCCCGGTGTTGCTATAAGTACTGTAACTAAACCTGGATTATTATATAAATCAAAAGAGTGTGCCAGCGATGGAGAACCTATTCTTAAAGTTGTTGGTATAGGTATTACTGAGAAACCACCTACGAAATGTTGCGAGGGATTAAAATTATGCAGTTTTCTTGTTACTGATGAAAAAGAATTTATTGAATATCAAGGTGTGTTATCACAAATACTTGGTTATTGTAAAATATCATGTCCAGAGAACGATACAACAAAAGATTTGTTGCCAAATCCAACTAAACCAAAAACTCTTTTGGAGTCTATTTCTGATTGGTTTAAACCACAAGTAAAAGAGTGCTATACCAATAAGGATTGTGAAAATAAATATTGTATAAAGTATCCAAGCTCTTTTATACCGTTGAATAATAATGTCTCTACTTCAATAATTCCTTTATGTAATTATTATTGTAGTACTGAAGGTAAATGTGAAAAGCTCGATCTAGGAATTATTACCCCCAATGCTACTAGTACAAGTGATACTATTGAACCCAATATGCCTATTACCGATATATCATGTAAAGATAGTTCTGAGTGTATTTTGTGTAACGGTGCTTGTTTTTCTAAAAAATTGTGGTCTAATATGGAGCAATTAGGTATAAAATGTGAAGTAAACGCAACTGATAAGAATAAAAAATGTGAATGTAATGCCCAAAATATTTGTATGCTTGTTAATTTATCAGATACTTCTACGAGTACAACTTCCAGATCCAATATAACTTTACCCAATACTTGTACAAATGTGTATTCACCAGTTTGTGGATATGATAATAAAACTTATCAGAATCGTTGTGAATTGGATAGAGCGAATATACAATTTAAATATACAGGAGTTTGTACAACAACTACTACTAAAGCTTTACCACAACCTGGCCGCTGTTTTACTAATTCTGATTGTGTATGATTTGGCGATAGATGTATAGCTACAAATATGAAAGCAGAAGTAGAAAAAAGTTTAGGATTTTATTATCCTTTTGTATATAAAAAACCAGCTAATTTAAATTGTGTGTGTTTGTCTTCTGCTCCTGGTAATAGTATGTTAGGCTTTTATTGTTCTGCGGAACCAGTTGGAGTAATAGGTATACCTTCTACAAGTACTACTACTATTACTGTTCCAACTTCTCCGTCTTCTAGTACTACTACTTCAACAACAATGACAACAATTCCACAATATTCTTGTGAATGTCCAGATATTTATCAACCAGTTTGTGGTATTGATAATAAAACTTACAATAATGCTTGCTATGCAGGTTGTGTCCATATTCAAATAAAACGCGAAGGAGTATGTGAAGAAGCTCCTAATGTTCCGAGCACAACAATTCCGCAATATTCTTGTGAATGTCCAGATATTTATCAACCAGTTTGTGGTATTGATAATAAAACTTACAATAATGCTTGTAATGCAGGTTGTGTCCATATTCAAATAAAACGCGAAGGAGTATGTGAAGAAGCTCCTATTGTTCCTGACACAACAATTCCACCCAATATAATTCCACCAACTACTATACCAATAATCACGCCCCCAACTACACAACCTTTAATATGTATTGCTTTATGAGATCCTGTGTGTGGTGTAGATGGGCAAACTTATTCAAATGATTGTTATGCGCAGGCTGCTGGTGTAGCTGTAAAATGTCAAGGTGAATGCCCATGCGAGTAATTTATCAATTAGTATTAGCAGTTGGCAATTAGCTATTATTAGTTAATAGAAGCAAAAATTCGCGTTAATCTGTGTATTATTTTTGTAAATCAGCGTATTATTAATATCTAAATTTTTGTGGTCATTTGGATGTATTTGTAAATTTGGATTGTGTTTATTAAAAATTGGACTTTTTTAGTTTTCATTATTTATAAATTTAAATTTTATTATGATACCCAAATATACAATTGTTGGTGGTAATAAATTAAAAGGAGAAATTATATTAGCAGGGGCAAAAAATGTTTCCACCAAAGTTATTATTGCTTCGTTGTTAGCTGATAGTAAATCTGTTTTTGAAAATATGCCCCGAATTAGCGATGTCGAGACAACTTTGTTTATTTGTAAGTCATTAGGAGTTAAATATAAATGATTAGATAAAAATGTTTTAGAGGTTGATCCAAGTCATATAAAATCTTATAAAATTCCTGTGGAATATAGTGGATTAAATCGAATGCCAATATTATTTTTTGGTCCATTGCTTTATAGATTTGGTAAAGCAGAAGTGCCAACAATAGGAGGTTGTAGTATTGGTGCACGCCCTGTTGATCTACATGAAAGTGCTTATAAAGATTTGGGTGCAGAAATAGAATATAGCAATCATTATTATAGAATTAAATCTCCTAAAGGGTTGAAGGGAACAATTATCAAATTAAATTATCCGAGCGTTGGAGCTACGGAAAATATTTTGCTTGGTTCAGTATTAGCCAAAGGCACCACAGTAATTCAAAATGCAGCTATTGAGCCAGAGGTAGAAGAGCTTGCTTTATTTTTGCAATCAATGGGTGCAATGATTTATCAAGATGTCAATAGAACGTGAATTATAAAGGGTGTTCAACAATTACATGGAGCTAATTATAAAATAATGTTTGATAGAAATGAATTTGTATCTTTTGCTTGTTTAGCTATGGCCAATAGAGGAGATATTTTGATAAAAGGAGTAGAACAAAGATATGTAATGACTTTTTTAAACGCTGCGAGGAAAATAGGTGCCAATTTTACCATATATAATGATGCGATTAGGTTTCATAATAATGAAAATGTTAAGTTTAAATCTATAGCTGTGGAAACAGATGTTCACCCAGGGTTTATGACTGATTGACAGCAACCATTTTGTGTAGTTTTAACACAAGCCAATGGGACTTCGATTATTCATGAGACTGTTTATGAAAATCGTTTGGGGTATACAGATGCTTTAAATAAAATGGGTGCGAATATTCAATTGTTTCCTGAATGTTTAGGTAGTAAACCGTGTAGATTTGTAAATAAAGATTATTTACATAGTGCTTTGATTACTGGACCAACGGCATTGTCAGGAGCGAAAATTGAAGTACCAGATTTGCGTGCAGGTTTTTCTTATGTTATCGCTGCTGTGATAGCAAAAGGTAAGTCTGAACTAATAGGTGTAGAAAAAATACAACGAGGATATGAAGACCTTAAAGATAGACTACAAAACATTGGCGCTATAATAGATGAAACAAAATAATCGATTATATAATAACATAAATTGTTGATAATAAAGTATGGTGTTTTTAATATGAAATTAAAATGTGTGTATGAATATACAGTTGTTTGATTATGAATTGCCCAAAAATTTAATTAGTCAAAAACCAATTGTACCTCGAGACCATTGTAAATTGTTGGTGTACAACAAAGAAACCAAAACTATAAAACATAAAAAATTTTATGATATTGTAGACGAGTTAGATAAAAATAGTGTTTTGGTTTTGAATGATACAAAAGTATACCCAGCACGTTTGTATGGGAAAAAACTTACTGGTGGTAAAATAGAAATATTTTTGCTTGGCACTACTAATAATAAATTTAGTTTAGACAATTTGTCTAATAGTTGAAATATTTTAGTAAATAAAAAAGTAAAAGATAAAGAAGAAATAAAATTTTATTTGAAAAATAAAGTAGTTTTGTCTGGGATCATTGTAAATAAAGGCCAAGATACTGATTTAAAAATAGAATTTAATACCAAAGGGAGAAACTTAATGCATAAAATTTGGCAATTAGGGCAAATACCTTTGCCGCCTTATATTAAAAATTATAATAAGCATAAAGGTAAATATTATCAAACTATTTATGCAAAACATTTTGGGTCTTGTGCTGCTCCTACAGCAGGATTTCATTTCACTAAAAATTTATTAAATAAAATAATCAAAAAGGGTATTAAAATAGAATATATTACTCTTAATGTAGGAATAGGAACTTTTAAACCAATTAAAACACAAAATATAGAACAGCATCATATGCACAAAGAATATTTTGAAGTATCCAAAACTACAGCAAAACATTTGAATACATATAGGCAACAAGGTAAAAAAATTGTAGCAGTTGGAACTACTTGTGTGCGAGTGTTGGAAACTATTGTTAAAGACAATCAATTTGTTTCTGGCGCTGGGTTTACAGATATTTTTATTTATCCTGGCTATAATTTTAAAGGTGTTGATCAGTTTATCACTAATTTTCACTTGCCACGTTCAACTCCTTTGATGATGGTGGCGGCATTTGTGGGGTTACCAGAAGAAACTTTGAGAATATATAAGGAAGCCATACGTAAAAAATATAAATTTTATAGTTTTGGCGATGCTATGTTTATAAAATAAATAAGATAATATATAACAATTAATAATGGGTAAATAATAATTTTGAATGTTATAATTTTTAATCAAAATGAAAGTTTTTGAAATCAAATATAAATCTAAAAATACCAAAGCAAGGATTGGAGTTTTACACACGGCTCATGGTGTGATGGAAACTCCAGTTTTTATGCCACCTGCTAGTAAAGGGTATTTAAAAAGTTTGGATACTTTGGATATAAACAATACCAAAACCCAAATTATTTTGATTAATGCCTATCATTTATTTTTAAATCCCGGTGTACATTTTATTCAAAAATACGGAGGAATTCATAGTTTTATGAATTGAAATAAACCTATAATAAGTGATTCAGGAGGGTTTCAGGTCTGAAGTTTAAATAATAAAAATAACAAATTAGCCCGTATAAAAGATGACGGGGTATATTTTATTTCTCCTTATGATGGGTTTGAATGTTTTATTAATGCTCAAACATCTATACAGATACAACATAATTTAGGGGCTGATATTGTTATGGCGTTTGATGAATGTTCAAAAGATAAAGGAAGTAAAAAAGATATTAAAAAATCATTAGATTTAACAAATAAATGATTAAAACAATCGTTAGAAACTCATATTTATCTTAATAAAAGAAAAAATAATAAAGTATTATTTTTTGGTATAGTGCAGGGAGGTAGATACAAAGATTTAAGATTACAATCTCTTGAATTTGTAAAATCATTAGATACAGATGGTATTGCTTTTGGAGGAGAAACTATTGGATATAATATGAAAGATACAAAAAAATTATTGAATTATTTAGTGCCCTTTACAATAGAATATAAGCCTCGATATGCTATGGGGCTTGGGGGTAAGCCACAAGATATTGTTGATGCAATTATTTTAGGTATAGATATGTTTGATTGTGTTAGCCCTGCTAGGATTGCTCGACACGGAGAATTGTTTACTGGTGTGTTAGATTTTAATACTTGAAAAATCAAATCTAAGGTAAAAAATAATATTGTTCGAATTGCTAATAGTACATATAGAAATGATAAAAAACCAATTGATGAGCATTGTAAATGTTTTACATGTCAAAATTATTCTCGGGCATACTTACGGTATTTATTTATGCAACACGAGCCATTGTATATGAGATTGGCTACTATTCATAATATTTATTTTATAAATAATATTATACAAGAAATTAAAAATTATATAAAAAACGAATAAGGATTATAATGAATAAAAAAATTTTATTACATACTTGTTGCGCGCCCTGTGTTTTGCCAATATTGGATTATTTTAAACATCAAAAAATTTTAGATAATGTTGTTTTATATTTTTTTAATCCCAATATTATACCTAAGCAAGAATATGACAAGAGATTGTTTTATGTTAGAAAAGTAGGTAAGTATTATAATATAAATGTTCTTGAAGGTGAATATACAAATAAAGAATGATTGATGTACTTAAAAAATCATTTGGATTTGGATCTAACAAGTTATAAAGAAAATGGACCTCGGTGCGATGTTTGTTTTACTTATCGGTTGGAAAAATCTGTTTTATTTGCTAAACAAAATAATTTTGATAGTTTTTGTACTACTTTACAAGTAAATTTATATAAAAATACTAATTTTATTATTCAAAAATCTAAAGAATTATGCAAACATTATGGAATACAATTTATTGATTTATTGTTAGATAAACAAGAAGCTCATAAAAAAGAAAAAGAATTATGTCAAAAATTAGATATTTATAGACAAAAATTTTGTGGCTGTAATTTAAACATAGATTATAAATTTATTAAAAATCAAAATGTAAAAATTTAAATAACAAATCAAAAATAGGGAATCTGGTTTTGAAATAATAAAAATAATAAAGTATAATATTATGAAAATAGCTTGGTTTGGAAAACATTTTGGGGAAGAACCCCCAATTAGTGGTGATAAAGGATCAGGGACAATATTTTTTTCCGGATGTAATTTACATTGTTGTTTTTGTCAAAATTGACAAATTTCTCAGCAATGATTAGGTAAAGAATACACTGTCGAAGAATTAGTAGATATAATGTTAAAATTACAAGATCAAGGATCTCTGAATATTAATTTAGTAAGTCCTACTATTTGAGTATTTGATATTAAACAAGCAATAGTTATGGCCCGCCAAAAAGGTCTAACTATTCCTATAGTTTATAATACCAATGCGTATGATAAATTAGAAGATATTAAAAGTTTAAAAGGGTTGATTGATATTTATTTGCCTGATTATAAATATGGAGATGATAATTTGGGTATAAAATATTCTCGATGTATAAATTATTCAAAAGTTGCTCAAAAAAATATTTTAGAAATGTTAGATCAAGTTGGTGAGGATAATATAATTGTGCGTCATTTGGTAATACCTAATAATTTAGACAACACTTTTGAGGCCTTAAAAACTATTCGTTCTTTTTCGCCGAATATTTGTTTGAGTTTGATGATGCAATATAATCCTCTTTATCAGGCAAAAAATTATCCAGAAATAAATCGCAAATTGTCAAAGGACGAATATAAACGAGTGATGCAATATGTAGAGCAATTGGATTTTCAAACTGGGTATTTCCAACCCTGAGAAGAAAATGCCAGCGAAGTTTTGATACCTGATTTTTCAAAACCTAATCCTTTTGTGTAAAAACAATTTTATAAAAAATTATAATAAACTTATAAAAAATTATAATAAACTATTGTTTTTGTATGTAAAATATGATATTATTTTTAAGTATAAAAACAGTCTTATTAAAAATCGAAACAATTAATAAATAATTAACATTTAGTAAATGGAATATGGTAAACACTTATTAGTCGAAGTTATAACAAAAAATTATGAAACACTTACTAGGATTGAAGATATTAGAGAATTCTTTGTGCAGATTGTAAAAGAGCTTAACTTTCAAGTAATTGGTGAGCCCTTTTTTTATAAATTTCCTTCCAGAATTAAAAAAATGCAAGGAGGAATAACTGGTATGTATATTATTGCCGAGTCTCACTTAGCTATTCATACTTGGCCAGAATCTAAATATTTTGCTTTTGATTTGTTTTCTTGTCGTGATTTTGACGAAAAGCAAGTAATAGAAATTATTCAGAATTGTTTTTTAGTTGATAGAATGTATTTTAAAGTTATTTTGAGAGGTATACAAAACAATTTTAAATAATTTATTAAGGCAAAAAATATTAAATTATGGCTTTGACAATCAACGTTTTACTATTTTGATTGCCTGTTTATCGTTATTAATATATTGAACATTGGGGAATTTTTTAAATCAAGTTAATTGACGTTTCGCAAAATCAATTATTTTTTTATATAAAGTATCATACATTTCTTGATATGATATTTTTTTATCTAAATATAAATTGATATAGCGATATTCTAAACCAAGATCATAAAGACGTTTTGAAGATATATTTTGTTTTTTTAATTTTTTTACTTCCTTAATCATACCTTGTTTTAATCTTTTATCAAGGCGTGTTTTGATTAAATGTTTTATTTCCTCTTTGGATTTCTGGGTGCTTAGAATAAGAATATCTGATGTGAGAGGTTGTTTTTTAAGTGGTTGTATTGGTTTTTCGGTAGTATAAATAATTTCTAATGCCCGAATTATTCGTCGTTTATTGTTTGAATCTATATTGTTGGCTCTAACAGGATCTAATTTTTTTAATTCTTGTCATAAATCTGTTAAAGGCCTTGCTGCTAATTGCGCTCGCAGTTTAGGATTTGTTTTTATTTTTGGGAATTGTAAGCCTTCAATAACACTAATAACATATAAAGGAGATCCGCCACAAATAATAGGTAGTTTTTGTTGCCGTCATATCTTTTTAATTATTTTGTTTGCTTGTTGTGTATATTGTGCTACAGTATATTGTTTTTTAACAGAGGCTTTATTGATCATATAATGCTTTACTTGTTTTTGTTCTTGTTTGGTTATTTTACCAGTACCAATATCAAGGTTTCTGTATATTTGTCTTGAGTCAGCTGAAATAATTTCTCCGTTAAATTTTTTAGCAATTTTGATTGCCAAATTAGATTTACCAGTGGCAGTTGCCCCCACTATAACTAATAATTTTTTCATTTTTATATTTGTTTATTTATGATTTTTGTTTAATGTAGAAATGATTGTCGATGTAAACTACAAGGGCCATATTTTTTTATAAGTTTTTTATGTTGTTCGGTGCCATATCCTTTGTGAATGTCAAAATTATATTTTGGATATTTTGTAGATATTTGTATCATTCAAGTATCGCGAGTATGTTTTGCAATTACAGAAGCCAGTGCGATAGAAAAAATTTTATCATCTCCTTTTATTATAGGTTTTTGGTTGTATGGCAAATGCGGGATTGTTTGATTACCATCAATTAATATTATATTGGGGATTATTTTTGATTTATTTATAATTTGTGAGATACATTTGTCAAAACATTGAAAAATACTTTTTTGAATCCCTATTGTATCTATTGTTTGATTGTCAATCATTGAAATACTAAAAATAATCTGGGGTAAATTGATAGCTTGCTCATAAATTTTTTGTCGTATTTGTGGGGATAGTTTTTTTGAATCTTTGACAAGGGCTACAAATTTATTGGGCAGTGGATAATTTGGGCGAATTAAGACTGCACAACTACAAACTGGTCCTGCTAATGGACCGCGGCCAACTTCATCTATCCCTATAACGAATGGATAGTTTTGTTTTCAATATATTTGTTCGATATCAAGTTTCATAATATTAAATCTTAAAACATTATAAATGTCAAGGTTGTTTTTTTCTTAGAAATAGGGTATATTATTTATACTTATAATAAGTTAAGCAGTGTTGTTATTTTTATTTCCCCGATATTTCATTATTAATATTATCATAAAAAGCTTTAAATTTCAAAGGATGCAATTTACTCATCTTCACGTACATACTCACTATAGTTTGTTAGATGGTTTATGCAAAATTCCTAATTTATTGGATAGGGCTAAGGAGTTGGGCATGAATTCTATGGCTATTACTGATCATGGTAATATGTATGGGGTTGTGGAATTTTATGATTCTGCGAAAGAAAGGGGCATGAAGCCAATAATTGGATGTGAATTATATGTTGCACCCAGAAGATTGTATATGAAAGAGCCACATTTAGATAGTTTTAATTTTCATTTAACAGCTTTAATAAAAAATGCTGAGGGATATAAAAATTTAATCAAATTAGTAAGTATTGCACATTTGCAAGGATTTTATTATAAACCAAGAATTGATAAAGAATTATTACAACAATATCATAAAGGTATAATTTTTTTGTCAGGATGTAAAAAAGGGGAGTTGGCTCAAACAATTTTATTTAAAGGTAAAGATAAAGCTAAAACAATATTACAAGAATATTTGGATATTATTGGTAAAGAAGATTTTTATTTGGAATTACAATACCATAAAGAAGACGAAGAGACTCAAAAGGTAAATGCTGTTTTGTTGGAGTTTGCTAAAGAATTTAATATCAAACCAGTAGTAACTTGTGATACACACTATATTTTGAAAGAGGATAAAGAAACTCATGAAGTTTTGTTGGCAGTGCAAAGTGATGCAGATATAAACGATCAAGATAGAAAATTGTCTATGTCCAAATTTGATTTATCTTTGATTGATCCCAAAGAATTAATAGAAGCATATAAAGATACTCCTGAGGTTATTGAAAATACACAAGAAATAGTTGATCGTTGTAATTTTGATTTTGTAAAAAATAAATTATTTTTTCCTAAGTTTGTGGCTCCTGATAATAAAACTTCCGAAGATTATTTAAACGAATTGGCGTGAAATCAATTTCCTTTATATTATACAAAAGATAATAAAGAAGCGAGAGATCGTGTTCAATACGAATTAGGAGTTATCAAGACTACAGGTTTTATAGATTATTTTTTAATTATTAGAGATATTACACAATATTGTCGCGAATCAAAAATTCCGTTTAATACACGAGGATCGGCTGCTGGCAGTGTTGTTTCTTATATTTTGGGTATTTCTGCGCTTGATCCTATTAAATATGATTTATATTTTGAGAGATTTTTGAACCCTGATCGTATTAGCCCGCCAGATATCGATCTTGATGTGGCAGATAAAGATAGAGGTCGGGTTATAGAATATATTACCAATAAATATTCTTCTAATAATGTTTCGCAAATTATTACTTTTGGTTTTATGAAAGCTAGAATGGCTGTTAGAGATGTCACGCGTGCTTTGGGTTTACCATATGCTTTGGGTGACAAATTGTCAAAAATGATTCAGGTACATATGGAATTGGATGATGCCTTAAAAAATATTCCAGAATTTAAAGAAGAATATGATAATAATCCCGATGCAAGACGAGTAATTGATGTTTCGAAAAAATTAGAAGGTGTAGCCAGACATGTGTCAACTCATGCAGCTGGAGTAGTTGTGAGCCCTGAACCTTTAGATAATTTTGTTCCTTTGCAACATTCGAGTAGATCAGAGAAAGATATTATAGTACAATATCCGATGTATCATATAGAAGCTTTGGGTTTGTTAAAAATCGATATATTAGGTTTGGCTAATTTGTCTATTATAAAACAAAGTTTAAGAGTTATAAAAAAGCTTTATAATAAAGATATTGATTTAGATGCCCTTGGGTTTGAAGATCCTAATGTATTTAGATTATTACGAAGAGGTGATACTATTGGAATTTTTCAAATGGAAAGCGAGGGTATGAGAAGAGTGGCGATTGATACGAAGATTGATAATTTTGAAGATTTAGCAGCAGTTATTGCCTTATATCGTCCGGGGCCAATAGAATTTATTTCACAGTATATAAATAATAAATTAGGTAAAACCCAGTGTAAATATCTGGATCCAAGAATGGAACCTATATTAGGTAAAACTTATGGTGTTATGGTGTATCAAGAGCAGTTAATGCGATTAGCTCACGATTTAGCTTTGTATACAATGGGCGAAGCAGATATTTTGCGCAAAGCAATAGGCAAAAAGAAAAAAGAATTATTGCTGGAACAAGAACAAAAATTTATAAAAGGGTTGGTTGCTAATGGTATGTCTATAGATAAAGCAAAACAATTGTGAGAATGAGTTATACCGTTTGCTAGATATGGTTTTAATAAAGCTCATGCTATTTCTTATGCGCGTGTAGCTTATCAAAATGCTTGATTAAAAGTTTATTATCCAATTATTTTTATGGCATCTTTGTTAACTTCGGATTATGGAGATTTGGACAGGGTTGCTATAGAAGTAAGGGAATGTAAAAGAATGGGGATTAAAGTGTTACCACCTAATGTAAATTATTCTTTTCCTGAATTTGGTGTATCTAAAAATAATGAAATTTATTTTGCTTTGTCGGCAATAAAAAATGTAGGAGATAATGTGGCACAGGCAATAGCTGAAGAGAGAAAACAGAATGGACAATATAAAAGTTTAGAAGATTTTTTGACACGTTTGCCTCAAGGCGTAATAAATAAAAAATCATTAGAAAGTTTGATCAAAGCAGGCGCTCTCGATGATTTTGGCGATAGAATTGTTTTGTTTAATTCTTTGGATAAGCTTTTGGATTTTAATATTAAAAAGCACAATGAAGCAAATAATAAGCAGTCTGGTTTGTTTGCTTCAGAAATTGTTGATAAAATTGCTTTTGTAATGCCATCAAATAATAATAAAACTGAATCTTTGGAACAAAAAAATCTTAAATTACAATGGGAAAAGGAGCTTCTTGGTCTTTATATTTCTGATCATCCGTTAAATCATTTAGGCAAAGTAAAACAAATGTCAAATGTAGTATCTCAAATAAATCCGTTGACAATGTTAGGAAAAACTATTCGGGTGTGTGGTATTGTTGGCAATACTAGAAAAATTTTAACTAAAAATGGTGAAGTAATGTATTTTTCTAAATTATCTGATGCCAATAAAGAAATTGAAATGGTTATATTTCCCAAAACATTAAAAAATATAGAAAAAAATGGTGGGGCAAGTATTGCCGACAATAAAGTTATTATTGCTACTGGCAGACTTGATAGACGTAATGATAGTATACAACTTATTTGTGATAATATTATAGATGTAAAAGAAGTTTAATTTTGCTGCTATATCTTTGAGTAATTTATTAAGTAATAACTTATTTAATTTATATTGTGATTGTTAGTGTTTTATATTATTGTGTTTATAGCCGTTTTTTCTCTGTTTATTTCTCTTCGTTTTTTAGATGTTTTTAGCTCTTGACATAATATGTATAATGTGCTATGATTATATTGTATCATATAAATTATGATTTTAGTAATATATATGATATATATTAAAATAAATACACAATATGAAACATAACCAATATCTACACAAAACACTATTATTATCTATTATATTAGGTATTCTACCAATAATACCTGTTTTAGGTTTTAGTACTAATTCATTTATTACTAACTCATTTATTACTAATAGTTTTACTACTACCACAACTACTAAACCTATTAATCTAATTAGTAATATCTCTCCTGTTGCTAATCTACAATCATATACG
>Ga0116147_1003180_pt1 | contig 15761 bp, 15 predicted proteins | sample AD_JPNHG3_MetaG_FD_89749 | JGI IMG/M metagenome (GOLD analysis project Ga0116147, IMG submission 89749) | Active sludge microbial communities of municipal wastewater-treating anaerobic digesters from Japan - AD_JPNHG3_MetaG | ecosystem: Engineered > Bioreactor > Anaerobic > Digestate | place...
AGTTTTTATAGTTATTTTCTACACAATGGAACCCAAAGAATTAAATAATGAAAAGAAGAAGCAAAAAAACACCTTCTATTTAATTTTTTTTCATTTTAACTTTGTTACTGCGGGCATAACAAAATATTGATGTAACATCTTAGGAAACCAAATATAATTATTATTCGATTGACGCTAGTTTTGCCATTTTTGAAAACTATGATATTTTCGCTTCTATGTTAATTGAAAATAATAAAGATTTTGAAAATATGGATGGTTTTGAAAATCGGAACCAAATTACCGAAAAATTTGATTTAAAGTCATTGGTTTGATTTAAACTTTTTAAAAAATATATATTTAACTAAGAACTAAAACGGAAACCGCCCCTGGCTTAGGATATTTAATGTGAGTTTATTGTAGGTATAAATAAAAAGAATAATAAAATCATATAATATTTTAGCCGCTATAGTCGTATTTGTTGACTTTTTTGGGATTTTTATCAAAATCTATTGACACAACAATAAATTCATTATATAATTTTCATGGTATCAATTGATACCATGGAAGCAGTTGTATTGAACCAGGAATCTAAGAGAATAGAATCTGAAGCAGATATCCAAGCGTACTTAGATAAACTCTGTTATGCATTGAATAATAATGCAATAATTACCTTTCAACAAAAGAGGGGTTCTGATTCAAAAAAAAATTTTAGGGTTACCAATATATACACAATAGGAGAGTTATTTCCAAATGATAATCCGGTAGAGGCTTTAAGAAATGAATTGAAAAAATTAACTGTACAAGAGTATATAGAAACCGTTAAGGATAATAGGTTTCTCAATAAACAGGAAATGAGAGTTTTTGGGCGGCAGTATCCAGGATTTGGAGACGTATATATAAAAATTAGAGTAGAATTGGTCAATGCTCAAATATTTGGAAATCATACTATTTTTGAAATGTCGTTTCATTTTGCAGAGCATAAGTTTAAAAAGGAAGATTTTCCATTTCGTAAGGGATAAGAGGAGGAGCAAAATGGATATTGTGAAAAAAGAGAAGATTTTATGTGTGTCGTGTATGGAAGAACATGAGGTTCCGATGGTAAAGGTCCGTGAAACAAATGTGTTTAAAGATATGGAAGTAGAATATGAAGCTACATATTTTTATTGCGAAAATAGTGACGAGTATTATGCCGATGAAGAAATGATTTCATCAAATGATATTGCGATGAAAAATGCCTACCGCGCTAAGGTAGGTTTATTAACATCGCATGAGATAGTTGATATTAGGAAAAAATATGGAATTTCCCAATCTGATCTTGCAACACTTCTTGGTTGGGGTGCAAAAACGATAACTAGATACGAAAGTCATCAAGTACAAGATGTAGCACACGATACCGTCTTGCGAAAGATAAATGAGGATCCTGAGTGGTATTTAGAATTGCTAAAAAGAAACAAAGATGATTTTACTGAAAGATCTTACCAAAAATATTATGAATCTGCTAAGGAAAAGTATGCAGATACAAAAGACGAGTATTTGAGAAAATCAATCAATTCCCAATATGTAAAATACAAAAATCTCCACGACTGTAACGGAAACAGGGAATTGAATTTGGAAAAAGTGGTTGATGCAATTAATTATTTTGCAAATTCGCCAAAAGTAACATTTTTATATGCAGTCAAACTTATGAAGTTGCTTTGGTATTCGGATGCATTATCATATAAAAGAAACGGTCACTCAATAACGGGATTGGTTTATAAGGCTCTTCCGATGGGAGCCGTTCCTTTGTGCTATGATTTGATTATAGACTTAAAAGGCATTAAATATGAGTTGGTGGATTTCGGTGATAATTTTGGATATCACTTTATTCCTTCAACAGACAAATCTTTTCCTAATCTAACGGAAGAAGAAAAAGGTATACTAGATGAAATAATCATTAAATTTGGAAATAAAACTAAAAATGATATGGTAAGATTAATGCATAAAGAAGTTGCATATATTGAAACTGCACCTAATGACGTTATTCAATTTAAATATACAATTGATTTAAGCTTGGATTAAAAATTTAATTCTTAATAGTTAAAAACTCCAGAACAGGTTAACCGAACTGGAGTTTTTTACATAATTGCTATACAAATTGTAAAAAAGATTATTTGTTTTTCTATATAGTGGGTTTAGAAATAATAATCCAATCACTCATGATGGTTTTTTATTGAAATTTTAAGCAATCTTATAAAACATGATATAATAAAAACGGAGCCACAACCGGATTTGGTTATTTACATGTATAATAACCAAATCAGAGATTTCTGAAGCTGATATAACTTCAATAAAAGTATATCTTATTTAAAAAGAGGTTAAGAAATCTTTTATCCAAATTATATATGAATTAAAAACGATGATTCATAAAAGAGGATAAAAAGATGCCTTCACCGGATAAATTCAAAGAAACGCTTGAAAATTATCAAGTTAATCAGGAAATCGTCGAGGAAATTTATACCGGTTTCGGGAACCTGAAATCAAGGACCGACATGAAAACCAAAGCAGCCTTTTTCAAGCAGGCTCTTGAAATAATGAACACCAAACTTTCCAAAGAAAAGGTGAAAGAAATCCTGGAAGCAAATGCCTGCTGCAAAAGCGGTCAAATTGAACCGTTTTTCCATTAAAAACAGAAATAATTCTATTGTTTCATTAATAACCAAATACTTAGTTGGTTCTTATTTGCGATGGTAGGCAAAAGAATTCCGTGATATGAAATAATTGCGATTAAGGGGGGGAGGTAAAACCATGTCAGGATATAAATATAAAGGGATAACAAGTAAAGAGTATTAATTTAAAGTTCTTGATTATCTAGAAGAATTGAAAATAAGATATTGGGTCGATTGCGATTGGGGAGTCGTTATTCTGACCGGAAAACAAAACAGAGATCATCGTGATATTGATTTTGATGCCGAATACGAGGAAGTCCTATTAAAAGAGTTGATTGGAAAAGGTTATAAAATCACCACCGATTAGAGTCCTTCCCGGATTGAACTTTACAATCCCTAACTCGGTTATTTGGAAATTTATACCTTGCAGATGAACGAGGAGGGAAGCGCCGTATTGTATCATCGAGAAAATAATCCGCTTTGCGAAAGCTTATATAAGGATAATCAAAGAAGTATACCAATACGAAAGGGTATATTTATGTTCAATATGTGACGGACCGAACAACCTTTACCATATTCAGCTGATTCCGAGATATTCAAATGAAAAAAGAGGTTCAACGAATTCCGTTAAAACCAGAAAAAATTATTTTTATTAGGAAGACAAGTTAACTTGTTAAGAAAAGGAATCTTGGAATATTTCAAAAAGAGAATTTGTTTGCATCCATAAAATTATGATATTAAATGGTTCAAAGTCTTAATGATTACTTAATACTTTGAAAAATAATTCTAATATGTTAATATAAAACAGGAATCGTTTTGTGGTTATTTTTTTAAGAGTTAAAAAACCACATGACCTGAACACTTCATTTTATTTTTCTGGAGAATACATATGAAATTGATTAAAGATGCCAACCGTAAAGTAAAAGAATATATATATCGCGATAATGTGCAAGCCGCATACAATGATACGGTGGAGAAAGTCAAGAAAGGTTATAAACATTCTTTTGCGTTAAGCATGCAGGTGCTTATCACAAAGGTTAGTTTTATTATCGAAGAGGTTGTCATTTCCCCCAAAAAGAAAGGGGAAGACACTTGTTTTGTCGGAATGGCATACCTATGCCAAAAGATATTAAAAGACGAATCGTTGTTCAGGGATTTGATATCAACAGGAATCAACTATTCCGGAAACGATGTAAAACACGGTTTGGAGGATATTGATATTGATATCAATAATTGCCTGATACAATACAATCGTCTAATCAGAGCATTGGTTGCAAAATTAAAATTACCATCACTGACTGCTCTTGAAATAAGGGCGAGATCCAGACAAAAAGAAAGAAACAAAAAAACCTTAAGAAAAAATGGGAAAATTATCCCAAAGGACAAGCCTTATGTTTCCTCTTCCAACTTTACGGTAAGAGACGGAAACAGAATGCTCAGTGTAAGTATTTTGCCTGGAGACGGAGTTGTATTTCGGGGAGGCTTTTTTAGACCGAAAAAGAGTTATATTAATTTCAATCTCTCGGTTAAATATCAGGGAGACGGAAGAGTAAAAAGGATCATTGCAACGATTCCAATGAAACCATCGGGAGAAAAGCAAATTTTATTAAAAAACGAAATCAATAATTTCGAACTGGAAACAGACAAATTCTTTTTTCCGAATATAAGGATTACTGTTGTTGCAGAAATAAAGTTGGGTTTGTTTAAAACCAAAACACTGAAATGTTGGGTTTCTAAGAACTTTCAGTAATGTGATTAAATGAATTGATATTCAACAGTTTATTGCGAGGTTACAATGAAAATAGAAGATTTAGCAAAAATCCAAAATCCCGACGGGGGATTCGGTCGATTCCATAGCATGAGTTCCGATAGTTCTATTACAACCGAAAAGGCATTGCGTCGCTTTTGGTTCTTAAACCTTAATAAAAATCACCCCATAGTCTCTAAAAGCCTGGAATATGTCAGGAAGTGCTTGTATAAAGAAATCGTTATTCCCGATAGAAGAGAAAAAGTCATTAATTGGGATGTGTTTGAAGAATTGATGTTTTCCAGCTGGTTGAATTTATTTGAGGTTGAAGATGAAAAAGTTGTTTCAATACAATTAAAATGGAAAAGTGTAATCGAAAAATCTATTATTGATGATAAGTTTGATTACACGGAATATAAAAAACAATATCGATTAATGTTTGGTAATAAAGGTTTAAGAGAAATATCACCATCCAGTTTTTATATGGTTTGTTTGTTAAAAAATATCCTAATCCCTTCAGCAAAAAAAGCTTACTTTCAATACCTTATGGAAAAGGGTATATATTATATTTATGATAAAAACTTATATGATCTGCCAAAAGAATTCGATTCTAAAAACACAATCAGTTATTTGATTGCGATTAAAATGGTTGCGGATTATGCAGGAGAAAATGAATTGGCTTTTGTAAAGAATTGGCTTTATAAAAATAGAAATAGAAACAATGAATGGGAGATGAAAAATATTAAACCAGATGGAATAGTATTCCCATTAAGTGAGAATTGGAGAACAAATGAAAATAAAAAAAATGATATAGATAGATTTGTCAAAGAGGTTTTCATTTATTTAAATAAGAATATGATACGTAAAAATGTAAAGTAATGATTCGTTTGGATGTTTTACATACCACAAAGTTTGTTTTTGTGGCATTATTTCTTTTCACCTTTTATTGAATTAAATGAAAATCAAAATTAACAGACGGGATTTTATTGATAATAAGTTTAGACAGTTTGAGTCTTTTTAATAAATTAAGAACAAAATTAAGAACATAGGTTTTATTCGATGTTAGGAGGTCTTTTTGTTGATTTATAGGAAATGATTTCTTATTACCTAGTTTTTAAAGTGATGTAGTAGTCTGAATATATCAAATTACCATCCTAAAACATTACCTATTAATTAAAAGATTTGAAATAAGTTCAATTTCTAAGAGAAAATGTTGATAACATAGACAGAATTGAAAAAAAGTGTTATAATTTAGAAAAAAATCAGGTTTTTCTGAAAAATATTTAGTCTAATATAAAAAACTGCAAAAAATTTTAATGCTATGATTGTTTTATTGGTGATAAACTATCTCTTTTTATTAACAAATTGCGAAGAAATAAAATTAAAATTTTCAAAAGAGAATAGAACATTAGCTTTTATGTTTGAAATTATACTTTGGTTTTCGAAGGAAATATTTAAAAATCATGAGTTAATTTGATATAACTAAAACTGTTACTATATTGCGAGGTTGGATTATGATTGTATATTCTGATTCAAAAAGAGGTTTTATCGATGATGTCATCAATAATAAAATTGCAGATAAAATTCGAGATAAATTCATTAAGAGCGGAACGTATTTAAATTTTGATTCTCAATTTTCAGCGTGGACAAACTCGATGCATTTTATGCGTAATGTTCTGGATGGAGATGCTTTTTCTGATGATACATTAATTGCTATAGAATATCAAATTCCTCGAACATCAAAACGAGTAGATTTTATTATTTGTGGTTCAAATGAAAATAATCAAGATAATATTGTAGTAATAGAACTAAAGCAATAGACAAAATTAGAAAAAGTAGATGATGAAAGTAAACACACAGTAAAAACCTTTACTGGTAGAGCAAACCGTTATGTGTCCCACCCTTCATATCAAGCATATTCTTACTCAATGCATATAAAAGATGCGTCAATGGTCATTCAAGAAGAAAACATAAATGTTATACCAACTGCTTATCTACATAATTTTGAAAGAAGTTATTATCAAGTGCTTACTGATCCTATATATCAAACATGGCTTGATGAAGCTCCAGTTTTTATTAAAGACGAAATGCACAAATTAAAGACTTTTTTAACTAAGTATGTTTGCAAGAAACCAAATGATTCCAAACTTTTATATAAAATTGAAAACGGATCAATACGCCCTTCAAAAGCCCTTCAAGATGCAATAAAATCTGTTCTTTCCGGCAAAAAAGAATTTATACTATTAGACGATCAAGTTGTTGCATATGACTGTTGTTTATCTAATATGGCAAAGTGTCTACAAGACGGAAAAACGCGGACAATAATAATTCAAGGTGGACCAGGAACTGGAAAATCAGTATTAGCAATAAACCTGCTTAAAGAATTGATAGACAGAGGTCTATTTGCATGTTATGTAACTAAGAATAGTGCTCCAAGAGAAGCTTTTTTAAGGTTGCTTGGAAAAGACAATCTTAAATTAGGTGTTAAGATTAAATCACTCTTTAGGTCTCCATTCAATTTGAGCCAATCACCTCCAAATGCCTACAAATGTTTGATTGTCGACGAGGCTCATCGTTTAGTTAGAAGAATGTATGGTGATTGGAGTGGAGAAAACCAAGTTAGGGAATGTATTAATGCAAGTTTATTGTCGATTTTCTTAATTGATGAAGATCAAAGAATTACAACAAAAGATATTGGATCAATAGAAGAAATAAAAAAACACGCACGCGAATTAAATAGCACAGTAATTATGGGTAAGAATTTAATTTTAAAATCTCAATTTCGCTGCAACGGAAGCGATGCTTATATTCAATTGATAAATAAAATGCTCCAAATAGATGAGTATGTAGATATAGATTTAAGCAAATTAGAATATGACATTAAAGTTTTTGATAATCCAATTGAGATGAAGAATGAACTCAGAAAAATAAATGAATCAGATAAGAATTATAATAAAGCAAGAATGGTGCTGGATATTGTTACGATTGGAATTTAAAAAACAAGAGAGGAATTTGGGATATAGTAATTGGTGACTTTAAAGCCCAATGGAACTTAGAAAATGATAAGATTTGGGCAATTAATCCTGACTCATTTGATCAAGTCGGTTGTATTCATACAGCACAAGGACTGGAGTTTGATTATGTTGGTGTTATTATCGGTAAAGATCTATCATTCAAGGATGGAAAAGTTGTAACAAATAAAAATGAAATATCTATGGATGATAAATCTTCAGGAATAAGAACAGCAGAAGACAGTCTTGCTAAGAAACTGATTTTAAATACATATAAAACTTTGTTAACAAGAGGATAAAAAGGTTGTTTTATCTATTGTGAAGACAGTAACTTAAGATCATATTTTAAAAAGTTAATTAAACAATAAATCGGAGGAGATTAGTATAAAAGACATTATTAATGAATTAATCAAATTCAGAGATGAAAGAAATTGGAAACAATTTCATACTCCCGAAAATCTGGCAAAATCAATTGTTTTGGAATCCGCTGAATTGCTCCAAAATTTTCAATGGGGAAATGATAAAACAGATAAAGATAATATAAAAGAAGAATTAGCAGATGTTATGACATATTGCCTATATTTGTGTGAATATTATGATTTTGATGTTAAAGTAATTATACTTGATAAAATAAATAAGAATAGAAAAAAATATCCTATTGAAAAGTCATTGGGAAATCGGACAAATATAATAAACTTTAGCAAATTAAGCTAATATAAAAGTAAACTCATAATATACGACGTCTTGAATTAGGCGTCGTTTTTGGTATACTATACCCGAGGTGAAAATGATGGATTTGAAGAAAAATGAACACTGGAATCAGGTTGTTGATGATTTTTTGTTATCTAGATTAATTCAGGTATAATACGCACGGCAAAACGGAAACAGTTTATAAACAGATTGTTGGTTATGTACCTAAGGCTATTGGTCGAGAACAAGGCAACCTTCTTTTCACATATAATTAGAAGCAATCCTCTTAATAAACTTTTCTATTTAAAAAATTTTAAAAACTATACATTATTGTTTTCAAACAGTTTATGTCAACCACAAGTTGACGATGAATTTTAAGTTTAATTTGCAAATTGAATAATATTAGACTATAATGTAATCGAATTCAAGATTAATTAAATCCAAGGAGGATTAAAGATATATGAGAAACATTGGTGATGTAATCAAAAGGGCTAGGATGGATTGTGGGATGACGCAGGAACAATTAGGGGAGAAGCTGTTTGTCACCAAGCAAGCCGTATCCAAATGGGAGACGGGCAAAGCTTATCCCGACATTTCCATTTTAGAAAAAATAAGCAAGGAGTTGAAAATCGATATAGCTGATCTTTTGACAAGTAATCTGGATTCAACAGTCAGAAAAAGAAAAACCGTAAAATTATTGTTAATTATTGTGCCGATATTGCTAGTGATAATTACGTCCGGAATAATTGTAAGTTATGCAATTAAAGAAAAACAAAAATGGATTCCCCTTGTTCAAGGGAGTTCCGTTTATCAAATGCCTTTTGAAGAATTAAAAACCGAGTTTGAGTATTATATATATGATAATTTTAAGGATTTTAAAAAAAGCGACTTTGCCAAATACCATTTCATTAATGCCAAAGCCTCCAAGGATGAAAGATACACCAGGAAATTTTTTAAAGAAAACAATTTAATGTTGGTTAAATTCAATAACGCAAAAGGGATTGATTATTACATTACCGAAGCAGATGTAACGGATGAAGCAATCAATTTGACCGTTCACGGTTTAAAGGATGAAAGAGATTCCGTAAACTCAACCTATTGGTTGTGTTTTGAATCAAAGAAAGAATTAAAAGGAAAAACCGTAAACTTTCAAGAGAAGATCTTCAGCAGAACCGAATGCAATCAGTTAAAATATCTTGATGCACAATCCGGTGCTTTTGCAACATTTCCTAACAGAAACCCTTTGGAAGTATATTATGTTACCGGTTTTTCGGGGGTGAGGGAATATACAGATTTGGATGAAGGTTTGTATGATTACGATATCATAACCAGATACCTTAATACTTTTGATAAAGCTTATTTTGATGAAAAAGACTTAATCATAATGCGAATAAAACAACTTGATGCCAGAGGCCTTCCGGTCTTTTGCGATACCAATGCCACAATTGAGAATGGCAAATTAACCATTACGCAATACGGGAAAGATGCTTATGGTTTAACATTCGATAAGTTGCCGGAAGAAATCAATTATTTGGTTGTTTTAATTGTGGATAAAAATACGCAAATCGATTCCATCGACTATTATTTTATCAACGAAGTTTCGTTTGATCTTCCGAGACGAAATGATGTTTTCTTTTCCTACGATATCAAAAAATACACACAAATAACGACTGGGCTTTATCAGATAAAGTAACAAAGATAAATTGGATTGCAAAGCAAAAGCAGACTGCAAAAAACAGCCTGCTTTTTTTATTGTTTATTTATTTTTTGTTTTCTCTTTGCTTTTTCCTGGATTTGATTGCAAATGAAAAGAGATACGCCAACATAACCATGCATAAAGATAAGATGATGATCCAAAAGATAACACCCATTTCATTTTTTTCCCACAGCCATCCGTTTTTTTCGTAATTCAAAAAGAAGTAAGGGACTATTTCACCGTTGAAGTTGACAGAGAATGCAGAGAGGGTGAGGACAAAGATCAAATAGTATAGCGGCATGGCAAGAGCGATTAGTTGTTTGAGTTTTCCAAATTCGATTTTGTAATCAAATATAAAGAAATCGATAATCGCAAGAACAGGCACAATCAAGTGAACCGAGAAATTGTCAAAAGATAAAAGATAGCTTGCAGGAAGTGTCGGGGCTAGCAAAGTGAAAAACACCAAAAAAGTAATCGTTATCGCAACAGCTATCGCAAACTTGGCAAGAAGCCAGTTGTTGTTGATTACTATCCTTCCCTTAATGTATTCAAGATAATGAAAGTACAAAAAGACCGCAGTAATAAATATCACCAAAAGATTGCTTTGAATAGTATAATATAAAAACGACTTAAAACTAATCATGAACTGACCTTGGTATATGGTTGCGAAAATGCCGGTAATACCAAAGAGGATAATCAGCGATTTGATGACTAGGCTTAAGTAAAATTGTTTCTTCAGTTCTTTTTCCATTGCTTATTTCTCCTTTGTCTCAATTATAAACTTTTTTCAGGAAAAAAGCAATCGGCTAAACCAAAAACAAATAATCCTTGTTTTTTTGCTATAGATATGTTAAGATTAAGTGAACAAAGAAAAGGAGGTAGGAAATGGGTTTTTGGAGATTGATGTTTTTAATGGATTTGCTGATACCGCTTTTGATGATTATTTATGGTTATGTTTATTCCCAAAGGGCTCCTAAAAAAATCAATTACTTTTCGGGATACCGAACCAGAAGGTCCATGCAAAACAAAGAAACATGGGATTTCGCCCACCGTTATTTCGGCAGGCTTTCGCTCGTTTTCGGACTTGTTTTGATGCCTTTGACAATTATTGCCGCGCTGACCTTTAGAAACACGGATGTTGAAACAGTAGGAATAATGGGAACTTTACTCATGACCGGGCAAATTGTTTTTCTCATTATCCTGATTATTCCGACCGAAATCGCTTTAAAGAAAAACTTTGATAAGGACGGTAACCGCAGGACCGATAGATAAAAAAATACAGGAATTTTATTGAATCTATGACAAATGGTTTTTTCGTGTGATAACATTATGGTAGTAATTTTAAAAAAGGAGTAAACAATGAAAACTTTGGGAAATATTATTTGGTTTATACTTGTCGGTTTTTGGTCCTGCTTGATTTGGGCTTTTTTGGGAATATTTTTGTGCATAACCATTTTCGGAATTCCGTTTGGGGTTCAATGCTTGAAAATTGCGGGATTTGTGGTCTTTCCGTTCGGAATGAAAATCAAAACCGATTTTGATTCCCATCCGATTGCCAATATTATCTGGTTAATCGTTTTCGGTTGGGAAATTGCCTTGGGGTACGTGATTGCCGGAGTATTACTGTATATAACGATTATCGGAATCCCGTTCGGCAAGCAATGCTTCAAATTGGCTTCAATGTCGCTTTTGCCTTTTGGCGCAACCTATTCCAAAACCAAAAGGAAATAACGTTGAAATTCGAATTTTGTAAAACAACTCGGTTAGATATATGAGTGAGGTTACCCATGAGCATATCAAAAGAAAGCATGATGTTTATCATCTATACCCACGATCAGGATAAGTGCAAAAACTTTTACGAAAAATTACTTGAAAGTAAACCAATTCTTGATGTACCCGGTATGACCGAGTTTGCTTTGGCCCCAAACGTTTCCTTGGGGATAATGCCCGAAAAAGGCATCAATAGGCTTTTGAAAAATAAAATCCCCGACCCATCAAAGGCAAACGGAATTCCCCGCTGTGGAATCTATTTTTATGTCAATGACCCGGAGAAGTATTTGGAAAGGTTAATCGAAGCCGGAGGAAAAGAGATCTGTCCCGGTAAATCAAGAGACTGGGGAGATTATGTTTCTTACGGAATGGATTTGGACGGAAATATATTGGCATTTGCCAAAAAATTGAGATAAATCCATAGCAATCATAATAGTCTTTATAGAGGGGGTACCCTCTTTTTTTATTTTTCTTATAAAGCTTTAAAATACTAACGGTTTATTAAACCCTATAATGATATAAGGAAAAAGTGTAAAACAGGGAGGAAATCCGATGAAATATGTCTGTTCGAATTTTAAACCGACCGTATTCAACCGAGTGGTTTATTTGGAGAAAAAATTGATTCCTTATTTGTTGAACGAAAGCATTCTAAAAATTTCGATTTAACAAAAAGCCTATGGTGAAAAATAATATAGGTTTTTTTGGTAAATATATATTATAAGGCAATTTATTTTAGCCTTTAATTCGATTTCCAATTATAAATATTGAATCAATTCAAACAAAGAAAAGCTGCATTTTCAATTTTTTGATTAAAAAAGGATTTTTTGACCAAAATATTACTGGTTGGATAAATTATGTCACCTGTTTTCATAAAAACGGTAATTTCAAAAAAATAGAGCTTAAAAAAACTGTTTGAAAACGTTGACATTTTTTGCATTTAACTGTATAATAAATTGTAATTTTTTAACAGGAGGTTTATAATTCATGAAACGCATTTTTTTGGTCTTGTCAGTGTTTATTTTTATGTTTGTTTGTGTTGCATGCAAAGACGGAGAAACCGATAAGGAATTGACTCTTTATTCATCAACCTCGGAAACCAATTTGCAAATTTTGCTTCCGGAATTCGAAAAAGCAACCGGAATTAAAGTGAATTACATTTACGACTCTACAGGCAACATCGTTACCAGAATCAAAAACGAAGCCGGAAATCCTCAGGCCGACGTCGTTTGGTTGCCGGAAGCTAATATTTTAGCAGATACTCAATATTACGAAAAATACGTATCACCTCATAACGATTTGTATGAGGATGCATTCAAAAACGTTACGGGATATGCCACTAACGTCAACTACGCTATTCCGGTATTGATTTACAACAAAACCATGGTATCGAATCCGATTGCCGGTTACAGTTCTTTGTTAAGAACGGAATTGAAAGGCAAAATCGCTTTCGGCGATGCGACTTCGAGTTCCAGTGCTTACAACCATTTGGAAAACATGATTCTTGCCATGGGTGAAGGAGCAAACAACGACGAAAAAGTTGCATCCGACGCCGCTTGGGAATATGTCGAAGCATTCCTTAACAATCTCGACAAAAAAATCATCACCAGTTCCAACGTAACCTTAACGGGTGTTGTGAACGGTGAGTATGCGGTGGGATTGTCTTGGGACACCAAAGGTTATGAAGCAATCAAAGCCAAACTTGAAGGCGATACCGCCTATGCCGACATTGAAGTAGTATATATGTCGGAAGGAATTGTTGCCAAAAACAGTTCTGTTGCCATCATCAAAGGAACCAAAAAGTTGGATCTTGCCAAGAAATTTGTCGACTGGATGTCAAGCCAGGCGGGTCAAGACGTTATCGGTGAAAAATTGGAAGGCGCTCACCCTATCCTTTCTACCGCAAAACTTGCCGATTACAAGAAATCCGATACTCCGTTGACTTACATCGCAATCACAACCGAATGGTCCAGCAACAAAAAACAAGAAATTCTCAATAAATATACGCAAATCTATCAACGTATTTTTGCATAATAAAAAACCAAAGTTAAACTGCCAGAAATTTTTCTGGTGGTTTAATTTTAAGGAGTGAACAAAATGAGTGTATCGATTAGAATAGAACATGCGACCAAAAGATTTGGAAAGAAAACCATTATTCCCGATTTGTCTTTGGAAATCAAAAAGGGCGAATTTTTCACTTTGCTCGGTCCGAGCGGCTGTGGGAAGACCACGCTGCTTAGGATGATTGCGGGGTTTAACAGTATCGAAGGTGGGGACTTTTACTTTGACGATTTGCGCATCAACGATATTCCGGCTTTCCGAAGGAATATCGGAATGGTATTCCAAAATTACGCTGTCTTTCCGCACATGACCGTGGAAAGAAACGTCGGTTACGGTTTGAAACAGCGCAAGATCAAGGATCCCCTTTACAGCGAACTGGTGGATCAAGTTTTGCGGGATGTTCATATCGAAGATCTAAAAGACCGGTATCCTTCCGAAATGAGCGGCGGCCAGCAACAGCGGGTTGCATTGGCAAGGGCAATCGTCATCCAACCTAATGTTTTGTTGATGGATGAACCCTTATCCAATCTGGACGCCAAACTCAGAGTCGAAATGCGGCTTGCGATAAAGAGAATCCAAAAACAAAAAGGCATCACCGCCATCTATGTAACCCACGACCAGGAAGAAGCCCTTGCGATGTCCGACAGAATCGCCGTTATGAATTTGGGCGAAATCCAGCAGGTTGGCACACCGATTGAAGTCTACAGCCATCCGGCAAATTATTTCGTTGCCACCTTCATCGGCCACAGCAACACTTTCAACGGTTGGATCAAGATCGAAAACGGGAAAAAGTACGTGGAACTGGACTCGGGAGAAAAAATCGAAATGGGCAATTTAACCGCTTTGGTGGAAAACGAACAAACGGTAAAAATGGTTGTTCGGCCCAACGAAATCGATTTTTCTGATGAAGGCATTAAAGGAACAATTTACGAAAAAATCTTTTTGGGTGCGCAAATCCGCTATACTGTAAAACTAAAGAGCGGCCAGTTAATCGAAATTCACAAAGAAATCAAAGACAAAATGTACGAAACGGGCGACGAGATATTTTTCAGTTTCGACCCATCCTTGGTAAATGTGTTTGATGCCAAAACCGAAAAATCCTTAATGGCAAGGAATGAGTTGAAATGAAATCAAAACGTTTCTACCTTAACGGCTGGACCGTTATATCGCTTGTTGTCTTAGTTTATTTTATCTTTTTCTTCATATATCCGATAACAAGAATATTAATCAGTAGCGTTTGGAACTCTTCAACCCGTTCGCTTGATTTTTCCAAATTCATCGAATTTTTCTCGAACAAATTTTATACCAACACCATTCTCAACAGCTTAAAGGTTTGCATCGTGGTAACGATACTTACCACAATCTTCGGGTCGCTTCTTGCCTATATCACAAGAACGATATCAATCAAATTAAAAAACATTGTAAATATTTTGTTGATGATTTCGGTTGTGTCCCCGCCTTTTTTGGGCGCCTATGCTTGGATTATTCTTTTGGGAAGAGCAGGTATTATCACCAAGGTCATCAACAGTCTGTTCGGCATCACTTACGGGGGCATCTACGGATTTAAAGGAATTGTTTTGGTATTTACCATCAAACTGATTCCGTTAATCTATCTGTATGTGTCCGGTGCCTTAAAGAACATCGACAATTCTTTGCTGGAAGCAAGCGAAAGCCTGGGATGCAACAAATTCAAAAGAATCATCCAAATAGTTGTGCCGTTGATTCTGCCGACGATTCTTGCCTCAAGCATCCTCGTGTTCATGAGGGTTTTGGCCGATTTTGGTACCCCGATGTTAATCGGGGAAGGTTACCGGACGCTTCCGGTATTGATTTATAATTCCTTTATCAGCGACCTAAATACCGACGAACCTTTGGCCGCAACCATCAGCGTGGTGGTAATCCTGATAACTACGGTTATTTTCCTTACCCAACGCTGGATCAGCAACCGCAAAAGAATCGAAATGTCCGCGCTTCATCCGCTGGAACCGAAGAAAGCAAAGGGCATAACAAACATCCTTGCCCATGCTTATGTATATATCATAACCGCCCTTGCGATTCTTCCGATTATCATTGTTTTCATCAATTCGTTTATGAAGTCGAAAGGAATTGTGTTTGCGGGTGAATTTACTTTCAACAATTACATCCAATCGTTCAAAACCATGGGC
>Ga0116147_1003181_pt1 | contig 15760 bp, 15 predicted proteins | sample AD_JPNHG3_MetaG_FD_89749 | JGI IMG/M metagenome (GOLD analysis project Ga0116147, IMG submission 89749) | Active sludge microbial communities of municipal wastewater-treating anaerobic digesters from Japan - AD_JPNHG3_MetaG | ecosystem: Engineered > Bioreactor > Anaerobic > Digestate | place...
GCACGAGCGAGTGCCTTTTCCGTGGCGACGATGCCCCGCGTGCTGCGCTGCTCTGCGGCGACGAAAGCCTTTTGCGATTTCTGAGTATTCGTCAGCACCGCATTCAGGCGCTTGACCTCTTTACTGTAGCTCTCGACTGCCTTTGCTGCTGCTACTTCAGCGGGTGTACCGACTATCTTGTCTTTGGCCATAACTGGGGCTCCTAAGAAAGTGCAATAAATTCTTTACGGGAAAAGAAGGTCACGCACCTTCTTGGGGCGAATGGAGAGAAAGAAAGAGAGGTACACATGAAAAAGGGACCTAAGAAGATATGCCCCCACACCCCGGAGCACCGCAGAATAATCACCGCTCTGGTGGGCTTCGTCGCACACCGCATCGCCATTGAAGGCTTGAGCGTGGAAAGCGACGCCGACCTACTGCGGGGTGCGCACGATCAGGGCATTCGGGAGGCGACAGAGACGATGGTACAGCACGTGAGAACGACCTTACTGCTGATACCGTGTGCCACGGAGCGTTACCGGATTAGGCTTGAGAAGGCATATAAGGCAATCAATCGATGACCGTACAGGCCACAAGAATACCCGACTCACAATGCCTTGACGGCATGCAATGGACCGCACACAACGTGCGGTACAAAAGGTTTTCTGACGTGCCGCCCGGTGCTCTGGGCAGGGTGCGTATCAGCTTTTGGAAACCGGGCAAGAAGAAAGTCTACCCGCTGATGCGCCGCCTGTTTCCGCTCCGCGAGTTTCGCGCGTGGGTGAATTGCGGCAGCGTCGGCGGGCTATGGAATGCCCGCTATAAGGGCAGGAGCTAATACCTTTCAAGAACCCCACCCACAAGGGGTGGGGATTGCTCAACCTTGTAGTTTTGAAGCAAGAACTACATAAGGAGCATCAGGCTGCTTGATATCAGCCCCACTCACATAACCTGTAGCCTGTGAGTGACACGCTTTCGGAGAACGTGCTTCCATATACCTTTGTCGTATAACTCGACCAGCATTAAGGTCTGCATGACAAACATAACCACAAACCTCACACTGAAACAACGATTGAGTCACCCTGTTGCCTTCGGCAACATGACCGCACTTTGGTGTGGAGGGTTAACTTGACTGTTCGTTGCACTATCATATCTATGATTATACAACGTAGTTTCTTGAACTCCTTGTCGGAGAACAAGAATTTGGGAAATATTTTAGTGAAAGGAGGATGCGGCAATTCCTCCCCTTCCACAAGGGAAGGGGTTTCCTTGCCGCTTAATCTATGAAAAGCGCAGACCCGAAGACAATCAGACTCTGGCACGATGAAGACGGCTATGCACTGGAGGTGCCTACCGTCCAAATCGAAATGAGTGCCCGCACTTTCGAGAAATTCCTTCACTTGCTGCTGACAGCAGCGGTGAGTGAAGCGACCTATCAGCGCCTGATGCCATTACTACAGCTAGATGGTGCTGATGACAGTTATTCCGAAATGGTACTGGACCCGGTGAACTAGTTATGACCCGTGCACAGTTACGCGAGCAAGCGAAGAAATTGAGGGACAAACAAAATGCCAAGCTCTTTAAGAGGCGACGTGCTGAAGCGCGACGTAGAGGGGCAAAGCTATCTTCGTCGGGTAGTAGTCAATCAAGTGATAGCCCCCCGATACCGCCAGCTATATTTAGCCCTTCTGAAGGACCTACGGTACGCGGAAGCACCCCCCGAAGAGCGCCCACTAATCGAAAGTATAGCCATCGCCCGCTGTCTAGAGGCAGAAGAGCTAGTGAAAGAGGACCGCGAGATTAAGACTATTCTTTCGTTGCAACAAGCCATTCGCGAGCACACACGAGCGCTATCAGCGCTCCGACAAAAGGCAGCCCCGCCAGTAGAAGAGGGCAGTACAGTGATCGACCAAATCAATAACCTGAATGCAAGCAGCCCTAGTTGAACTAGCCAAAGACCCGCTCTGGTTTGCCCAGACATTTCTACGGTACAAGCACAAGCCTATCAGCTTTCACCCGTGGCAGACCGACTTCATCCGCACCACCGACTTTCTGAAAGACCGGGTGTGCCTGAGAGCAGCGCGGCAAATCGGTAAGAGCCTACTGGTGTCAATACTGGTGCTCGCCTATTCCGTGATGCACCCCGACTGTACCACACATATTTTCTCCGCCTCGTGGCGACAATCGGGCAACATCTTTAGGTACATCACGCAACTAATCGAAGGCTCACCAGACATCAAAAAGCGGGTGAAAGGGAAAATCGGCAAAAACGAAGTGAGCTTCAAAAACGGTAGCCGCATCACGCACGCGACCGCTGGCCTTGATGGCAAGCACGCACTGGGCTACTCGTGTGAAGGTCGCGGAATGGTCGTCTTAGACGAGTGTGCACACGTGCGAAGTGAGGCAGCAAGACAAATAATGCCCATAGCCAACAATGCGGGGCTCATACTGGTGAGCACGCCGCAGTTTCCGTCGGGCTTCTTCTATGACGCCAGCAAGTCGGAGCACTTCAAGAATTACCACATACCCGCAATTCAATCGCCGCTCTATGACGCACAGCGCTTCGGAAAGCTTTAGGGACGGCTGCGGCTTCGGGAGAGAGCCGACACGTGCAATCTCCGGGACTCCGATCCGGCGGGAAAACTCTTTCGCGCCTAGCTCGAAAAACTGATCGTGCGCCGCAATCCAAAATAGATCATCCTCGATGATCGCGCTGCGCTCCGGTCGCACGATGTCAAGCTGATCGATCTGGTTTGCTTGGGGACCGATCAACCCGAAAATCGTCCGGCCGTCGGGAAGCCATTCCGCCGGTTCCATCTTGACCGGCTTCCCCGCCAGCCGGATTTCTCCCTGATCCACTACCCGGACTTTCGGGGAGGCGGCGCGGTTGCGGTTGCACCAGTCCCGGAATCGGGCAACGGCTTCGGTTGGATCGGCCGTCGGGAGATAGGTCTTTTTCCCGCCGCTCAACACGTAGAAACGCCGGGGACCGGAATCCCAGCAGAGGTAAGCTTGCGGCTTGTCAGAGAGGACGGGCACGCCGTTGGAATCGGTGGCGCAGAGGATCGGGCGTCCCCCCTTTGGCTTGGGAATTCTGACACGATCTACCGGGCAACCGTCCTTAGGGATGATTTTCGGATGATCTGGTCCGTTGGCCATTTGTTAGGCTCCTGTGCCGCGGGATTGCCGCTATCGGGAGCCTATCACAATCGAGGGGGTTTTTCTAGAGGTTCTTCTAAAACCGCGTTTTTGAGCTAATAACGCAATGGGCGCGGGTGGATTCGAACCACCGTAGGCGTAAGCCAACGGGTTTACAGCCCGTCTCCTTTGGCCACTCGGACACACGCCCGATTAACGGCGCCTGCCGCGGAAGACTTTTCCGCCGTTGCCCGGCACTTTGTGCCGTGCTCGCCGGCACCGGCTTCCATTCGAGCCACGAATAGTACGCCCTGGCGGCCATTTTGGCAACTGGCAAAGCTGCCGCGGCGGCCGGTCGCGGCGCCGGCCCTTGCCCTATGCCACCGGGGCGTCGGCCTCGCCCAGTGCCGCCCGTGCGCCGGCCCTGTTTCTATGCCAAGCCTTTGAACTCGTCGAGCGCTTCGGGGTTCGCCAGCGCGTCGCGGTTGCTTACGTCCTGGCCGTGCAGCACCTGCCGAACCGCCATTTCGACCTTCTTGCCGCTGATGGTGTGCGGAATCGCACTGACCTGGCGGATCAGCTTCGGTACGTGCCGCTTGGTCGCACCTTCGGCAATCGCCGTGCGAATCTTCTTCTCCAGCGCCTCGTCCAGCTTCAAGCCCTCCCGCAGCACCACGAACAGGCACACCTCGACGTCCGCATCCGGCGTGTCCCGGCCGACCACGATGCTGTCGACAATCTCCGGCATTCCCTCGACCACGCGGTAAATCTCCGCCGTGCCGATGCGAATGCCACCCGGGTTGAGCGTGGCGTCGGAGCGGCCGTAGACGATCACGCCGCCGCGCTCCGTGATTTCGATGAAATCACCGTGGCGCCAAATGCACCGGCCCGGGTAGTAGTCAAAGTAGGCCGAGCGGTACTTGCGGCCGTCGGGGTCGTTCCAGAAGCAGACCGGCTGCGATGGGAAGGGGCGGGTGCAAACCAACTCGCCCTTTTCCCCGATTACCGGCCGCCCGTCGGCGTCCCAGGCCTGCACGTCCATCGCCAGGCCGGTGCACTGAATCTCGCCCGCATACACGGGCAGCATGGGGTTGCCCAGCATGAAGCAGGAAATGATGTCGGTGCCGCCGCTGATGCTGGCAAGCTGCACGTCGCGTTTGACCTCATCGTACGTCCAGCGGAACAACTCCTCGGAGAGCGGCGAACCGGTCGAGCAGATGATGCGCAAGGCGGACAGGTCATGCTCGCGCCCGGGCCGCAGGCCGGCCTTTTGGCACATGCCCAGGAATTTCGGGCTGGTGCCGAAGAGTGTGACGCGCAGCTTCTCGGCGAGTTGCCACAAGCGCTTCGCGTCGGGGTAGGCCGGATTGCCTTCGAACAACACGACCGCGGTGCCGATGCCGAGCGCGCTGACGAGCCAATTCCACATCATCCAGCCGCAGGTCGTGAAGTAGAAGCTGCGATCGCCGCGGCGCAGATCGCAATGCAGCATCAGCTCCTTCATATGCTGGAGCAGCGTGCCGCCGTGACCGTGAACGATGCACTTGGGGATACCGGTTGTGCCGGAGGAATACATGATGAAGAGCGGGTGGTCGAACGGAACTTCTTCAAAAGTCAGCGGCGGTGCGGCCCGGTCGAGGGGGCCGAGCCACTCGCGCCACAGCACGGCGTTCGGCAGGCCGGCCAGGCTCGGCTGTTCATCCATGAACGGGACGACCGCGACGCGCCGCACGCCCTTGAGCTGTGCCAGCATTTCGGCTACGCGCGGTAGCGTCGGGCAGCGTTTGCCGTTGTAGGTGTATCCGTCGGTGACCACGAGCACGCTTGGCTCGATCTGACCGAAGCGGTCCAGCACGCCGCGCACGCCGAAATCCGGCGAGCAGGACGACCACACTGCACCCAGGCTTGCCGCGGCCAGCATTGCAATCACGGTTTCGGGCACGTTGGGCATGAAGCCCGCCACGCGATCGCCTTTTTTTACGCCCGCCTGGCGCAGAGCAGCCGCACAACGCGCCACCTCGTCGCGCAGCTCCCGGTGTGAGAGCCGCACCGCGCGGCCGCGCTCGTCCTCGGCCAGGATGGCGTCCTGGTCGTCATTAAAGCGGAGCATGTGGCGGGCGTAGTTCAGCGTCATGCCGGGGAACCACTTGGTACCCAGCATGCCCTCGCCCCTCATGGTGGCGTCGGCCGGCCGCGAAGGCTTAACCTCGGCGAATTCGAGCAAGTCGTTCCAGAATAGGTCGCGGCGCTCGATAGACCATCGGCGTAGCGACTGCCAATCGGGCTGGACGCCGTGCCTGCTCGCGACGGTGGTCATGAATTGGAACATTTGCGACTGATGCACGCGATCTTCAGACGGCTTCCACAACAGCGCGCTTGACATGGGCGCAACCTCCGAAAAAGGGACGCCGCTCATTGTTGCCGTTGGCGCCAGGCCGGTCAACGCCGGGCCTGGATGTGGAAAACCCGCGGCCTTGCTCGAAGCCCCGGCCGCAGATACAACGACTCAAATCGACCAGCCAGAAGTGACATCGGCCCGCCCGCGACCGATGTGGACTTGAAAAAACGGCCTTAACTGTCAATGAGGCGAGGAACCATCATGCAACGCGAGTTTGACCGTCGAGCGTTTCTGAAATCGGCCGGGGCTGCAGTCGGGGCGGTTAGTTTGGCGGGTGCGCTCGGATTTGCACCCGCGACGGGCGAGGCGCCTCAAGCACAGCCGCCATCTCACGCGGGCGGCCGCCGCTGCAAGCTGCAGAAATCCCTGAAATATGGCATGGTTGCAGGCGGGGCGTCGGTCCTCGACAAGTTTGAGCTCGCCAAAAAGGCCGGCTTCGAGGGTATCGAGCTGGACAGTCCTAACACGCTGGATGCAGACGAGGTTCTGCGGGCCCGCGACGTCACTGGCCTGGTGATTGACGGCGTGGTCGATTCGGTGCATTGGCGGCAGACGCTCGGCGACCCAGACCCGGCAGTGCGGGCCGCGGGACGCCAGGCGCTGGAGACGGCACTGCGCGACTGCCGGCTGTACGGTGGAACCACCGTGCTACTGGTTCCGGCCGTGGTGAGCAAGAAGATTTCGTACGCCGATGCGTACGCCCGGTCGCAGGAGGAAATCCGCAAGGTACTGCCGCTGGCGGCGGAGCTGCGCGTCACGATCGCGATTGAGAACGTATGGAACGCCTTCCTGCTCAGTCCGCTCGAAGCGGCCAGGTACACGGACGAACTGAACAGTCCGTGGGTCGGCTGGCACTTCGACGTAGGCAACGTCGTCAACTTTGGCTGGCCGGAACAGTGGATTCGCACTCTGGGCAAGCGGATAGTCAAACTGGATATTAAGGAATACAGCCGCAAGAAGCGCGACGAGCAGGGGCCGGGCGCCGGGTTTGCGGTCGAACTGGGCGAAGGCGATTGCGACTGGCCGGCAGTGATGGAGGCGCTGGACGAAATCGGTTTCCAGGGCTGGGCAGCCGCGGAAGTGGGCGGCGGCGACTTGGAGCGGCTAAAGAAGATCGCGACAACTATGGACCGCTTGTTCAACAGCTAAATGGGTTGCGGCGCCGATCCTCGAACAGACAGCCAGCCGCCTGAAAGGGCAGCCGGTCACGTTGCCTGCGCCTACCGTCGGGGCATTGCGGGCGCAGCAGAGCGAGCCCGCGGGAATGCAACTGCGAAAATAGTGCGCTTGGCCGACGGCCGCTATTCTTCCTAATTATTCCAGAAAGGACGGTTCTCTATCGTCAGTTGCGAGAACCGCGGTCCTGGGCGGCCGCTTGGGTATTCGGACGCCGCCGCACGCTGCCCGCGCGGACTTTGGCCCGCTTATCACGCGACAGGCCGGTTTTGGTCTCAGTCTTTTGGGCCGTCGCTCTCTGCGGTGTAGCTTTCGCAGCCGGCGCTTTCCGGCCGGGCTTGCCCGCGGCAGCTTCTTGTGGTTCGGGTGCGCGGTCGCTGGATGAGCCGATCTCGCCCGCGGTTGGCGCTGAGGGCCACTTCCGCTCAGGCAGTACTTGTGTGAGCACGTCCTCGATCGTCCGTGAGAAGGCAAAGATCAGTTCGTCGCGCACCTCTTTCGGAACTTCCTGCAAGTCCGGCTCGTTGCGGGCCGGCAGTACAACCTTCTTCAGCCCGGCGCGGTGGGCGGCGAGCACCTTCTCCTTGACGCCGCCGATCGGCAGCACCTGCCCACGCAGCGTGATTTCGCCGGTCATGCCAACGCTCGGGTCGGCGATTTGGCCGGCGAACAGCGAAGCCAGCGCACAGACCATGGCGACGCCGGCCGAGGGGCCGTCTTTCGGAACGCCGCCGGCCGGGACGTGGATGTGAATGTCGGTTTTGCCCAGGTCCGGGAGCTTCAGGCCCCACTGCCTGGCGCGCGACCGAATGATCGACAGGGCGGCCAGGCCCGACTCGCGCATCACCTCGCCGATCTGGCCGGTCAGCGCGAAATTGCCGCGGCCTTCCATGGCGGTGGCTTCGACGAAGATGATCTCGCCGCCAACCGGCGTGTACGCCAAACCGGTGACCACACCGGGCATCCCGCGTTCGAGGGCGAGTTCGCGTTCGAAGCGCGGCGGACCGAGGTATTCCACGAGGTCTTCGGGATCGACGGCCACATCCGCAACCTTGTTGCGGGCGACCTTGGCGGCCAGCCCGCGGCAGACGGTGCCGATCGAGCGTTCCAGGTTGCGAACGCCGGCCTCGCGCGTGTAGCGCTCAATGATGGCCCGAATCGCGTCGTCGGAGAACGTGACGTTGCGGTCGGCCAGGCCGTTCTCGGCGAGCTGGCGCGGCACGAGGTAGCGCTTGGCAATCTCGAATTTCTCGAACAGCGTGTAGCCGGGCAGATCGATGATTTCCATGCGGTCGCGCAGGGCCGGGGCGACCGGATCAATGTAGTTGGCGGTGCCGATGAAGAGCACCTTCGACAAATCGAACGGCACGCTGAGGTAGTGGTCCGTGAACGAGTGGTTCTGCGCCGGATCTAGCACTTCCAGCAGCGCCGCGGCCGGATCGCCGCGAAAGTCGGCCCCGAGCTTGTCCAGCTCGTCGAGCATCAGCACCGGGTTGCGGGTGCCGGCCTTGCGGATTTCCTGCACGATGCGCCCTGGGATGGCGCCGATGTACGTACGGCGGTGGCCGCGGATGTCGGCCTCGTCGCGCACGCCGCCAAGGGCGATGCGAATGAAGCTGCGGCCCAAAGCGCGTGCGATGCTCAGGCCGAGCGAAGTCTTGCCGACGCCGGGTGGTCCGACGAAGCACAGGATGGGACCCTTGCTGGCCGGGTTGAGCTTGCGGACGGCCAGGTACTCGATGATGCGGCGTTTGACGTTGGTCAGGCCGAAGTGGTCCTCGTTAAGGATGGCCTCGGCCCGGTCGAGGTCGAGGTTGTCCGGCGTTTCCTTGTTCCAGGGCAGCTCGCAGAGCCAGGTCAGGTAGTCGCGAATCACGCCGCTCTCGGGCGAGGCCTGCGGGACGCGTTCAAGGCGTTTCAGCTCGCGTTCGGCCTCCTGACGCACGGCATCGGGCATACCGGCGGCCTCGATGCGTTTGCGGAACTCCTCGATCTGCCCCGCGGTGCCATCGGTCTCGCCGAGTTCCTTCTGGATGGCTTTAAGCTGCTCGTGCAGGTAGAAGTCGCGTTGGGTCTTATCGATCTCGCGGCGGACGTCGTCCTGGATCTTCTGCGAGAGGCGCAGCACTTCGACCTGGTTGTTGAGGATGGCCGTAACTTTCTTGAGCCGGTCGACGACGTCGAAGGTCTCGAGCAGTTCCTGTTTCTGGACGACGCCGAGCGAGAGGTTGGCGGCCAGGAAGTCGGCCAGGGCGTCGGGGCGGTCGATGTTGTCGAGGACGAGGCGGGCCTCGTCGGGCACATTGGGGCTGAGCTCGATGACCTCGCGCGCGATCTGGCGGGCGTTGTGCACCAGGGCCTCGAGTTCGAGCGACGGGGTGACCTGATCGATATGCGGGTTGACCACGGCCCGCCAATACGGGTCGGTAGCCACCAGTTCCTCGATGCCGACGCGTACCAGGCCATGCACGAGCAGGCTGTTGGACCCATCGGGCAATTTGAGGACTTTGAGCACCTGGGCGGCGGTGCCGACGCGGTAGAGGTCATCCAGGCCGGGGTCTTCGACCTCTTCGTGACGTTGGGTGAACAGGGCGAGCAGCTTGTCGCCGGCCAGGACGGCGTCGGTGAGCAGGCGTGACTTCTCGCGGCCGATGCTGAGCGGAACGACGGTGCCGGGGAAAACGACCAGGTTACGGACCGGCAGGATGGGGAGTTCGCGCGGCAGCATGGCGCGGATGTCATCACCGCGTGCGGAGCCGACGGACGCCGGCGGCTTATCGCCGGGCGGCGGATCGTTCCGGTTCAGGGCGTCGTGATCTTCGGCAGCATCACCCATAGGTAGCCCTTATCGTAAGTGGCCTCGACGGACTGGACATTGATTGGCTCGGGCAGGGTGACCTCGCGGCGGAAGGGTCCGTGGTCGATCTCCATAATATGGAGCGTCAGCGGGCCCTCGATCTCGGCGGGTCGCGGGTTGGGGCGGAAGCCGGCAATGCGGACGCAGTGTTGGTCGTGGCAGGAGACTTCGACCTGTTCGGGGTTCATGCCGGCCAGGTCGACGCAGATGCAGTAGGCCACGTCGGTCTCGTAGACGTCGGTAGCGGGCTGCCAAGTATCTTCGTCGCGGAACTGGACGAAGCTGCGGCGTTTCATTTCGTCGAACATATCGTGCATGTGGCGGATCCACTCGTGCATGTTGTCGCCGCATCCGAATTTGCTGAAGCTCATGCGACACCGCGCTTTCTGGGCCGGGAGTTGGCCCGGGCTCGCGCAGCGGGCGTTGGTTCTGGCGTTACGGGGCTGACGCACCCGGAACTGGCCTTACGGGCTCGAAGCCGGACCAATGCCCGCGGTCACGGCCTGATTGTACCGCATTTCGCGTTTGCGTGGGCCACGTCCAATGACAGGCCGGGCGCGGCTTCTGCGGCATGCTTTTGACTTCCAAGCCTGACTTCCGGGCCGGCCACGGCTGAACATGGCCGGCGGCTCAGCGGGCGTCTTGCGGCCCGGCGTCGGTCAGGTCGCGTCCATACAGGGCGAACCAGAGGGTGCCGGCCAGGCCGAACGCGGCGGCGGTCAGAAAGTTAGCGGCCGGGCTGATCTGCCATAGGAAAGCGCCGCCGAAGGCCGCCAGCGCGACGATGGAATCGCGCACGAGGTAGTAGACGCCGAAGGTCATGGTCCGACGGTCCTCGGGTGCCAAGTCAAGGATGAGTGCCTTGCGGGTGGCCTCGCCGAACTCCTTCAGGCCGCGCAGCGCGAACGCACCCAGCAGGGTCCAGAATGATTGTGCCAGCAGCAGCACCACGGGAAACAGGGTGAAGAAGATGAAAGTCAGCAGGACGAACGGCTTTTTGACGGTGCGGTCGGCCAAGTACGCGACGGGAATGTAGAGCAGGGCGGCGGTGGTCATCTCGACGGTGCGGAGCAGACCGAACTGGTCGGCGCGGACGGGGTGGGCGATGGTCTGCATGGCCCAGACGACGACGAAAGCGTAAGGAATCTGCTCGCAGAAGCGGATGAGCGTATCGGCGACGAGCAGGTTGCGCAGGGCCGGGCTCATGGCGTGCAGGATGGGCAGCGGATTGGCCTGCACCCTGGCGGCCGGCAGTCCGGCCGGCGGCTGGTCCTGGATGAGGAGCTGTTGCAGTAGTGCAGCCAGGGCGGCCATGGCCAGGGCGGCGCCGAACGCCAGGCGCACGCCGGCGAGAGTGCCGTAGCGCTGGATGAGCAGCCCGCCGAGCAGCGGCCCGAGGGCCATGGGTACGCGTCGGACGAGCGAGTGCATGGCGACGCCCATGGTGCGTTTGGAGCGGGGCAGGACCTGGGCGACGAGGCCCATGGTGGCCGGCAGTGAGATGGCGGTCCAGGAGAGGAAGAAGACGGCGCCGATGAGGACGGCGGGCCAGGCGGGTATGAGGATGACGATGAGGAATCCGGCCATGGCGATGAGGTTGAAGGCCAGCAGGGCGCGTTTGGGGCCCCAGCGTTGGGCGAGGTATCCTCCGGGCAGTGCGTAAGCGGCCCCGAGCAGGTTGTCGAGTGCGTTGAGGAGTCCGACGGAGATGAACCCGCCGCCGAGCGCGATGAGGTAGATGGGTAGGAAGTCTTCGGCCAGCTTCTCGCCCAGACCGACGAGTATGACCATGGCCAGCAACCCGACCATGCTGCGTCGCAGGCCGAGAAAATCACGCGCGCGTCGAAGGAATTGCATTTAAGGCGATTGTAGTTGGTGCGGCGGCGTGCGGCCGTCCGGACACTAGGGCGCGTTACGCTTAGGATTGCGGGGCGCTCTTGGGCGGCGAAGTGGACGGGCGTGCTTCCGAAGGCGAATCGCCGGGCGCGGCCGGCGGCGAAGCCACGCCGTTCTCGTCAGAATGTGCTTCTTCCTCACGGGCTTCGCGTAACAGGCGTTGATATTCTTTCAGCAGTTCAGCGCTGACCTGCTTGGTAGCCGCCACCCAGTACCACAGCACCAGCGCCGCCGCCGCTGCGAACCCCGCGATGATGACGCCGATTGACACGTCGCTCTTGTCCCGGCGTGCGCCGCGTCCGTGCCAGGCGCTCTTTCTACTCCGACCCGCGCGCCGTCGGCTGGCGCGCACGACCCGGCCGAGACGTGCGGCCCGGGCGTAGGGCGGCGGTCCGTCGCCTGCCCCGGAGGCTTATCGGCAACCGCCCCCAGCAGGTGAAATCGCGCCGGGCGGCGTTGCGGGGCAAGCGCCGCGCTACTAGGATACGCCCGCCCCGAAAAGCTGCGCCTGCCTCGCCCGGTTGCCGGATGCTGGGGGTCCTAGGCGATGGGGGGCGGGCAGGAATTGAGACCCAGGAGCGACGGTTCCTCGCCATGGAGCGTTACGAAGAACACCAACGCGATATCAGTTGGTTGCGGATCTCGGAGGTGAACGACCTGCGCCGCTTGATCCGCGACGTGCCGGATTTTCCCAAGCCGGGCGTGGTGTTCAAGGATATTACGCCCTTGTTGGCGGACCCCGCGGGCTTGGCGTGGGCGGTGGAGCTGATGGTTCAGCCCTTCCGCGGCAAGCGGGTCGACCTGGTCGCCGGCGCCGAATCGCGCGGATTCATTTTCGGAACGGCGGTGGCGCGGGAGTTATCGGCCGGCTTTGTCCCGATCCGTAAACTGGGCAAACTGCCGCACCATACGTATCGCCACGAGTACGTCCTGGAATATGGGTCCGATGCGCTGGAGATTCATCGCGACGCCGTCAAACCCGGACAGTCCATTCTGTTGGTGGACGACCTGCTCGCCACCGGGGGAACTCTCGCAGCTTGTTGCCGGCTGGTGAGCGATCTGGGAGGCAACGTAACGGCCGTGGCAGTGTTAATTGAACTTACGGAGCTGCGAGGCCGGGATCGACTGGCAGGTTATCCGGTCTTTAGCGTGTTGAGCTTTTGACCGGTCGCAGGCGCGGCCCTAAGTTGGTGGCTGTGTGAGACTTGCGATTAACAGAGCGGCCAGGCGGAGCCCCACAGTCCGGGACACCCTGGAGATTTTGGCCGCCCGGCACAATGGAATTGCGCAGGAATTTCCGAGTGCGGAAAGTATTGCGCTGCCCGACGGCCCAAGCGCTTTTGGCTGATGGATGGCGAAGTCCGCGGCTGTGCGCCGGGCTTTGCGTGGAGGTGTTGGATGAAATACGGCAGCGTCATCGCGAGCATAGCGCTCGGTGTGCTGGCGCTGTGCCCTTCCGGGTGCACAATCGGTATGGACTTCTTCAACCCCAACCTTCTCAGGGGACTGGGGATTGACCCTGCCGCGGTGGACCCGCCGAGCGGCACGGTGATCGTGATGTTCGTGAACGACACCAACGGGCTGGCGACGTTCCACGCTTACGAAATCCCGAATCTCGCTCACCCCGAGCAAGGCGCACGCAATTTTTCTGTCGAAGTGCAGCCCCGCGGGAACGACAACGAAGTGCTTGATTGCCCGTTGGGCATGTTCGGGCTTGGCAGCCTCGGCGCAGGTTTCGCGGTGTCCGATGAGACCGCGGTTGACGTGGTGATTCCCGGAGGAGGGGGCACCTCCGTTCCCTATGCTGGCCAGCCGCTTTTCTCGCCGGACGATTTCAAGTGCGGCGACATGATCCTGGTCCAGCTCACTGCGGATGGCGCCTTGCTGGTCCAATTATTGCCGAGTTGAGCGCGATCGGAGGAGCACGCCACAAATGCACAAGCTGACTAAAACAACCCTGGCCATGCTGGTCACAGCACTCCTGCTCGGCGGTTGTTCGCCGGCGGACTTTTTGAACGAGCAGTTCCTGGCATCCATTGTGGGCGGTTCGGCCGTCACGCTGCCAGGCAATGCGCCGACGCTTCTGGTGGCCGTCGAAAATCACACGAATCGCCCGGCGGCCATTCAGGTGGCATACCGCGATTCGAATAACGCCCTGCGACAGTACACCGCTGGAGTTGAACCAGGACAACGCACGGCCAAGGCCCTGATGTGCCCGGTTTCAGAGATAACTGTAGGCGATTTGTCCGACCCCTCGGCTACGGGGGCGTGGATACAAATGGCCGGCGGCGGCGTGTTTATCGAGGTTGAGCCGTTCGGCGTGCCGCTGAAGGTTGAGCAAAACTACGAGTGCGGGGATGGGATTACGTTTGTGGTGCAGCCCTCGGGCGCCACGAAATCGGGGTACCAGCTATTCGCCTACATCCAGCATGCGAGTGAGTGAGGATGAGAATGCGTTTATCCAACGGGCGAAAATGGGCCGCACCAGCCGGCGCATTGACGGCATTATTGCTTTTGTCAGGCTGTCCGGGCCTGCAAAACTCGGAATACGTTGCCGGCTCGACCGGGAGCAACATCAACCTCGGCAATGAGCCTTCGCTGAAGATCTTCACGCCGGAATCCGACCTGTCGATCACGCAAGGCACGCCGGTTGAGGTAACCTGGCTGGCGGTCGGTACTACCAGCTATGCCACGGTGGACCTGTTCATTGACAACGATACCGACCTGGAGAACGGCGTTTTGTCGTACCCGTTCACGGGCATGCCGCTGACGCAGATGGCGGCGCAAGTTGATACGCGGCAATTGGCGGCGGGCGAGTATCGCATCGGGCTGCTTGAAAAACAGCTCGGAGAAGTGGTAGTCTCGGCGTACGCCCCCGGGACACTATACATTAACAGCTCGCCCACGCTGTTCTTCAACTCCCCGCGCAACAACTACCGCTATGATCGTTCGCCGGAAATTCAGCCGTCCTTCGACGTGGATTGGACGCTCGACCCCCAGGCCCGCGTGGTGACCACGCAGATCTTCCTGGACCCGGATGGCTCGGTCAACGGCAACGAGGTGCTGCTGCGAACCAGTTCGTCGCAGACCGGAGACCGCTTCACCTTCGACCTGCCCACGGCCCAGTTCGAGCCCGGTACTTACCGCATACTGGCCCAGGTTACGGACGGGAGGGAATCGTTCGCCTTCTATGCGCCGGGCAGCATCGTGCTGCGGGCGCGCCTGTGCGGGGCAGTCGACCTGCGTGGTCTGGACCTGGCGACCAGTGCCATACGCGGGGCCGTGTTCGAGGGCGTCAATCCGCGCGACAACGCCGGCAGCTTCGTGTGCGGCACGCGCGATCTGGACGGCGACGGCTTTGATGATTTCCTGATTCTCTCGCAGTTCGCCAAACCCGGCTACGAAACCGGCGTACACCGCACGGGCGTCGGCGAAGCTTACCTGATTTACGGCCGCCCGCAGCGTTTCAGCGGCAAGATCAACCTGAACTCCACCGGCACCTTGTTCAGAGGCGATATTTTCGCCGGCGTGCCGGAAATGGCGGACCCCATCCGTCCCAGCCGCGGCATCACGAGCTTCACCATGCTGAGCGATTGGGATCTGGATGGTTTGCGGGAGTTCGCGTTCGGGTTGCCATTCACGGATTCTTACAACAAGTACAACCTGCCACTCGAGCCGTCCGGGTATTTCCGCACCGGCGGCGTGGTCGTAGCTTGCGGTTCGGTATTGCGGCCGGATGTTGGATTCCCGGGGCGCAACGTCATCGACTTGGGTTTGATCGGAACTGAACCTCACAAGGCTATTAAAGTACCTGTTGGCTGCCCGGAAGGCTTCGTAAGTGCGAAGTACTCACTATCCTCGCATACCGGTCCGGAAGGTACGACGTTATTCCACGAGCACCTGAGCAGCGCGCGGCGGGGGATGGCACTGACGCTGGGGTGCCGCTTCGCTTCGAACGACTTCGGAGATCAGTTCGGTGAATCGATATCGAGCTGGGATTTCCACTCGCTCGTCATTTCGGCCCCGAACCGTGATCCGTCAGTAGGGGTGCGGGGGGCCGAATCGGCGCCCGGTGCAGGCATGATCAGCATATATTTCAATGCCACTTATTCCCCGTTCTTCCCGTGGACGCTGGACAACGCCCCTCCGGGAAACGAGGCATACAACTATGCCCCGGCGGGAAACCACCCTGCGGCGAGCTTGTTGCCGCACGGCGGACCATACCATTACGTGCTGGATGACATCCGCGGCCAATGGAGTTCACCGGGTTATTGGGTCGAACCAGATGACAACCCGCCCTGCGTCAAGTCAGCGTA
>Ga0116147_1003191_pt1 | contig 15738 bp, 13 predicted proteins | sample AD_JPNHG3_MetaG_FD_89749 | JGI IMG/M metagenome (GOLD analysis project Ga0116147, IMG submission 89749) | Active sludge microbial communities of municipal wastewater-treating anaerobic digesters from Japan - AD_JPNHG3_MetaG | ecosystem: Engineered > Bioreactor > Anaerobic > Digestate | place...
GATGAGGTAGCATTGGAAACATCATGGTAAAATCTATGGGAAGGTTGATTTTTTGAAAAATTGACAATTTTTAGCGTTGGAAGTATGATTTTTTAGAATTTTTATTTTTGTTCAGAGGCTTCAATTACAATAATTATACACTAAAATAACTTTATGAATAAAAGTATATTATTAACATTTTTTGTAATTACTTTATCCTGGACAAACATCGTCAATGGACAGATACAATTACCAGAACATAGTATCGCAAAAAAAAATCTTATCATCAAAAGCAATCAAGTATCATTAGCACCACTTTATTCAATATCACACTATATAAAAAGAAACTTGACTATTGATAAGCCAACGTTGGGGATTGAAGCATTATATATATTTCCAAAACATAACAATATAAAAAATTTTCATACCTCTGCAAGAAAGCTATATATCATCAATGTTCTCCATGCTATAAGTACTATGGAAGGAATGCAATATTATTCACAATCTAAGGGGAAAATGGGTACTCTTTTTGAAAAATCGTATATTATAAATAACAAAACAATGGAACGTGTACCCGATCCAAAAATTAGTGTATTAAAACCCGAATATAACTTTTATGCTTTACAAAAAGATAATATTCTGGGTCAAAACATATATTGCTATACTATAACAATATACAATGAGTATATCATGTTTACAGTTCACAATAGTACTGCTATAACGTATGGATTACTAACATTAATAGATAAAGAACAATTTAAGCTTTATGGATTTATTGAAGAAGACAATAAAAATATAAATATATATCTTGTTTACTCAATCAATACAAGACAGCTATTAATACCCATTCAAAAACTTACTCTATCATTACAAAACCGTGCTGATGCCATTGCATTATGGATTTATAAAAAATTATCATAATTAAGTAGAATATAAAACAATTTTTAATACACAAACATAACATAATAAAAAAGCCATCCTATAAGGGATGGCTTTTTTATATTAAATTATTTATAATATCAATCCCGGCAGCGTCCTACTTTCCCACACCGTTACCAGTGCAGTATCATCAGCGATGAGGGGCTTAACTTCTGTGTTCGGAATGGGAACAGGTGTTTCCCCCTCTCTATAACCACCGGGAAGAATGTTCTTACCGTGTGTTTGACCTTATAAAAATATATAAAAAAATTGTCAACGGAATTTTTAAATTTTTTCAGTAATTTGAAAAAATTTTACTTCGTTTTTACTAATTTTATCTCAAAAATATTTTCCTTCAAAAAAAACGGCTCACAATTAAAATTTTATTGCATGGTAATAATCATTATATTACAATGCCTTTAGATATATAAGTACTTTGGGAGGCTATTATGAATCTTGAAACAACCACGTGTATTTCGTATGAACACTTACAATTATTAAAACACCATGCTGATAACAATAAACTATCGCTCCATTCATGTATTGTTGCTTTGATAAACTACACGGTTTTGCATAAAACTATTGCGGTAAAGGCATATACACGGTTATCATACAGGCAACGATACATCCAGTGGAAAAGGCTCCATATAATGCTGTTAGAGCACGAATATGAGTTTATTCTTGATCTCAAGAAGGTTTACAAGATGTCGTTTGCAAAGCTTATAGCCTACTGTATTGACAACTATCTGTATGAATTTCTTGAAGCCTTAGAAAAAGAAGATAATACCGATAACTATCGATGTGGAGGCTATACATTCAGGTTTTTCTTAGAAGACGGGATACAATGTTGCCAATTTTACTGGGGACCACCGCCGGAAATACTAAAACGAGCACTCCAAACATCATGAAACATCAAAATCTTCTCTAATACTATCGCACAACTTTATTAAATACTTTATGAACATTTTAAAGTACAGTAAAATAGTTTACAAAACATGAGAATATTTTCACTATAATAATTATGATTCAACAACCATTATCACCCCATGAACAAAAGCTCATATCCATAGTACCCGATGGTTATGCTCCTATGCGTCTTGATGTATATTTAGCACATCGGTTCACCTATCTTAGCCGTACAAAATGGCAACATGAGATCAAAACCGGGAAGATAGTGGTTAATGAAAAACAGGTAACCAACCCGCACTATATTGTTTATCAACATTACATAATTGAGTATAAGCGCCCGTCAGTTCAGGAACCTGCAATAATACCCCATTACACAATACTCTATGAAGATGATTACATCATTGCTGTTAATAAACCGGGCAATCTTCCCACACATCCAGCAGGGAAATACTTTCACAATACCCTCACAATGTTGTTGTGGAACGACATCGGTATCCAATGCATGCCCCTCAACCGTTTAGACCGGGAAACCTCTGGAGTTGCAGTGCTTGCTAAAAGTGGAAGTATTGCATCAGCATTTTTAAAATATTCACATACTATCGCCAAACAATATTATGCGATAGTTACCGGCAATTGTTCTTTTTCTGAAATAACAGTTGCCATGCCCATAGGATTGTCCCCCACTTCATCAATCAGGAAAAAACGCTCTGCCTATACAGACGCACACTGGCAGGCACAAACACACATCAAAGTGCTTCAACACTATGACACATGCACGTTAATTGAAGCCACACCCAAAACAGGGCGGACTCATCAGATACGCGTCCATTGCGAGCATATTGGCCACCCCATTATTGGTGATACCCTTTACTGTAACAGCGATACTACATTTATTGAATATATCAAAAACAAAGGTGCTCTATTGCGTGAATTTCAACGCTGCGCTTTGCACGCTCACATATACAAGTTTTATCATCCATTCCTACAAAAGATGATTGCAATAAAAGCACCAATGCCACACGATATGCATACATTTTTATTACGATTAGATAAAAACTATGGCACAACCAACAATACCACCAAAAGCTAAACTTTTTATTGGACTGTTAACCTCCCATGACGAGGTGTTATTTCATGTCATCAATATATTAAAAAAAAAATTTGGGGTTATTGATCTTCAATCTGAACCCATTCCGTTTTCTCATACTGATTACTATAGTACTATCGGGAAAAATCTTTACAAGGTACTTATTGGTTTTAACAGGCTTATAAAAAGAGAAGAAATTGCTAAAATTAAACTATTTACCAACAAAGTTGAAAATAAATTCTTAAAAAACGGCAACCGAACCATCAACATAGACCCCGGTTACCTCACCCTGTCCAATGTTTTTTTGGTTTCATGCAAAGATTATTTTCATAGAATATATATTGGCAGGGGAATATATGCAGAAAATGAATATCGGTATGTTGCTAAACACTATCATCCATGGGAATGGACATATCCCGATTATCGAAAAAAAGAGTACCTCCAGTTTTTTGAAACACTCAGAAGCATCTATTACGAGCAGATAAAAAAATAATAGTAACTGCCATCAGTACAAAAAAAATTGCGGCAATGGTTCCACCGGTTTTAATTGGTAAAGCTGTGTAAGCTGTGCTGCAACCTGTTCACCATTGTCGATGGAACCAAATATAGCAAAAAAAAGCTGATTGGAAATATTTTTATTAATTGTGTGTATACAAAGCGCCTGAAACACCTTTGCAAACAGATCATCCTTTTTAATTTTTAATACATCAGTAAATACTTTGAGAGCTTTTTCATAATTTTTCTGGTTAACATTAATAATACCTGTAAGCATTGCTGCAAAATAATTTTTTTTATTTATCGTTAGTGCAGTAGTACAGTCATTCAGCGCCTTTTCATAATTTCCCAAAAAATAATGCGCTAATGCACGATTATAATACATAGAATCATTTTTCATCTTCAGTTGTATCACAATATTAAAATATTCAATTGCTGATGCAAAATCATTTAATTGCATAGCACTGAGGGCACATAGATAATACCCCTGAACAAAATTTGGTTTGTGCTCTACAACCTTTTTGCTCCAGTTTAGCGCGTTTGAAAAATCAAGTAACTGATAATAGACACCTGCTATATTATATTCTATAAATGCGTTATAGGTATTGTTACTGTTTGCCTCACGAAAGAACTGCAATGCTGTAGCCCATTGACTGCGCAATGCATGGATATATCCTGCAGCATTTTGCGCACGCGAAAATTTTGGTTCCATTGCCAGTGCAATAAAAAGTTCTTTTAACCCCTCATCATATTTATTTTTATTAATCAATGTTATTGCTTTAAAATAAAAAACTTCTTTTACTGGTGGAAAGTCCTTCATAAAATTATTTATATGCTTTTCCATTAAACCATAGTAGCCATTTAAATATAATGTATTGATAGTAGCCAGAAGATCATACATGGCAATATAATCGATGCAATGTTCACCCTCATTATGGTGATATAATAACGCTGTATCACGTCGCGAAGATGCAAACTCCTGTGATTGAATAAGAAGTAACAAAAAAACAATAATAATTAATTTTTTCATGTATACCTTTTTATGCTAAAAAGGCTGCGCGCTGCACAGCCTTTTTTATCAATGCATTGCATACATCATATAAAAATCTGGCACTGAACAGTTATCCTCTTGTTTTTATAATCATCTGCCTCATCCTTCAATTCCTGAGCATATTCTACCTTAACGTTGGCGCTATGCCCTTTTAAGTAATAGTTCAATCCACCAGCAATCTCGGACACCTTGTTTTTGTCACCTGCTAATGATTCGGTATCTTTATAATAAAAACGAGCAACTGGCTGCCATGTGTTATTGATCAAGAAACCACCTTCTGCAAAAAACATCTTTGCTTTGTCAGCACCTTGAGTACCGGCAGCAACAGGGTCTATATCAAAAAAAGGACTATTTTTTACATATACATACGCTGCCTGCAGTGTTAGCGCATTGTTTGTACCAATAGGATGATCAAAATAGGCATCGACTGTCCATGCATAATAATTTTTTGCATCACTGCCATCATCATAAGCATCGGGCTGATAATCCAATCCAGCGCCAAAGCTTATGATGCTTTTTTTACCCAGATAGTTGCCGCTATAAAAGAAACCATCCTCAGCATCTTTAAGATTAATCTGAATACGTCCGGTTACTCGTGGCATGTCATCTTCATTAACAACTGTGTTTGTCGTTGTATCTAATTTTCTATCCTGTCCATCCCATGCTCCAACTCGGTAATCAACCAATCCATTGAAAAGCAGCCCTCTCAATTCAACACCAGTATCACGCCACACATTGCTACCGACAGGGACAACGGCTGCGGTATAATCGGCACACAAAAGCGTTGCGGCTGACTGACGGTCATGATGCATGAATGGTAAAAGGATATGACCAAACGCTATCTTCAGTTCCTTTGCAATAGTAAAATCAATATACGCATCCTGAGTGTATAAATTTTTTGACTCATTACCCTCCTGGTTTGGCGCATCGGTTTCCATAAAAAACTCAACATTCTGAGCAGCCTGTCCTTTCACAATGATACGGGAGCGTCGCAACTTTGTATCTTTTGACCAGTAATCCTCATCGCCTGTGGCAGTGGCGCCTTCTTTTTGCAATGAATATGCCTGCACCTGTAACAGATAGTGGAGTTCTATAAACTGATCATCACCCAACGTTAGCTTAGCAATACTATCCGCAGCAAACACCGGTGCAGCTACGCCAGCAACCATAACAATCGCAACTAAAAATTTTAAAAAACGCATACAATGATCCTCCTTAAAAATTTTTTAGATTTTTTGCAAAAACATTGGTAAAGATAATAATTTTTGCTTTTGTATTTCACAGGGATATTTTTTCAATGATTTTTTGTATTAATTGCCCTGTGAATATCTTTTTAATTCAATTGAATAACCTCAACGATTGTAGCGTTAATCATCCATAGGAAATCATGCTCATGCAGTTTTCAAGCTGTTTTTGAGGCATTCCTTATTGGTACTGTAGTGCCCTCTTTGCCTGTTCATTGAGCCAAAATATTGTTGTATTTTCATGGTAAACAATATACTACTGTGGTTTTGTTATCCATACTGTTGCTGGGGAGGTATTTCTATGAGGTTTGCATACCATTTCAAAAAATGGCATCTTTTTTATCTTTTTCTGATATTGATAGCGGCATACTACATAGTGGCAACGCATCCATTGGGAACATATAATGCCTATCCCGATAAACTATCGCCCAAAGAAAAGGAAAGCTCACTCTATACATTGCCGCTTGATACCAGAAGCCCCTGGCCAAAATTCAGGGCTAACGGGCTGCAAAACGGCAGAACCACTGTGCAATCAAAGGCATCCATGGTGCAGCCATGGGAATTTAAAACAGGCAAAGGTATTTTCAGCTCGCCTGTTGTTGATGAAGATGGCACGGTGTATATAGGTTCGGCTGACCATTATTTTTATGCAATTACGCAAAATGGTTCATTGAAGTGGAAATGTAAAACCAATGAGATCATTGACTCATCCGCTCTTCTGGACAACAGGGGTTTTGTGTATGTTGGTTCGGGCGATAGTTATGTTTATTGTATCAACCGTGAAACAGGCAGGATTGTCTGGAAATCAAAGGCACATGCGGTGCAGGAAGTTCAGCAACAATTTAAGATCAAAACCTATAATGTTAACTGGTTTGAAGGAAACATTGGCATGCTTCCCGACGGCAGTATTATTGCTCCCAACGACAACTACCTGGTGTACGAACTTGACAGAGCAACAGGACAAAGAAAAACACAGTACATAGCCAATGAGATGATATGGTCGCTCCCTGCTGTGAACATAAAAACAGAAAGGCTTTTCTTTGGCACACAGTTTATGGCACTGAAGAATATCTATTGCTATAACTACAGGACAAAAGAATTGGAATGGACCAACGGTGGCTGGGGTTCCAATGCTGCTTCACCGCTTTTAACCAGCAGTGCTGAAAATGGTCTGGTGATAGTTGGTGGTTATGATGGCTATGTGCGAGCATTTGCGCAGGATAGTGGGAAACAGCTATGGAAAACCGGACTGAGGGATCACATATATGCAAGCCCTGCTCAGCTTTCAAATGGTTTGATACTACAGCCATCAGCAGATGGCACTATCTATGCCCTCAATCCTGATAATGGTTCTATTGTGTGGGCTTACGATACGCTTGAACCAATCCGTTCATCGCCCGCAATTGACGGCAATGATTTTATATATGTTGGTTCCGGTGATGGCAGGTTGTATTGTTTACATCCAGATGGCACATTGCGCTGGTCATATCTATGCATTGATGAAGACAGGAATGACTTAAACAGTTCCCCTGCTTTAGGCAAAGAAGGCATCTACATTGGTGGTGAAAATGGGAGTGTCTTCTTTATTCCCTATGATTATCCATTACATAATACAAGCAGGGATAAGCGGTGTATGGTAATGCGAAGGGAAATGCTTCCTGATGAAGGTGCATATCTCGTGTACACAAATAATTTTGGAAAACTTTTTAAACAGCCGCCAGCAATGATTGATGCCAATCAACCGTTAGCATTTACACTGTTTGTTCGGCGCAATGGCAACACAATAAAATCAGCCATTGACCGTGATACGCTGGATATAAACGTTATGGGAAATCCTTTATTTAAGGTTTTTGTTTCTGCCAACAAGCAGTTTTTTGTCCTTGTGCCCCAGGAGGTGTGGAGCAGCAAAAAATCCAGCACCATAACAGTGCACATAAAAGGAAACTATTTAAGCAATATGCGCAGGTTTGGCCTTAAATTCTTTGGTGGTTCCCGAGGTGGAAATTTTGATGTAACCTATTCTTTTGCCATAGCTCCTCACACTGGTACAATGCCGTATGCAATACCACTTAAAGCAGGCAATAAACAAACGGTATTTGAATTGAAACGGCTTTCAGCACCTAACCCAACCATGCTTCCTTCATGGAATCAGATTGGTTTTGATTCATTGCACTATATAGGCGGGATTGTTTGCAATAGTAACAATGCCATGATTGTCTGGGTAATTGGTGGAAAGCTTAAGGATGGTAAAACCGTCGTTGATCCAGCACTTGAAGCACGATATCCGCTGTATCTTTTATACGATAATGGTCTCTTAACACTGTACAACTATGATGGCTTTAAAATCAATTTCATAGGCTCATGGGATATGCCATTTGGACAATACAGGCTTTCCACAAAAGTAGATCCCATTACCGGAGCTATCGCCAGAGCACCTGAACTTTTTGCCATTGCATTGGGTGATGAGATTCAATTTTATGGCAGATTTTTAAAACTCATGGGTATGACCGAATTTGACACCGGCCACATGGCAGTATTTGGCGGATTGGACATGAACCTGCATACGAGCGGTATAACCTGTATGCCGCACGGTGTTGGAGCTATTTCATTTGAAGCAGGAAAAACTTTTGTGAAAGCTACATTTAAAAATTCGATGCTTTTGAAAGATAATCATGTTTACAGCATCATGTTGCAGAACAGTACAACAGGCAAGCCATTACCATTATACTATACAAAGCGAACGACAGTAACCGCAATTGATAATCATGTAACAGAAGTAGCCATAGAATTTGATAAGGGCGAAGTAAAAGGGAAGGTGAATGCCTACTGCATTGTTGATACCTATCCAGTTGCAATGGCTGAGCTTGTCATTCAATGATCATATCATTGCCATATAATAGGCATATTTAATCAACCCGACATGGTTGGTAATGCCAAGCTTTGCCATGATATTGGATTTGTGATTGCGAACAGTTTTTTCACTGATTCCAAGCTTCTCGGCTATTTCCCTGGTTGAATATTCCCTGGCAATAAGCTCCAGTATTTCCTTTTCCCGTTTTGACAATGCGCAAAGGCGTTTTGAGGTTTTACTATTTATGATTATACCTTCCAGCACATCATCAGGTAATTGTGGTGCATAAAAATTGTTGTGAACCATAACGTGGAAAATAGCAGCAACCAGATGTGATACCGCTATAGATTTGGATAAAAATGCTGATGCTCCCGATGCTAATGCAGTTGCCGCTAATGTCTCATGAAAGTATCCTGATAAAACAATTATTTTTAGATTTGGTAAAAGTTTTTTTAGGATTTTACTTGCTTCAATGCCATTTTCATTTTGAAGACGCACATCAACAATACATACATCTGGCATTGCAGATTGTATAGTATCAAGTGAAGAAGAAATATTTGCTGAAGCACCAACAATCTGGAAATTATCAATTAATTGCAAGCTTTGAGACAGGGTATCTCTCACAAGGTCCTCATCCTCAACAATAAAAACCTTCACAAGCTCCGGTAGAATTGCCATATACTATTTCCTGTTTTTTTTGTAACTTAAATTGTACAATACATACAAAAATAGTCAATAGGCAAATATCCCAATATATCATTTTTGTATAGAATACAAAAATTCCCTTTTTACGCACAATAAGCAATGTATAATGAGAGCATATAATTTTATACAATGATATAATTTTATAGTGGAATATCAATTTGTTTGCAGTATTGTGATAATAGTGCTTCATACTCTACTGAGATACAGGTAGTGGTTTCACAATCCATGTTTCTTCATATAGTATATTTTTTTAATGGAACATATAAAAAACCGCTTTTTTCATCTTATCATCAATTGAAAAAAGCGGTTTTGCTGCTATTGTTTGTCCACTATGGCGGTAAGCATTAAAGTTTATCAATGGCTCACGTTTGTTATCGTTCAATTGTTACTGCACAACCCTGCCCGCCACCTATACATAATGTTGCTATGCCTTTTCTGGCATCACGTTTTATCATTTCATGAATCAGTGTTGTTAATATTCGTGCACCCGATGCACCAATGGGATGACCTATTGCGATAGCTCCTCCATTAACATTGACCCTTGATATATCCCATCCCATCTCTTTATTAACAACCACAGCCTGAGATGCAAAAGCCTCATTTGCTTCAATCAAATCTAAATCCTGCACTTTCCATCCTGCTTTTGCAAGAGCTTTCCTGCTTGCAGGTATTGGACCGGTCCCCATGATTGCAGGATCAACACCTGCTGACGCGTACGATGCAATACGGCATAAAGGCTTAATCCCCAGCTCTTTTGCTTTATCTGCTGACATGACTACTGCAGCCGCTGCGCCATCGTTAATCCCGCTTGCGTTCCCTGCGGTTACCATACCATCCTTTTTAAATGATGGCTTTAATTTTGATAATGCTTCCAGTGTTGTTCCAAAGCGGGGATGTTCATCAGTATCAAAAATTTTTTCTCCTTTTTTATCCTTTACTACAACAGGGACTATCTCATCTTTAAACCTTCCTGATTTAATAGCAGCCTCTGCCTTTGTCTGGCTTGCCAGTGAAAATTGATCTAATTCCTCACGAGTCAGCTTCCAGCGCTCAGCCACATTTTCTGCTGTTATTCCCATATGATATTGATTAAATGCATCCCACAAACCATCTTTTATCATGATATCAACTATTTTATCGTCACCCATTCTATATCCCCACCGTGCTTTTGGTAAAGCAAACGGGGAAGCGCTCATATTTTCTATCCCACCGGCAACAATAATTTCTGCATCGCCTGCTTTAATAATCTGAGCAGCCATACTGATGGATCTAAGCCCGGAAGCGCATACCTTATTGATAGTCATAGCCGGCACTTCATGAGGTATACCAGCATGGATCAATACCTGCCTGGCTGTATTCTGTCCCAAACCTGCCTGCAACACATTTCCCAGTATAACATTCTCTACCTGTTGAGGTGACAGCCCGGCTCGTTTTACAGCTTCCCTGACTACAATAACCCCCAGATCAACTGCCGAAACATCCTTCAATGCTCCGCCAAAAGTACCTACTGGTGTTCGCACTATTGACGCTATTACAACATCCTTCATAAAGACCTCTCATTATTAAAAATTTTTCATATTAATTATTATAAAATTATTACAACAATCTGTACAATTGATGTAATACTAATAAACTGTTGCCATGTTGTAAAGAAAAAATAATATTTATTGACAATACGTAAGTATGCGTATCGAGTAAGTACTCACGTATCGTATTTCTTACTGCATCTATACCGTAGTGTTTGAGTACTTGCATGATAGCAGGTCATGGCTGCCGATTACTATTCTCAGTACCATGAGTTGTGCAATTTTTTTACAGGAACTATCGCCATGAAAATACTTAAAATTTTTGGTCTTTGTTTGTTGATTGTTATTGTCACAACAGCACTCATCATAGCATTATGGTTTATACGTCCCAATACTTCAGAGGTTAAACATTCACTTGCACTCGAAATATGGGATGCCGTCAATGATGGTTGATTTTAGCCATACATTCTAACGGTGTATATTTTTACTATTAATGACTACAATCCTCTCTCTATTTTTTGTGTACACATATTTATCAAAGAGAGGGTACATTCATGCAAAAGCGTAGTATAACGCCTCTGCAATCTTAAGCATATCAATAGCAATAAACATTAATGTTATTAATGTTCGTTGCTGGATAGTAAAATATTTTTTATTGTTTCTGTAAGCATCATACCGCTTCGTTCATTGCAATGGATATTGTCAGGGGTAAACAGCAAACCTCTTCTATCTGCGATAGCATTCCAGCTACGCCAACAAAGATAATGTTGCACAATTGATGTATACATAAACCATTCATTGAATGTGTATGGTGGTATATCCTTTTTGCCATGTTGTATAAGTTCAGTGGAAAGGATTTCATTGAACGGTATATAGAGCACTTTTTTTTCTGCTGCTATCTGTTTTATAATCTTTGAGTACTCCATCGCCAGCGTAAAGGGAACACTGTCACAATTTTCACCCAATGGCGGTATGGAGATAAGCACTATAGTAGCATCAGTTTTTGCTTTCAGGATATCAACCAGTTTTTTATAATTGTCGGCAAACCACTGCTTTGTTGGCCTCTGGGGAAGCTTCCATAATTTATTGTACCTATTATATTCATCATCCGAAAGCGATCCCTTCAGATCGTTTGTTCCAATTAAAATAAATACATAGTGCGGCTTTACTGCTGCTACTTTATCAACAACCTGTAAAAGGTTGTACACCAGCCTGCTGTTAACACCCTCATTGACAAAAATAAATTTCTTCAATGCAGCATCTTCCGCTAAAAACCTTACATAATCAAAACTAACAGCCCCATGAGTAATACTATCGCCAAAACAAATAACAATTTTTTTATCCGGGGCGATAGTTCCCTTGAGCATGGCATCAACATTATTTGAAGGTATTGTAGTTGCCCTATAAAAGACATATCCCAGCAGCAGTATACCAACAACAATGATTGCCACTATGATGATGATTGACTTCTTGAGCATACTTTTCCTCCTCATGATGCATGTAGTAAACCATGACTGATGATAGGTTACCTTATCATAATAAGCCTATAACAACATATTTGCAAATGATTTTTTAAAGAGTCACAAACTATATATGGTTGTGTAATTATCCTGATGCAGTCTGATACACAATAGTAATCAATCGCGGTATCGCTCCACTATTCCTTCAACACAGCTTCAAAGCCATATCAAGAGCTTCAATGATATCTTCTATATTTTCAATCCCGATGGAAAGGCGGATAAGATCGGGAGTCACCTCTGATGCTAGTAGCTGCTGCTCAGACAACTGCGAATGGGATGTGCTTGCGGGATGCAATATCAAACTCTTTGCATCGCCAACATTTGCCAGATGCGAAAAAAGCGTAATGGAATTGATAAACTTTACTGCACCGGCGTATCCGCTTTTGACACCAAAAACCACCATACCGCCAAATCCATTGTTAAAATACTTTGAAGCATTATCATAACAACTATCGCCAGCCAGCCCTGGATAGCGTACCCATGCCACCTTTGAATGTTTTTGCAAAAATTGAGCTACCTTCAAAGCATTATCGCTATGACGCTGCATGCGCAGTGCAAATGTTTCAATTCCCTGCAAAAATAGCCATGCGTTATCAGGAGAGATGGCAGCACCTAAATTGCGAAGCGATACCAGCCGCATTCTAAGAATAAATGCAAGAGCATTGTCATCGCCAAGATCGTGTGCAAATTGTAATCCATGATAGCCATCATCAGGCTCATTATACAAAGAAAATCTGGGATCAGTCCAATCAAAGTTACCCGCATCAACCACAATGCCACCAATGGCGGTGCCATGCCCTCCCAGCCACTTGGTAAGCGAATGAACAACAACGGCAGCGCCATATTCAATGGGTTTGAAATGATACGGGGTTGCAAAGGTATTATCAACAATCACCGGAAGATGATGTTTGTGCGCAATGGATGCTATCGTTTCAAAATCAGGAACCCCTAAGGTTGGATTACCTATTGATTCAACAAATATTGCCCGTGTTTTTTCATTAACGGCTTTTTCATAGGCACCATAATCATCATACGAAACAAAACGGCATGTAATGCCAAACTGTGGCAGAATTGCATCAAACATGGTATAGGTGCCACCATACAGGTTGCCTGCACTTATGAACTCATCACCTGCTTTACATATATTGATAATGCTGTAAAATATTGCCGATGTCCCTGAAGCTAATGCTAATGCCGCACTACCGCCTTCTAACAATGCAACCCGCTGTTCAAGGACATCCTGAGTTGGATTCATCATTCGGGTATAGATATAGCCTTTTTCTTTGAGTGAAAAAAGATCTGCACCGTGTTTTGCTGAATCAAATACATATGAGCTGGTACGATATACCGGCACCGCCCGAGACCTTGTTGCATCAAGGCTCTGACCCCCATGAAGGGCAATTGTTTCTATGCGATAGTTTTTTGACATTATATCCCCCTCATACATTATTTCATCATTGAAGATAAATTTCTACTCCAAAAATAGAACTATACGCCCTGTCATTCCGTGCTTGGCCCAAAATCAAAATTTGTAACTGAGATCCTGAAATGAATCCAGGATGATTTTCTACATTTCAGGATGACTTAAACCAGACCATTTTCATCAATTATATGTGGCTGTAAGCTGCCCATGGGCAACTCTTCCTGCAATGGCCTCCATCAATCAAATAGCCATGTGCTTACATATCGCTCACCGGAATCTGGCAGGAGCACTACTATAGTCTTGCCTTTGCTTTCAGGACGGCTGGCTATTTTACAAGCTGCCCACATAGCAGCCCCTGCTGAAATACCAGCCAGTATTCCCTCAACCTTTGCTAATTTGCTGGCAGTATTCCCTGCATCAGTATCATCAACAGTAACTATCTCATCAATAATAGAGCGGTTGAGTACCTGAGGGATAAACCCTGCACCAATACCCTGAATTTTATGCGGACCGGGTTTGCCTCCGGAAAGCACCGGGGATTTTTCCGGTTCAACGGCTATAATGGTAACTGATGGTTTTTTAGCTTTTAGTACTTCGCCTACACCAGTAATGGTTCCCCCTGTACCAACACCTGCAACAAATACATCAACATTGCCGCCAGTATCATTCCATATTTCCATGGCAGTTGTTTTTCTATGTATTTCAGGATTTGCAGGATTATTAAATTGTTGTGGCATAAAAGCAGATGTAGTGCGTTCAACAATCTCCTGCGCCTTTTCTATGGCGCCACGCATCCCCATGGCACCATCAGTAAGGACAATCTCTGCGCCCAGCATCTGTAATAATTTGCGACGCTCCATGCTCATGGTATCGGGCATGGTCAGCATAAGCTTGTATCCTTTTACCGCAGAAACAAATGCAAGCGCTATGCCTGTATTGCCGCTTGTCGGCTCTACTATAATTGTTTTATCATGCAACAATCCCTTTTCTTCAGCGTCGCGAATCATGGCAAAACCAATTCTGTCTTTGACACTTGACAGGGGATTAGCTGATTCAAGCTTTGCCATGATGGTAACCCCTTCCGGAGCTAACCCTGACAATTTAACCAATGGTGTATTGCCAATGAGTTCCGTTACTGAGTTATATATCTTCATTACTACCCTCGTACTAAATTAGATTTCATACACTGTTAAAAAAATTCTTTTTATATTCATTCATCATATCCTGCAACGAAATACTGTTGAGCACATCCATAATGGCTTTATCCGCCTTTTCCCATATACTGCGAGCAACACATTCAGCATACCTGCTGCATGCCTCCGGATTTTCAGCACATTCAACAAGTGAAACATCGCCCTCAAGTATTTGAACAATTTTGCGTATGGTGATATCTTCAGGACGTTGCGCCAGCATATATCCACCGTGCACCCCTCGCACTGATTTAAGCAGCTTTGCAGACTTTAACGGGATAACCAGCTTACTTAAATATTTAAACGAAATACCCTGAATAGCTGCCACATCTTTTAAATACACAGGTCCTTTATCATAGTTCAGTGCAAATTCAAACATCATTCGCACACCATATCTGCTCCGTGTTGATAGTCGCATAGCATGAATCCTTTTAATTATACTACCATTATAACCTTTTTAGTAGTATATTATGACTCAGCATTCCTGTCAATATTTTTTTATCACCCGTAAAAAATTAATAGGCTCTGACCCCTTTTTTATACCCACTGTGCAATGGAGTAGCGCTTGCGGTACGCCTCCTCATACTGTAAAAACCGTCTCACCCGTTCGCTGAAGCTGTCCCCCAGCTGCAGAAAGTACTCATGATGGTCTATCGGTACACCAACATCAGCACCCTCCTGTACATAGCATTGTATGCTGCTGTAGCGATATTTTGTAGGACTATCGCACTGGCGCTTCCGCACTGGATTGAACGCTATATACCACAATAACCACAACAGATAATGAAACGCATCATGGGCAAACTGTACAATGATATCCTTATAGCGCTCATTCCAGAA
>Ga0116147_1003213_pt1 | contig 15669 bp, 13 predicted proteins | sample AD_JPNHG3_MetaG_FD_89749 | JGI IMG/M metagenome (GOLD analysis project Ga0116147, IMG submission 89749) | Active sludge microbial communities of municipal wastewater-treating anaerobic digesters from Japan - AD_JPNHG3_MetaG | ecosystem: Engineered > Bioreactor > Anaerobic > Digestate | place...
ATTCTGCTCCGAATTGTAGACAATGTTAGAATCATTATCCAGCAACAAAATGAGTATATTTACATTCCAGATTTAAGAGAATATGCTGATGTATAAATTTACCCTACCCTGCTACTCACTATTCTTCCAATTCACATTTGGCTTTAGCAGAAAGATACTGTTCCTTTAATATTTGAACTTTCTCTAATCGGGGTTGCCACATTTGGTATTGGTTTTGCGGAGAGTTATCTCTTTGATAAATAATTTTAGAAATTAAATCGTCAAAACTCTTTAAATCGGCATCTATAATTCCACCCTGTATTTGTGCGATAGTTAAAACAGTATTGGCAAATTCACAGGCTTCTAATCGTTCTTGCTCAGTTCGTTTGGTTTCCAATTCTGCTTGTTTTGTTTCAACTACTTCTACTCTTCCAATCAAAATGTCTATCTGTTCAGCTAAAATCTGGATTGCCTCCTCTACTGTTTTTCCTTGAATCAAGGAAGAAACAAAACTTCCACCAAAAGTAATGGTTGGAAGAGCAATAAGACCAATCAGGACACCTATTAGGATAATTTTAATTTTTTCTTTCATAGATTTTTTGTTCTCCTAATATCCCGTGAATAAATTTTTCTATTATTCGACGAAGTGAAATAGTATCTTTTGTTTCACGCCTCAATTCAATAATCCTACCAGTTGGTCCAGTTAGTTTTGGAACTTCTGATTTTACTCCTTTAATGAATTTGTTATAGAAGTCTCGAGATTAGGATTTAGTAAAATTAAATCCCTTATTTTTGAACAACAATATTAAGAATACTATTCTTTATTTTCTTGTGTTTCGTTTTCGTTTTTATTTTCTTGTTTATTCTTTTTAAGTCTTTCTATTGGAAAATCCGAAGTGGTAGAAAAACCAAAACTACCTTCTTCTTCTATGATGGTTTTTTCCCATTCTCCCGTTTCATCATTATAATGATAATGAATTGTTTCGTATGACATATTATAAAAATTTTTTATTTTACCACTGGACTGGAGTGGCGTTGAGTTATTCTCAACATACTTATTATATAACCATCCAACTTTTTATTCCCGTCTACACTCAAACAAGAAATTGCTTCGTTCAGCACTAGTTGAATATTTTGCAAATTCTTTTACAAAAGCGGATAAACTTCTATTTTTATCAACCATATTTTAAAATTTTCTTAATTTTTTCTTTCATAGTTTTTATTTCATCTTATTTTACCATACCCTGCTACTCACTATTTCAATAAAATTATATCAAATTTCTCTTATACTTTTTCTTATACTTTCCAACAACTCCTGTTGGTGTTTACGAAATGAAGCGTCAAAAATAATGCGATATTCAAAATTTTTATTGGCTTGTTGGAACTCTCTAAAGCCGATTTCTTTGGCGAACACTTCATCAAAAATTTTCTTTTTACCAGCAAGATATTGCTGTTTATTCTCTTCATAAGTAATTCGTTCTCTGTTTGATTTAACTTCTATCACCAAATACCTCCCCTTATTAGTTTCTATAAGAAAATCGGGAAAATAGCGGGCAATCCTTTCTTTTTCTGGACTGTAGTATTCAAAATAAAAATCATTATGGGTTTGGTCTGTTAATCCGCCCGTAAAATAAATATCAATGATTGCCTCGTTTTCCTCTAAATACTTTTGTAAATAGCCAAATAAATTTTTCTCATCAGCACTATCATAATTATAAGGGTTAATATGAAAACCTAATCGAGTTTTTTCGCCAATTTCTTTTTCATAATCTTCCCTATAAACAACTAATGCTTCTTTTCTTTTCTCAATGTTTAACTTAAACTCTTCGGTGCTAATTTTTGCCAGCTCCAATTCTTCTTCAATGGTTTCTGTCTTTTCTTGATATTGATAAGCCTCAGCCAAGACGTTCTGCATAATAAACAATAGAAGTGCTGGATTTTTGTTTACCTTTTCTACGATGTTCTCTTTTGACAATCCATTGTTTTCCAAAATCTGCTCAATAGCTAAACAAGATAAATGGGTGTAGCGGTTAATAATTTCAATAATTTCGTAAAAAGTGAAATCGCCCATCTCCCTCACTTCTTTTTCTATTCTTGCTTCTTTATATCCAGCTTCTTTGTGTTCATCCAAAAATATCCCACCTTCAGCGATAAAAGACAAATAATTCTTTAATTCGAAGTTTTTGAAATCAATTTTGATTTTATCTAAATCCTGATTTTGAACCGCCAAAATTTCTTTTAGGGTCTTTTTCACTTTTAATTTTTTCTTTTTCTCTATTTTAAGAGTATACTCAATGGATTTCTGGTCTTGGGCTGACAATTCTTCAATATCAGTAGCAAAATTATTTCTAAGTTCTTTGTCTAAAATGCGATAATTTTCTTCTGAAAGGAAAATTGAAGCCAGCGTTGAATTGTCGCCAATGCTCCGTAGGCAACGAGTTGAAGATTGTAAAACAAAGATGGCACTTTTCGGTTTGCGATATAAAGCACAGGCAACGAGTGAGCGGCAATTCCAACCCTCTGTTCCTTTGCCAACAAGTAAAATAAATTGTTTCCTGCTGTCAATTGTATCTACAGCAACAAACTCATCTTTATTTTCTTCGGCTTCAGTATGATATTCTAAAATTTTATCAAGAGCGATTTTTCGCTGGGCTAAAATCTTCTCTAGTTTTGGTCTTAAATCTTTCTGTAAATCATCAATACTAGCAGAATAAAAAGCTATTTTAGGCAGGCGTCCTTCAAGTCGATTTTCTCCATATTCGCTCCAAAACTTATCCACCACATCCTCAATAAACTTCTCCGTTTTTACTTTGCTGTATTCAAAAAATCTTATCTGCTTCAAAATCCCTTTTTCAATGCCTTGCTTTAATCCAAAGTGGTAAACTACATCAGCAATCATTTTGTTATTTACATACGGCGTGCCAGTAAGATTTATTACATCCACAATTGGTGTCTTACCTTCTTGATGGATATAGTTAATTGTCTGACGGGTTTTCTTTAATGTGCCTTCTAGTGTCTTGCCATAAGAATGATGGGCTTCATCCACAAAAATAATTAAATCAGTTAATTGTTTTATGGCTTGCAAACGACTGTTTTCTATTTCACGATTTGCCATATACTGCCAATCGGAAAATAATCGTTGAGTGTTGTTGTGATTTCTCTGGGTTTTTAAAATGATTTTCTGAGAGTTAGAAACAATCACATTATAATTGCCAATTGGAGACAACGGCGTAGCAACATCCTCAAGATAGTGATATTTAATATTCAAAAGAATGTTCTGATATTCTTTTGGAATTACTCGTGTGTAGTCAAAAGTTTTAATTTCTTTTAAGCTCTCAATAATTGTGGTATCTGGAGCAAACACCAGAGCATTTTTGGCAAAGCGTTTATCTTCGGGATGATAAAATGACAAAACAAAATCATACACCATCATCACTGCCATTAAAATCGTCTTGCCAGCTCCCATTGTGAGAGCGTAAACTTGATTGGGATAATCAGAAACGCCAAAGCGGTCTTCCATCAACTCGGCAATTTTTTTATCATCATCCATTAAATCAAAAGCTTGTTCTTTGGAAATATCTAATCCAAGAAGCATATCTTTTTTATTTTCAAAAAGAGACTTAAACACTTCCAAAGACGGCTTGTTGCCAACTATTTCTTTTAAATAAATATAAGTTTCTAGTGCTTCTACTTGTGGCTTATGCAAAAAACCCACTCGTTTAATATGGGTTAAAATATTCAGCGTTTCTTTTTCTACGCCCTTATAATTGTCATCTCGCCAGATAGCGACTTTTTGCTGGATGTGTTGTAAAAATGGATTTTCCATAATTATTGTTTTTCTTCGGGAAATAATTTGTAATATGCAGTAGGGTTATATTTTTTCAAAAAACTTTTCATACCCTCAACCTCATCCTTTGTTAGGGGTTTATTATTTTCTTCTGTATCTTCTTTCCATTGGTGCATTACTCCAATTTGTCGTTTGGTAAGTGAGGGGTTTTTCTTCCACGCCACTAAAATAAAGTAAGTTGATAATAAATCAGTAAACATAGATTTAGATGTTTATTTCAAATGTTTCAAAGTATTCTTCACCAAGCACATCTACGACTTTTACAGCTATGCTATATTTGCCTTTTTGTTCGTAATCCCAATCATATTTGCTTTTGATTATTTCTTTTTTGCTCGGCAAATCAGTAATTTCAGCATTAAAGATTTTGCCATCATAATCAACATCAATCGCCACGCTATCTATAATTTGCTTAAAATCTTTTACTTTGGCTTGATATTCCTTTTGCAATATTTTAGCATTTTCGATTTCTAACTTTCTCATCAAAATCGGTGAGTAGAACTCTTTAATTTCCACTGACAATTTTTTATCTTTGACTTTTACTTCAATCTTAGCTTCTGGCTTTTTCTTGAAAATAAGATTTTTCTTATCAGTTAAAATATCTCGGATTTCCACTTTCACGCCTGTCTTGTTTTCTTTTTTCAAATAGTCCGACACATCAAACTCCATTCCAGAACAAATAATCAAAACACCTTCTTCATAAACTGGCTCACCCGATTTTGATTTTTGCCTTACCGAGAAAGTATCAATTTTATTTTCAATGTTTTTAAACACATCTTTTATATCCATCTTGTTTAGTACTCGGTTCATTGGCATTACTTTCACGAAGTTATTGTCTAGAGTACCATCAAAATAACTTCGTTTTATCGGCTCTACGCCATACATCTCCATCACTATTTCTTTTGCTTCAATCTCGTTTTTGAAAATATCGTAGTCGTTCACATTGTAAATTTTGAAAGTGTATAAACCCTTAAAATCTTTGGCTCTTTCTTCTTGCTCCGTAGCGAGCTTGCTCTGCTTCGGAGTTTGTTGCTCTTGAATAATTTGATTAAGCCGTTTGGCAGTTGTCTGTATTGCTCCCAAATTGATGTCGCAAGCAATCCATCGTCTGCTAAGTTTTTGTGCTACCGCAGGCGTTGTCCCAGAGCCAACAAAAAAGTCGGCGACTAAATCGCCTTCGTTAGAAAATGCCCTTATTATACGACTTATCAATTCTGGTGGTTTTTCAGTTGGATATTCAGCACCTCTTACTTGTGGTATATTCCAAACACTTTTTAATTTAATTCCTTGAAGCTCATAAATTACATCTTCGTCTTGTGGCTCTCTGCCATATTCTCTAATAAATCTTGGCACTACCCTTTCAAGGAGAGACTTTTCTTTGCCCTTTACATCTCCGTAGAAAATTTGTCCTTCCTCATTGGCGTATTTGCCAAACCTTGTCTCTAAATTCTGTGAAATGTTTTCTTCACGGAGTTCATTAAACAAATGGAGATTTTTATTTTTATTATAGATAAAGAGATTGTTGTGTTGGTTGGCAAACGCCTTCGTAACATTCTTCATTGTCCCGTTAGTAAAATACCAAATAACTTCATTTTGGAAATTCTCATCTCCAAATACTTCATCCATTAGTAATCTTAAATACTCACCCTTATGCCAATCAGCATGCAAGCAAATACTTCCTGTATCAGCAAGGAGTTCACGCATAATCAAAAGACGCTCATACATAAATTGAAGATACTCGTCTTTCTCCCAGATGTCGGTATATTGTTTTTCTTCCAACAAACTTTGCTGTTCGCCCTCTAATTTTTCTCCTCTGATTTTTACTTTCTTAATATACTCGGCTTTACTATCAAACGGCGGATCAATGTAAATCAAATTAATTTTGCCCCGATATTCTTTTAAGAGGTGGGCTAAAACTTGAAGGTTATCGCCCCAGAAAAGTTTATTAAAATCTTTGGAATTTTTATCGCCATAAATTTCTTTTTCTTGAGCTGGATAGTATTCAATTTTATCCAAAGGCTTTTTGCCTACCCATTGAAGCATTGGTCTACCTTTGGCTTTTTCAATGGATTGTAATTGTAATTTTTTGGTCATATTGTCGCAATGGATTTTATGAGCGGTCGCCTTTTTAACAGAAAAGGACTTCCGCTCACCGACAGTCCTTACGGAACTGTCTACCGCCTTTCGGCGATAACCATTGCGACATAGTAGTGAAACGGGAGCCCGTCTCTGTGTCGCAATGGATTTTTTGTGCCATACCTCACAGAAAACTATGAGGGTTAGGCAATTAAATTGTTAATGATTTATGTCATCTTTTCTTTTGGTTTAATAATTTCAAAATATCTTCTTTGCGATAATGCCTGTCTTTTCTCTCGCCAAAACGGAACAGCAACTAAAATGCCTTTCTTATCCCATTGCCGTAAAGTATTATGATGACACTTTAAAATATCACACGCTTCTTGAAGTGTAATCAACTCTGGCATTTCTTTATTATTTTTAGTATTTTTTGTAATTGACTTATTGCTTAACATTTTATACCATTATTATATAGTAGATAAAAATAATCTGCAACATTAATTAAATGACAATTACCAGAAATTACTATGTGGTTAGATGAAAAAAGCATTACATTAACGCCTCAATGGGCAAAACAATTCGGTATTATTCCAGAAAAAGACAAAAGGGGAAATCCTTTTGATATTTCATTTAAATCAATCAAAAAAGATAAAAATAAAATTTCGGTTGATTTTAAAATTAAAGATGATGAGAAGAAATCGTTATTGAAATCCGTTTCTTACAAGATTAAAGAGCTTACTCCCTATCAACTAATTTTTATTGGTTGGGCTTACATCAATTTAGATGATTACAAAAATAATTACAAAGAAATAGCAAAAAGATACTTAATAGAAGCAATTGAAAAAAACGTAGACTCATGTTTGCCTTATTATCTTTTAGCAAGCGAAAATCTGAAACAATATGAAAATTGGGAAATAATGGAACTCTATCAAGCGACAGAAAAACCAGATGTCTTTCCAGAGTTTTATCGTTTATTATGGAGAAAAGAAAAAAATCGAATAAGAGCGGAAGCCACAATTAAAAAAGGTGTTGAAAGATTTCCTCATAATCTTAAATTAGCACTTCATTACGCAGAAATTCTTTTTAATAAAAATAAACCCGCAGAAGCATTAAGAATTCTTAAGAAAGGTCAGCCTTTTGAGATAGAACAAGGTATTGATTATGATGGAAGTGATTATGATAATCTTATTTATTTGACATCCTCTATTTATGTAGCATTGAAAAAATATCAAGACGCCCAACGAATTATTCAAAAATCAAGTTTGTCAAATGATGAGCAAAACTTCCTTCTCGGTTTGGTAAATTTCAAACAAAATAAATATAAACGAGCAGTTAAGGCATTTACAAAAGCAGTAGAAGAAGACTATCCCAACAGTAATATTACAAAAGCAAGCCTGTATTACTTACTTAACTGCTATCACAGATTAGGACAGAAAAAAGAGGTTGAAAAAATTATTGATTTATTACCAAAAGGCGGAGGATGGTTTATTTTTCCTTTTCATCATCCTTTTGCAGAATTTGCCGAACAGACTCTGAGGCTGATATTAAAAAACTGCTCTTCTAATGAACGGTTGAAATCAAAAGTTAGCGGTTTTCTTGCCGCAGTTATCTTAGATAACAAGTTTTTGCAAGAAGAAGAAAATCTTAAAAAAAGAAAACTTACAAAAACCGAAAAACGATTATTAGAGAATACTATAAATCTTGCTAAAGAAGCTGTGCGACTTCACCCTGATGACGGATTTTTCAATCTCATCTTATCAAATCTCGTTGGTATTAATGGTGATTATGACAATTCTTTCTATCAAGGTCTATACGCTCTAAATGAACCAATAGGACAATATGACTTAGACGATAATCACAATCTTGAGAAATGTTCAGAAAAATTTATTGAAGAATACCCAGAAAAGTTAGCAAGCGTCTATAACGAGATACATTTTCCAATAAAAAATTATATTGATATTTATCTCGGTTCTGACATTGATTGGTTATATAAGAGAAAAAAGTATCAAATTATTTCCAGCCTATATAACTGGGTGAAATCAAAGAATGATTGGATAGAATTTGGTAAACAGCTTGAAGAAAATAAAAAAGAGCTCGGAGAATATGCTGGAGGTGGATTGTTTGAAATTGCTTATTCACTAAATGAAAATGAAGAACGAGATGAAGCCAAAAAAGTTTATGAATATCTAGTGCAACTTTCTGGAGAGACACCCGCTGTTATGAATAATCTGGCTATGATTTATGAAAAGAATGGTGATTTAAGTAAGGCAAAAGAACTTATTAAAAAAGCAAAGTCATTACTTGGTACAAAAGATGATGAAATTATAGACAGAAATTTCGCACGGCTTATTAAACACTCAAAAAAACACAAAAACACCGCCAAAAATTCTAAAAAAGAAGAAGAAATAAAAAACAAAAAATCATTGCCCACTTTTAATGTTGGCAATGGCGAAATTGTATTCGGAAATAAAAAATGCCAAATACCGCTTGGCTCAAATCAATATCAGCTTTGCAAAGAAATTTTTGAAAAACCATTGGGAGAATATGTAAAAGAAATTGATGTTATATTTAATTTTTACCGATACTCTGATAGTCAAAGAAGCTTCTATGACGCAGTGCGATTAGTAAACCAAAAAGTAGAAAAAGCTATTGGCATAAAGAAACTAATTGAGTTCAAAGCGGCTTCAGCTCGCATACGAAAAGAAATTTTTGAATAAAGCGAATCAATTGAATCAACTTTAGAGTCAAGTAAATCTAACTTGACTCGCAATCAAAAGAGTAGCCTAAAAGAAAAGGCTACTTTTTTGTTTCTAACCAAAGAAGTACCGCAAAGGTCGATCATTATTAACTTAACCAAAATTATATGACCAAACCATTAAAAAATGGTCAACCAGAGGAATATCAATATATTCCTTTAGATGACCAGACAAACTATTTTTACACCTTTGATTTGGGGTGTTCAGCCGCATTGATAAGTGCGGGTTTTGAGCTTGTGTCTTTAGATAAAGCCAATCCACGAAAAGTCCAGTTCATCTTTCGCCGAAAAGTCGGCATTGAAAAGGTCGCTGATGACTACTGGACAGACCGCTTGGAAGTTAAAGCGAGGACGTTCTTTGACAATGTGAAAATGTTAAAGAACCGAATTTACTCGGAATAAATCTATGCTTTCGGATGAGCAAATAACAAAATATCAAACGCTTTACAAAAACCGCTTCGGCAAAGAAATCAGCCGAGAGGAAGCGTATGAGCAGGGTGCGAAACTCATCCGACTTATTGAATTGATTTATAAGCCGATGACTGAAAACGAATACAAGCAATTACAAAAACGCCGCCGACAAACTGGCGACTTAAAAATCTAACTAAATTAATATTAAAAATATGGAAAAATTACAAACAATTACAATCAAAGAATATTTAACCCGCAAGGGCATTCCTTTTAAAGAACAAGGTGGAGAACTAATAACTCATTGTCTATTTAATAACTGCGATAATGATAGCAGAGATGGAGAGGCACATCTTTACTTTGATACTGAAACTGGACAATACAATTGCAAAAAATGTGGAGCAAAAGGCAACATTATAACACTTGCTGAATATCTTGGCGACAACATAAATGACATTGTCTTAAATCCACAAAAAAGCAGAGAAAATATCCAAAAATATCCGAAATTTGACGCTTCTCTGGTAGAAATTTGCCATCAAGCCATTCCAGCTCATATTCGCCAATATCTCAACGCCAGAGGCATTACAGACGCACTTATAAACGATTTTAAGCTCGGCTGGGGCGAGTTTTACGGCAAATGGTGGATTACCATTCCTATTAAAGACATCAATGGGAATTTTGTGTTTTTCAAACTAAGGCAAGACCCGAATGAAGGCGATGAAAAAATAACTTATCCCAGAGGAATTGAAGCTCAAATCTATGACTGGGAAACACTCAAAACCGCCACTGATAAAATTGTAATCTGCGAGGGCGAATTTGATAGATTGATTTTATTATCAAAAGGAATATCAGCTATCACTTCCACGCACGGAGCGATGACTTTTAAGCAGGAGTGGTGTAAAAAGTTAGTAAATGTTAGCAAAATTTATATCTGTTTTGACAATGATGAAACTGGGAAAAAAGGAGCGGAACGGGTGGCAAAAATGGTAAAAAATGATGAAAATAAAACCTACATAATTACATTGCCAGAGGAAGTCGGTGAAAGCGGCGACATAACCGATTACTTCACAAAACTCAATGGTAACTCTGATGACTTATTTGATAAATACGCAAAAGAATATCCAGAAAAAATTGATACCTCACAGTTTAAACCGCTCTCCTCATCAGAACTCATTAAAATACTGGGGCTAACCATTAAAAAAGACGAGGAAAATAAATTGATAACTTTCTTATGCGAACTCTCCGCTTATACAGAAAATTCCCAGTTTAATATCAGTTTTAATGCTCCGTCATCAACTGGTAAATCCTACATCCCCACAGAGGTTGCTCGGTTGTTTCCAGAAGAAGATGTCATTGAAATCGGCTATTGCTCCCCGACTGCCTTTTTTCACGATATTGGGGAATATCAAAAAGAAAAAAATGGATATTTAGTTGATTTATCCAGAAAGATTTTAATTTTTCTTGACCAACCACATACTCAACTTTTGGAACGACTAAGACCTTTGCTTTCTCACGACAAAAAAGAAATCAATTTAAAAATTACCGACAAAACCCAGAAGTTCGGATTAAAAACCAAAAATGTTTTGTTAAGAGGTTATCCGTCAGTAATTTTCTGCACCGTTGGATTAAAAATTGACGAGCAAGAAGCAACAAGATTTCTTTTACTAAGTCCAGAAATCAATCAGGAAAAAATCAGAGAAGCAATCCACGAAAAAATCAAAAAAGAAACTGACGCTGACACTTATCAGAAATGGCTGGATGATAATCCCGAAAGAAAACTCTTGAAAGAAAGAATACGGGCAATAAAACAGGAAAATATCAGGGAAATCAAAATAGGCTCGCCAGAGAAAATTGAAGAAAGATTTTTTAAGAAAAATAAAATGCTCAAGCCCAGACACTCAAGAGACATCGGACGACTTATTTCCTTAATAAAATCTTTTGCTCTATTAAACTTATGGTTTAGAGAAAAGGATGGCTCGGCTATTGTAGCAAACGATGACGATATTGAAGAAGCCTTCAAAATCTGGGAAGCAACTTCTGAAAGTCAGGAACTGAATTTATCGCCGTATATTTTTGATTTATACAAAAATGTTATTTTACCTCTTTTTGAAGAAAAAAATCAGATTGCGGCTACAGAAATAGTTAATGAAGCTGGTATATTAAGACAAGAGATTATTCAAAAAAATTATCAACTTAATGGTAGATTGATACCCGATTGGGAATTAAGATTGCATATTATACCGATGTTGGAAAATGCGGGTTTAATCCGACAAGAAGCTGACCCAAATGATAAAAGAAAAATGTTAATCTATCCCACTACCTCGCTTACTATCTCTAAAGAACAAAACAATAGTGAGTTGAATGGTGGGGTAAATAAAATATGAGTAAGAAAAAACAACAAAAAAATAAAAAAATAACTAATTTTTTAACTGATTTTAAAAAATAAACAAAATAAACAAAAAGTTGTATATGAAAAGTTTTAAATTATTTTTGAGTGATTTTAAAAAATAACTGTTAAAACTGTTAAAAAACTGTTAAAAAAGTGCGAAAAGTGTAAAAAGGTAGGAAAATTAAAAAAATTAAGTCAACTAAAGCCGTATAAAACTTGCTTATATTAACAGATAAAATTAAAAAGAATAAATATAATTGAGCCTGCCAAAACAGAAGGAATAATTGAGGGAAAAAATTTGCTTGACAATTAGATTTAGTGTATAATGTAAATGTAGTCCAAATCGCAATGTAACCACGAGTTTCTTATAAGTTTACTGACCCCAAAGGGGCGGTCTGCCAGTAAGCTAACCCTCGTGGTGGAGCGATTGGACTACCAGACCGTCCCTTTGAGTTATATGAAACAAGAAACAAACAACAAAATTAAATATTTTCTTTATGCCAGAAAATCATCGGAGAGCGAAGACCGACAAGTACAATCTATTGATGATCAAGTCAATCGTCTTAAAAAACTCGCCGATGATTTGAATTTGGATATTAAGAAAATTTATACTGAAGCGAAATCAGCAAAAAAACCGAATAACCGCCCTTTCTTTGATGAGATGATAAAACGGATTGAGAACGGCGAAGCTGATGGGATTTTATGCTGGCACTTAAATAGATTATCTCGAAATCCTATTGATAGTGGAAAATTAAGCTGGCTTTTACAACAAAGAATACTTAAATCAATCCAGACCATAGAACGACAATACCTGCCCGATGATAATGTGTTGTTATTTAATGTAGAAAGCGGAATGGCTAACCAATATATTCTTGATTTAAGTCGTGATACCAAACGAGGAATGTTAAAAAAATTAAATGCGGGGTGGCAAACAGGGATAGCACCACTTGGTTATCTCAACGACAAAGAAAATAAAATTATCATTAAAGACCCAGAACGATTTAATCTTATCCGTAAAATGTGGGATTTAATGCTGACTGGTAATTACACTCCGCCAAAGATTTTAAATATAGCAAACAATGAGTGGGGCTTTAGGACAAGAAAGTTCAAGAGAATTGGTGGATGTCCTCTTTCACGAAGCGGCATTTATAAAATTTTTACAAATTTGTTTTATGCGGGAATTATTGAAAACGCTGGAATGCAATATCAGGGAGCACACGAGCCGATGATTACTCTTGAAGAATATGATCGAGTACAAATGATTCTTGGTAGAAAAGGCAAACCAAGACCCAAACACCACGAGTTTGCTTTTACTGGTTCTATTCGATGCGGCTCTTGTGGTTGTCTTTATACCGCCGAAACAAAAAGGAAATTTCTTAAATCTGGCGAAATAAAAGAATACACTTATTATCACTGCACAAGAAAAACAACAAAAGTAAATTGCGACCAAAGATACAACATCAATGCAAAAGATTTAGATTTGATGATTGAAAAAGAAATAGAAAAATACACTATCTTGCCAGAGTTTCTACAATGGGCATTGGAAGGATTGAATAAAAAGAATGACGCTGAAATTGAAGACAGAACAAAAGTTTACGAAATGCAACATAAAACTCTGGTTGAAACTCAAAAAGAATTAGACGAACTTACAAAAATGAGATACCGCCAGCTTATTGATGATGAAACCTTTATTAGAGAGAAAAACGAACTTCAAACAAAAATTACCGAAATGAAAGAAAATCTACGACAGACCGAAACACGAGCCGAGAAATGGCTTGAGCTGACAGAAAAAACATTCAATTTCGCAACCTATGCCAGAAAAGCGTTTTTAATGGCAGATGGTAAAACAGGGTTAGAACTGAAAAAAGAAATTTTAATGGCACTCGGAAAAAACCCAATAATTAAAGACAAAAAGCTCTATATTGAACCGAATGAGTGGCTTCAACCTATCAAAAATGACTATCCTGCATTAGAAGCAGAATACTTAAGGTTAGAACCAGCCAAAATGCCCATAAATAAAGCAAAAACAGAGGATTTAACCTCTGTTCGTTCACGCTGGCTCCGGTGGTAGGATTCGAACCTACAACCATCTCCTTAACAGGGAGCCGCTCTACCGTTGAGCTACACCGGAATAAATTTAATAATTTAATTATATTAAAAATTTATTTTTTAGCAATATTTTTTTAAACTAGAAATTAAAAATTAACATTGACAAAAAATTTATTTAGTTTTATTCTAAAATTAGAAGCTTAAATAAGCTTTTAAAAATTAAATATTAACAATTAAAAATTTTTTGTATGACATTAAAATTTTTTTTGAGCAGTATTGAGACGTGTCCGAAGTGCAAGGGATGCCTTTGGACGAACATGCAAGAAATCCCCCTGAAAAACAAAAGGAGGAAAAATGAAAAATTTTTGATAATAAAAAAACCTCGGTTTTTTTATTGTCCAAATTGTGATGCTCATTTTGATGAGCGTTTACAAGAAAAAAATAAAAAAAATTTTTAAAAAATTTTTATTATGGAAAAAGAAAATTTTTTTGAGAAATGTCCGTATTGCGGCTGCCAGTTATTGTCGGTTATTAAACCGAGAATAAATGGTAATGCCATTGTCAAAGGCATTCCCAAAAGAAGAAGGGAACTTTATTGTCCCGACTGTAAAATTTTTTTTTACAGAGTGGGACGAATTAATAGAAAGTTCCTTTGAATGAAATTTAAGACCCCAATTAGTGGGGTCTTTTTTATATTATTTTGGTTTTTGGCGATGAATGGTGGTTTTTAAACCACCATTCATCGCCTCTACATTTTTATATTTCACTTATTTTTAATGTTTATAATTTTATTTCAAAAATAATTTTTGACTTTTAATTTTTGAATTTTTATAATTGTAATTAAGATTAAATAAAAATTTTTATGGCAAAATTTACCCACTTACATATTCATAGTCATTATTCCCTTTTAGATGGTTTAGCTAAAATTGATGAGTTGGTAAATCGCGCTAAAGAATTAAATTTTGATTCATTGACCCTAACAGATCATGGTGTGATGTATGGCATTCCCAAATTTTATAAATCGGCTACCGCTGTTGGTATTAAACCAATTATTGGAGTAGAAGTTTATGTAGCGCCAGAAAGCCGTTTTCAAAAAAGAGCAAAAATTGACAACAAAAGTTATCATCTTATTCTTTTAGCTAAAAATAATGAGGGTTATAAAAATTTATTACAAATTGTTACCAAATCACATCTTGAAGGATTTTATTATAAACCCCGGGTTGATAAAGATCTTCTTTCGGAATACAAAGAAGGTTTAATTGCTTTGTCTGGATGTCTTGTTGGAGAAATTCCTCGTTTAATTTTAGCTAATAAAATTGATGCAGCCGAAGAAAAAATAAAAGAATATCAAAAAATTTTTGGCGATGATTTTTATTTAGAAATTAATTATCATCCAAAAATTGAAGAAAGCAGAATTGTTAAAGATCAATTGATTTTGTTTAGTAAAAAATTGGGTATTCCAGCCGTAGCTACTTATGATACTCATTATTTAAATCCTGAAGATGCCGAAGCCCATGATATTTTATTAGCTGTTCAAACCGGCAACAAAATTTTTGAAGAAGATCGTCTTACTTTAAGAACAGATGATTTTTCTTTATGTCCTCAAGAAACAATGGAAGAATTATTTTTTGATTTTCCCGAGGCTATTTCTAATACGCAATTAGTTGTTGATAAATGTAATGTTGAATTAGAATTCGGTAAAACTTTACTTCCCTATTTTGAAGTTCCTCTTGGCGAAACAGCCGAATCTTATTTAAGAAAACTGTGCGAAGAAAATTTACCAAAAAGATTTAAAAAAATTACATCAGAAATTACTGATCGTTTAGATTATGAATTAAATGTCATTGAAAAAACTGGCTTTGCTTCTTATTTTTTAATTGTTGAAGATTATGTTAATTGGGCAAAATCTAATGGTATTGTTGTTGGTCCGGGGCGAGGTTCCGCTGCTGGCTCTATTGTAGCTTATTTATTAAATATTACTGATGTTGATCCCTTAAAGTACAATCTCATTTTTGAAAGATTTTTAAATCCCGAGCGTATTCAAATGCCTGATATTGATATAGATATTGCCGATACCCGTCGTGATGAAGTGGTTCAATATTTAAGAAATAGATATGGTGAAAATCGGGTTGCTCAAATTATTACTTTTGGAACAATGGCTTCCCGAGC
>Ga0116147_1003222_pt1 | contig 15650 bp, 16 predicted proteins | sample AD_JPNHG3_MetaG_FD_89749 | JGI IMG/M metagenome (GOLD analysis project Ga0116147, IMG submission 89749) | Active sludge microbial communities of municipal wastewater-treating anaerobic digesters from Japan - AD_JPNHG3_MetaG | ecosystem: Engineered > Bioreactor > Anaerobic > Digestate | place...
AATGTTGAAGGGATGCTGATCATGATTTTTCTACCTTCTCCTCGTCGCTAATAATCCTCCCGTCAAGAAAACGGATGATGCGTTTGCTGTATTCCGCTATGTCGGGCTCGTGGGTCACGAGGAGGATCGTGATCCCCGACTCGTCGTTGAGCCGGACTAGGAGTTCCATGATCTCGATGCTCGTCTTCGTGTCGAGGTTGCCCGTGGGTTCGTCGGCCAGGAGGATCGGCGCCCGGTTCACGAGGGCCCGGGCGATGGCGACACGCTGTTGCTGGCCTCCCGAGAGCTGGTTCGGGTGGTGGTGCTCTCTGCCTTCGAGTCCCAGGGCCTTGAGGGCGGCGAGCGCCCGTTGACGCCGTTCGGAGGGCGGCGTGCCGTTGTAAAGCATCGGCAGTTCCACGTTCTCGAGGGCCGACGTCCGGGGCAGGAGGTTGAAGCCCTGGAACACGAAGCCGATCTTCTTGTTCCTGACCTCGGCCAGGGCATCCCGGCCCAGTCCCCCGATATCGACCCCCTCCAGGAGGTACCTGCCGGAGGTCGGCTCGTCGAGGCAGCCGATCACGTTCATGAAGGTCGATTTTCCCGATCCCGAAGGACCCATGATGGCGACGAATTCGCCCTTTTCGACGGTGACGGAGACGTCGACGAGGGCGTGGACGCCTTCGCCCACGGGGTAGGTCTTGTTCAGGTTGTACGCCTCGATGATTGCCATGTCGCCCTCATCTGAAGAACCCGGGGCCGGTCACCGCAGGCTTCTTGTCTCCTCCACCTGTCGCCTCGACGATGACCTCCATCCCTTCGCGGATGTCGCCGGCGGCGACCTCTGTGTAGTTGCCGTCACTTATCCCCGGTGTGAACGTCACCCGTCGGGGGTTTCCCCCCTCCAGGACCCAGACCCCTGTAGCTGCCGGCGTACCTCCTTTTGTTACGTGATTTTCCCTTTCCTTACCGGGGAGCTTGAACCGCAGCGCCGAATTGGGAACCCGCAGGACCCCGTTCTTTATCGCTGTCGTTATGGTAACGTTTGCCGTCATTCCCGGCTTGAGAATGAGGTCGGGGTTGTTCACCCTGACGACCACGTCGTAGGTGACGACGTTCTGCACCGTCGTGGGGGCGTTGCGCACTTCCGAGACCCGGCCTTTGAACGTGGCTTCCGGATAAGAGTCCACGGTGAATTCCACGTCCTGGCCAGCCCGGACCTTGCCGATATCGGCCTCGTCCACGCTCGTGTCGATCTGCATCAACTTCAGGTCCTCGGCGATGGTGAAGAGCGTCGGCGTCTGGAAGCTCGCGGCCACGGTCTGCCCCACGTCGACGTTCCTTGAGATGACCATGCCGTTCACGGGAGAGACGATCCGCGTGTACCGGAGGTTGATCTCCGCCGAGTTCAGCGCCGCCCTGGCCTGGGCGACCTGCGCCTCGGCGGCCCGGAGCTGCGCCACGTTGGATTCGTAGTTGGTCTGGGCGGTGTCGAGGTCGCTCTGAGAGATGAGGTTTTTCTCCAGCAGGGCCTTGTTCCTCTCGTAGGTCCTTTTCGCGTCCGCGAGAGTGGCCGCGATCTTTTCGCGATTGGCTTCCGCCGTAAGGAGGTTTGCCCGTGCCTGGGCGACCTGCGCCTCGAAGAGGGCAGGGTCAATCAGGGCGAGGAGCTGCCCCTTCTTCACGACGGAGTTGAAGTCAACGAAGAGCTGTTTGATCGTCCCGGAGACCTGCGTGCCCACCAGCACGGTGGTCACGGCGTTCAGGGTACCCGTCGCGGTCACCGTCTGCCTTATGTCGCCGCGGGTGACCTTTTCCGTCCTAAAGCTGAGCTTACCGTTTCCGTTTTTGAAGTAGAGAAACCCGCCCGTGCCCAGGAGGAGGATGAGGACTGTGACGGCGACGGCGATCTTCTTTCTCATCAACGCACCCCCATCGCCTTTTCCATGCTGGCCTGGGCGATCTTGTAGTTGTACAGGGCCGCCACATGCGCCATCCTGGCGTTCGCCAGTGCGACCAGGGAATCCGTCACCTCGATCGGGTTCCCCACGCCCGCCGCGTACCGGCCGTTTGCCAGGTCGAGGTTTTCGCTCGCCTGGCGGACCGTCAGCTCGGCTGCGGATATCTGGTCCCGCGCCAGTTGCAGGTTCAACCATGCCTGCTGAACTTCGAGGAATATGGATTGGCGCAGGGTCTCTTCGTTCGCCTTCAGGACGTCGAGGGCGGCCTTCGCCTCCTCCACCTGGTATTTCGTCAGGTTGCCGCTGAAGATGGGCATGGTCAACTGCGCCCCGACCGTCCAGCCCTTCTCCAGGGGGAATTCCCGGCTTTCGAAGCCGTAGTTCGCGTTGCCCGTGATGTAGGGATAATAGCCCGTTTTTGCGAGGTCGACGGCCTTCATCTGGGATTCTTTCTTCAGGATGAGGGAGCGCAGGTCCGGGCGTTCGGAGTAGGCCTTCTTTAAGGCCTCGTCGAAGGATATTTCGTAGGGCCGGTAGGCCAGGTTGTCTTCGACGGCGTACTCGGGTGCCTCGGGTAGCCCCATGGCGTTATTGAGGTTTACCCTGGCGATCTTCACGTTGTTCTCGGCGGAGAGGAGGTTGAGCTTCGCGGTGCTCAGGTCGACCTCGGCCTTCGTGACGTCGAACTTGGGTTTCGTCCCGACTTCGAAAAAACCCCTGGCCTGTTCGAGGTGCTGCTGGAACTGGTTCACGGTATCGACGGCGACATCGCGGTTCTTCATCGTCTGCAGGAGGCCGAAGTAGGTCTGTTTGACGGAAAAGATTATCTGGCTCGTCACGTTCTCGAGGTCCTGGCGCGCTGAGTCGCGGTTCAGGCTCTGGATCTTTACCTGGTCGGCTGTCTTACCAAAATCGTAGATGTTCTGCGTCAGGGTCAGGTAGCTGGAGTAATCGTTGTACGGAAAGTCGGAGGCAAAGGTCGAGTTCGAAACGGCCGGGTAGTTCCTGCTGTAGCCAGAAGACCAGTTGAGCTGGGGGTAGTAGTTCGATTTCGCCTGGCCGACCCGACTTTCGTTCACCCGGACGGTATTCATCGCCGCTATGATGTTGGGTTGTCTCTTTAAGGCGATCTCGACACAGCGCTTCAGGTCCAGGGTCTCCCCTTTTTTGATCAGGTCCTGCGCCCATAAGGCGGCAGGCGAAACGAAGAGCAAGGCGATTAGGAGACCCGTCCCTAACCGCTTGGTCAGGCCGGGGACGAGATAGTCTTTCTTGTTCACCGCCTTCTCCTTTCACCGAGGTGCTCCCGGGCGAAAATATTGTACCGGCCGCAGGGCATGAGAGCCTTCAGCAAAACAGGCCGGTGGAATCGTTAACCGCCGAAACGGCCGTTCCTTTTCGTCAAGCAACCGGCGTGCCGGAAACGAAACAACAAAAGCGACGGAGATCTCTCGTCGCTGATGCCTGCCTCTATTGTGCCGTGCGAGGGTGACGAAAAAGGGTCGTTCTTTGCGACGCTTCGCCGCGTTTTCAGGGGTAGAAAAATCGTTCAATAAGTATCCGCAAGAGGTATCCACCCGTAACGTAAGTATACAGGAACGGAGGCGCCGAATTCAAGCCGTCGCATTGCACGATCGTATCGAAAAAGAAAGAAAAATCAAACGGAAAAGTCAGGCACAGCCCCGGCGGCGCCCCACGGAAAGGACCCGGCCGAGAAATATTTTGCGGGCCTCGGGGTCGTGAAGCCGCTCTGCGTCCTCCACGGGAAGGAGGGGAAGGTGCCCCATCAGGGTTCGAGCGAACAAACCGACGAACTTCTTGCCCACAGGACATCCCTGATGGAAGGCAGACATCACCTCCAGGCCGCATGAGGGGGACCTGCTTTTGAGGATGAAACCGGAAAGGCGTTCCTTCTCGACCTCACGGACCTTCTTTTGGGCCCAGTGGACCACCTGGTCGGTGCGGTCCTTACCGGTCCGAACGGTCACCAGCCGTGGGGCGTCGGGGTCGCCTTCAAGGCGCATCGCCTCGCGAGGCACGCCGAGGCCGCATTCGACCTCAGGACAGACAGGGACATATGTCACGTCTTCTCCCAGGGCATCGATGAGGAGGCGGTCGAGCTTATGGCCGCCGTCGTACCGCACCCGTTCGCCGAGGAGGCAGGCGCTCACGCCTATCTTGATTTTTTTCATGTCCTCACTGCCCCCGTTCACGACTTGCGGCGGCCCCTCTTCGAGGGCCTTCTGCCGGGACCCCGCGAATAGGGCCGGTCGCGGAGGAGCACGTAGGTCGCTCCCGCTCCGCCGTCGCAGGCCCGGGCGCTTGCGTAGGCGATGACCCATTTCCGCCAGCGGCCTTTGGTGAGGCGCTCGACCACCTTGTTCTTCAGAACGGGTTCCGCCTGGGAGGATAGACCCCGGCCGTGGATGACGGAGACGGCCCTCTTGCCGCCGGCCACCGATTCTTCTAAGAAGAGTTCGATGGCCTCCTCGGCCTCCGCCGCGTTCAACCCGTGCAGGTCGATGTGGCCCTGGATCGAAAAATCCCCCCGGTGGAGTCGTCTGGCGAAAGCGATATTCCCCCCGTACCCCACCCCTTCGATGTATTCGGGCGTATCGGCGACTACAAAGCCTTTGCCCCGTTCCACCAGGTCCCGGAGAGCGAGGAGCGCATCTCCTTTGGCTGCGTCTCCCTTCTTCGGGGGACGCCCGGCTTCGGCGCCTTTCACCGCACGGTCGTCGGGCGGCAAGAGCGTCACGTCCCTCATGGCGTCCAGGAAGAACTGTCTTTCGTCCTCGGGGGTTGTCTCCGGTGGGACATGCCCTTGAAGAGGTAACTCGGGCAACGGCCTCTCTTTGAGGCGGGTTTCGAGTCCCGCAAAGGGATGGTATGTAAAAGACGGCCGGGAACTTTTCATGGCACGACCTCTTTTCTCATCATCGGCAAGAGGCGGTCGATTGTCAACAGGAATGTTCAGGCCTTGTAAGCCTGTATTTCCCCCTTCAGCCACTCTATCCAGCCGGGGATTCCCTCCCCGGTCTTACAGGAGACCTCGAATATCCTGATGCCGGGGTTTAGTCTCAGGACCCTTTCCCGCAGGGCCTTCATATCGAAGTCTGTGAGCTGGAGATAGTCGATTTTGTTCACGACGAGGGCGTCGCTCACGGTGAACATGAGCGGGTATTTGAGTGGTTTGTCGTCTCCCTCGGGCACGCTCAGGATCATCACGTTCCGGGTCGCCCCCGTGTCGAACTCCGCGGGACAGACCAGGTTTCCGATGTTCTCGATAAAAACGACGTCCAGCCCTTCCGGGTCCGTTTCCTGGAGGGCCCGGTCCACCATCACGGCGTCCAGGTGGCAGGCCCCTCCCGTCCTTATCTGGACTGCGGGCACGCCTTCCCGGGAAACCGCCTCCGCGTCCACCATCGAATCGATGTCGCCTTCGATGACGGCCGCCCTGAAGTCGCCCTTTAGGCCCCGGAGGGTCTGCACGATGAGACTGGTCTTTCCGCCACCGGGCGATGCCATTAGGTTGAGCATGAAAACGCCCTTTTGTTTCAGGCGGCCCCGGATCTCGTCGGCCAGCCGGTCGTTGTCGGCGAAGATCTTTTCCTTGATTTCCACAAGACGGATGTCGGCCATTCAGGTCACCTCGATGTGTTTGATGAAAAATTCGCGGCCCGAAAGAAGGGTCGCTTTTCCCCCGCCGCAGCCGGGGCAGACGATGCCCTCCACCTCCCGCACCTTGACCGGGAAGGACGCCCCGCAGCCCTCGCAACGGAAGGTCACAGGCGTCCGCTCTATGACGAGGGCCGCCCCCTCGGCGGCGGTCCCCCTGCTCAGGTAGTCGAAGTAGCGCTGGAGCCACTCGCCGACGACGTCGTTCAATCCGCCGACCCGCAGATGGACGCGGACGACCCTTTGCGCCCCGTCCTCGCCGGCGTGTTTCAGGACCACCTTCAGGATGTTTTCGGTTATCGGCAGTTCATGCAACGCTCGTGTCTCCCTCGCCGGTCAGGGCCTCCTGCAGGATTACATCTTCCACCGTTCCATGGCAATCCGCATGTAAGTTTCGACTGCCCTTTCCGGGGGCACGTACTGCTCCTCGGGGGGTTTCTTCTGGAGGGAGAGGGCCTCCGTCGGACAGGTGGTCACGCAGAGCCCGCAGCCTACGCAACGGTTGAGGTCGATCACGGCCTTATCATCGACCATCGTGATGGCTTCCATCTGGCAGCGGTCGAGACAGACTTCGCACCCCGTGCAAAAATCGGCGTCAAGACGCGCGAAATAGTTGGACTTCACCCTCCTGCTCGGATGGGCGTCGAGCTTGACGGCCTTCAGGACCTCGCAGCAGCATGAACAGCAGCTGCACATCCCGCCCACGAAACGGGCATTGGCCGGGTTCGGCACAAGGCCCGCTTCCTCGTTCCTCTTGAGGACTGCGAAGGCCTCTTCGAGGGATATCTTCCGGGCCAGGCCGTTTTCGATGTAGAACTCTCCCATCGCGCCGAAGAGCAGGCAGGATTCCAGCGGGGCGTGACAGGGCTTCCCTTCGACCTGGCTCATCTTGCGGCATATGCAGTCCGCGAGGGCGATCGTTTTCTGGGCTGACAGGATCTTCTGTAACTCGTCGTAGGGCGCGACCTCCATGGCGGGGTCGAGGCTCTCCTGGACGGGGACGACGCGGAGCTGCGGGGTGTCGGGGACGAGCAGCTCCCGGTACATGGCCTCGCCGGCGTACTGACGGAGGAGCTCCACGAGCTCTCTGTCCAGGTTGTTCACCTGGTACTCAAAGATGCCCACGATAAACATGGCGGACATGTAGTAGGTTTTTCCGCCGGCCCTGTAGCGCATGAGGAGACCCTTCTTCGACATGCTGTAAAGGAGTTCCTCCGTGGCCTCGTGGTCCCGCTTGAGTCTCGTCGCCACCTGCTCCGCCGTTTCCGGCATGATGGTCATGTTACAGGCCATCTCGGCCTCCTTTTCCGTGAAGAGCTTTTTGAGTATCTTTATCTCGACGCCGCTCTCCGTCTTCGGGAACCCCGTCGGGAGCGAGTCGAGGTGCTCTCTCAGTTTTTCGTACACCGAATCAGCCATGGTGATCTCCTTTGCTCGTCTTCAAGGGTAGAATGTTCTACGGCGATTCATCGGCCCCGGCGCCTCTTTTTCTCTTCGAAAAACTGGCATGCCATGCCGGAGTTCAAAAGCATCTCTTTGGCGGGGATAAGCCGCGATTTGAAACCCGCCGCCCTGCATCCATAGGGGAAGTCTGTATCATAGGTGATGTGGAAATGGGTGCAGGAGAAGCAATCGACCCCCTTTTGTCCGACTGTTTCTTCCCCCGGCTCGCGCTTCTTCGCCATCATGGGAGAAAAATAGACATGGGCGAACCGAAGAGTCAAGGCAATTGTCTTCTCCCGCAGAAAATTTGGGATTAAAAACATGGGGGAATTTTGCTAACATATGAATATGGTCGAACTCACGGAAAACGCCCTAAAGATACTAAGGGCGCGCTATCTCCTCAAGGACGAAGCGGGCCGGGTCGTGGAGGCCCCGGAAGAGATGTTCAGGCGGGTCGCCCGGACGGTCGCGGCGGCCGAAAGGCTTTACGGCGAGGACGCCCTCCACTGGGAGGAGGTCTTTTTTGAGATGCTCTCGGCGCTGCGTTTCCTGCCCAATTCCCCAGCCCTGATGAATGCCGGGAAGGAAATGGGCCAGCTTGCCGCGTGCTTCGTCCTCCCCGTGCAGGATTCCATGAAAAGCATCTTCGACACCCTGAAGAACGCGGCCCTTATACTGCAAAGCGGCGGCGGCACGGGTTTTTCCTTTTCCAACCTTCGGCCGAAGGAAGACGCCGTCCGTTCGACGGGCGGCGTCGCCAGCGGACCTGTTTCCTTCATGAAGATCTACAACGCGGCCGCCGACGTGATCAAGCAGGGCGGGGCCCGGCGGGGCGCCAACATGGGGATTCTGCGGGTCGACCACCCCGACATCCTGGAATTCATCCGCGTTAAGCGCGACAGCAGTGAGCTCGCCAATTTCACGATCTCCGTGGCCGTGACCGACGCCTTCATGGACGCCCTCGAGCGCGACGAGACGTACGAACTTAAGAACCCGAGGACGGGGCAGCCTGCGGGGGAGGTCAGGGCGCGGGAGGTCTTCGCAGAGATCGTCGAGAGTGCGTGGCTCTCCGGGGACCCCGGCGTCGTCTTCATCGATCGGGTCAACAGGAGCAACCCTACACCCCACCTCGGCGAGATAGAGAGCACGAACCCCTGCGGCGAGCAGCCGCTCCTGCCCTACGAGGCCTGTATCCTGGGTTCGCTCAATCTTTCGAAGTATGTGAGAAACTCAATCCTGGAAGGAACGGGTAGCCCCTCCGTCGATTACGAGGCCATGGGAAGGGATGTCCGCAGCGCCGTAAGGTTCCTCGACGATGCGATCGACGCCAACCGCTACCCCTTGCCGGAGATCGAAGAGATGCACAAGGGAAACAGGAAGGTCGGCCTCGGCGTCATGGGGTGGGCGGATATGCTCGTTTTGATGGGGATTCCTTATGAATCCGAGGAGGCCCTTGGCCTTGCCGGAGAGGTGATGCGTTTCGTCGAGGAGACATCCAAAGCGGAGTCGGAACACCTGGGGAAGACAAAGGGCCTCTTCCCCAATTTCCCCGGGTCGGTCTACGACAAGGAGGGAATGCCCAGGGTCCGTAACGCGACAACGACCACCATCGCCCCCACGGGAACCCTGGCGACGATCGCCGACTGTTCGAGCGGTATCGAGCCTTATTTCGCCCTCGCCTATAAGCGGTTCGTTCTCGGCGGGGAGATGCAGGAGATAAACCGCCTTTTCTTTGCGCTGGCGAAAAAGAGGGGGTTCTTCTCGCGGGAACTGGAAGAGACGGTCCTCCGGAAGGGAGACCTGCGGGGGGTGAGGGGCGTTCCGGCGGACGTAAAGAAGCTCTTCAAGACGGCGTCGGAGATCTCCTTCCGGACCCACATCGCCATGCAGGCCGCATTCCAGCGGTACACGGACAACGCCGTTTCGAAGACCATCAATATGAAGCGGAGCGCCACGAAAAAAGACGTTGCCGAAGCCTTCTTGATGGCCTATGAAATGGGATGTAAAGGTATCACGATCTTCCGTCACGGCGGGAAGAAGCGCGGCACACTGATGAGGCTCGCAGACGCCGACTGACCTTCACGGCAGGAGGAATTTTCATGGGAAGCAGAGAACAGAAGGTCGTTATCCAGGAGGGCGACGCACTTTCGGTGACGGATATGCAGCTCGACTTTCTTCCCGGCGGCGCCCTTGCCGTCCCGGGAGGGGACCGGTTGATCCCCGTCATGAATCGCGTGATCGAACTCTTCCAAAGCAGGAAGCGGCCCGTTTTCTTCAGCCGCGACTGGCACCCCCGGGACCACATTTCCTTCAAGGAGCGCGGGGGGCCGTGGCCACCCCACTGCGTAGCGAACACCCCCGGTGCCGCTTTCCACCCCGACCTCATGATCCCCGAGGGCACCGTCATCCTGTCCAAGGCGGACAGAAGAGACGCGGAAGAGTATTCCACGCTCTACGCCCGGGACGCGCAGGGGAATACCGAAAGAGATCTCTTGGAAAGGAGCGGGACAAGACGGCTCTTCGTCGTTGGGTTGGCCACGGACTACTGCGTACTGAACACGGTGGTGGAGGCATGTAAGGCGGGCATCGACACCTATGTGCTCGCCGATGCCGTGTGCGCCGTCGACGTCAATCCCGGCGACGGCGAAAGGGCCCTCAAGAAGATGAGAAAAATGGGCGCCAAACTGATCACAACGGGAGACCTGATTTGATGAGAGAAACGACGATCAATCCCGCAACCAGCCTGCTTTTGACGGACCTCTACCAGCTCACCATGCTCCAGGGCTACCTGCGGCAGGGGATGGAGGAGACGGCGGTTTTTGAATTTTCGGTGCGCGATCTCCCGGAGAACCGCGGCTTCCTGATGACCGCAGGACTGGAATCGGTCGTCCGGTATTTGGAAGGGGTGCGTGTGACCGAAGAAGAGCTCGATTACCTGGCCCGCTGCGGACGCTTCTCCCGGGAGGTTGTGGATTATCTCAGCGGGTTCCGTTTCACCGGCGACGTCCAGGCGATGCCCGAGGGGACCGTCTTCTTCCCCCAGGAACCGGTCATCCGTGTTGTGGCGCCGTTACCCCAGGCGCAACTCTTAGAGACCCGGATCATGAACCTCATCCACGGTCAGGTCGTCATGGCGAGCAAGGCCGCGCGCTGTGTCCTCGCGGCGGGAGGAAAGGCCGGACTGATCGACTTCGGGGTCCGCCGTTCCCATGGTGCCGAGGCCGGTATCTTTGCCGCCCGCTCGAGTAACATCGCCGGGTTTGAGGGGACTTCCACCGTGCTCGCTGAGCCCCTTTACGGCATCCCGGTCTTCGGGACGATGGCCCACTCCTTCATCGAGGCGTTTGGAAGCGAGCTGGAGGCGTTCATCGATTTTGCGCGGGCCAACCCCAGGGCGACAACCCTCCTCATCGACACCTACGACACCATCAGGGGAGCAGCGAGGGCCGTCGAAGCGGCACGGATCCTTGAGAAAGAGGGGATCAAGGTCAACGGGGTCCGGCTCGACAGCGGCGATGTAGAAGCCCTGTCGAAGGAGGTGCGAAAAATACTCGATGAGGGGGGCCTCGGGAGCGCCCGGATATTCGTGAGCGGGCACATGGACGAGACATCCATCCGGGACCTCCTCTCCCGGGGGGCGCCCATCGATTGGTTCGGCGTCGGGACGAAGCTCGACACCTCAGCCGATGCGCCTTATCTCGACTGCGCCTACAAGCTGATGGAGTACGGGGGAAGGCCGCGGTTCAAGAATTCCGAAGGCAAGGAGACATGGCCGGGAAGGAAGCAGGTCTACCGCTCTTTCAGGGACGGGACGATGGCGGAAGACCTGGTCACCCTCGAAGACGAAGATGATAAAGGGATCCCCCTGCTCGAACCGGTCATGAAGGGCGGCAGACAAAGCGCCCCGTTGCCCGGCCTGGAGCAAATCCGATCCCGGGCAAAGGAACAGTTGGCAGCCCTGCCGGGGCACCTAAGGGCCCTCGAATCGTCCCCCCGTTACCCTGTCCGTATTTCGCCGTTGCTCCGGAAACTCCGTAAGGAGATGGAAGAGGAGTTGGGCTGAGGAGAGGCCCTGTCGGGTCGGCCGGTGTCTTGACGGCTCGACGCTACCACGCAATGTCGCCGACTGTTATATGAGGACATCGATCGTATCGCCGACCAGGACTTCGCCGCCTGTAAGGACTTCGGCGAAAATACCTTCCCGCGGCATGACGCAATCACCCACCTGCCGGAAGATCGCGCACCGGTCGTGGCATGTTTTCCCGATCTGGGTGACTCTCAGAAGGACGTGTCCGCCGACGCGTATTTTTGTCCCAATGGGGAGTGTGAAAAGCTCGACCCCTTCCGTCGTGAGGTTTTCTGCGAAGTCACCGAAGTTGACGTCAATGCCGTGGGCCTTGATCTTGTCGATGCTCTCCCTTGCGAGGAGGGAGACCTGCCGGTGCTGAAATCCCCCATGGGCGTCGCCGGTGAGCCCGAAACCCTCGACCAGCATGCACCTGTCGATACCGTGCTTTTTCTCTCCCTTCCTGTCGGAGACGTTGACAGAAAGAACCTTCCCCTTCGATGTCTTTTGTCCCATCTTCTTATCTTCTCAACTTCTCGCCTTCGATTTTTGCGGCGCGTCCCGGGTCCCCGATCATCTCCATGTCGAGCGCCGTATCCATTCCCGCCACAGAGCTTAATATCTTTTTCGGGCAAAATAAACCTGAAAATGGCGATGAGCGTGTTTTCAAGAGCGCCGGGACGAAAAGCAGCGATGCTGTGATCGAGGGCGTAGCCTTGACGAGAAAGGCCCTCCTTTTTTTAAGGTGCATGATAAGACTAAAGACCCACCCACAGGGTGAAACGGTAGGCGATGAGACCGCCGAGGTAAGAGATGACTAGCATCGTCGCAAAGGAAGACAGAAACCATTTTCGGTTTCCCATCTCGCGCCGCATTGCCGCCACCGTGGCGGCGCAGGGAATGAAGAGCATGAGGACGACGAGAAAGGCAACGGCCGAGGCGTGGGTCACTACATTCGGAAGCATGTGCACGAGCCCTTCCTCGCCCACGCCGTACAGAACGCCGAGTGTGGCGACGGCGATTTCCTTGGCCACGACACCGGTTAAGAGCGCAACGATCATCTTCCAGTCTAAGCCCAGGGGCGCGCCGATAGGCTCTACGAGACGGCCGAACCGGGCGAGAAAACTTCCCTCCACCTGACCGCCGGGAAGGTAAGACAGGAACCAGACGGCGACGGACACCGTCAGGATCACCGTTCCCGCCCTTTTCACGAAGGCGACCGTCCTTGTCCATATTACCATGGCGATGGTTCTCGGGTCGGGGCGGTGGTACAGCGGGAGCTCCATGATGAAGGGCGTGGGTTCTTCTTTTTTGAGAAAAAGCCTTGTGGTCGCCATGCCCACGATGCCGAGGACGACGACATTGAGCGAGATGAGCGCCCAAGACACCGCCGCGGCCCTTTCGGCGAAAAGCGCGGCGGTCACGAAGGTAAGGACCGCGAGCCGGGCCGTGCAGGGGACGAAGGGGGCAAGGAACATTGTGAGGAGCCTCTCTTTTCGGGATTCCACGATCCGCGCGCCGAGGATCGCCGGGACGTTGCATCCCAAGCCGAGACACAGGGGCAGAAAACTCTTTCCGTGGAGTCCCACGACGTGCATGAAGCGGTCCATGACGAAAGCGGCCCTGGCCATGTAGCCCACGTCTTCCAGGAAGGCCATCACGGCAAAGAAGATGAGCAGGATGGGCAGGAAGGTGAGGACAGATCCTGCTCCAGCGATTACCCCGTCGATGACGAGGCCCTTCACCCAGGCAGGCGCATGGGCAAGGACGGGGTCCGTCGCCCGGGCAAGATGAGCGACCGCCGATTCCAGGGCCTTTTGCATTGGGAAGCCGATCTGGTAAGTCATGGCGAGGACGGCGGCCATGACACAGAGGAGGATCGGTATACCGAAGACAGGGCGGGTCAGGACGTGGTCGATACGGTCGGTGATGAGGACCTGCCCGAGTCTCGGCCGGGAAATGGCCGCCCGGGTCACTTCTTCGACCCAGTCGTACCGGCCGCCCACGACGGCGTGGAGGGCGTCTTCGTGCTTGACCAGTATCCGCTGGATCTCGCTCCAGACCGGAGCCGGCACCAGTTTCTCTATCATCTGCGAGATCTCGGGGTCGCCCTCCATCAGTTTGGTGGCCGTCCAGCGCACTGTGTAAGGCGCCTTGACGTAGTCGGCGATCAGGTCCGTCAGGGCGGCGAGGATGGCCTGGTGGTCGGCGGAGACGTTAGGGATACGGGGGTTGTAAGCAATCTCCCCCCTCGAGAGGGCGATTATCGAGTCTAAGAGGTCCCGGATACCTCTGTTCTTAGTGGCAACCATGGGAACTACGGGGATGCCCAATGCTTTCTGCAGGGCCTGGACGTCGACACGTATCCCCTGTGCTTCAGCGACATCGATCATGTTGACTGCCACGATGACCGGCGGGCCGAGGAGAAGCAGTTCCGACAGGAGATAGAGGCTCCTCTCCAGGGCCGCTGCGTTGACGAGAAGGACGATCACGTCGGGCGTCACGTTGATGATAAAATCTCTGGCAACCCGTTCCTCTTCGGAAAAGGCCGTCAGGCTGTAGGTGCCGGGCAGGTCCACGATCCGCAACTCTACGTTTTCGCAGGTGTGTGTCCCTTCTTTTTTCTCCACAGTTTTCCCGGGCCAGTTTCCCACGTGCTGGGAGAGTCCGGTCAGGATGTTGAAGACCGTGGATTTGCCGACGTTGGGCTGGCCAGCCAGCGCCACCAGCAGGGTCTTGCACTCTGCCGGTTCTTCGACCGGCACCGGTTCGACCCTGCACAACATGATCTTGGACGCCTCCCCCGCGCCCAGCGCAACCCGCGTCCCGGCCACCTCGACGATGACGGGACCGCCGCTGCCGCGGAGCAGTTTGACCCTGGCGCCGGGTACGATACCCAACCCGGCAAGGCGACTCGCCAAGACGTGGCCGCCCGTGATCTCCTGGATGATACCCTCTTCCCCCTCGTTGAGAGACGGGAGTGCTACCAGGTCTTTAGCTGTTCTATCCATACGGCTGGTCCTATTTCAGACTCACCCGGAATTTCTTCACCAGAAGGTCGGGGTCGTAGGCCGACTTGGCGACCCGTAGGGACTCTCTTCCCAGGTCCTCTTCGAGGTTGAGGAACTCATACCGGTTCAGCAGGCGTTTCGCCGCGTCGTTGAACATGAATTCATAGAGGCCCTTGTACGACTTTATCCCTTTTGCGAAGTGGATCGCGTATGTTGAGTGGTTCAAACTCTCCCCGACAAGGAACCCGGCCGGCTCCCCCTCCACGTAATAGACCCTCCCGTCGAGATGCAGAGGTTCCGACAGGTGCAGCGCTTCGAGGCAGGGCCGGTAATCCGTTTCCTCCTCTTCAAGGCCTGTTTCCGCCTGCCAGGCATCGAGGATTCCGATGGCATCCGGAAGCCTGTCAGGGGTGAGCTCTCCAGCCTCGTGTCGGTAAAGGGAGAGGAATTGCTTCAAGCGGTTTCTTTTCCGGTTCAGCCTCCTACCCCGGAAGGTGGCCATCTTTTCGACCCTGTAGAGATAATCCTGCTCGCCCGCTTTGTATGAAAGGGAAAACTCGGGACCCTGAAAGGCATCGAGCCACTCTTCCGGCACCGGGAAGAGGACGCCATGCTTCGCCAGGAGCCGGATTAGGCCCTCTCTGGGGATGGTCCTGAGGTCGTCGAGCGGCATCCAGCAGGGCCTGTCGTTATCCATCCGGTAGTCGATGACGGTGTAGTCGTTCTCGACGAGACTGTAGTTATAGACATCCCGGAACAAGAAGACGTTGGCAAAGGTAAAATCGGAAATGCACGTCCCCAGCGCGGCGAAGCGGCGGCTTATGATGGGGCGATGGGAAAGGCCTATTTTTTCGATTTTCATGCAGACTGTACCCGATAAAGCAAAGTATATCACACGAAAAACCCCGCTCTGACTGTCGGAAGCGGGGTTGGCCGTGCATCTTTGATAACCCTTCAGGGCCTTTGTGAGACTGAATCAGCGAACGGACCTGCAAAGATTTGTGGAAGATACGCGAAACCTTCGCCTCCAGTCAAGGATTTTATTGCCTTATTTTTTGCCTTATACGATCAGTCGATGGCCGTTTTCTTTGAGCCAGTACCGGTGTTCCCGGTAATCCGGCATGAGGATTTCCATGAGCTTCCAGAAGCGACGGGAATGACTTTTTTCTTTGATGTGAAGGAGTTCGTGCAGGATGACGTAGTCGATGACTTTCGGCGGAGCCATGATCAGCCGCCAGTTTATGGAGAGGCGGTCGTCGGCAGAGCAGGACCCCCAGCGGCGGTGCGCGTCGCTGAGCCGGACACGGGAGGGGAAACACTGCAGGTCCAGGCTGAGCGCCTGCGACCTTTGCATGATGTGGTCGAAGGCCTTCTGTCGGTACCAGCTTTCGAAATGGGTTTTTCCCTTCACGGCCTCGCCGCTTTCCAGGATAAAACGCCCCCCGGAAAATGTCAGCGGGGCGCCGTTTCCGTCGAGCCCGTCGCTTTTTTTGATGACCTGAAGCTGGTAGG
>Ga0116147_1003224_pt1 | contig 15639 bp, 16 predicted proteins | sample AD_JPNHG3_MetaG_FD_89749 | JGI IMG/M metagenome (GOLD analysis project Ga0116147, IMG submission 89749) | Active sludge microbial communities of municipal wastewater-treating anaerobic digesters from Japan - AD_JPNHG3_MetaG | ecosystem: Engineered > Bioreactor > Anaerobic > Digestate | place...
AAACAAATTGCTGATAAAAAGACTAAGAAAGATCAGCTTATGAGATCAGTAAATCAAATAGATAATGAGATAAATATCCTTAATAAAAATTTGATTGCTATAGAATCAAAAGCTGCTGAAATTCAGTCAAGGAAAAAAGAAGAACTTGCTGGTAAAAAAGAAGAAATTAAAACAGTTGAAGTTACTGGAAAGGTTAAAGAAGATATAGATATTGATAAATGGTGGAAAGAGAATGTTTCCGAAGCTATGAAAGATGAGTTGGATGATAAAGATATGTATGATGAAGATATGGATATAGATAATTTTGAAGAAAATGAAGAAGAAAATGATCGTGATGATAATGACTATTCTTTAACTTATTTAGAGGATGATTATGTTTTTGCTCTTAAAATTACAGATGATGAAAAAGATGATATTATTGCTAAATTTTATAAAAATGAAGATGATGATTTCTGGAAATCTAGAGTTGTTAAAGGAGAGGAAGAGCCTTTAGAGAGTATGCAATTTGACCCGGATATGGAGAAAGATGATATTATAGATAGATTAAAAGATATTTTCGATGATGTTGAGGAAATAGATATTAAAGATTATGAAGATTTAATAGATAATAAAGAAAAGATAGAAGATATTTTTTATGATGATATTTTAGGGTAAATTCTATAATAAAAATAATGTTATATAAATTTGTTAAAATCCATAATATTTATATAGATATATAGAGTATAAATAAAAAATTAATGTTATAATTATGAAAAACTATGTTCCCATAACTTTAGATCAGTATATTAATGAATCTAAATCTATTACTTTAAAAAGAAAGTATGGAGTAAGACAACCAGTTATAGTTGGTACAAGTGCTCCGATAAGAAATAAGGTTTTATCTTATGTTGCTGAAAGTAAAAGAGTAAAATCTTCAGATCTTAAAAAATTTGTAGCTGGATTAAATGAAACCAATGTTAATCCAGCTGCTGCAGCTACAATGTGGCTTAAAAGAAATGAGAAATTTTTTATTAAAGAAAATCGTCAAGGTATAACTTATTATAAGCTTTCCCCTTTAGGACAAAGACTTGTTAATAGATTCTTGCCTTCTTCTAAAGTTAACGAGGAAGAGGAATTTAAAGAATCTATTAAACCTATTGATAGATTAATGAAATTAATTGAAAGAAAACCAGAATTAACAGATAGAATTAAAGAGGAGATTGAAAATTTAAGAAAAAAATATCCGGATTTTGATAAAGAATTAGGAGAAGTTGAAGGACATGATAAGTATGTAGATATTTTAGAAGATTTAGTTGAAAAATATGAGAATATGTCAGATAATTATAATGAAGATTCGGATATTGAAGTTACTGAAACAAAAAAATATGATTTTAAAGATCCAAAAACTAAAAAGGCCGGAATTTTTGATGAAGAGGATTTAGATGATGAGGATATGGAAAGAGAAGATGATGAAAATGATGATGAAGAAATAGAGGAGAGTGAATTATCTATTGATAAAAGAATAAGTGATATTAGAAGAATTATAGAGAGTTTAGATTCTAAAAATAGAAATAGATTAAATGAAGAAGGGGATGAGAAAGATAAAGATAATGAAGATGAATCAGATGAAGATGATTTATCATTTGATGATTTAGATTTGAAAGATGAAAAGGAAGAAGAGGATAAAGAAGATAATAAAGATGAAGATGAAGAAAAATCCGAAGAAGAGATGGATGAAGAAGGAGAAGAAGAAGGAGAAGAAGAAGGAGAAGATGATGATGATAGAGTAGAAATTGTTGAATTTATCCTTACTGTTGATGATGTAGATTCTGCTATAAAAGAATTAGCAGAGTTAGGGGTAGATGCTAATAAAGTAGTTGACCCTGAAGGAGAACCTAAGGAAGGGGAATCAGAAGCTTATAAGAAAGATCAAATTTCTGTTAAGGCTGAGGATTGGGAAGAACTTAAGAATTGGTTAGAAGAAAAAGGTATTGATGTTGAAGATATGTTTGGTGGGGAAATAGAGGTTGAAGAAGTTGAAGATAAAGAAGAAAGTGAAGAAGATGAGGAAAAGGAGGAAGATAAAGAAGAGAGCGAAGAAGATAAGGAAGAGAAGGAAGATAAAGAAGAGAGTGAAGAAGATGAAGATATTGAGATAAAATTAGAAGATGAAGAAGAAAGCAAAGATGGAGAAAAAGATGAAAATGAAAAAGATAAAGAATAAAAATAATAAAAATATATTTTTTAATTTTTAAAAGGAAGTCTTTTAGACTTCCTTTTTTTATAATATATAGATTATAAAAATATATAAAAATGATAGCTAAAAAGATTCCTATTCGTGCTTATTGTTTTGATTTTGATGATACTTTAGTAAAGACTGATGCTAAAATTTATATTTATAAGAATGGCAAAAAAATTAAATCATTAACATCAAAAGAAATAAATAATTATGTTTTACAACCTGGGGAAACTATAGATTTAAGAGATTTTTCAGATCCTAGATTAATAATGAGGGCTAAAAAATATAAAATGTGGCCAGTTCTTAAAAGTATAGATATGAATAAAAAGATGGGGAAATTTACTGGTGATATTTATATTCTTACTGCTAGATCACCTGTCGTTAAAAATGCTATATATGTTTTTTTAAAAGATAATGGTATAGATATTCCATTAGAAAATATTATTACAGTAAATAATGAATCAGAATATGAATCTGATGTTTCAGTTAGAAAAGAAAAAGTATTAAAAGATTTAAAAAATAAATATGTTGAGGTCTTTTTTTATGATGATAATGAAGAAAATATAAGGATAGCTTCTAAGATAGGAGGAATAAAAACTATATTAATCGATTAAAATTATAAATTTTTATATGAAAGCTAAATTTATAAAATGGGAAAAAGAAAATTTAATAAATTTCCCATATGCAAAAAAAGTTGGGGATAAAATATTAGAGAATGTTGTTGGAGGTGTTAGTGCCCCTATGGCTACCCTGAATAATACCCCAGGAATTGGAAGTCCTCAACCCCCAGCATCTGTATCTATGGGGGCTTTAAATACAGCAAGTATAGGATCCGGTGACTTATGGGGAAATATTGGAAATATACATACTCAGGATTCTTTGAAGAAAAAGAAATCAAAGTCTAAAAAGAAAAAACATTCATTTAAAAAGAAGAGAGCCATATCTAAAAATACAAATGAGGAAAATATAAATCCTTATGATAAAATTGGTGTTTTGATGGCTAAAAAAATGAATGTACCTTTAACATTTAAAAAAGTAAAAGGTGGTAAAGAAGTAAAACAAATAAATTTTGATAAAAATTTAAATTCATCAAATAGCATAATGACTTTTGATGAGTGGAAGAAAAAATTTGCTAAGAGATAAAAACCTTTTTTCTTTTTTTCTATATAAAGTATAAATTTAAAAATATAGAAAAATGAAAAAATCGGTTATTAAATTTTATAGATCTAGAGATGTAAAACTTCCATCAAGAGCTTATAAATCCGATGCAGGAATGGATTTTTTTATTCCTAAATTTGATAAAAAATTTGTAAAGGATCTTTTGGAATTAAACCCTCATTTAAAATCTAATCAAATTACAAATGATAATCAAAATGGTTTTGTTATAATAACTTGTAATTATAATGATAATAGCTCATTTATTAAATTTGATGAGGAGGAGGGGAAAAATTATTTTATTTTATTTCCTCATTCTAGAGTTAATATCCCCTCTGGTATCTATTGTAAAATGGAAGAAGAAGGTAGAGCTCTTATAGCTGCTAATAAATCTGGTATAGCATCTAAATATGGAATTATTTTTGGGGCTCAAGTTGTTGATTATCAATATCAAGGGGAAATTCATATTAATCTTATTAATGTATCTTCTAACATGGTTAAAATTTATGAAGACCAAAAAATTATTCAGTTTATAGAAACTCCTGTATTTACTTCTGATATAAAAGAAGTAGAAGATATGAAAGATTTATATGAATCTATAAGTGAGAGATCTAATGGTGGATTTGGTTCAACTGATAAAAAATAATAATATGATTTTAGATATTGATCAAATTTCTAAATTAGAGTGTAAATATCCTAAGGGGTCTTTACCTTTTATTGCATTATCTAATATGATAAATTTTGTTTTATCTAATGAAGGGAATAGGGAAAGGTTAATTAATTCTATTTCTTTTTTAACTCTTTATGAATTAGGTGTTATAAAAAATAAAGAAGAAAATAAAAAAGTATATCAAATTAATTCATAAAAAAAGTATTTATGAACAATGGAATTAAAATATACATAGCATCTCCTTATAAGCATGGAAATAAATTAGATAATGTTCTTTTTCAGATAAATGCTTTTAATATTTTAAGAGATTTAGGCTATTTACCTATGATCCCCCTTTTAAGTCATTATATTGACATGGTGAAAAGTAGACCCCAAGAAGATTGGCTTGAGTATGACATGGAAATTCTTAAAATGTGTGATATGGTGGTTAGATTAAGGCCAAAGGATTCTAGTGGTAAAGAAATTCCATCAGAGGGGTCAGATATGGAGGAAGCAAAAGCTAAAGAGTTGAAAATTCCGTATTTTGAATTTGAGACATTAGAACAGATGGAATATTTTTTTAAAACAAATGAATTTGAACTATGAGTGATGGAATATCAGAAGTAATGGAAGGAACTTATTTTTTGGATAGATCTAAAAATTCAGAAGAAAGATATAAAAAATATAAAGAGATAGAGGAAAGAGAAAAAAGAGAAGAATTAAATTGGTAAAATCTATCAAGGATGAACCTGATATAGAGAAGGCCCAAAATTTAATTTTAGAATTTATTTATAGTCTAAAATAATATTTTTAAAATAATTATTCTGGGTTTTTATAAAATCCTTTTTATTTTTTAGTTCTATAAATAAAAATACTTTATGATTGTATCTATTGAACAAAGGAAAGATAAACTTATAGTATCTCATGTTAATAAAAATGGGGATATTGCTTATATGAAATTTAATATCCCGCCTTCTCATCAGTATTGTTATGTATATGCAAGATCTCATTCAGATGCTTTACCTAATATTAAATCTTGGGATGGTAAACCTGTTAAAAAGGTACCTTCTACTTTTTTAACAAAGTATCGTATTCAGGAATTTTTTGTGGATGCTGGAGAAGATTTAATTGCTCCTCTTCTTGAGAGAAATATACCTAAAATATATTCTTGTGATATAGAGGTAGATGTTGATAATGATACATTTTCAGAACCATCAGATGCAAGAAATAGAATTAATTCTATTGCTTGGTCTCATTACCCAGATATAATTGTATTAGGTCTTAAAGATTTAACTGGTCAACATTGTAATGAAGTTGAAAGGGAAATTAATAATCATTTAAAATCTTTAGGTGTAGAATATAATTTTATCTATAAAAAATATGATAGAGAAAGTGATATGATTTACGATTTTCTCTATAATTATGCTCGTCATGCTCCTTTAATTACTGGATGGAATTTTTGGAATTATGATTGGAGATATATTTATAATAGATGTAAGAAATTAAATATTGATATATCTTGGATGTCTCCTACTCGTCAATGGTATAGACATAAGATTAAAGATAAAAATAAAATCGATCATGTATATTTACCTCAGCATAAGATTATAGTTGACTATATGGAAATTTATAAAAAATGGGATAGGGTTGTAGATCTTAAGGAGAATAATTCTTTGGATTTTGCTTCAGAGGCTGTATTAGGTATTAAGAAAGTTAAATATTCAGGAACATTTCAGGATCTTTATAGAGATTATCCTAAATACGTTTTTTATAATGCGATAGACTCTATTCTAGTTGAAATGATACATAATAAATTAAAGACTTTGGAAATTTTTCTGGGTCTTGCTAATATTAATATGGTTGAAGTAATGAGTGCTCTTTCCCCTATAAATATGCTTGAAGCAACTATGGCAAGATATGCATATAAGAGAGGGATAGTTTTTCCAAAGAGTAATTCAAATAAAATTCGTGAAGATTATGAAGGGGCTTTTGTATTTATTCCGGTTCCAGATTTATATGGATGGGTAGCAGCATTTGATTATGCTTCTCTATATCCATCAATAATGAGACAATTTAATATTTCTATAGAAAATTTTATAACTAAAGATAAAAATTATAAACCAAAAGATCACGAGATAAAATGTTCTTCGGGAGCTGTATTTGATGCATCAAAAAAGGCAATACTACCTGAGATATTAACCGATTATTATAATAAAAGAAAAGAAGCTCAAAGAATTGCAAAAGAAGCTGAAAAAGAGGCTAATAAGTTAAAGAGTATACTAAAAAGAAGAATGTCTCAAGCTATATCATCTCTATAGGGTATTCTATAAAATTAAAAAGATTTCTCAATTAAATGAACCCTTATTTAAGGTAATATTTTATATTTTTAAATTTAAAAAAATTAATCGTTAATTTTTTTTAAAATATTTATTAAAAATTGTTAAGACCTGATAAATAAAGAAATTATAATAAAAAAATATAATAATTATGGAGGAAACATATCGTGAAGAACAATTAAGAGAACAAGGACTTATTTATTTTAGAGGAGATATTTTAGCAACAAACGTTTGGATTAGTAAATACGCATTAAAAAATAAATTAGGTGAATATAAAGAATTAACACCAGATGATACTATAAAAAGATTAACAAGAGAAATAGAGAGGATTGAATCTAAATATCCAAATTCACTTTCATATAATCAGATTTATGAAGCTCTTAAAGATTTTAAATATTTTATATTTGGGGGATCAGTTATCTTTGGCTTAGGTAATGATGAGCAAATTTCTTCTTTGGGAAATTGTTTTTTTATTGATAATGGTTCTGATTCATATGGCGGGATATTTCAGCTGGAAGAATCTATGGTTCAGCTTATGAAAAGAAGAGGAGGAGTTGGTATAACATTAGAGCATTTAAGGCCGGAAACTTCTTTAGTTAATAATGCTGCTAAAACTTCTACTGGTTTAGTTTCTTTTATGGATAGATTTTCAAATGGAACTAGAGAAGTTGCACAAGATGGAAGAAGAGGAGCTCTCATGATTTCTTGCCATGTTGATCATCCAGATATTATAAAATTTATTAATAAGAAGGATGATCCAACAAAAGTAACAGGAGCTAATGTTTCTGTTAAAGTTACAGATAAATTTATGGAAGCTGTTGAAAGAGATGAAGATTATTATCTATGCTGGCCTATTAAAGATAAAAAGCCTGATATAAAAGAAAATCTTCCATATAATTCATTGCATGTTCTAGAAGATGGATCTCATGTTAGAAGAGTAAAAGCTAAAGAGGTATGGAATAATATAATTAGACAAGCACATAAAAATGCAGAACCAGGAGTTTTATTCTGGGATAATATTATTAAAGAATCTCCTGCAGACTGTTACTCTCATTTAGGATTTACAACAAAGGGAACGAATCCTTGTGTTGTCGGTGATACGCTTATTGCAGTTGCAGATGGCAGAAATGCAGTTTCTATAAGGGAATTATCAGAAGTAGGAAAAGATGTTCCTGTATATTGTACAAATCCTAAAACAGGGAGAACTGAGATTAAGTGGGGTAGAAATCCAAGAAAAACCGGAATTAAAAAAGAAGTTTGGAAATTAAAATTGGATGACAATTCAGAATTGATTGCAACCCCTGATCATCAAATTCTCACAACTAAATTAGTTTATAAGCCCCTTAAGGATTTAACCCCTGGAGAATCTATTATGCCTTTTTATTCTTATGATTCCAATGGTTACCGGCATATTTCTAGAACTGGGCCTTTAATGTCAGGAGGTGATTATCAAAGTCGACGACAATGTCATTTAATTTACGAATTTTTTAATGGAAATATAGATGATAAATTATATTCTATTCATCATGAAGATTTTAATTTTAAAAATGATAGAATTGAAAATTTGAAAAAAATTTTAAGATCTGAATATAAAAGTCCCCATTCGAATTTAATCAGAGAAGAAAAAAATTCATATCATAAAATGGATCCTGATTGGAAATTTATATTTACTTCTTACTCAGGAAAAACTAATTCTCGATATATTAATGTTTCAAATGATGAACTAATTAAATTCGGTAAAGAATTATTTAGAAAGAAAGGAAGAATAACCAGAAAAGACTGGATAAATTTTGCAAAAGAAAAAGGATTGCCGGTTAAATTGGAAAACAATTTTAGGTTTCAATCTTTTATAAATTTTAAAAATCAGGTATCAGAAAATCATAAGGTAAAATCCGTAGAATTTTATGGATATGAAGATGTTTATAATTTAACTGTTGATGATTATCATAATTATCATATAATTACTTCTTTTTCCGACGATAAGTTTATTAAATCATCTGGAATTTGTATTAAAAATTGCGGAGAAGTTCCCTTAAGTCCTTATGATTCATGTCGTTTAGGATCTATTAATCTTTATAATTTTGTTGAGGATCCATTTACTTCAGATGCTAAATTTAATTTTACGAAATTAGCAAAATATGCTAGAATAGCTCAAAGATTTATGGATGATATTGTAGATCTAGAAGAAGAAAAAGTTATAAATATAATAAATAAGATAAAAAATGATCCAGAGGATCCTGAAATTAAAAGAAATGAATTAATGACATGGGAAAAAGTCTTAGAAGTGTTGAAGAAGGGCCGAAGAACTGGAGTTGGCGTTTTAGGGTTAGGGGATGCATTAGCTGCTCTGGGAATAAGATTCGGAACTCCAGAAGCAACCAAGTTAGCAGAGGAAATCCAAAAGTGCATCGCCATACACTCTTACAAAGAGAGCGTTAGTCTTGCTAAAGATAGAGGCCATTTTCCTATTTGGAACCCTGATTTAGAATCTCCTAATCCTTTTATTAGAAGAGTTATAGTAGATAATTTTAATAATAAGGAATATAAGGAATATGTAGAATATGGTCGTAGGAATATAGCTAATCTTAGTATTGCTCCTACAGGATCTCTTGCAATTCTTTCACAAACTACATCAGGTATTGAACCTGTTTTTAAAATTTATTATCGTAGGAGAAGAAAGATAAATCCTGGTGAGAAAAATGTTAAAGTATCATTTGTTGATCAAAATGGGGATTCTTGGGAAGAATATAATGTAATTCATTATCCTTTTATTGATTGGTATATTCATAAAAGAAAGGAAGAATTAGAGAGAAAGGCCCAATCCAGTGAAATAATTGAAGAAGATTTATCATTTTGGAAAGTTTTAGAAAAATTAAGGAATTTACCAGAAAAAGATTTAGATGAGATAGTAAATCAATCCCCATGGGCTGGTTCAGAAGCTCACACAATTGATTATATTGAAAAGGTTAATATGCAAGGAGCTATTCAGAAATGGGTGGATCATTCTATTTCTGTAACTCATAATCTACCTGAGAAAATATCAGTAGATGAAGTAAATAAGATATATTTTCAGGCTTGGAAAGCTGGATGTAAAGGACTTACAATTTATAGAGAGGGTTCAAGAAGTGGGGTTCTTATAACTAAAAAAGAGAAGGATAATAATAAGAATGGATTTAAGGAAAGTAATGCTCCGAAAAGACCAACTGTATTAGAGTCTGATTATTATTATGCTAAAGCTAAGGGTAAAGAATTTGCAGTTATTATAGGATTATGGCCAGATACAAATAGGCCATTTGAGGTATTTGCATTTGAAAATCCCCCGATAAATAAGAATACAAGGGGAAAAACTATTAAAGTAAAGAAAGGACATTATAAATTTGTTAATGGAGAATTTGAAATAGATAATCTTCAACTATCATCTGATAGTATAGAGGAAAGAACTTTAACTCTAACGGCTTCTATGCTTCTTCGTCATGGAGCTCCTATTAAATATGTAAATAAAGTTATTCAAAAGATAGATGATAATATCACATCTTTTTCTTCCGTAGTTAGAAGATATCTTTCTAGATATATTTCTGAAGAAAAAATTGATGGGGAAAAATGTCCATATTGTGGGAGTGAAATGATTATGCAGGATGGCTGTTCTAAATGTATCAATCCAGAATGTGGTTATAGTAAATGTGGATAAAACTTTTTCTATAAATTAGTTATATATAAAAAAATATATCTAAACAATGCAAAATTTACTTCACGATAAGCTAAAATTGGTTTACATAGAATGGGTTGATACAATCGGAGACCCAGATAATGGATGGAAAAGTGAAGAGGACTCTGATGCCTTTTTTGAAAGAGAAGATAATATAGTAAGGGAGACTGGATTTGTTTGGGCGGAGGATGATGATTATATTTGTTTAGTTGGAAAATATATGCCTGGATTAGAAAATACAATATCTGCTCATAGAACAAAAATACCTAAAAGATGGATATTAAAAAGAGAAGAATTTGACTATATTCCTTCTGGGAATTTTTTACCAGAAGGGGATGAAGATAATGAAGAATTTGATGAAAATTTTATTAGAAGTATTAAGAAAATTTTAGGATCAAATAAAAAATAAATACCCAATAAATTTTATTTTTTTAAATATATAAATATGGAAACATGTTGTTTCTATATTTATAAAATTATTATATTTAGAGAGGATAATGATAGCATCAGAATGGGTTATAAAGAATATTCTTTCAGAGATTTTATTTAATAAAAGATTTTGTGAATCAGTAAATGAGTCTAACCTTATTTCATTTATATATGACTATCTATATGAGGCTAAAATTTTATCAGGAGAGCCAATTTCAGTTCCAGAATTACGTAAACTTCTTAAAAATAGTATAGTTAATTTTGAATTTATTAAGCTTAATGGGGATGTTAGACCAGCAAAAGGAACAACAATTCTTAAATATATCCCCCTAAAAGATAGACCTAAAGGAGTTAGACCATCATATGATTCTGTAGCAACATTTTTTGATTTAGATAAGAAAGAGTGGAGAAGTGTTTCTAAAAAATCTAAAGAAATAGTTCTTAAGAAAGAAAAAGAAAAGGATAGACAAATTGTAATTGTAAAGGATAAAGAAAAATCTTTTAAGAAAGATAATAGCGGAATACAAAAAGTTAGTTCTGAAAATATTAAGGAATTTAATGAGGGAGATATAAGATATTATTTAAATAAAAATAATGAAAATATAATTATTCGTATAAATAAAGTCAATAGTGACGGTTCTGTATATGCTGAGACTTTTAAAGAAAAAGTTCCATTTAAGATACCATCAGATAAGATTAAAATACAAAATTCAATAAAATACTAAATATTTAATCATAAAAAACATAATTTAAAACCATGCTTTTATGACTTGAATTTTGCTGAAAAACATTAAATTTATGTAAACATTCATCTAATGAAACTCGATATTTCAATTTCGAGTTTTTTACTTCAGTAAAGAATTTCTTCCAATCTGTATATTTGGTAGCCATTTCCTTCCATTGGTGTTTTACCAACAGAATTGGATAAAATCCCTTATTATTTTTCTTTATTTTATATTCGTATCCCCTTCTTGCTATTTCTATTGAAGCATTTACCGCATCGGTATAATCGTGTTGTAAGTTTCCAATAAAACTGCTGTAAGCAGGATTAACTGAATATAATTTACTTCCTATAATATTCAATCTTTTGGTTAAGTTATTGATAAACAATTCTCTTTTCCAAAGATTTTTATTTTTTCTATTTGATATTTTAATTTGATTTGAACCTTTAAAATGCAAATCTTCAATGAAGACTGATTTGCAATTAAATTGTTTAGCTATTAAGGATATTGATTTGCTGATTTCAAATGTTTCAAACTTTAATTTGTTTTGAAAATACTTCATTCTATCTGATTTAGAACTTAATTTTTCATTTAAAATTTTACTAAAAATAGGTTTTAAACTAAATTCTTGAGTATGAATTACTTTATCGTTTTCTAAAACAGAAATACCTATTGTATCTGGGTTTAAGTCAATACCCAAATATCTATTTTCATTTAATTTAATTGGTTCTTCCTTAAATTCTTCAAAGGAAATATAAATATTGTTTAAGTCGAATCTAATTGAATATGTATAACCTTTTTGATGATTTTGTTTAACTTCATTAAATTGTTGAAGTTTAAATAACTCTTTCTTTATGTTATTTCTTAAATTGGGTAATTTTAATTCTATATGTTTATTTTTACTTAATTTAAAAACGATTTGATTATTTTCGATTATATCTAACTTAAAACTTCTATTTCCTTGTTTAAGTTCTTCACCTTGAATATTTATAGGACATAGTCTTTTAAGTTGATAATCCTCTTTGGATATTTTGTTCTTTAACCTATTGATTAAATTGTATTTGCCCCCGAATATAACTTTTTCATTTTTAAATCTTGTCTGTATTGCTTTACCATCTTTAATACCACACTGGATTAACCACGAATTGAGCAAATCAATATTATTTAATAATTTGCATAATTTTCTAATGTCATTTTCTGTTTTACCTTCAAGAAAACGATTATAACTATACCTAACAACATTAGAATATTGTTTAAGTATAGAAGTTAAATCTTCATTGGTTTTATATGGTAATTTAATTGTTTTCACTTTCCTGTTGCAATACTTTTTTTTAAAGCGTTTAATTCCTTTCTTCTGTTTGAATACATTTTCATTGAAAAATGATGTATTATTGAAATTAAATCTTGCGTTAATTCAGTTTGGAAATCCTCTTCTTTAGTTAAATTAACTACTTCTATTTCAGTTCCAAACATTTTAAATATATATTCAAAATAGTTATACCCAAACCTTGTTAATCTGTCTTTATATGAAATAAATACTTTATTCACTTTATTTTCAACAACTAATTTAATCAATTCATTTAAATCTTTTCTTGATTCATTCATTCCAGAAGCAATGTCTTTAAAGACATAATCGACCTTATATCCATTTGATATTGCATATTCCTTTAAAACCCGTTCTTGTTTGTCTAAATCATCTTTTTGTTTAATGTTTGAAACTCTACAATAGATTACGTTGAACCGACTTGTATCGGTTTCAATATTTTCTTCTAACCAATAGAAAAATATGTTGTTGACTTTTTTAAATTTTAATTGCCCTTTCTTGCGTCTTTCATATAATGCTTGATTTGATAAACCAAGTATCCTTTTAAATTCTTTAGATTTTAACTACATAAAATATATTTCCTTTTTATTATAATATATATATTAAAGAAAATTATTTTTTTTATGATTTTTATATTAAATTATTGTTGATTTTTAATATAGGAGATAAGCTATCCGATAAAGAAATAAAAGATTTAGAATCGGAAAAATCTGTAAAGTAAAATTTTGGGTATTATAATTAAGTAAAAACTTATAGTTTTTTTTAAAAAAAAACTTATTATCTCCTTTTTCTTATAAAGATTATAAAAGATAAAATTATAGAATTATGGAAAGAAAATTTGATTTGGATGATATAGTTATTATTCCAACGATTATTAGTGATATTAATAGTAGATCTGAATGTAATATTTTAAGAAGTTTTGAAAATGATAGAAAGACTTTACCACTTATGGCATCTCCTATGGATACAGTAGTCTGTGAAAAAAATTATAAAAAATATATTTCAGAAGGAATTATTCCTTGTATACCTAGAGGAAAAAAAGTACCTAAAGATGATTCAAATTTTTATTTTAAGTCATATGGACTAAGTGATATAGAGTATCAATTGAAATATAGGGAAAATAACCCAGAGGCTTTTTATAATTTTCCTAATATTCTTATTGATATTGCTAATGGTCATATGAAAAGGCTTATAGATGCTTTAAAGGAGATAAAAAAATTATATCCAGATATAAGAATTATGGTTGGAAATGTTGCTCATCCCCTTACTTATAAGAATTTAGCAATGGCTGGAGCTGATTATGTTAGATGCTCTATTGGTACTGGGGCAGGTTGTACAACTGCAGCAAATGTTGCTATAAATTATCCAATTGGAAGTTTAATTCATGAATGTGTAAAGATTAAAAAAGAATATAATTTAAATACAAAAATTGTTGCTGATGGAGGAGTAAAGGATTATTCAGATATTATTAAACTTTTAGGACTTGGCGCGGATTATGTTATGATGGGATCTATATTCAATAAATCAATGGAGAGCTCCGGATTTAATTATCTGAAAACCCCTATTGGAAGAATAAGAATAAAAAATTATGATTTAGCAAGATTTTTATGGAAATGGGGGTTTCCGATATATAAAAAGTATAGAGGTATGAGTACTAAATCTGTACAGAGGAGTTGGGGCAAAGCTCGTTTAGTTACTGCAGAGGGAATTACAAAATATCAGAAAGTATCTTATACACTTAAACAATGGACTGAAAATTTTAAAGATTATCTTAGTTCTAATATGAGTTATACAGGAATAAGGGATTTAGAGAAATTTATAGGTGAAGCAGAATGGGTTTTTATAACAGAAAGAGCTAGAAGAAGATTTGAAAAATAAGTTCTTTATTTTAAATAAAATAATAAAAGAATAAAATGGCGATATTATTATATGCAAATGGACTAACTGAAGAGTTTAAGCCTTCTGGTCATACATTTACAGATCAGGAAATTTATAATATTTTTAATGATTTTGATAATAAGATCTTTAAGGTTGCTTGAAGTTCCTAATACTTGGTGTGTATGGGGTCAAAGAGATCCTGTTAATAAGAATCCCGATGAACTTAATCAAGTTGCAACAGATATTTTAGACCAGCCATGTTATTCCCCTGTTCTTTTTATTCATGATACAGAAATTAATCCAGGATGGAAACTTACTGATGATATAATTCTTTCCGGGTATGAAGATTTCAAAATGGAGCTTAATTATTTTTTTGATGATGTTGCTAAAAATATTATAGAAGAAAGAGAAAGGATTCGTAAAGAAAAAGGACATCCTCAAAATCTTCTAGTCATGGAGCAAAAAGGTATTTCAGAAGATAAGAGGATTATTTTTCAATTTGATATTGATAAACAAGTTGAAGAATTTTTTTCTGAACCAAATATAAGTGATTTTGCAAAAAAAGTTTATAATTTTCTAAAGACTTATTATAGAGACGGAGATATATTTGCAATTTATGCTGATAAGAATATTATAATGATAATCCAGGATGACCAAGTTAAACCTTTTATAGATAAAATTATAGCATATTTTCAGAATCAAGAAAACTATGAAGCTTGTTCTGATATAAGGAAAATTTATGAAAGGTGGGTGAATTATAAGAATTCTAAAAATAAAAATGCTAGAAAAAGAGGTAGACCTAAAAAAAATTTAGACTCTTAAGTATAAAAAATGTATGAAAAAGAAAATAGGAATATTATTCTTAATCAAATAATTGTAGAAGATAATAAATTATCATTTAGAGAAGTAGTCCCTCAATTTGATCCTTCTCTTTTTCCTGATAAAATATTATCTATAGATTCAAGTGGAAATTTACTTTGGGTTAAATTTCCCCCATTTCCGGAGATACCTCAACAGCAACCAATCCCCGAGTTTCATATTGTAGAAGATAATAGAATTAAAGAAACAGATATATTCTATAAAGATGGAAAAGTAGGTATATCTAGAATTCCTCTTCTTAATTATAAATTTGATATATCTATTCCTAAAAATACTTTAATGACTGGTTTACATATAGGAGATGGGTCATTTGGATTTTCTATGGGTAATGGTACTAGAGATG
>Ga0116147_1003229_pt1 | contig 15620 bp, 10 predicted proteins | sample AD_JPNHG3_MetaG_FD_89749 | JGI IMG/M metagenome (GOLD analysis project Ga0116147, IMG submission 89749) | Active sludge microbial communities of municipal wastewater-treating anaerobic digesters from Japan - AD_JPNHG3_MetaG | ecosystem: Engineered > Bioreactor > Anaerobic > Digestate | place...
GAGGGGTGGCGGCTATCCCGCGGTCCCGCTCCAGTCCCGGTAGTAGTCGATGACCGGCATGAAGTGCTTCCGGAACGAGACGACCCTGCCGGTCTCCTGGTCCGGGGTCTCCCCGTACTTCTGTGGGGTTTTTTCAAGCTCGATGGAGAGTATCGACCGGCAGTGAGTTGACCGTAGAAGCGTTTCCGGTATCGCGAGCAATAATCTCTCCGGGCATCGAGGGGAGAATGGAGAGAACGGCCGGCCCGCATCTTCGGGTGCTCAGGCTCCACTCCGGAGGGAGCACGGGCGGTTCGCAATCTTCTCCATGAGGGCCGCGGGGACTATGCAACGTTCTTGATCTTTGCCTTCAGGCCGGATGCGAACGCCTCCATTGAGCTCAGGTCTTTGAACCCGGCGAGGATCACCTTCCCCGACGAGAAGAGGAGGGCGGTCCCCGCGTCGCCCCGGTAGATCAGGCCGGGGAACTGTTCGGGCTCATACTCGATATGCTCCATCTGGAGCGCGACGACGATCCGCGAGAGCGGGATCTCGGTCTGGAAGTCGTCCATCCCGACGATGTTCCTGACCTCCGGCGGTGATGCCAGCACTGGGTCGATGATGGGCGCGAGGAGATCGAGGAACTCCCGATATGCTGTATCAATGTCGTCAAGGAATGCGAGGCCGTAGATGATGTATTTCCCGCTCCTGTAGATGGTGGCCTTCCCTCTGGAGAGGAGGATATAGGCCCCGTGGTAGTTCTCGGGATTGTATCTGTAGTTCGTATCGGGGAGCTCCGGCAACCGCTCAAATGGGATTGGCTGGTGAAGGTCGCCGGAAGCGACGATGTTGATGATCTTCATTCCAGAAAATTATGGGACCTATTCCCGGAGATACCTTCCCCCGACGGGGACGAACGGTTCGGGTTTCTTGATTCTGTCGTACTCCTGGATATCCTCAAGTTCGAGCGCCATCCAGGGGCGCTTTCGGGGCGCCTCCTTCCTGACCCGGACCCCCTGCCACTGCCCCTGGCCTTCGACGTAGGCCCTTGCCTCCGCTCTCGTGAGGAAGACCGCGTCGCCGAAGGTCTCGAAGAACGCGAGGGGGTCGTCGTTGATGACGATCCGCCTGATGGTCGCCTCCCCGACGTAGCCGGTATCCTCCCGGGACTGGTAGAAGACGAGTTTCATGCCGCTCCGGAGTTCTTTGAAGGCGGTGGCGGGTTTGATGAAGACGGTTTTGCCGTCCTTGAAGAACCGGGGCATGAGGGATTTGGGCACAGGGAAGGTGACGCCGGTGATAGTGCTCACGGTTACGCCTCCATCCCGGCCCGTTTGAGGATGAGACGGTAGTCCTCCTCCGGGATCTCGCGCATGGCGATCCAGTGGGTCATATACCGGAGATGTATTCGGTGTCCAAAAAAAGGTGCCGGGAGCACGGGCGGCGGATGCCCCCCCGGTGTCAGCACTTCGTTAAAACGGGTGAGGAAATCTTCAAGAGGTCAACTCATCGGCCTCGTCCGGTGTCCGGGTGCTGCCGATCCCGTTGTAGGTCGCTATGCGAGGCTGCACGGGTCTATTGCAGACGCTGAAATTAGGGGATTACTGCGTCTGGAGAGGGAACCCCGATATGACCGTATGCACGTGGTTATGAGCGCGATCAGAACCTGGTTTAATGGATATGAACGCGTTCATAACGCATTCAGATCTTGATAGATTCCCGCAGATAGATGCCGCTGCCCCATTCATCATGTAGACGCATGAACTGCATCATTCTTCTATCTCAGATTCTAACTGAGCGGCGCGACGACAGATCGCAGTAAGCAGACCGGATTCAAAGGCACACTCGAGTTCTCCCTCACAGTATCGGTCCTGACGGATGACCACAGTGAGCAGCCGGGACAACTGCTCTGGGGTGGCTCTGCTCAGGGCCCGGGCATCGTCGCGGAGCTGTATGGCTTCTGACGTCTGCTTCCACTTAGGCCAGTCAAAGTCAAGGCGGACCCATTCGAGGTCGTAGGCTGTCTCTATGAACTCGTTAGCAACCCGGGAGAACGAATACCAGGGAAGACATGACCCTCCTGGATCATCCCAATGGCCGAAGGAGAAGTCGGGGTGTTCGAACTGCGGGAGGAATGCAGCCAGTCCTCTGAGGCGCTGTTGGAGCGTCGGTTTCTTCTTCTCTGTCGTCACCGGCGGTTCACCACCTCAAACCTCATGCGATATCATCACATTCCCGTTATGAACCGGCTGGCGCGAACGAGCCTGCTGATCCCCTTTCACATGAGCGCTCTTCTCAGGCATCGGTTGCCTCCACGCCGGCCCGCCTGAGGATGAGGTGGTAGTCCTCCGCCGGGATCTCGCGCATGGCCTGCCGGAGGTGGCCGCTCCACATCGTTTTGTTCGTGATGAACGTGAGATCCGGGATCAGGGGCTTGAACTCCAGCGGTTCGGCAAAGACCTCGTCGCCCATCTGTGGCGGGGTGACGAAGAGGCGGGAGTGGTCCTCGTAGGGTTCGGCGACGACTTCGTAGGCGCCGGTTATTGCGGAGGGGAGGATGGTGTTGCCCTCTTTCTCCTGCCGGACGTAGACGAGGATGGTGTCCCCGGGCTTCACCCGGTGCATGAGGGTTTTGTTGCGCCTGGGGACTCCCCAGATGTGTTTTGTATCGAGGATCTTTTGGTTGTCGCGGTTGGAGGAGGCGATCCAGTGGGTCATAAGAGGGGGTTGGTGGGGTAGTGTAATCAAACTTATTCGGGGACAACCAGCTCAAGCAACCTCACTCACCAAGAACCTTGAACAGGGCGTCCCTTGGATCCTTATAGTAGATGATCATCAACCGGGATGCCAGGTCATCTGACATTTCATTGAGTTGCCTCCGGCTGGAGACTGGTAGCAGGATCGCTGATGCCCCGTTTTCCGCGGCTAACTCCGCCATATCAAGTGCATTATAGACAGGTTCGACTGTACCGCCCACACTCATACCTCCTGCTACGACCACACCGCCTTTGAGGCTTCTGCCCAGCGCCGCGGAGCAGAGTGCAAGGAGGAGCGGCATTCCCAGCGACGACGCCCCTTTTACTGCGGTGAGTGCACGAACCTGGACGGAGAACTCGCTCCCCATCGGATCCCGGTCGCCTATAAGCGACCTGGCCTGTGTGTAGAAAACCTGTTCTGCAGCGCGAAGCCCCTCGCGAAGTCCGGAGGGTGCTTTTACATTGATCAGGCGGATGGAGGAACCTGGAGTAACCGTGACCTCAATCTTATAGAGGCCGCTCCCTTCAGTCTCGTCCCCGGGACCGACCGCCCAGGCCTGACCCGGGGGCAGCGGGTCCTGGCCGATCTCGTTTTCGCTGTGCAACTCAGGGGTTGAAACGTACTGTTCAATACCGTCCAGACCGAGCCTGTAGCTGAACATCGTGTTGCGGAACTCGGCAGACCCGATCCGTTTCTGTTGCTCTTTGACCCTGCGGCGGCACTCGAGGGCCAGGCGCACCGCCCACTCAAGGGTCTCATCAGAGATCTCCATATCTGATGAGGGGTAGATGAGTTTCAGGAGCCCGTTTACGGTCTTATTCACGGCCCGGCGGTCGCGTCCGCTCAGGGCGTCCCCGAAGAAGACGCGGTCGTTGATGAGGTGGATCCGGTTCTCGCTTCGAAGCTGCCTCCAGCATTCGCTCAGGAAATCGCTGACAAGACCGAAGTGTTCTGTCATCATATTCGGATGGATCTTCGGGTAATCCCATCCCGGGACATAACTGTGGATCCGGTCCATGAACGCTGTATCGTCGCGGATCTCTTTTGGCAGCGGACCGAAGAGGTGACCCACCCGCTGCTGGTGATCGACGTCAACGTCGAAGTTACCGAGCATGACAATGCCACCCTCGGCCCTGATGCTCTCCCTGCCCCGGGAGAACTCCCCGCTCTCCATGTACCCTTTCAGGATGTTGACGCCGTCTTTCTGGTCGAAGTTGATCCCTGAGACCTCATCGAAGCAGACGATGTCATACTGGCATACGAGGCCGCGCTGCCCGGTTGCGTTGTTCACGAACATCTTGGCGACCGTTGCCTTTCCGCCGGAGACGAGGTGGGAGTACGGGCTGACCTGCTGGTAGAGGTAACTCTTCCCGGTTCCCCGGGGGCCAAGCTCGATCATGTTGTAGCCCTTCTCGACAAACGGGACCATGCGGAGGAAGAGGACGTCCTGTGCTCTCGATGATAACGAGGAGGGTTCTATCCCGACGCTCCGGATGAGGATATCCTTCCATTCCTGGTCTGACATGCTCTCCCGCCCGCGGGTGACATCATCGAGGACGTCTCTCTTCGAGAGCTGGATGGGACGCAGGCGCATGACCGAGAACGGGCGGCTGCTCTCAGGATCGCCGTATGCGAGTTCGATCTCTGCATAAAATCCGCCGGTTAGCATCCGCTCATGTTCGTAGACGAGTTCTGATGAGATGTGGACATCGTTTAAGAGGAGAGAGGGGACCGTGGCAAGGAACGAATCTGTTCTGGCATCGAGCCTGGCGGTGATGAGGTCGATGACTTTGACGCTGCCGTGGACCTTTGCCTGTGCTTTGTAGAGTTCCTGCTCGCCTGCACGGACGATGCGTTCGCCAAGCTGGCGCTGGACAATCTCAAGCCCTTCTTTAATCTCCTCTTCATCGGTTGTGGCACAGTATTTTCCGATGAGGAACTCTGCAACGTAGGTGGGGACCGGGTAGTTTCCTTTGAACTTCTGCGCGAGGTCTTTTCTGACAACGTAGCCGTCAAAGGCGTCGGCAACTAACTGGTCGAGGGCGTCTAATTCTACTGCCATGGGGCTACTCGCCTCCTATGGTCGTTTTTTGCTGGGCTATGGTGTTTCCCTGCTCATCCAGGATGACGATCATCGCATCCGTTCCTTCAAGGCTGTCCTCCGGGACAATGAGCGCGACATCTCCTTCGGGGGGGACGGGTTTTGCGTCCATAGTGACACTGGTCTTCGGGTCCCCGGGCTTTAGCCGGATATCAACGGTATATCCTTCGGCGCCCTCGACCGTGACATAGCAGCGGAGTCCTCTCCAGGTCGGTGTCTGGATGACCAGGCTCCGCGCTCCGGGCGAGCCACGGGTAACGACGATCTCGGGCACGACAACCTCCTGGGGACTTAAGCCCCCGTGGTCGTACTCTTTGCCTGCCTCAAAGCAGGTGATGCCGGGTGCGAGGGCAACCCGGACGGTTCTATCCCAGAACCACGGTACCGTAGGGAGAGAGACGCTGCTTTCGGGCAGGAGCTCCGCACACCGGCCCTTCTTCACCGCGACGAGCGAGGGAGGGAGTTCGGTCTTGACCATACCGCCGGGCAGGAGGAGCCATCCATGGTCAGTGACGACGCGGACCTGCTGCCACCCGGCATCGAGGAGGTCGATGATCCGCCGCTCGATCGTTGCGAGTTCGCCGTCCAGAACGCTCGGCAGCTCACTGCCTTTATCATGCCCCTCACGGTCGATGTTCCCGCATTCTGTCCACGCCCTGCCCTCCGGGTCTCCATCATCGTTATCTCCCAATACCTGGATGTTCTGCTCTTTCAGGAGCGTCCTGAGTGCGGAGATCTGGGCGACTGCTCCGGTCCGGGTTGCCGGGGTGAGGTTCTTCCCTGCAGCGAGTTCACCGGCGATGGGCATGACGGCGGGTTTTGCGGTCTCGGTGATGGAGGGGAGGGCAGAGAACTGGTGAGACAGGGAGCATGTGCAGCCTGCTCGCATAAGATGCTCCTGCAACCGGTGGCCGAGGTCCATACGGAGCCCGTCGACGAAGAGCAGCACCTCCCCCTGAGATGGATTCCATGTTTCTTTCTCCTGCTCGGGGGGAGATGCGAGCCATTCCTGCTGGAATGCCGTGGCGAGTGCCTCAAGCCACGAACGTGCGAGAGCACGGACTGCAGCGGTGACGGCCTCCCGGTCCTCCCTCCCATCGGGATGAGCCAGTGCCCTGACGATGGCGTCGTCAGCTTTCCAGTACTCTTGAGCGTAGCGCTCTGCCTGCTCAGTGATGGTCCCGCCGAACCTGAAGTCGCCTGTCAGCTCGGCGAGCCGGGCAAGGTGCTGGAGGGCGAAGGCAAGCGGGCTTTCACCGAGGTCGGCCCAGACCCATGAGCGGCGTTCCCCATGCTCCTCTTCAAGCCGCATGATCTCCTGGCGGGCTTCGCCGTGGGAAGCGTCCTGCAGGTCGAGGAGTGCCTGACGGAGGGCATCTTCCATGGTATCGTTGATCTGGGGCCACGAGTCTCTGAACATGGGTAGCGGCGGCATGCGGGCGTTCCGGAGCAGGGTGGGGATGTTTGGGTAGGCATGCGGGTTCTCTCTGTAGCGTTCCCAGACCTGCGCCCACCGCTGGTTCTGTGAGGTGAGGAGTACGGCAGCGGTTGCGACGCCGTCGGTATGGGGATCGAACCCGTAATCTGTCTTGCATACGTACCGGAAGAGCGGCCATCTTTCTGCACCTATCTGTTCCTTTTCCTCCTGTGGGGAGTTCATCCAGAGGAGGATCTGTTTCCGGTGATCCGGGTGGATGAGAGTGGCGAGGTAGGCGGCGTTGAGGGGCTGGTGTGTCTGGATCGACCCTATGGGTTCGTTGCAGAGTTTGCCGACCGTGCTTCTGAGGGCTTCTTTTGTCTCCTGGTCAGGAGCGGTATCGATACCGAGGTGTGCCTGGAGGAATCCTGCCACCGTCCAGTCGCGTCCGTTCCGGTGGGACCAGATTGCGCCCCGGTACTGGAGTTCGGCAAGCGGCCGGAGGGGTTCCGGGCAGTCCCCGATATTGCGGAGTTCGATCCTGGAGTGGCCGGGAAGGTAGATGACCGGCGTTTCACCGTCGGGCAGCCCTGTTCCGGGGAGGGCGCCTTCGATGAGACAGCGGATGTAGATTGCCGGCCCCTGCCAGCGGTCAGGGTCGTAGTCGCCGAGTGTTATGATCGGCAGTCCCCGCTCCTCGCGGAGCAGGGTTGCCACCGGTTGCCACTCTCCGGTTGGGTCTGGCCAGAGGAGGGCTACCGGGGGTATAGCGTCTCCGCGGTCGTAGTTCTTGATTGCCGCCCTGATGGCGTCGTCGATTGTGCCAAGCAGGGTCTTCATGCATCCTTCACCGCCGCTCTCGCCTTCCGCTTCGCGTCAAGCGTGAGATGCAGGTCGTTACGCCGCTCCACCGTCCCGGATGCGTTCGGCACTGGGTCCTTCCCCCGGTCCGTCTTCCAGTCGATCTTCGGTTTCGACCGGAGCACCCCGGCTTCGACGAATGGGCGGATGTTGAGCCGCACCCCGTCGTTCAGGTCGGGGTCCCAGCCGATCGGCTGTTCGTGGAGGGGTTTCCACCTGACGAAGATGTCGTATGGGGCTTCACCCTCGAGGATCGTTGCAAGCCGCTCCTTCAGGTCTTCTGCGGCTGCGAGCCGTCGTTCGGCGCCGGGCACCTCGTTCTGCACTTCGGCCCGCTGCTGGGTGATCCAGGCGCCGAGGTAGGTGTAGGTCAGCCGTTCGAGGTTGCGCCTGTCGAGTTTGTGGTAGTTGAGCAGCACCGAGAACCCGTCCTTTGTCCCGTCCCAGACCTGCCAGATAAACGGCCGGTTGCCGAAGAGTTTGCAGTGGGAGGCGAAGAACTCGTCGCGGAGGAACCCTTCGAGGTCGCCTTTGAGGCTCCCATCCCGTTTTGTGTATCCGGCTGCCCGGAGGAGTTCGTTCTCCTTGTTTGGCGACCACTCCGGGCCGTAGGCGGCAGCAAGGAGCGCCCGAAGCCGGTCGACGAGCCGCCCTTCACCCCTGACTGAGGGTATGGCGACGATGCCGTCCCGGTCGGCGAAGGGAAGGAGTTTCTCGCTCTCGGTCACGATCTCCCGTTGCAGGTCGGCAAGTTCCATATCCGGGTCGAGTTCGGCAGGCCAGCGGTAGCCGAGGAGACGGGCGATGGCGACGTGGAGGACGGTTCCGTCGGTGCGGAGGGGGCCGCGGGCGAGCATCTTCGTCTCCTCGTCCCAGATGACGCTTCGGCAGGGGTGGCCGTGGAAGATCCACTGGGTGGGGTCGTTTGAGTAGGGCTCGGGGAGGCCGTGGGGGTACTTCTCGGCGGCGACCTTCTGCCAGTGGGAGAGGTCGAAGGGGACTTTGACGAGGGTGGCGTTGGTGACGTTGAGTTTCTGGTCGATTTCCCGGACGGCGGTGTAGTAGTCGGGAGAGGAGCAGAAGCACCAGATGGCGGGGAGGTGGGAAGGATCGTTAGGGATGATAACTGCTGAGTTGTTGTCAAAGAGTTCGCCGTTATATAAGGTGACTTGCAAATCTCCTGTTTGCCCTACGAGAATCCCTTTGTTGTTAAATGCTTTCCACCCTCGTACATACGATTCACCTGTTTTCTGCCTCTGAGATAACAGCCCTTCAAAATTTTCCCATAGGATAATGCAGGATTTTCCATCGTGGTGGGTAGTTGCATTGGGCGTTGTAGCCTCAAACTCCCAGTCGCTATTTCCAGTGATCTCCCAAAACAATCTTCCCAATCTAAGAAAATCTCCAGTCTGTATTCCAGCAAAACCATTTGCATATTTCTTAAGGGGATTCATTTCAGGCCCTCCCCTCAGTGTCACCCTCGCATCTGGATTCCCCAACTGCCCTGCCTGCTCCACACACGTCATCCTCGTATCCAGAAGAGACCGGGCCTTGGCCGCCGCGTCGCGCTCCTCCGAGACATCCAAACCGCAAAGCAGGTGGCCCGCCGGTGGTTTCGTATGGGAGATGCTCAGGAGAAGAACATTAAAGTCCCACATTGGCGTTTGAAAAGCCTTCGGACCTAGCCTCACCAGCAGATCCCAGCGCTCATTCTTCAGGAGGTGCTCCCTGAACCGCCTGTACGATACCAGGAAGAGCCAGTTCTGCGGCAGGACGATGCTGACCTTACCCCCCGGCCGGCAGAAGGAAAGGCACCGTTCAAGAAACGCCGTTGCAAGATCGCTCTTCCCGAGAGGATGGTGCTCCTCGATGAAGGATTTCAGGACTTCCCCGTGATCCCCGCTGGACCGGTAGGGAACGTTCGTCATGACGTAATCATACCGCCCCGAGAGGAGTCCCGCCGCCTTCAGCACGCCGTATCCCGTCTCCCCAAACGTCTCCGCGACCGGATCGCCCGTCTCCTTCTCCCGCCGCAACGCCTGCTCAAACTTCTTTGCCAGGGTGGCCCGGTCGACGAGGGTCGGCTGGTTGTCCACCCGGATCAGGCTGCCGAGGGTATCAGCGTTCTTGAAGAGGTCATAATACTGCTCAAGCACGCCCTCGAGCAGCCCGTCCCCGCCAGCGAGACTCAACCACTCCTCCTTCTCCGCCCGGATCGGTATCCCCGTGCAGGCCAGGTTCGGCACCGGCAGGTACGACTCCGTCGGCGAGAACCCGGCTTTCCACGCCTCCAGCGCGAGGGAGAACGTCGCGATCTGGATGCACCGCGGATCGATCTCAAGCCCGTGGAGGTTGTCCTCCAGGATACCCCTGATCGCGTCCTCCGTCTCCTCACCGAGCTCCCTTCGCATGGCAAGCAACATATGAAACGCCGCAACCAGGAAGTGCCCGCTCCCGCAGCAGGGATCGAGGATCTTCAACTCCGCCGGACTCTCCGGCCAGGAAGAGAAGTCGTGCTGTACCCCCTCCCTGTAGTAACGCCACTCCTCCCGGAGCGGGCTCTCCGGGTGGAGACGGAGCCACCAGGCGCCGAGCGTGTTCTGGAGCAGGAACTGCACCATGTACGGCTCGGTGAAGAGCTGGGTCACCGCACAGATATCGTAGCCCTCAATCTTCCTCCCCGATGCATTCACCTCCTTCTTCTTCTCCGTCTGCCAGAACTGGTAGGTCCACCCGAGCGCATCCTCGGCGCGGAACGTCCCCTCGGGGATCCCCGCAAGGATCGCCTCGAGCGCGGCGGCATCCTCGGCCGCGTACCGTACCCGGGTGAGCGGGTTCTCCTGCCGGAAGAGCCCGGGGAGCATCCAGGCTGCGTAACCTCCCGCGACCTCCCAGAGGTCCCGTCCCTCCTCACGGGCGATCTCCTCACACTCAGCAAGGGTGACCGGTACTTTGAACTCAGGGTGGATCAACAGGCGATTCTCCGCCAGGAACCGCGCAAAAAGCATCCGGTGCCACTGCTCGTAGGCCACCGACCTGACAAGATCATCAAACGACCCGAGCCTGCGGCATTCGGCCCGCAACCGCCGGCGCAGTTCAGCCTGCTCTGCAGTGAGGTACGCGGGCTTCTTCTCCTCGCGAACACCGAGCGCCAGGAGAGCATTCCTCGCCCCTCCCTCGGCCTTCCTGCGAGCCTCCTGTACCGCTCCATCAAGGGCATTGCGCTCTTCCCGGGAGAGCACCGTCATTTAAGCATCACCGGGTTCCCCTTCTCAAGTTCGGCCACCGCCCGCCCGCGAACACCCTCCAGGTATGCATCGAGTTCCTCCAGGGTCTTCAGCGTTACCGGCGCCCCAAGAGAGACAACCACGGTCTCCGGCTCAAGGATCTTTGCCACCTCGACCCTGATCCTCTCAAGCGCCCCCCTGACCAGCATGACCCGGCCGTCGAAAGACGTCAGCGGAGTCTTCCTGAGGTGCTCCACGATCTCCTCATCAGTCCCCGTCCTCAGCGGGAGAGGCTCGTTGAGATAGTGTTCCCTGACCAGCCTCGCCCGCTGCTCCTCATCCAACCTGTGCCAGTTAGGGTCGGCATCCAGCGCGAAAAGCACCTCCTGCCGGGCCTCCTCCACCCGGACCATCCCGGCCTTCAGGGACTCGCGCAGCCCCCTCCGGAGATCAGCAAGCAGTGGTTCAACCGGGTCAGGATCGTTGAGCAGGCTCCGGTTCTCACGGATCGCCGCCACCTCGGTCTTAATATCAGGAAGATCCGGAAACCCCTCAGCGTGCGAGACCAGGTGCTGCAGGGCATCCCAGGCAGGCACCCGCTCCTCGATCTTCGCTTTTATCGCCATCCACCGGTCAATATCCTGTTTAATGTCGTCCCGCCGCGCAACCAGCTCCCGCACCAGCTGGTTGCCCGAGTATGCCCGGAGTTCAGCAAGGTACTGGGGTGACACCCGTGGCGGCAGCGGAGGATCCCCGCCGGTAGCCTTGACCAGGGAATGGAGGCAGGCGAGGAACTGCACCGCCTCTTCCATCTCATGGCCGGGCTCTGCGGGCAGATCAAACTTCGTATAGAGTTCGCGGGCCGCCACCTTCTCCGTGGCAGAGAGGACGATATTCTCCGCTTCAAACGTCGTCTTACCAATCTTCGTCTTATCCAGGTCTGAAGCAGAAACCGGCTTGTTATTGAACCGTGCCTTCAGGTGACCGGTTGCCGCAAGCACCATCAGCGCCCCGTCCACCGCGTCCCGTGGCCACCCGAACGGCGGCGCATCAAGAGCCTTTCGCACCTCATTCCCGGTCTTTGGTGTGTTCAACCGCTTAAGGATCTCCTTGCAGACCGGATGCTCCTCGGGTTCGCGCTCAAACCCGATCTGTTTCAGCGGTGTCTTGTCCCCGCCTTTCACCCGTGTAATGACACGGTCCCATCCCACGGCATCGGCATCAGAGAACCGGTAGTACATCCGCTGGACCGCCCGCTCCGCCGCCTTCCGGACAGCACCCGCAAACGAATCATTCTCGACGCGGATCCCGCCACCAATATACACCTGCGCATGCTTGAGGATCTCAGTAGCCATCGAATCGATCCGCTGCATATGGCCGCTCAGCTTCGCCTCGATGTTGGACCTCGCCTGGCCGCCCTCAGGGGTGGTCGGAGCCGGGCGGTCCCGTATCACGCCCTCGGCGGCCAGCAGGCCAGCAATCTCATCTTTGAACGCATCATGATCCATCCGCGGTAAAAAGACCATCACCAGCGGGCTTTCGCTCCCTTCAGCGGCTGCCTCCGACCTGACGGCTGCTTCGGTGACCTCCCACCCGTGCCGTATCCATACCGGCACACTTGACCCGGTCTCCGGTTTCTGTGAGGTAAAATAGGTCGGTTCAATGCCACGCGGGGTTTTACTCCCGCCCTGCGCGAGCGTGAGCCTCTCAAGGTGCTTATCGGTCCAGGTTTTGAGGATCTCATCACGCCTGAACATGATGCTGGTGTCGCTCGCCCTGGCATCGGCCTTTCGTTTCTGGTAATCCCCTTCCCAGACACTCCCTTCCTCGGTCTGGATGCGGTACTCATCCCCGACTTTTGCGATCACCCCACGGTCATGGAGATCACTGAGCAAGACCGGGACTTTCCGCCTGAGGTCTTCACTCCCAGCCGTGAGATCCGTGACCAGGAGATCGGCGAGGGTATCTGGCGTAGCCCTGATCCCGAAGGATTCGTCCACCTGCTGGATCAGGAAAAGGAGCGCAGCGATCCGGGAACGAAGCTGCCCCTCCGCTGTCCCGTCATCCTCCTTGCTGATGCTCTCGTAGATCTTTGGGGAGAGGATATTATTTCGTATCAGGTAAGTGCTCTGCTGGGTGAAGATAAAGTCTGCCGGGATGACCGTTCCAACAGGGTCCGCCGCAAAGGTACGTGCGCCGTCAAAGGTTAACCGCAACTGGTTGCGCAATTGGGTGCTCATCCCTCCCCGGTCGACGCTCTGCAGGATCCGCTCCCAGAACCGCTTCCGGGTAGGTAGCAGGGGATAATCAAGCAGCAGAACCTCCGCATCCTCGACCCGTGACGCCAGGTTCGACCCGTCAAGGTGGCGGGAGATCTCGCCGCTGACCGATTCGAGCACATCCTCCAGCGGTTCTTTCATCGACTCCTTCTTCCTGAGGATCGTCTGGCGGAGAACCACGTCGACATCCTTCGACTCGAGGGGAACCCACACCGAGAACCGCCCCTGGAGACGCTGGAGCAGAATGTTTGCCTGCAATGCCTCCTGCCCGGTTGCGACAAAGAGCACTTTTGACCCAAATCTCTTACAGCAGTCTTCAACGACCTCCTGGAAGGCGAGCAGCTGCTCCGCTCCCTCGCCGATCGTCAGATACTGCTGGACCTCATCGAGAACAATCAGCACCAGTGGCAACTTCCCGGGAACAGTACTCTTCATGGCAAAGATGTCCTTAAGCATCTCAACCATGGCCGAATTTGTCATCTGGAAATCTGTCCCAAACTGCCGTCGCAGATCTTCCCTGACCTGCTCCACCGTCATACCCCGGAAATCAGGGTGAAGTTCAATGAGGGCCTCTGTGAACTTCGGGGAGACAAATGGGCGGCCCATATCCCTCTCTCTCCCCTGCTCACGGAGCCTCTCCCTCATGGCATCGAGGATCCCGAGTTCCGCGAGCCAGAGATGAACGCGTGCGATATCGATATCCTCCGGGAGCCCGGCGGAACGAAGAACAACCTGGAGTACTGCAATCCGCGGGTCGTCGGCGCATCCGGCGCTCAGCGTCCCCGCAGCAGACCAGATACCCCCATGCCTGCGACCTTCGGTGGTAAGCTGCCTGAGCGCATCTCTCACATCATCGGGGAGTGTGCAGATCTCCCGTGCAGTCGTCCCATCAGGAAAATCCAGATCGCGCCAGAGAAATTCCAGCACACGAACAAGATGCGATTTTCCGGAGCCAAAGAACCCGCTCACCCAAACCGCTGGTTGCACCGCCTGGTCAAGGTTATCAAGAAACGATTCAAGGATGTTTTGTAATCCTCTGTGATACGATCCTTTACAGACAAAACTCTCAAGTTCATAGCGGGCAACAGCCCACTCTTCCTCTGTTGTAATGGGACCGACTTTCGTCACACCATCGTTTGGGATGGTATAGCCAAGCGGATCCCGGTAGAAGACATCTTTATTTAAGATTACGTCATGAGAAACCATACTTTCCGTTCCTACGCCTCAATAGGCGTTGCGAGATAGTTCCAGCCGTCCCGGGCTTTCAACAACCGGTAATTGCGCCCATTGCGGTCCCCCGGGAAGAAGAACATCAGGCGACCGGGGATGTCCGTGGACCTGACCAGACGGTCGATGACCGCGCTTGCCCGGACGATCCCGTAAAGGCTGCCAATCCCGATTACGGCGACCACGGTTGAATTTCCAGCAGACCCTACCTTCTCTGCAAGGTGATCTGCGAGGCGGGCAACAAAGTCATCAAGGTCGTATCTGAGCAGTGACGGATCCGCGAAGTAGTCCTCGCGGTAGTCGTTTTCTGCCAGCCATTTCTCAAACAGCCCGGTGATATCGACCTGTTGCCAGGTGTGCCCGGACTGGACGGTAACTATCTTGAATTCGCTGAGACGAGCGCGTATGCGCCGTTCGTAGGAAGGATCGTAGACGCAGAACCAGACCTTTTCCTGCCCGGAGAGCATCTCATTCCATTGCAACGAAACATGTGTCCTGTAAGCTTCAAGAAGGTCGTCAATCTTACTCATAACCATCGAGTCCCGTCAGCAAAATCAGAGGGGAAGGATACCTCAACGATCTCTCCTGCATCTTTATAGATCAGCCATCCTTTCCTCATCGATTCGTCAACATACTCGCGGATTTCCGTGTCTGTCGCATCCAGCACATCTGCCCAGGTGGTATGGAAGAGAAGGTTCCCCCGCACACCACAGAGATGACCAAGAAACAGGGCATACGTCAGTGACGCCGGGCCTGCAGTTGCCTTTGTCCTGACCTTCCTGATTTTCCCCTCCAGATGCCCCGACTGCGTCCAGGACGAGAGGAGATGCTCGCTTATCGCCTTGATCGTCTTCGGGCTGTACCTCTGAGGGAACTCCTTCTCGACCAGGTCCATCAGCGGTTCTTTGCGAGCCTCCTCCCCCTTCTGTAACGAGAGTATGCCCGGCGCGGATGCACGGAGGATGGTATCACGGGCGAGGGCGCACTGGAGAGCAAGCATTCGTCTCTCCTCGACATCGAAATCCCACAGGAAACGAAGTGCGCGGAATACAGGTGCCTGGATATCAAGTCCATATGACTGCTTCAGATGGTAGAAACTCTTTTTTCTTCCTGAAATGCTGCTCTTCTGGAGTATATTGTCATTGTAGATGTGCTGGCGAAGGTCGTCGAACGAAGTTGTGTGTGGAGTTACTGTGAGCAGCAAAGAGAGCTCTTTGAGCATAATTGTGCGGCCAGCATGAGCACTTGCTGAATCCCTGAATCCGAGGTTTTCTGGGAAAGAATGGACTCCGGAAATCCTTCTGTTCACATGTCCGGATCTTGTCCCGGGCGAATAAAAAACTATTGAAACTCACTTTGCGACTCTTTCCCCCATCTCATCGACTAATTTCCTCCCCGTTCTCCCGATAGAGCCCTCTCCATTGCCCCATCCCCTCTTCCCGCGAGTAACAAACCCCCATCAACTCACTACCTGACTCCTCTCAAACTCCGAACACCTCGACCGCCTCCGCTCATCGCTGCCTTCTTCTTGCCCCTAACTCTCTCCGCGAACCGTCTACACGTCCAGAACAATAGCCCCCTCCGCATTTCACCACTCAGCCACCTTCTGAATCTTCGTCTTTTTGTTAACGCCGGCTGAAACGGTCGCCCCTACCAGAAGTACACTCACAGCAACGATCTTTTGGACAGACACCCGTGAATATCGGTGCAGTTTCCGTAAAGAGAACGATTCTTTGGCCAATTTGAAGAGGTCTTCGATCAGAGATCGGATA
>Ga0116147_1003241_pt1 | contig 15591 bp, 17 predicted proteins | sample AD_JPNHG3_MetaG_FD_89749 | JGI IMG/M metagenome (GOLD analysis project Ga0116147, IMG submission 89749) | Active sludge microbial communities of municipal wastewater-treating anaerobic digesters from Japan - AD_JPNHG3_MetaG | ecosystem: Engineered > Bioreactor > Anaerobic > Digestate | place...
ATGCGTTTCCGGAGATTTCTCTTCGCCGAGCCGGCGTAAAGATAGAAGCCCTGCCGGAAGCGAACCCGGCCGAGGCCGCCCACGTCGATGGACAGGCCGTCCGCAAGATGGAGCACGAGGATGTAACTGCCCCCGTCTGACAGTTCCCGGCCCAGTAATTGCCAGGGGATTTCGAGTTCTCGGACGTCCGAGCACAGGGTGAGGTCTTTTTTCCATCCCACGGAAAACGCTTTGATGATGAGCTTGTCTTTGACATCGAGAAAGGTCCGGGCGAAATCGAGGTCCGTATGGTAATCGGGGAGAAAATACCGAACCCGCGGCGTGTGAACGAGGAAGACGACGCCGGCGGCCGTTCCCTTGACTGCGAGTGCCGCCAGCTCTTCGATGTGCCTGCGTCCCCGGACAGTCACTGCGTCGGGGAACATGGCGATGCTGTTGCCGAAGAGCGTGCAGGACTTCACTTCAAGGACGAAGGGTCTCCCGTCCCGCTCCAAAAGGAGGTCGAACCGACTGCGGCCGCAAGCGACTTCCGCCCCCACGACATGCGCATTCTCGAAGCCGGGCAGGCGGCCTTCTTCGATCAGCCGCCCGACGACGGCATTGGCAAGGTGGGTGTGAAGAAGGACCGGGGCTCCTTCCCGTTCCACGGCGACGGCGGTGAAATCGGTGCTATTTCCGCCCCGGTTTTGGGCCAGGTACACTGTCCGTCCGGGAAGGAGGAGTTCCTGGAGGCGCCCGGGGTTAGGGAGATGGACCCGGACCCGTCTGCTTCCGAGCAGGCAGATGATGACGAATCGGTTGAGTCTCTCGACGAAACGTCCTTTCCCGGCAACCCTGGGCAGTCGTTGGTTTGGTCCGCTTCCCTCTATATTCTTTCCTGTCTTTCTTTGTCTTTATCCGTCGCAAACAGGGTAGACGGCATTTTTGGTCGACTTCCACTACCGTTCTCGGCACGCAAGCACTTTCAGTTATTACCTTGCTTTTGACCTTCGCGGTAGCGTGGGATCGGCAGGTACTCGACGCCGCCTCCCTGCCGTCGCACGGGCTGCGGGTAGAGCGTCATGAGTTCGAGCACCTCGCTCGGCATGTCCGTGCTGACGGGAAGGCCGAGCGACCGAGCCTCATCTGCCGATATAGGATAGTCGTGCGTCCAGGTGCCGCTGGCCAGTTTTGCCGCCACCTCCCGTGCCTTCTCCTCTTCCATGTGCTTGCGCAGAAGTTCCGTAGCCGCAGCTTCGACCTGCCGGATGGCCTTGCGCCCGACGTCGGCCAGGATCAGGGTCTGGTCGTCGATTTCTGCTATCGGTTTCTCCTCGACGACCTTGATCAGCGAGGCGGCGGGTAACTGTCCCAGTTGCGGGTCGATCGGCCCAAGTACGGAATGCCTGCACATCACGATTTCGTCGGCGGCAAGCGCGATCAAGGTGCCGCCCGACATGGCGTAATGGGGGACGAAAACCGTGACCTTCCCCTTGTGAGACTTAATTACACGGGCGATCTGAAGCGCGGCGAGGACAAGCCCCCCCGGCGTGTGCAGCACGATGTCGAGAGGCACGTCTTCATCCGTCATCTGGATGGCGCGCATCACCTCCTCGGAATCGTTCACGTCGATGTACCGCATCAGCGGGAAGCCGAGAAGGCTCATGGTCTCCTGCCGGTGCACCAGGAGAATGACACGCGTGCCGCGCCTTCGCTCTATCTGGGCGATCTTGCGCGTGCGCATCGATTCGAGGAAACGCCTTTGCAGGACCGGTTGCAGTGCCGAGATGATGAAAAAAAGCCAGAAAATGTCCATTATACCCATGGTTGACCCCTCCTTGTTCTCCTGCCGTTTGGTAGAAACCCGTATGGACCTTCGTCGGCATAGTAGCGTCGATAGACCCGGGCCGGGCGACTGACGAGCGGCGCAAGCGCCCATCCGACGACGAAACCGCCGATATGTGCCCACCAGGCGATGCCGCCGCCGTCCGCCGGCATCATCAAGGCCGCAATACCGGGAATGATCTGCGACAACAGCCAGAAGAATGCGAATAAGACAGCAGGTATCTCGAAAAAAAAGGGAAAGATCAGGACGGGAACCATAATGACGAGACGGGCGGCCGGAAATTTCCTCACGTAACATCCAATCACACCGGCGATGGCGCCCGAAGCGCCGAGAGTCGGCACAACCGAATTCGCGTTGACGACTGCGTGGGCAAAAGACGCGGAGACGCCCGCGATGAGGTAGAAAACCAGAAAACGGAACGTCCCCAGGCGATCCTCGACAGCAGGGCCGAATATCCACAGCGTCCACATGTTGAGGATGAGATGCAACCATCCGCCATGGAGGAACATGCTGGAGACGAAGGGCAGATAGTCGACCATTCCTATTGGAGGCACGGTTGCTCCAAGGTCGCCGAAGTAACGGGCCGGAATTAAGGCAAACGCCGAGAGAAACCGCTCCAAGGCATGGGGTGGAAGCGACACCTGGAACAGGAACACAACCACGTTCACGGCAATCAGTGCCCAGGTCCCCATTGCCGGGTAGCGCGTAGCCACGCCGTCTTGGATCGGAAACATAACCTCCCTGCTCTCGCTTGGCATTAAATTCCACGGGGAGGCGAGGGCAGCACCTCGATCCCGTGAAGCGCTTCATGGTGACAGTATCCCCTGCCGACTGCAAGGGCGGGAACGGCCCGGGGTGGATATGCCGGTATTCGAAGTGGAAACCGTTAAACCTTCATGACGTTCGCGGCTGCCTGTCCTTTTTGGTTTTGTTTGATGGTGAACTCGACGTTATCCCCCTCTTTCAAGCTACGGAAGCCGGCCTGGCCGACGATATCGGAGTAATGGACGAAGACATCGCCCCCCGACTCACGGGCAATAAAGCCATAACCTTTTTTCTCATCGAACCACTTCACGACTCCCTTCTCCTTCTCGCTCATCAAAAACCCTCCTTTTTGTTGCTGCACTACCCATGATACCGAAAAAATTTACATCCCCGAATAAAAAAACCGCTTGGCCGGTCACAGCTCAAGCGGTCTATCCTTCACGTCCTTGATACCCTGAAAAAACTGTTCTTCGAAATCATAATCATTGAAGCGGTCAACCCGCTGCAGTGACTCTATTAAAAAAGTTAAGCAGCGTCAAGAAAATAAAACGGCCGCTTCAATTGCGATAGGGAGCCGACGGGGATGAATCGTTCCTACACAGCGTACACGCTGACTTTTTTTCTGTTTCTGTCTTTTCGTTCGAACTGGACGACACCGTCGACTTTCGCGTAAAGTGTGTAGTCCTTTCCCATGCCCACGTTGTTTCCCGGGTGGATCTTGGTCCCCACCTGTCTTATTATGATGGAGCCCGCGTTGACAACCTGGCCGCTGAACACCTTGACGCCCCTTCTCTGGGCATTGCTGTCCCGGCCGTTGCGCGTGCTTCCTTGTCCTTTTTTATGTGCCATCTCGCCCTCCCGCTAAATTGAAATCTCCTTGATCCTGAGACAGGTAAGATTTTGCCGGTGCCCTGTTTTTTTCCGGAAACCCTTTCTCCTTTTCATTTTAAAAACCGTGATCTTAGGCCCCCTGGGATGGTCCACGATCTCGCCGCGCACCACGGCTCCTTCCACTATGGGCCTGCCGATACGGATGTCGCCCTCTTCGGCCACCATTAGGGCCCCGAAAGAGACGATGACGCCCTTCTCGCCGTCGATTTTTTCCACTTCGATGAGGTCTCCTTCGGAGACCCTGTACTGTTTTCCGCCTGTCTCTATGACTGCATACATCTTTCGGACAACCTTCCTGGTAGATTGTTTAACATAAAGTTTACCTTAATACAAAAATTCATATGTTTTTGTCAATCAAAATTCACTGCAACGGGATTATCTCGAAATTCTCCTGGTGGAAGTTCTTGTCCACCTTGACGAGGATCTTCTTTTTCAGTTTTTCTTCCAGTCTTTCTATCGTATTCTTTTCGTCTTCCAGCAGGAGGTCGGCAATCTCCGGGTTTGCGAGGACGCAGAGCGTGGAGGCCAGGGTACGGATGCCTTCCCTTTCGATCTCACGGAAGATTTCGTAGCAGACCGTGGTCTTGGATTTGATCAGGCCTTTCCCCTCGCAGTAAGGGCAAGTGTCGCAGAGTATGCGGTCTACGTTCTTCCCGTTTCGCTGCCGGGTCATTTCTATGAGCCCCAACTCGGATATCTTCAGGATGTTTGTCTTGCACTTGTCTTTGCCCATTTCTTCCTTGAGGGCGTTGAAGACCTTTTCCCGGTGGGCCTCGTTCTGCATGTCGATAAAATCGATTATTATGATCCCGCCGATATTCCGGAGGCGTATCTGGTAGGCGATCTCTTTTACGGCCTCGAGGTTGGTGTTCAGGATCGTTTCTTCCGGGTTCCTCTTTCCCACGTACTTTCCGGTGTTCACGTCGATCGCGGTCAAGGCCTCCGTTGTCTCTACGACGATGTAACCCCCCGATTTGAGCCATATCTTTTTGTTCAAAGCCCGCGAGATGTCGAGCTCTATGCCGAAAAAGTCGAAGATGGGCTCTTTTTTGTCGTAATACTCGAGGTAATAGTGGGCCTTCGGCATGAAGGTCTTCATGAACTCGACTATGCGCTGGTATTCTTTCTTCGAGTCCACGACGATCCGGCTCACGTCCCGGGTGTAGATGTCCCGGATGGCTCGCAGGGTTATCCCGATCTCTCGATGGACAAGGCCGGGGACGCCGACCTTATCCTTCACCCCCTTGATCGTCTCCCATAGGCGTGTCAGGTAGTCCACGTCGGCCCGAAGTTCTTCCTCGCCGCGACCCTCACTCACCGTCCTTGCGATGAAGCCTTGCTTCTCGGGACGGAGTTTTTCTATTATCTCCCGGAGGCGCTTCCTTTCGTCCTCATCCTGGATTCTCCGGGATATGCCGATGTGGTTCACCATGGGCAAGAACACGAGGTTTCGTCCCGGCAGGGAGATGTTGGTGGTCAGGCGCGCCCCCTTGCTCCCGAGCGGTTCCTTCGAGACTTGAACGAGGATCTCCTGCCCCTCGGTGATTATGTCTTCGACATGCTGGACATGCTCGCTCCGGAATAATTTCCTCTCGAACTCGACTGCTTCCTCTTCGTCATTCCCGTCCTCCTCCGTAACCAGGTAATCGAGGTCGGTCAGGTCGGGTCCGATGTCGGCCACGTACAGAAAGGCCGTCCTGTCCAGGCCGATGTCCACGAAGGCGGCCTGGATGCCCGGGAGCACACGGACGACCCTGCCGAGGTAAACGTTACCCACGATGCCGCTTTCGGCGGTCCTTTCGATGTAGATGTTGGTCAAGAGCCCGTTTTCGAGGACGGCAACCCTCGTCTCGTGCTCCGTACAGTTGAAGACCATCTCCTTGGCCATGGCCGCTTACCCTGTCGCTTGTCCGAATTTCCGGTCGTGACCCGGCAGGAATACCGTTTCCGTCTTGACGATCCGCGCCCCTCTTGCCTCCCTCTCGTCCAGGCCGAAGATGCCGCAGATGACGTCGACCGGCCTGATGCCGTTCGGCCTGCTTGGGACGGTAAACCGGACCTTCCCCGTAGCCGCCTCATACGCAAGGCCTTCCAGCAGGGGCCGGACATCTTTCTTTTCGGTGATCCCCTTCTTTGTTCTCGCGATGAAAAAGGATTCCGATTCAAGAAAACGCCGGATCCTGTCTGCCTCTTCACCCGATGTCCGCGGGAGGCGGACCTCGTAACGAGCTTTTTCGATGATAGCAGAGAGTGGCGCCGCCTGAAAAGGGATTTCCGCGGCCTCGAGGACTTTGAGCCCCGAGGGGAGGCGGGCGTTGATCTCGTCAAGCATTTCACGGAACGTCTTCCCCCGTTCCTCCACCTGGAGGTCGGCATACTCGGACAGGCTCTCCACGCCGACCGGAAGTGCCGGGGTCAGGGAAAGACGTGGGTGGGGATGAAAGCCTTCCGAATAGACGAAAGAAATCCCGCATTGTCTAACCCCGCGTACGAGGGCCGTGACGGTCTCAAGATGGGAAAGAAAACGGGACGTTCCGGTCTTGGCAAAGCGTATGCGCCACGACCTCCTGACCGTCCTTCGTTCCCCGTTATCTTTTTCTCTCTTCCTCCGCCCCGGAAGGGTGTCTTCCGGGGGGGCCGTGATTATCTTCAGGTCGCCGGTGCACACCCCGCATTTGTGACAGGTGCCTGAGCGACAATCCTCCGTCACGACCCCATCGATTGCCTTTTGCCTTTCTTCGAGGAGGAAGTCCTGTTTTATCCCGCAATCGATGAATCCCCAGGGGAGGGCCGCTGAGGTGTTACGGCCCTGAAGCCACATTTCCGGCTTTACGTCGACGTCTTCCATGGCTTTCTCCCACAGGTCGAAGCGGAACCGGTCTGTCCAGCCGTCGAAACGACAGCCCAGGCGAAAGGCCCGTTCGATGAGGGCGGCCAGTTCCCTGTCGCCCCGGGAGAAGAAGCCCTCTAAGAGGCTCATCCTCGCGTCATGCCACTTGAAGGCAAGGTTTCTGTGGGAAAGTCGTGCCTTCAGGAATGCCTGTTTACGGGTTATTTCTTCGATGCCTGCCTGCTCCGCCCACTGGAACGGCGTGTGGGGTTTCGGGACGAAGGTCGAAACGCTGACGGTGACCTGCCTTTTCATGGCCCCTTCGCGGAGCGTCCGCCAGGCGAGGTCGGCGATGCCTTCCAGGTCTTCTTCCCTCTCTCCCGGAAGTCCCAGCATGAAATAGAGCTTGACGGACCGCCATCCGGCGGCAAAGACCTCCCGTGCCGTTCGCATCAGGTCTTCCGCGCTGTTGCCCTTGTTGATCACGTCCCGCAGCCGCTGGGTGCCCGCTTCGGGCGCCAGGGTGAAGCTCGTCTTCCTGACCCGCTTGATCTCCTCGATCAACCTCGGGGTAAGCGTCTCAACGCGGAGCGACGGGAGTCCGACGGCGACCCGCTCCCGCTGATGGTTGTCCATGAGCCTTTCCAACAATTCTTCTATCCGCGTATAGTCGCCGGTACTGAGGGAGAGGAGCGATATCTCTCCGCAACCCGTTGCGGCCAGCATCTCTCCCGCCATAGATTCCAACACGTCGACGCCGCGTTCCCGCGACGGCCGCCACACCATACCGGCCTGGCAGAAACGGCATCCCCGGGTGCATCCTCTTGCGATCTCCAGGTTCACCCGGTCGTGGATGGTTTTTATGACCGGGACGACCGGTCGGCGGGGTTGCGCCCAGTCGTTGAGGTCCCGAACCGCCCTTTTGCGGACCCTGTCGCCCTCCCGGTGGAGGGCAGGGACGTAAACACCCTCTAACGCCGCGATAGCGGCGAGCCTTTCGCTCCTTCCGCCGCCCTTTTCCCCCGCTTTCATCAAGGCGTCGGCCACCTCCGTCACGACCTCCTCTCCCTCGCCGATGACGAAGGCGTCGAAAAAAGGCGCTACGGGCAATGGGTTGAAGGCGCAAGGACCTCCCGCTATAACCAGGGGGCACCCTTCCTTGCGGTCTCGGGCATAAAGGGGGATGCCGCCGAGGTCGAGCATGTTCAGGACATTCGTGTAGGCCAATTCATACTGGAGGGAGAAGCCTATGACATCGAAAGACGAAAGGGGCGTCCGGCTCTCCAGCGAGCAGAGGGGAATTCCTTTCCCGCGCATGGCCTCTTCCATGTCCGGCCAGGGCGCGAAGAAGCGCTCGGCGCATACCCCTCGATGGTCGTTCAGGACGGCGTAAAGTATCTGGATCCCCAGGTGGGACATGGCGACTTCATAGACGTCGGGGAAGCAGAGGGCGAAGCTCAGTCTGCAGGCGGTCCTGTCCCCGGTGCGGGAATTCACTTCGCCGCCGAGGTAGCGCCCCGGTCTTTCGACGAAAGGCAGGATGTCTTCCAGTCTGTCGCTGATGGGTCTGTCATCTTTCATAGGACGTCAGATTCTTGAATGCTTTCTTCGCCTCCTCCGCCGAGCGCTTCAAGGCGCTCAATTCGCCCTCCGAGAGGTCCACCGTCAGTATCTCCTCGACGCCCGAAGGGCCGAGGCGGACAGGCACCCCGAGGAACACGTCCCTGATCCCATACTGTCCGTCCAGGTAGACCGAGGCGGGCATGATTCGGGGTGATCCGAGAAGTATTGCCTCGAGCATGTAGACGACAGCCGCCGAGGGGGCATGGAAAGCGCTGCCCGTCTTCAGGAGGCCGACGATTTCCGCACCGCTGTTTCTGGTTCTTTCGATGATCCGGTCGAGCTTATCCTTTTTCATCAAGTCCGCTACCGGGATGCCCCCGACCGCCGCGTAACGTTCCAGGGGGATCATGGCATCCCCGTGGCTCCCCAGGACGAGGGCCTGAACGTCTCCGGTAGGGACATCGAGCTCCTCGGCAATGAGGTAGCGGTAGCGCGCCGAGTCGAGAACCCCACCCATCCCGATGACCCGTCCGGCCGGGAAGCCGGAGACCTTGAAGGCAAGGTGGGCCATGAGGTCCAAGGGGTTGGTCACCATGAGGATGATCGCCCCGGGGGCGAACACCCGGATTTTCTCGGCCACTGACTTCACGACACCCCCGTTCTTCAAGGCCAGCTCTTCGCGGGTCATACCCGGCGCCCGGGGAAAACCGGCAGTCACGACGACGACACGGGAATCCCGGATCAGAGAGAAGTCGTTGGTTCCGACGACCTTTGCCGTGAATCCTTCGATGGGGGCCGACTGGGCGATGTCGAGGGCCTTTCCTTGAGGGACGCCCTCGACGATATCCACAAGGACCACGTCGGCGAGGTCCTTCTCGACGATTCTCTGCGCGGTCATGGTGCCCACGAAACCCGCACCGATGACGGATACCTTGTTGTTCATGATTTACTCCAGCTTCCCCGTTTTTTTGAGTCGTAAAGGTGAGGCCTTATACCATAAGAACAGACGAGAAAAAAGGAGCTTGGGGACATTTCAGCTTCCCTTCCCCACCGGCAGCCCATACTTGTACGGGTGTTTTTGGATGTCCAGGTATTTGGAACGGGCGAAGCCGGCGGGGAATTTCTCCTTCGAGATGTAAGGTAGGGCGTCGCGCTTGAATTCCTCCATGAAGGTCCGGAAGACGTGTCCCACCTCCCGATTGGGGACGAAGGTCCTTTCTTTCTTCAGCTCGTAATAAACGTCGGGCCCGAATACCTTTGTCGCGAGCCTCAGTTGCTCTTCATTCGAGAAATACTCCTCCTTGAAGATTACTTTAACACGAACGAGGAGGGCGACCTTCGTCGTATCGGCGGCGATGGCCCGGGAGCGGTCCCAGACCTCCGCTACGAGGCCGTTGGGCAGCTGTATCTCTTCAACCATCTTCATGCTTCTTCACCGGGGGCTCAACTTTTTCAGCCATACGAGCGCTCTCACTTTTACCAAGATTATTTTTTGCTGCCCGCGAACTTGCCATTTCTCTTCACTTTCTGTTGACCTCCGCCTCCGTTGCCCCTATACTTAGCACTTAATTAACACAACTGCCGAACGAGGTGTCAGATAGATTGAGCGAGGCCAACGCCATCCTGCTTCTTTCCTGTCCCGACCAGCGCGGGATCGTCGCATCGGTCTCCAATTTCGTTTTCCAGCACAACGGCAACATCGTCCACGCGGCCCAGCACACGACCCAGAAGTCAAAGATATTTTTCATGCGGATAGAGTGGGAGCTGGAAGGGTTCGACATCCGCCGGGAGGATATCGGGAAGGCCTTTTCGCCCATAGCCGACCGCTTCGGCATGACCTGGTGGCTCCATTTCACCGATTATGTCCCGAGAGTGGCGATCTTCGTCTCCCGCCACGTCTACTGCTTCCATGACCTCATTCTGCGTCAGAACATGGGGGAAATCAAGTGTGAGATACCCATCGTCATCAGCAATCACATGGACCTAAAGCCCTTATCCGAGCATTTCGGGCTGAACTACCGCTATTACCCCGTCACGCCGGAAAACAAGGAGGCGCAGGAAGAGCGGGAAATAGAGGAGCTCCGACGGCACCGGGTGGACCTGATAGTCCTTGCCCGTTACATGCAGATACTCACGGGTAGGTTCGTCGACCTATACCGCGACCGCATCATCAATATCCACCATTCCTTCCTTCCCGCCTTTGCTGGCGGCAAGCCCTATGAGCAGGCCTATGACCGGGGCGTCAAGATCATCGGTGCCACGAGTCATTACGTGACGGAGAGTCTCGACGACGGACCGATCATCGTTCAAGACGTGATCAGGATAAGTCACCGGGATTCCGTGGAAGACATGAAGATGAAGGGGAAGGACCTGGAAAGGACCGTCCTGTCACGGGCGGTTAAACTCCACCTGGAACATCGGGTCATCGTTCACGGGTCTAAGACCATCGTTTTCGAGTGATCCGCCGAGAGCAGACTCAGAAGGTGAACATGGCGTCGCGCTCCGCAGCCTTGTACTTCAACCTCTCGTCCAGATTTTTCTTGGCCTCCCTCACAGCGGGGTGGTTCGGGCTGTACTGGAGCGCCTTCTCGTAATCCTCCATGGCGCTCTTCAATTCGCCCCGCTCTTGCTTCTTGTTGCCTCTCTCCAAGTAGATGCCGGCGACCCCGTCGGCCGCTTCCGGAAACCCCGGTACGAGTTCGAGGGCCTTCAGGTAATCGGCAAGGGCACCCCGGAAATCGCCCAACCGTTCTTTCTGATTGGCCAGCTTGTAGTATCCCCTACCCAGGGCTTCTCTGAATTTCGTCGAGTCCGGTTTCGCCTGGAGGGCGAGGTCGTAGTCTGAGACAGCTCCCCGGAAATCATTCAGGGTCTCCTTCGCCCGTCCCCGTCTGAAAAAAGCCTCGCCTCTTAAATCACCGTGACAGGCGCCGTCTTTTTCCAGGAAACGGTCGTAGAGGTACACGGCATCTTCGCATCGCCCGCTGAGACAACGGCGGTCCGCCTCCCAGAGGTCCTCCTCACAGGAGCTGCCGGGTTTTACTTTCTCGGTCGCCTTCCCGGCTTCCTGGGCAGGGCAGACTGCCGGACTTAGGAGAAGAAGCGAGGAAGACAAGAATATTGCAAAGATAACGCGAAAATTCCTCCTTTTCATGGTATCCTACCTACGGAAGTTCTTTTTTGTATACCAAAAACAGTTCAAAAAAGGAAGCCGCCAAGCTGAAGGCGTGGAGGGGATCCATGACACTTAGGTTGCTGGACCCGGTCAGGGAGATACTGAAAGTCGTTGAAGAGATGACCGACAGGAAGGTCGATTTCGTTGAAAAGACCGACCTACCCGTTTCCGCCGAGTTGAAGGTGGCCGAGAAGGCTGAGCAGGCCCATCGTCTCTTCTACCGGCCGACACATACCGACGAGATCAACTACCTTGTAGCCCACCAGTGCGGGCATGTTCTCAGGCTCTTCGGGGCGGAGAAGGGAAAACGATTCATCCCTGTCGCCAATCGCAAGACGATGATGAGCTATCTTCTGGAAATGGACGATGACCTGAAACGTCTTTCAATGGTATTCGGTCCCGAGAAGGTGAAGAAGCTCGTTTTTCTCTGGTACGAGGGAGTCGTCTTCCAGGTGACCAGGATGCCCCCCGACATCATGATCGACAAATGGCTCTACGACGAATATCCTGAGTTGCGGGCGATACAGCTCGCCTCGCTTGAGAGGCAAAGAAGGGCGGCGATTTTAGGGCTTTCCGAGGACATGAGGAAGATAACGCCCGCCAAGGTCTACTATGCCTCGAATGTGATGAACTACGCCTACTTCAAGGTCCTGGAGGACCACTTCAGGCTGGATTTTGTTGCCCCCTACCACAAGACGGTTTTCCTGTACGACGGCCAGTCTCTCGTCCGGGTGACCGAGCAGGGATTAGGCAACAACCATGAAGGGGACCGGGCGATGATCAACGAATGGGCGAGACTCCTCCAGCTCACGGGGTGGTTCGAGTGGAAGCGCCTAGAGTGACGGAAGGGTTCACCGCCTTTCTGGCGGAAGCGGTCGGTCGCCGGCAGGCCATTCTCCAACGGGGTGGAGGTATAGGTTGACGTTGAGATACCGGGCGTCGCCGGTGACCTCTTCGCCCGCCCATCCGGGGAGTTCGATGGACTCGCCTTCTTCCGAGAGCTCTACTTCCGCGATGACCAGGCCGTGATTCACCCCCGAAAAGACGTCTACCTCCCACCTCGTCCCCGCTTCTTGCACGGTATAACGGACCTTTTCGACCGGGGTTCGCTCACAGAAGACCGACATGATCTCTTCGGCCTCTGCGAGGGGAATTTCATATTCGTACTCGTGCCGGGTGATGCCTTCGAGAAGGCCCTTGAGGGTAAGGGATCCCCTGTCACCGGCGACCCTCACCCTCAGGGTGCCGTTTTTTCCCGTAAAGATATAGCCCTGCCGGTACGTCGTACCGACGGAGGCCCGCCGTTTCCAGTCGTCATTCTTCACGAGAAATCTGCGCTCTATTTCGAAGGCCACGGAGAAACCCTGAGTTTTTAGGGTCGAGCTTCTCGGCCCAAAGGATTCGGAACTTAGAAGTTCTATAGCCATGTTTCCGGGGATTTTCAATAAGGAGTTTGAACCATCCGGCCTCTTTCTGTTGTCCCCCGGAAAAAGTTCTGTTATGTTCCCTCTCATGGAGGGATGCGGTTTTGTACATCTCTGTCAACCGGACGCTGGAAAGTCCTGCGGGGCCTGCTGCGGTCTTTATAATTATGCCGACAGCTCGGAAGAGGCACTGACGGAAAGGTTGAGGAGGCGGACGCGGCTTTTTCGGGAAAAGGTCGAGAGTGAGGAAGACCTGCCCGCCTTTTCGGAAAGGATAAAGAGCATCGAGGACGGGACGAAACGCTACGACGTGATTTACTGTTGCGAATACCTCGGTTTTCTTGACGAAGACGAAAGGCGCGTCGGCTGCCTGCTCCATCCTCTCCAGAACGGGGGCAGGGACCTGCGCGGGGTGTCATTCTACGGACGGGAGCTCTGCGACGGTCATTTCTGCCCGAGCTACCACTACATATCGGAGGTCGAAAAACGGTCCCTCATCAAAATCCTGGACAGTTGGTACCTCTACGGCCTCTGCGTCACCGACATCGACCTCGTGAAAGAGTATTTCCGCCTCGTCAGCGACGGCATAGGTGAGATGCCTCCTCCGGGCTGTTTCGAGCGCCCGGCCCTCAGGGATGCAGCCGGACGTTTTTTCTCCCTCAAGACAACCTGGCCCTTCCGTTCGTCCTCGGTCAACCGCTTCGGTAAATACTATTTCGACGGCTCCCAGTATATGATCCGCCCCATCGACTATGAGCGCCTCGGTGTGGATAAATCCGTGTTCGACATGATATTCTTGAGTCTTTCCTCCGAGTTTGCGGGCGGTGAGGAGGTGAAAGAAGCGGAAGACATCATCCGGTCTCTGATAGATGACTTTATCCGTCTATACCGCAGGGAAGGCGGCTCATTCCCCGTTGAAGAGGAAATGAAGACCGAGACCGGCGAACATGGATAAGGGCACGCAGCCGGCATAGCATTTTCATGCTGAATTTTCTGACTTTTTTTGCTAATCACTGACTGTTCCGTATGCCTAGTTTGTGTGCGTTTCAGGGCTTTTCAGATAGGTTTTTTGGGAGGGCGGGAGATGGAAGTCGAGAACAAGAAAGTGCTCTATCCCAGGGATGTAATCAGCCGCCGGGTTGCGGAGGTCGCCGAAGAGATCTCCCGGGATTACCGCGGCAGGGAGCCGGTCCTGATAGGAGTACTCAAAGGGGCCTTTATCTTCATGGCAGACCTTGTCCGGGGCCTCAAGGTCCCCTGTGTCATCGACTTTGTGAGGGTAGCAAGTTACGGTTCCGGGTCGACGAGCTCGGGCAACGTTGTCATAAAAAAAGACATCGAAACGGACATAACGGGGAAAGACGTCTTGATAATCGAAGACATCGTCGATACTGGCATCACCATGCGTTTCTTGGTGGAGAAGCTCAAGGAGCGGAACCCGAGGTCGTTGAAGGTCTGTGCCTTTATCGACAAGCGGGGCCGTAGGGAAGTCGAGTTCGAGGCCGACTACGTGGGTTTTACGATGGAGGATGGGTTCGTCGTGGGTTATGGGCTCGACTTCGACGAAAAATCACGCTTCCATCCGGAGGTGTACGTTGTCGATGAATGATAAAAAGATGATAATCCGGTGCACGAACTGCGGGACGCGTTTTTGGTTCAATGAGGCGCTTGTCCAGGGGGAAGGGGTTTGGGTCCGGTGCAGCCGGTGCGAGAATGTCTTCTTCCAGGAGAACCCCTCCGCACCGCCTCCAGCAGAGCCAGTGGAAGATGAAGTCGCCGACCGCGACGTCGGTCAAGTGACCGAGGGTGTCCCCGGTGGAGACGTGATGTCGGAATCGGAAAATGAGGCGGGGCCGACGGCGAGTGGCAAAGGCATACTGAAGAAAACCGCCGTCGCCGTCTTTTTGCTGTTGCTCGTCCTGGGAGTGGTCGTTTGGTTGATGCCGGAGGTGCTGACAGCGGCCTTGCCCGGTGGTTCTTACATCGCCCGTTACTTTGGGATTGGGTCGCCGGGACACCCGGCCGGCCCAGGAATAGATTTGGTCGACGTACGGGACAGGTACGTCAAGAACTGGTTGGCCGGGGATATGATGGTCATCGGCGGCACGGCGGTAAACAGGAACGCCTATCCCGTGTCGAAACTGCGCGTAAAGGGGACGCTCCTGGATGCGGAGGGGAGGGTCGTCGCCGAGGCCCACTCTTATTGCGGCAATACCCCGACCGACGAGGACCTCACGAAACTGACCGTGAAAGAAATCTTGGATAAACTGTCGCTTGAGGCGGGCAGCGACGCTCCCAACATGAACATCGCCCCCGGGGGTCGGACCCCCTTTATCACCGTGTTTGTAGACCCGCCAAAAACCGCCGTCGAGTACATCGTGGAGGTTGTGTCTGTCGAGGCGTCGAAGAAAAAATGAACGGAGGCCGGCGTGCGCCCGACAGATAAATTGAGGATCGCCATCCTCGGCCTTGTAATAATGATATTTATCGGAACGGTCAGTTATAACGCCGTCGAAGGTTGGGATCTGCTCGACGCCCTGTATGCGACTATCGTGACGCTTTCGACCGTCGGCTACGGGGATTTTTTCCCCCGGTCCGAGGCGGGCAAGATATTCACGGTCGTGTTCGTGATCTTCGGCGTCGGCATCATGTTCTATACCGTTGTTCTCATGGCTGAGACCGTGGTCGATGTGCGTCTCAGGTCGATTTTAGGGAGGGATAAATTCGGGAAGGTGATCAGCCGGATGAGCAATCACATTATCATCTGCGGGTGCGGTCGGATCGGCCATCTCATCGCGAGAGAGCTGGCGGCTGCGAAACGGGACTTCGTCGTCATTGAAAACAACCCGGAAACGGTCGAGAAGATTCAAGAGGAAGGCTTTATTTGCTGTAAGGGGGATGCGACGAGTGACAAGGTGCTTTTAGAGGCCGGCATAAAGCGGGCGCGGGCAATAGTCTGTGTGCTTCCGACCGACGCGGAGAACCTCTATGTAATCCTGACGGCCAAGGAGCTCAACCCGGAGATATTCATTCTTTCCCGTGCCGAAGAGGAAGAGTCGGAACACCGGCTTGTTCGTGCCGGGGCCGACCGCGTCATGTCACCCTATATGCTGGGCGG
>Ga0116147_1003242_pt1 | contig 15585 bp, 15 predicted proteins | sample AD_JPNHG3_MetaG_FD_89749 | JGI IMG/M metagenome (GOLD analysis project Ga0116147, IMG submission 89749) | Active sludge microbial communities of municipal wastewater-treating anaerobic digesters from Japan - AD_JPNHG3_MetaG | ecosystem: Engineered > Bioreactor > Anaerobic > Digestate | place...
AGTTAGCGGCAGCAATCGTGCTGATGTTGCCGGCAATGGGCAAAGTGGTAGCTAAAGTGCCGTCCGAAGTAACCCCGGATAAAGATACACCGACGGTTTGACCAGATGTAGCCCCAGCAATGTCAGATTTGACAATAATGGTCTTGGTGGAATTAGCTGGAATAGTGAAGATCCCGGAAGAAGAGTTGAAAGTGATTTTTCCACCGGAAACAGAAGCAGCATCAGTTATTCTATTGACGCCATCAAACAAATAAACATTGGCTAAAGTAGAATCAGCTGAAACACCCAAACGGGTTAATTCAACTGCGGTGACATTAATTGGATTAGCAGTGCCGTTGCTGAAAGTAAAGTGAGCTAAATCAGCGATGGCTTGGCCTTCTACAAAAGTGCCGGAAGCCGGGTTGTCAGAAGCTAATCTAATTGTAAAGCCAGAACCAACAACTTCGGTGGTTCCACTTGAACAAGGTTGTCCTGTTAAAGGGCTGTAGCCAGAAGTAGAGGTGCAACCAGCGGGAAGGTTAGGAGCAGTAGTTCCGCCTGAGCAAGGTTGTCCTGTTACTGGGCTGTAGCCAGAAGTGGAAGTGCAGCCAACCGGAAGGTTAATAGAAATTGAACAGGGTTGTCCGGTTAAAGGACTGTAACCAGAAGTGGAAGTGCAACCAGCTGGAAGGTTAGGATTAACCGGGGCGGTTCCGCCAGCAGCTAAAATAGCATTAGCTTTAGCTCTTGAAGCAGAAGCCCATACTCCAGTTGGAGCAGTTAAGCCAAGCGGGGTTAAAATCTCGCTGGCATATTTTTGTTGAAATTTATTTACTGCGGCCTTGGTTAAAGAACCGAAGTAAGTGGTCTCTTTGCCAGCATTGCCAACAGCAGTGTCTGGGTCAGAGTTTAAGAAAATCTGCAAGTATTTTACTTCTGTGCCGGTAGAACCCATTTTAAGGGTCTTAGTAAACTGAAACCCCTCTGGAATTCCGGCAATCGGAGCACCCACTGTAAGAGTCTGAGACGGGGTCTGATCCGGAGTTTGAGTTGGAGTTTGAGATTGGTCACCGCTGCCTAATGAAGCAATAAGCTGTAAAAGCTCATTGTTGTTGCATTCTTCAGGGTGTTGCAAATCACAAGCTGCCAAAACAGGAGTAACAGCTACGGCTAAAGCGAATAAAACGCTCGCAGTAATTGTAAATTGTTTTGTACTCATTTTTTAAACTTTTTATTTTGATTGTTTCTTTTGAGGCCTTGTGATTTTTTTTGTTTTTTCACTTAGCGATAAAAGAAGCAATCGATTAACTTTTATTATATTAGCCATTTGTCGACCGTTCGCCTGTAAGGTTTAATCTTTCTTTCGCCAAAGCTTTGGAAAAAATCCTATCCCTTATCCAAAGCTCTGGGAAAGAAAGAGGCCTTTGGGCAAATGGCTTTTTACAATCTCTCTCACTTCAAGAGATTCAACCAATAGGCATAAATTTAACAAATAAAAGCCCACTGGTTGAACCTCCTGGTAAGATTGACTGCAATATACTAATTTACTCACCTCTTTCATAAATGTTGCGCGTCCGTTTCCAAAATTTTATTTCTTCCCAAGAATAAGAAGTAAATTCAAAGATTGGAAATGAAAGCGAAACAGCTATGAAAATTATGGTAAAAATTGGTTTTGGTTTTAATTTTATTTTTTGGTTTAAACTTTATTTTTGGTTTAAACTTTATAAATTGTTTGGGTGTTAATAAGTTGTCAACCGCAGGCGCAAAATTATTGTTTAGATATTTACTCGGTTGACATTGACGAGCTAATTAGCGCCCTAAATTCGTTTCCGTTTTCTAATTTGTTTCATTCTCATTAACTTCTTCCGCGCTTCCATTTATAGAGGCAGGTGCTGGATTGGCTGGATTGGCTGGGTTATCATTTTCTCCATTGCCTTCCTCTTCGCTTTTACCTTCGCCATCATTGCCATCATTTTTGCCCGGCCTAATCTGATTAGCTTCTTGATTGGATTCTTGTTCATCTTTTTGGGGCTGGATTTGATATAAAACATCTAAAGCATCACTATATTTATTAACGCTAAAAAAGTCCTTAGCTTGGGTTAAAAGGTCTTTTTGTTTTAGGGTTAAATTTTGGATATTGCTTTCAAGTTCTTTAATTTCGTTTTCAGCTAAAAATTTATAAATGGATTCAAAACTCGGTTCATCTTTATCCATTATAACAGCATTTGTATTTTTTTCAACTGCCTGAATTTTAACAGCAATTTGACCAATTAAATTAGCCTGCGCTTCGGGTGATAAATTAGCATTCGTAATTTCTTTAGTAGCTTCCGCAACAGCTTTTTTGGTTTCTAATAAAACCGCTTGCTTTTTACTCGGATTAACAGCGGTTTGCTGACTAACCGCGTTTAATTCATCTAATCGGGTTGAGGCCTGGTTAAGCTGGGCCACGGTTTTTTGTTCAGGAGAAAGAATAAAAGCCATTTGAATTTTTTCTTGGGTTTGTCTAACTGTATAAAGGGTCTCGCCCGGCAAGGCGTCGCGAGAAGCAAAAGATAAACCTAAACATCCTATTATTACTACGGCTAAACTACTATAAATGGGCGCAAAACGATAGGTTCGGGCGGCGCGGAGGTTTCGGAAATAATTGCCCAAAAATGAAAAAACTGATTGAATTTGAGATTGAACTTGAATAGAGGCAACAGCCCGGCGATTTTCTGTTTTTTCAAACTCTTTGGCCAAAATATTAGCTTTATTCAAAGCCACCCAATTTTCATTGGGCTTAACAGATTTAAAAGCTTGAAGTTTTTTGGCGATTGTAAATTCGTCCATCATTGGTTTGAAAAATTTTGATTTGAAAAACTTATTTAATTAAAGGTTATTTGAAGGTTAGTTTAGAGAACTGATATTTTTTTGCCTCTTTAAGATATAGACGAAAAAACAGCTAAATTGTTACAGGAGTGATGTTTGGGGGTCTGACCTCTAAACATGTTTGGGTTTTTGTGCCTGGGTGATATTTGGGGGTCTGACCTCTAAACATGTTTGTCCAGTAAAATATCCTTTAAAAAGTTTAGTGGACAAAATCTGTCCACTAAGCTGTCCACTAAAAGTTTTAGTGGACAAAATCTGTCCACTAAGCTGTCCACTAAGGATTTTAGTGGACAAAATCTGTCCACTAAGCTGTCCACTAAAAAGTTTAGTGGACAAAATCTGTCCACTAAGCTGTCCACTAAGAGTTTTAGTGGACAAACCCTTAAAATTAAGAAAAGACCAGCCATGGTCAATTATAATTAAAAAATTGGATTTTTACTAAAAATTAGGCCTCTAAAATTTGACGAAGCTGTTTCATTCCCCGGCTAATCGTAACTCTGGTTGCGCCCATAGATTTGCCTAAACTTTTTGCTACATCGCTTACTGGTAATTGGTCTATATAATAAAGCGAAACAGCTTGACGATAATCATCGCTCAATTGATTAAGAGCATTTTGAATTTCCTGAAGGTCGCTCGCCAAAAGAGCAGATTTTTCAATGTCTTGATTTTCATCTTGAATTAAGTGCGCAGATTCACCTAAAACATCAGGTTGTTTATCTTTAACCCGGTAATAATCAATTAAAAGATTTTTAGCAGAAGCAAACAAAAAAGCGGAAGGGTTTTTAACCTCTTTGTCTAAATAAATTTGCTTCCAAAGCCGAGTAAATGTTTCAGCAGTAATATCTTCAGCTGCTGATTTTGAATTAACTTTTAAATAAACAAACCGATAGATTCTATCTATATAGTCATCGTATATCTGAGAAAAAAATTGTTCTTTGAATTGATAGGGCTGTTTTTCTTTCATTTATATATTATATTTTGATTAAATGCTTTTTAGCCGATGTATTCATCTACTCATCGCCTACCTATATATATCTATATATATCGCCTACCTATATATATTATTATAGGCCTACTTATTTATTATGTTTATTATTTTATTGTTGCCAAGTATTATCGTCAAAACATTACATTCAGCATAATAAACAAGGACAAGGGAGTTAAAAACAATAGAGCAAAAAGTTAAATAAAATCCCGGGAAAAAGCAAGGAATTAGGAGAATAAGAAAAGGGTAAGAAAAAAGTAAGAAAAGGTTAACAAAACGATGTTGAAATAAAGATTAAGCTCAGCAAACCTCTTCCTCTTAAGCTGACACCGACAAAACAACCAAACTAACGCAATAAATTAAATTTTAAATAGATAAATTAATTTTATAACTAATCGTCCGGCCTGACCCAACCGCGCTAATGATATGCCTTGATTTTAGGCCATACAATTCTCTTCTAATTGAGCGCGGATTGACGTCGGGAAAGTGCTTATGTATTTCATTGGGTTTTAATTGCCCATTATTTTGCAATAATTCTAAAACTTTTAGCTGGATACTGGAAAGATTTTCATAATCAATATCCCCTTCTTCCTTAGTAAAAATTTTTGATGTTTGATTAAGAGGAGGAATAACCGAAGAAGGAACAGCTGTTTTATTAGTGTCAACCGGACTTATTGCCTCAGAAGCGGGAGAAACGGCCTCAATGGTTGAGGACTCGCTTGCAGGGGCGTCCGATTCAAGATTAATATTAGGTTCAGCTGTTTCATTAGCTGAAGAATTAAATTGAGTATCTTGGTCTTGGAGAGTTTGGTTTTCTAAATTAAGATTATTAGATGGTTGAGCCGATGGCTGATTAGATGGTTGAGCCGATGGCTGGGTATAATTATAATTATTTTCTTTTAAATCGCTTTTAGGTTGAGCAGCTTGAGAATTTTCAAAATTTATTTTATCGTTCACTTTATTTAGAGGAGAATTAGCTTTGGGTTGATGTATTTCTTTTAGAGCGGCGGCGGCACGTTGAATTTTGTCTTGATATAATTTTACTTGGCGAAGTTCTTGCTTTAGGATCTCTTCTAATTTTTGATATTCTTGATTTAAGACAACAAAATTACGGCTATTAACCCAATTTTGTTCGCTCGCAATTGCAAAATAAGTTTTTAACATTTGTAAACAATCTAAACATTTTTGCAATAAAGATTCTTTATTTTGAATAATTGCTAAAGAATGGGATTGATTTTGAAAAGCAGTATTTTGTTTTTGAAAAGAAATATAAAAAAAGAGCGCGTCTAAAGATTCTTTACGAATAGCAAACTTAAGCGGCTCTTTGTCTGGAAAAAGTTCGGTAACTTTATATACAGCGTTAGTTAATTTTATTAAATTGTCCATCATAAAAACGCAAATTTTAACTCTCCTATAACTTGGCAATATTATAGAAAAAATACTCAAAAAAGTCAAATTAAGTTACTCACCTGTCAATCCAACAGATAACACGAAAATATGGGGCTCATTCGCGTTATTCGCAAAGCCAATGCGCGAAAGGTGTGTATAAATCCCCCTTTTCGGAAAGGTCAGGGGCATTCTTCAGGTCAGTTTCTGCTGACAGATCTTTTAATTTTTATAAAATAGGTTATAATTTAATTATAAAATATATAAAATTAAAACTCTAAAGCAAAAAGCTTTAAGGCCTAAAAACAAAATGGCCATAAAGCTAAAATAAATATGAAACCAAAAATAGAAATTTTGACAGGCATTCGTCCCAGCGCTAACTTAACCATTGCTAATTATATTGGCGCTATTGCTCCTATTCTTGAATTGCAAAATACAGCTAATTCAATAATATTATTCGTCGCTGATTTACATGCCTTAACTGACAATGAACCAGAATTAGTAAAAAAACACTCTTTTGAAGTCGTGGCTGATTATTTGGCTTTGGGCATTAATCCTCAAAAAACTACTATCTTTTTACAATCTGAATTAAGCGGCCAATTAATGACCTTAACAGCTTTATTGTCCCGACATATTACGGTTGCTGAATTATTACGAGTGCCAACCCTTAAAGAAAAAATAAAGAAAGGCAATGCCGTAGAAACAGCTAATAGTTTTTTGTTTCTTTATCCAGTTTTAATGGCTGCTGATATTCTCATCCAAGGCGCTAAAAAAGTGCCAGTAGGCGAAGACCAGCTTCCGCATATTGAAGTTGCGCAAAAATTAGCTGAACGATTCAATAAAAAATATGGCGATACCTTTGTAATTCCTGAAGCGCTCCAATTAAAAAGCGTGCGAGTGCTTTCCCTTAAAGGAGAAGGAAAAATGAGTAAAAGCCACCCAGAAGGCGCTCTATTTTTAGGAGACAGCCCTGAAGTAATTGCTAAAAAGATTAAAAGCGCTGAAACAGCAATAGAAGGAAAGATGAATGAAAAGATTGAAAGCCATATTCTAATTGCCAAATTTTTAGCCAAAACCGAAGATGAAAAAAAAGAAATTGATGCTTTGATTAAAAGGCACAAGCAGGGCGAACCAATAATGGGAGAATTTAAAAAATCTTTGACCAAAATTGTTCAAAACTTTACCCAAGAATTTCAGATTAAACGCGCTCAAATTATGCAAAATCCAGTTTATATTCAATCTATTTTGGAAAAAGGAAGAATTTTTGCGAAACAAAATGCGGACGAAACCCTTTTTTCAGCCCTGCGCTCTATGGGATTTAAATAATAAAAACTCAAAATCAATATTTATTAAAAAGTTATTATTTAAAAAGTTAGAAGGCCTTTATTAAAAGGCCTTTATTATATTCAAGCAGTAAAACATAAAAAATTCGCTCTAAAAATTAAGAACGAATGAACCAATTAAGGCTGAGGAGGCATTGAATTAGACCAGCCGGTTGAACCAGCAGAGGGCTGACCTTGTTTGGCTGGATTAGAAGATGAGGGCGAATTTCCAATCGGCACAATTGGATTTAATTGAATTGTTTTAGCAGTGATGCTTCCATCTTGATTAGCTGTTCCGTTAACCATTACTTTGTCCCCAACTTTTAAATCTGACAAAGCTCCTTCGGTTGTTTGAAAAACTTTTGTAGAATTAGAAAAAAAGATTATCTTTGAACTGCCATTGCTTAATTTTACAATAAAACTTTTATCATCTTGGCTCGCAATTTCTCCATTGGCAATTCCAGCATTGCCAACCATTTTTTGCCCGTTCGTTCCATTATTTATATTTCCATTATTCATATTCGCCATATTTTGAAAATTGCTGCGATTAGATTTTTTATTTTGGCCATAAACCATTCCCCCATAAAAAGAAGCGGCAATAACCACGATGAGTGCTATAATAATTCCAATAATTTTAAGTTGATTATTTTGTTTCATATTAATTTAATTTTTATTAATTTTATTATTTCTTACATATAAATCAATTATCATATCAAGAACATCGTTGGGGGGCAAAATTACTGCCAAACACTCCTTGCCATCTTTTTCTAACTTTTGAGCTGTTTTTCTTATATCTTTATAAATTATATTATCATCATCTTTTTCGCCCCAATTTATAGCACAAAATTCTTCTATTTTTTCCCACCCACTTTTAGGTGCGGGACGGCTCTCATAAAAATCGTATTCTCCTTCAGCTGATTTAAGTGAGGTGTTTATTATTTTTATTTCTCTGTCTTCTATCATAAAAGGAACTTTTTGTCCTTTATTCATTAAGTTTGTTGCTTCGTTATTTATTTTCATAGTTTTTTATTTTTTTTATTATTTTTATTTTTTTATTCATACCTTAGCGCTTCAATTGGATTTAATTTAGACGCCCTTTGAGCGGGATAATATCCAAAAGTAATTCCTATTAAAGCGGCTACCCCAAAAGCTAAAAAAATTGACCATAAAGAAATTTTAGTAGTCGTAAATCCAAAATAATTAACTCCCCACGCCACTAAATATCCTAAAATTATACCAATTAATCCCCCTAAAAAAGTTAGAGCCACAGCTTCGCCTAAAAATTGCAAATTGATATCTTTTTTTCTGGCGCCAATAGCTTTTCGCAATCCAATCTCTCGAGTTCTTTCAGTGACAGTCGTCAACATCATATTCATAATGCCAATTCCTCCCACAAGCAAAGAAATAGAAGCCACTGAAGCTAACAAAATAGTAAAAGTGTTTGCCACTGAAGAGGCGGTTTCAGCTATATCGGCCTGATTGGTGGTGCTAAAATCGGCCTTGCTAACATCAGAGATATTATGGCGCTCTAAAAGCAAAGTTGTAATTTGATTTTGCAGGTCGCCCATAACTTTTTGGCTTGCCGCAGAAACATAAATACTGCTCACATATTTGCTTCCTGACAAGTATTGTTGATAAGTAGTAATTGGTAAAAAAACCATATTGTCCTGACTATTCATTGCCTCACCCCCTTTAGGAAGGGAAACTCCAATAACCGTAAATTCAAGGCCATTGATTCTAATTTTTTTGCCAAGCGCTTCAGCGTCCTCGCCAAATAAATCATCTTTGACTGTTGCCCCTAAAATAGCTACTTTGGATTTATTTTTAATATCTTGCTCTGATAAAAAAGCCCCTTCTCCAATCTCAAGATTCCGAACAGATAAATAATCAGGAACAGTGCCAACGACTTGCACATTAGTATTCGTTCCTTTAGCTAAAACTTGTTTACGAGATGATATTTCCGGTTCCACAGCCACAGCAATAGGTATTTCATTTTTAATCGCATAAGCATCATCTAAAGTTAAGGTTTGAGCTGACCCTCGTCCGCCGCTCACCCACATTCCCACGCCCCTTTGAGCTCCCGGGGTTACAACAATTAAATTTGAACCCAATGATTCAATTCGCGATTGAATGCTGTTTTGGGAACCTTGTCCAATTGCAACCATTACAATGACTGACCCGATACCAATAACAATGCCTAAAATTGTCAACGCAGAGCGGACTTTGTTGGCTAATAAGGCAAAACCTATTTCTTCTATTAAATCTTCTATTTTCATAAAATTTAAGTTTTTTTCTTTAATTCGTCAAAATCAGAGATAATTGAACCGTCTTTTAAACTAATAATTCTATCGGCATATTCGGCGACCTCCCGTTCGTGAGTAATTAAAACTATGGTATGGTGTTGATTCCTGTTTAAATCGGTAAATGTATTTAAAACTATTTCACCAGTTTTAGAATCTAAATTGCCAGTTGGCTCATCAGCTAAAATTAAAGAAGGGTTATTAACTAAAGCGCGCGCAATCGCCACTCTTTGCATTTGCCCACCCGATAATTGATTACTTAAATGATTATAATAAACTTCATCTAATCCAGCATTTTTTAAGGCCTGTTTTGCTAAGACCTCTCGTTTCGCTTTAGAAACTTCTGCATAAATTAAGGGAAGCATTACATTTCGCAAAACTGTTGCTCTTGGCAAAAGATTGAAAGTTTGAAAAACAAATCCAATTTTTTTATTTCTTATTTCAGCTAATTCATCATCGGATAACTTTGAAACTTCTTTTCCATCTAAAATATATTCTCCTCTTGTGGGAACATCTAAAGCGCCAATAATATTCATCAAAGTTGACTTGCCCGAACCAGAAGGACCAGTAATAGCCACAAATTCACCCTCATTTATGGTAAGAGAAATACCTTTTAATACTGAAACTGGACCAGCAGTGGATAAATAATCTTTTGTAATATTTTTAAGCTCAATCATATAAATACCATAACTATAAATATTTTTAATTAGGCGGTCCTCCCAAACCGGGCATTATCATATTTCCACCTGAATTGCTATTAGTTTTTGCAGATTGAGAAGCAGATGAGCTGACTGCCGCTGTAGACGATTTAGCAGTTGAAGAATTTTTAATAGTGCTTGAAATAACTTGTTCATTCTCTATTAAACCGCTTATAACTTCTGTGTAAAAATCATTGGCTAAGCCTATCTCAATGGCCTTCTTTTGGATTCCACCCGTTAAAATAATTCCCTTAGTATTGCTCAATAATGATTCCTCAACTGGCAATTCAGGAGCTTCCACATAATAAGACCCGCCAGCTGATTTAACAGCTGAATTTGGCACTAATAAAACATCTGTTTTAGCTTCAGTAATAATAGAAGCAGAGGCAGTCATACCCGGCTTAACTTGGCCTGTCTCATCATCAAAACTAATTTTGACATTATAATTTACTACCCCGGAAGTAACAGTGCCAACTGCATCAACTTCCACTACTTTGCCCGTTAAAGTAAGCTCGGGAAGAGCGTCAAAGGTTAAATTAACCGAATCGCCAATTTTAACTTTTGAAATATCTACCTCATTCAAAGAAACATTAATAATTTTGCCTTTAGAAATAAAAGTAATTAGGGCTGCGCCATTAGAAACAGAATTACCTTTGGTAACATTGATTTTAGCCACTGTCCCAGAAAAAGGCGCTCGGACATAACAATTATTCAAATTTTCTTGAGCAGTTAAAAGAGCATTATATTTTTGCTCAACTGCTAATTCTTGAGATTTTAATTCAAGGTCAGTTGGACCAGCTTTAGTTTTTTCCAAAGACATTTGTTTTTCTAAAATAGTCCTATCTGCATTCTTTAATGAATCCTTATTGTTTTGAATAGTTTGCTTAATTGATAATAGATTGCTTAAGATAGAATTTGTTTTAGAGGTATAATTATTAAGCGAGGTTAAATGCGTATTAACTAAATTGTTGGGAGTCAATCTTTTTTGAGCCAAATAATCTTTATAAAATTGAATTAAATTATTAGCGCTTTTAATAGCGTCGGAAATAGCTTTATTTGTTTCATAAGTTTCATTAATTAATAATTCTATTTCATCGGCCGAAGAATAACGATTAGTTTTTTTATAATTTTCTAAATTTTCATTATAAGCAGACCGAGCCACTGCATATTTATCAAAAACATCTTGTTTATATATTTTAGCCTTATCTGAATACTCAGATTCTCCTGCCGCATAATAATCAGCGTTGCCTTGGTAGTCATGGTAACCGTTCCCATAAATTACATCATATAGCCCTGACATAACATCGGGTAAATCTAAAAAAGCATTTGATACTGAATTAAAACCATCTTCATAGGCTTTAGCTAAAGAAGATTCAAGATTGGTTTTAGAGTTTTGAGCTGAGATTACGGCATCTTCGGCTTGCATTAAAGTAAGCTCATCAATTGGCTCTTTTAATTTATTTAATGATAAAACCGCTAAATCATAACTGGCTTGAGCATCTTTAATAGCTTGCTGGGCATCGGCAGTGTCTATGGTTAAAAGTAATTTTCCGCTAATTACCTCATCTCCCACCGAAGCTCCAAGATAAGTAACTTCTCCACTCGTTTTAGCGCTTAAAGTAACTTCATTAGAGCTTAAGACCTGACCGGTTCCAGAAACAGAAACCACCAAAGTTCCTTTTTCTACTGGCGCCACTACATATTTAACGCTATCTTGATTTTTATTAAACGATTTAATGCCATACCAGCTTCCCGCCACAATTACAATTATCAATATAATTGAAACAATTTTATGAGACAAAATAAAATTGCCTATTTTTTTAAATATATTCCACATATTATTTTTTATTATTATTGAAATGGTTCGGGGGGCATTCTCATATTCGGAACCGGCCATTTAATAGAATTTTCTACGGAGGGCAACACTCTTATTAATTTAGCTTCAATTTTTCCCTCGCCATTAGGTTCTCCAATAATCACCACCTTGTCATCTATTTTTAAATCAGATAATTTTATAGTTTGATTAAAATTTTTAATAGTTGTATCGTCTTGCACCAAAACTATTTTTTCCACGCCCTCTGCATCTTTAATTACTAAATCAGATTCTGATTCGTTTATTTGAATAATTTGGCCGTATACCCCATGCGCTTCCATAAAATCATCATGCCTTATAAAATTGTTATCTGGAAATCTTTTAGCTGGCCCAGCAAAATTGCGATAATAATTTTGTCCCCAATCACAAGAAAACTTAGCTTTCTTAAAACCAATATCCATGCCCACCTTAAAAACAACTAAAAGCAATATGATAGCAACAAGCCCCCAAATAAAATAGTTAAACTGCTTAGATTGAAAAAATTTATTTAAGTCCATAATTAATTTTTAAATTTTTTATATTTTTAATTTCTTTTAATAATTTTTTAAATAATTCTGACCATATGACAATCGCGGTTAAAAAAACAGCAGTTTCCATAGCGGGAAAAGATTCTAATAAACTTGTTAAAAAGCTCTGCCAATAATTTAAGACAATAAGAGTGTCGGAAAATATAAGAGAAAAATAAGCTTTAAATCCAGAAACCGCTAAAATATTTTGCATTAAATGAAAACTATAAACTGATAATCCCATAGCTGCTAAAACACCAACCGAAAACCCAAAAACACGCCTTTTCAAAATTAAAAGCTGTTCTTCTTTATTAAGCCGGCGCATTATTTTGTTAAAGAGGTCGGCCGGCGGTTCAATTTCAGTATGTTTTTTAGCCATATAATAATTACTACGAAAGAAAAATAGGTTTTGGCTCTTTGTGTTTCTACAAGTATTTTAAGAAAGGATTAAGGTGGCGCTATCATTAATAAAAGAGGGGCTAATCGCTCCTCTTTTATTAATTTAAAATTTTATTTAATCGTTTGGCAATAACTTTTGCAAGCCAAATATTCCTCTTCGGTAACGGCTTTTTATGGTATTAACCGATTCGCCTAATAAATTAGCAATCTCTTCAAAAGTCATTTCTTCTTTTATTCGCAAAGATATTACTTCTTGATATTTTACTGATAGCTTTTTTATAGCTGAAAATAGTTGATTGGACGTATCTTTGCGTTCATAAATATCTAATGGCAAAGGCGCTTTATCGCGCAAAGTTTCTATAAGCATATTGTCTCCCTCTTCATTATTAAAATGTGAAAAAGGAATAGTTTTCTTTTTGCGAGTAAAATCTATGGCCGTATTTTTAGCAATTTCAAAAATCCATGGCTTAAATTTTCTTTTTTGGTCAAATTTATGGATATTTTTCCAAAATTTAACAAAGACTTCTTGGGTAATATCTTCTGCATCAGCTGAATTGTTAACATAGCTATACGCCAAACTATAAACCGGCTTCATATAGCGGGCAACTAAAATTTCTAAAGCTTGCTTTTCGCCTTGTAAATATCTTATTACTAATTGTTCGTCAGTTAAATGCTGCATTTTATATTATTCAAGTATATTCCTTATTGTTGGACTATGCAAATTTATTATCAACTCTCAAAATCAATATTTATTAATACATTCCACCCATTCCGCCCATTCCATCGGCCGTGGCATTGTGGCTATTGCAAGTGCATTTTTCTTCTGGTTTTTCTACTACAACGCATTCGGTTGTCAAAAGCATAGCTGCTGCAGAAACAGCATTTTGCACACAGGAGCGCACCACTTTAGCTGGGTCAATAATGCCTGCTTCTACCATACTCTTCTCATATTTATCAGTTTGAGCATTGTATCCATAAGCGCCTGATTCTTTTTTAACTTCATTCGCAATGACGGAACCATCTTTACCGGCATTTTCCGCAATCTTTCTTATTGGCGATTCAATGGCTCGGCTTAAAATATCAATGGCTACTTTTTCTTCACCTTCTAACTTTAAATTTTCTAAAGCTTTTTGACAACGTAATAAGGCAACACCGCCTCCCGGCACAATCCCTTCTTCAATCGCCGCTCGAGTAGCTGCTAACGCATCTTCTACTTTATGTTTTCTTGCTTTTTGTTCTACTTCGGTCGCCGCGCCAACCTTAATAACTGCTACTCCGCCAGCTAATTTTGCTAAACGCTCTTGTAGCTTTTCTTTATCAAAATCAGAATCAGTTCCTTCAATTTGTTTTCTAATTTGAGCAATTCTTTTTTCAATATCCTCTTTTTTGCCCTTGCCTTCCACAATAATGGTTTTGTCTTTTGTTGCTACAATGCTGCGCGCTCGGCCTAAAGCATCTAGCTCTAAATCTTCTAATTTTAAGCCCAAATCTTCAGCAATATATTGCCCTCCTGTGACTGTAGCAATATCTTGTAAAATTTCTTTTTTATTGTCGCCATATCCCGGCGCTTTAACTGCTACCACATTAAAAGTGCCTCTTAATTTATTTACAATTAAAGTAGTAAGTGCATCTCCGGAAACATCCTCGGCTATAATTAAAATTTCTTTTTCGCCGGTTTGAATTATTTTTTCCAAAATCGGCAAAATTTCCTGAATAGAAGTAATTTTTTTATCCGTAATTAAAATATAGGGGTCAGATAATTTTGCTTCCATTTTTTCAACATCAGAAACCATATAGGCGGAAACATAACCTTGTTCAAATTGCAAACCTTTAACAATTTCCCTATCCATGCCTAAACTTTTTGATTCTTCAATGGTTACTACTCCGTCTTTACCAACCTCAATAATTGTTTTAGCAATTAATTTGCCGAGTTCTTCGTCTTCGGCTGAGATGGTCGCCACTCTGGCATAATCTTCTTCGGTAGAAATAGGCTGAGCCATTTTTTTAATTTCTTCTACTATCACAGCCGCGCCTTTTTCTAAGCCACGCCTTAATGCTAAGGGATTGGCGCCTGCCGTCACATTTTTTAAGCCTTCTTTAATTAAAGCTTGGGCCAATAAGGTAGCCGTAGTTGTTCCGTCGCCAGCCACATCATTAGCTTTTTCAGCTACTTCTTTTACAATTTGCGCGCCAATATTTTCAACTTTGTCTTCTAATTCAATTTCTTTGGCAATCGTGACTCCGTCGTTAGTAATAGTAGGAGTCCCATAACTTTCTTCCAAAACTACATTGCGGCCTTTTGGTCCTAATGTTACCGTAACGGCATCTGCCAATTTATCAACGCCGGCTTTTAATTTTGCCCGCGCTTCTTCTGAATAAAAAATTTGTTTTGCCATAAGTTTTATTTAGTTTATTAGATTTTATTTTTTATTTATTCAAATATATTTATTAATATATTTTATATTTTTGTTTTTAATTTATTCAATAATTGCCAAAATATCGCTTTGACTAGCAATTAGATATTCTTTATTGTCAATTTTTATCTCTTGAGGTCCATATTTGGTAAATAAAACTTTATCGCCGACTTTTACTTCCATTGGAATTATTTTGCCCGAGGCGGTTACTTTGCCTGAACCAACGGCTATAACAGTCCCCTGTTCTTGCCTTTCCTTATCGCTTGTTTGAGGAAGCAAAATTCCTCCTTTGGTTTTTTCTTCAGCCTTCATTGGCTCTATAAGAATGTGGTCTGAAATTGGTTTAATGTTCATATTTTTTTATTAAATTATTTTTATTATTTTTTATTATTATTTTTTATTATTTATTTTATATTTTTTATTTAATTTTAGCTTTTAATAATTTTAGCACTTTGGCTATTGAATTGATAATATATTACTCTATTGAAAAATTTTTGTCAAATTTTTATTGATATTTTTATTAATAACTATTGAAAATCCCCATTTCTATAATAACAAACCAAAAAACGAATAAGTTTCGCGCTTTACTAATTCGGCAAAAATGAATTAGTAAAAACATTAAGGCAAAAAACAATGTTTGGGGGCAAAGCCCCCAAACATTAAACATTTCTATCTATGTCTATAAATATATCTCTGCTTAAAACCTTAACCCTTTAGCGCTTTTATTATCTCCCCTCAAGCCAGGTCGGTAAAGGTATTGGGACGCCTGTTGTCTCTCCTTCTCCAGAGCACTCAGAACCAGCAATTCTTAACCCCGGCTTAAATGAACCGGCTGAAAAATTATATAAGAAGAGA
>Ga0116147_1003245_pt1 | contig 15579 bp, 13 predicted proteins | sample AD_JPNHG3_MetaG_FD_89749 | JGI IMG/M metagenome (GOLD analysis project Ga0116147, IMG submission 89749) | Active sludge microbial communities of municipal wastewater-treating anaerobic digesters from Japan - AD_JPNHG3_MetaG | ecosystem: Engineered > Bioreactor > Anaerobic > Digestate | place...
ATCGCCGACCGGATAGGTAAAACCGCATTGCTTTTCTGCAATGAGTTTCCCCAACTCACCTTCAACGGAGGACAATATTGGCAATCCGGCGCTAAGATAAGTATATGCCTTGTTGGGAAAGGTCTGAATGCTTTCCGTGCAGGGGATGACCCCTATATGGGAGATGGACAACAGATATTGTATCTCTGGTTCCGACAGCCATCCGGGCAGAAAGACATTGTCACAATCACGGGAATATTTATGTAACTCATCAAAATGCAACCCGTTTCCGGCAATTATAAAAAATACCTTATCCTTGTCACCCATCATCTTTGCCACTTTGACAAGAATGCGGGGATTATAATACGACCCCATTGTACCGATGAAAGTCACTACGCACTGCCCGTTCAATCTATGGGCGACCTTCATGAACTTTTCCGGAACAGGGGCATTAGGTGGTTTATTAGCATATCTTGATCCGAGATAGAAGACCCTGTCTTTCCAGGTTTCCATTCTACCCGCCTTATCCAGGGCCCATTGCATCATATATTGCATCATCGAAAGAATGCCGGTTGCATTTCTTAGTAAATACGAAACCTTTTGGTATTCAGCAATCAGGATGTGCCTCATGAAGGGTCTGAACATCGGGCTTACCAGGTTCAGAAAAACGTCCGGCCATTCATCGCGGACATCCACCAACACCGGGATATTCATTCGTTTGGCATACTTAACTGCCTGATATGCCGTCCAGTGGTCAGGCATGGAAGCAACAATGATATCCGGTGGTGCATTGCACCGGAAGTTTTTCGCCATTTTCTCCGCAAGCAGGAGGTGATCTAGACAACGGCTTAGAGAAATGTTCTTCTTGTATCCCCTGCTGGTCAGCGCCCTGATTTTAAGTCCTGGTCTTGTTTCTATCTCTCTGTCTTCAGGAAACAGCATCTTCTTCTGCATGTGATCAAAGGCACTTGCCCACCAGACCACATCATGCCCCCGCAAGTTCAATCTCTCTGCCAGATACCCAACCCTCATCATTCTGATGTTGGCTTGCAGAGGAAGGATTTCCCCGATTTGTGTCAACCAGATCTTCATATTGATAAAATATAACCGTTATTATACTTTAATATTACAGTCATTTATCGAGCAATCCCTTATATAAGTGTAGCAGCTTTTTGGCTTCAGTGCCCCAGTTCATCTCATGTTGGACTGCCGACGCCCCGTTCTTGCCCATCCGTTCCGCCTCCTGCTCATGATCGAAAAGCCATTTTACCGCTGAGGATACGGCTGTTTTATCCAGGGGATCCACGACTATGCCGGCACCGGTTTTTTCCACTATGTCTTTCCAGAGAGGGAAATCGGACACGACCACCGGTATGCCCGCGGACATATATTCAAATAGCTTTATCGGTTGTGAATAGATATAACTTTCGATGGGATGAAGGAGAGCAATCCCTATTCTCGACCGTCCCAGGGAGGCAGCAAGTTCTCCCCTGGACAACAAACCCAAATACTCTACTTGTTCCCAGCCTGGCATATTTTTTATATCTTCTCCCAATTCTGGGGGGCTGAATTCTCCCGCCAACAGAAGCTTTGTCTTGCCATTGTGGCGCAAGGCATGAATGGCACTGATCATTTCCCTGATACCCCGACGTTCGGAAATACCCCCGGCGTAGATGACATTGAAAGGCCGCTGGGCATAAGGTACCGGCCTTTCGCTCTGTAGTTCGCCCAGAAGGGGGTAATTCTGCACCAGGACCGTCTTTGCTGACGGGAAAAGGCTGCTGATTTTGGGAGTTGCCACAACGGCAGCGTCATATACAGCTACTCCCATCTTTTCCACAAGCCGGATCAGATATGAAGTCATCCATTTAAGAAGCGGCGGCAGCCATTCCCGATCGCTTTCCCGCAAGGAGGCGGCAAAATCCTCATGGACATCATAAACTACTTTCTTTCCCGCCAGTTTCAACAGCAGGCCAACGGGGATAAGTTCCGGATCATGAAAATGATAGATTCTTCCTTGCTCCCGATAGGCCAACAGGAAAGTCCTCAACAGACCCCTGGTCATTCTGTCGCCGCGGCACCTGCTGAGGCCGGAGCCAACGATCTTCACCCCTTCCACAACCTCCGTCTTGTTTCCCCTCGCAATAAGCACCACCTCGTAACCGGCCAACGCCAGGGTCCGACACTCTTTTAGAAAAATGCGCACATCCCGCGGGGAATGAACGGTGGTAAGATGGATGATTTTCACTTCTGATCCAAACTTCGATCTCAAACCCGTCATCCGACATTTTCGAACATCCATGGAAGGGCGCTAATCTTCATGCAATGCTTGCCGACGGATTCAGTCTGGCGATTAGTACATCCAGGAAGAAGCACAAGGCGAGGACAATCATAAAACCATGGGTAATGAAAATGGTCGTGTAAGCCGTATGGGCTAGATTGGCAGCAGCAATACCGCAGGCAGCAATGGCGACGGGCAGCATGATCGTGTGCATCTTCCGGTATAAAAGCAGTACTGTATCGAGGAGCCAAGACAACAGGAGGCACAACGGTAAGGCCAACATGCCAAAACAGGCATAATAAAGGAAAATTACAGATGCATTGGCGCTAATCGTCGCTGACGGGTCAGTGTAATATCTACCTACAATGTTGAGGATATCCAGGGGTTGCACGCCAAACAACGGCGCCAATTTCTCTACGCCTGCAATTCCCCAGAACCCGTATCTGGTTACGTATTCCACATGCCACTGGGCATCCACTGTCATGCCGTAACCCAGGACCCGCTCGACAATGACAGCATATCTGTCCACTATTTCCGACGGGCTGAAATTTCCTCCCATGCGGAGTAACTCCAAGGCCCCGGGAATAATCAGAACAGCCAATAGTATCATGGTAATACGAACCGGCTGGAGCGGCAGGCCTCTGAGAAGAAAAATGGAAAGCAATGCCGTCAATATTACCATGACTCCGGGGCCACGAGCGCCGCTCAGGCTGACTGCCACAAGTATGGGCACCACACCCAGCAGGACGACTCCCATATGAATGTATCGGCGTCGCCGCCAAAAGTCCAGGGCCTTGAAGCCAAGCAGACAGGCGAGAACGGGGGCTATGGAACTGTTGAAAATACTAACGGCATATTTCAAATACTTGTTGGTAAGCAATTTCAGTGATTGTTCCCTTGCCATCTTGGCTTTCTCGGGGTGGAAAAGCACCGCATGCAGTCCGCTCTGATCCCATGGAACGGTCCATAGATACCATCCGACGATGACTAAGGAAACTAAAGAAAGAGGCAGAAGGGGAAACAAAACTGCGCCAGGAGATGATTCGGGCAATCTCAGCACCCGCGCATATATGTCTTTTGCTGTATTTCTCCCAATCAATAAGGATCCGGAAACCAGGAGGAAAGGGAATAGCTGCGCCAGGATGAAGAATGGCGCCGGATTGGTGAGATTGTCGGCGATTCTGTACCAATACACAATGGAGGGCCATTGAATCTGGACATGAAAAAAGAGAGCGAAAATCATACTCGGTTTTACGAACAGGTAACGGGACCGGAGGATAACATAAGTCAACAATATCAGCGTCGCGATCAGGAATAACCAACTCAAGGACAGTAAAAATGCCAGACCGGTTTCCGTTTGCGATGTCATCAGCTTCTTTTGAAATAATGATAGATATTCAGCAGACGCCGAACCCGGAAGACAGGAGAGCGTTTGTAGGAGGGATAATCCCAGAATGTTTTAGGGGAGGCATTGAGGATCACGGTAAATTCACCCTCATCAATCCCCATTTTCTTCAGAAAGAAGGCCCGGTCTTCATTCTGTACCTCACGGGGATAATGTTCTGTTTCCATCTCCGTCATGGCCTCGACGCGGGTCATTTGACCCGACCAGATTAACGATGACAGATGAAGCCTTCTCTTGTCAAAACCGAATTTCACCGGCAGGAGATAACCCTGGTAAAACCTGGTATAAATGGATTCATAGTGTTTTGCCTCATATTCCTTCCAGCACAGCTCTGTCTTCAGTAGTTCGATGGCCGCCTTTTTGGAATACTCGACATAATCCAGGATCGGCACCCAGCGAATGCCGCATACCACTGTATAATAGATAAAACGCCAGGGACCGTAATGAGGATATGTCCGCAGCTTTCCCGATCCGAAACGGCGGTTGATTTCTCTTATATAACGCCAGTCTCCATGCCCCTGGGACCAGGCAGGAACGCCGCCGCCCTCTGTCGCCATATTATGGCCACTCAGAATAGTGCGGACTCCTTCACGCGCGGCAATAGAGTACAACAAGGCTAAAATGGCATGATCCGTTGGTATTTCCGCATCGGGCGTCGAGGCTTTCAGGAAGGCAAGCTGCAAGTCCCGGAACTCCTCCCAGTCAATAACGTGGGTATACAAATCAATGCCGAGAATTTTCAGGGTTTTTTCAATATTCGCAACCGCCAGCTCCGAGTCCCAACCATTGTCCAGGTGAACGGCTAACGGTCGCAGGCCAATTTTTTTTGTCAGATAAGCCGTATAAGTGCTGTCCACACCACCGCTCACGCCAATGATACAATCATAAGGTTTGCCCCGTCCCGCTTTTTTTATTTTCTCCGCCAATCGATCCAGGGCGCCGGGTTGTTTTTTCTCCAGGTAACTGGCACTGCCGATCAGGCCTTCATAACGACGGCAATGAGAGCACACGCCGTCAGCGTCGAAAGAAATATCCGGATCCGTGGTATCCATGATGCAACGAGAGCAGATGCAATATCCGTCTTTACCGGCACTGATGACCCTTGTGGTTGTCATGCCGCAAATATCTTTCTCATTTCATTTGGCTCTGGATAGCTGATCAGTACGGCCTGCTGTCGGCCATGAAAGACAAACATGCTGCCTGCAGCTGCCGCTGAGGCGCCCGCTCCCACGGCTTTGGCGAAATCATCTATCTTCCCAGCGCCTCCACAGGCAATGACGGGGATGGTCAGTCCTCGGGATACTCTCTCGATCAGCACGGTATCATAGCCCGACCTCATGCCATCCCTGTCGATCGAGGTTACCAGCAGTTCCCCGACCCCTCTGTTCTGCATCTGCAGGGCCAGAGACTCCGGCTCACCGTCCACTTTTTTCTCGCCACTCCGGGTAAACACCTCATAGCTGCCCCAGAAATTCTTTTTAACATCGATGCCAACAACCACACTCTGTCCGCCGACGACGTTTACCACCTCATTGATAAAATCGCCGTTTTCAAAAGCCTGACTGTTGATGATCACCTTATCCACCCCAAGGCGGAAAAGCGTCCGTACATCGTCAAGGTTTCTGATCCCTCCTCCGTAACCGAAGGGCATGAAGGCTTCGCTGGCGATATCCTCAATAAGCGGGAAATTGGGGCGTCGCCCTTCCCGGGTGGCCGTAATGTCAAGAATAACCAGTTCGTCTACTTCCTTCTCATTGAAAATCCGCACGGCGTTGATGGGATCGCCCACATAGCGGGGTTTCCTGAATCTGGTTGTCTTCACCAGTCCCTGGCCTTTCAGGAGTAAACAGGGAATGACCCGGACCAACGTCAATTCTTTTCCAGCTCCGCAAAGTTCTTAAAAAGCTTCATGCCGAATTTATGGCTCTTTTCCGGATGAAATTGGACGCCATAGACATTGTCACGTTCAAAGGCGGCGGCAAAATCATAGCCGTAATGAGAAACGGCCAAGATATCGTCCTCTTGGTCACAGAGGAAATGATACGCATGAACGAAATAAAAGCGGGAATCTTCCGGCTCCGCCGACTGGGGAAGCAACGCGCTCTCTTTCCGTAATTGGACATGATTCCACCCCATATGGGGAATTTTCAGTTTGCAGGCCTCTCCACGGAAATCGAACCTCACGGTACGGCCCGCGATCCAACCCAGTCCCGGCCTGCTCCCTTCTTCACTGCTTCTGGTCATTATTTGCGCCCCCAGGCAGATCCCCAGCACCGGAATTTTCTCCTTAGTTACCTTTTCATTGAGCACATCGATCAACTTCAGTTCAGACAGATTGACCATTGCCTGGTCAAAAGATCCCACTCCCGGCAGGATTAGTTTTTTTGCCTTCTCAATTTCGTCGCACCGGGAAGCCAAAACGGCTGGGACTCCGATTTTCTTCAACATATTCATGATCGATCCCACATTGCCGAGATCGATATCCAGAACAACGATCATACCTTGCTCAAGTTTCCAATGGCAAAGATATCCTTGCGTTCCCGGAACAAATGCATGCCCACCAAGACAACAAATAAAATTGTTGTAATATAAAACGAGGCCATCCCAGGAAAAAGAATGAACAATATCCAATTGATCAGGGCAGCGGCAATACCCACGCCCGTGCCCACATATATCAGTCTATATAATTTGTTTAACTGAAAAGAGGAAAGTTTGAACACGATTACCAGCCACACGCAATAGTACAAAGTGATGACGGAAGCCTGCATGGTAACGGCAACAATAGTGCTCTGAAAGAACCATATACCAGCAAAGAGGACGGCTATGGAGACAACGGCAAACAGCGCCTCCAGGTGAAATGCAAGACGCTGGCGCCCCAAGACGTCAAAGGCGCGATCAAGCCAGTTCCCCAACACCAAGGGCAATGCGGGCACGGAAAGAATCGCCGCATACAATCCCGCCTCCCGCCACGGCTCTCCGAAAAACAGTGCGAACAGGGGTTGGGCATGAAAGAGAAAAAGAACCCAAAAGGGGACAATGACAAAAACCAACAATTTCAGCACCTTGTCCACCAGTTCTTCCAATTGCCGAAAGTTCTTTCCCGATGCTCTTTGAAAAAATACCGGCCGGAGGGCGCTGCTCAAGAGACTATTGGGTACGTTCACCAGTCGGGCAGAGAGATTGTAAAAACCGGCTTCCGCTTTTGTTCCGAACCGGCCGAGGATGACATAGACCAAGCGATCACGCATCGACCCCATCAGCGTGTAAGGCGTCATATAGAAAAGATACATCCTATACTTCCAGCTCAACTTCAGCATCCGGGACCAAGACAAGGAAAAGATCAAATCCGCCGGCGTCTTTCTTAAAAACACCAGGATCAGCGTTACCGCAACGATAATTTGGCCCCCTATGGAACCTACAATGAGACCGGAAGAATCATTAATCTTCATCAGCCCCGCACAAATCTGCAAAACGATCGTGGCCAGTGGCAATAAGGTCTGAAATAATGAGTACCAGGTAAATTCTTCAGATCTGACCAACCAGTAATTCAAAGAGGTAAAAATGCCGACTGCAGCAATCTGGACAGGCAGCCACCACAGCCACCCCCTTAACTCCGCAGAAAGCCAATCCCCAAGTAATCGTGGCCCTAAAAAGGGAATAAAAAAAAGAGCCGACAGAGAAACGGCGGTTGCCGCCAGAATGCTCACGGCCAGCAGATTTATCCCCTCTTCATCGCTCTCCGGCAAGACTACGGCCAGTTCGTAACGAAAGGTAGCAATAGAGGCAAAGATGACCGCCACACTCATGAACACCGCCCAGCCGGCAAAGGCCAAAGGCGAGTAAAGCCTTGACAAGACGGGCATCGTTGCCACCGTCATGGCTTGGGCAATTACCCCTCCCGCCCCTACGGTAAAAACGTTCCTCACAAAACCCATGCTTAATCCTATCTTTACCGTTTACGATAATGTTGGTCAAGGTAACTTGTTGAAATAGTGGTTTATATGTTGGTTGGCATGTTCGAATTTACGTCTAATAAAGGTAAACGATGGATTTGACGAAACTGCACCTACATTGGGGAGAAAGCAGTTATCAGGGCAAGACCTGCAGATCATATAGCTTGGCATGCGCCTACCGGAAAAACGGGAAGTATGGTCAGCATGTGGTTCCGGCCCTGGTTGTCAATGGAAATGGTTTGCCTTTTTATTGGGAAGTCCTGCCCGGAGGCACTGCCGATGCAAAGACGATCACTTGGTTGATGGATCGCTTTCGGGAACGCTTTGATATTTCTCAGATGACCCTGGTGTTCGACTGGGGGGATGGTTTCTGAAGACAACCTCGCCTTGCTGGAGCAGGACGGCGTCAAATATATCACGGCGATGGACAGAAGCCAGTTGGAGAAGATTTCCGGGATCGATTTCCAAGCCTTTGCCTCTTTGGATTAGGAACTTGGGGAGGAATTGCTGACCGCTTCTTGATGAGGAGCCACTGAGAAATGCGGGGCGTCTGGATGAATTCTGGCTCTTGGCGACCAATCATACGGAAAAGGACGATGGGGGATACCGATTGCCTCCTCAGGAGTTTATCAGTCCATACCGGGAGAAGGCGGTTATTGAATCCGCTTTTCGGGATATCAAATCTTTCGTTGAGGTCGCGCCCATGTACGTGTGGACAGCGGAACATGTCCGTACCCACTTTACCATCTGCGTCTTGGCCTATCTGAATTTAAGCGGTAAAGATGGGATTGAAGCTACAGCTCCGCCCTCTGGATTCCCAGCGGGATCTTTCCTGATACTGATATCGTCAAATAATTACCGTGGCCGCGTAAAAACTACGGCCTTATATCCTTGTCCGTCCGGTTTTCTCGCTGAACATCAAGGACGGAAAGTTCCTGCCTTAATTCCCTGATCTCCCGCTCCAGGCGGTCATACTCCTCCAGCTTGCGCTTCAGGAAGTGAAACGTAGTTCGCGCCTTCTCCTCGATACCGCTGGGGGTCAACTTGTAGAGGTAGGAAATCTTGTTGTTGGTGCTCTTGAAGTTATCGACCTTAACCAAGCCTCTCTGAATCAACGATTTGATAAGGTAATTGACCTTGCCCAGACTAATCCCCAAGCGGGAGGAAAGCTCCCGCTGGCTCAGGGCCGGCTCTTCTTTGATGACCTTGAGGATCTTCAGGACGTCTTCATTATCAAAAGGTGATAATTCCGGGGGCGGCAATGTTTATGGCTTCTCCTTTGCGTTCAACTGATGAACACGTGCGGTTTCTAAATCAGAAATATGACGATGTCAAGGGAAATATCGATAGCCGTAAGAAAGACCAGACGGGGACGGTTTCACGTGACAGACTTTTTTCCATCACCCTAAAGGTGGGCTTGACCGCGACTGAAAATGCCATCGGACCAAGGCGGTATAGACGGATAGTTTGCTGCGGAGGCGTCTGGGAATGCCCAAGGTTAAGACGGCCGCCAAGGCTGTAAAGAGCCAGTTGATAAACAGACGTGAGAAAATCACGCCGCGGATCAGGGCATAGTAAAGAGGGCCATGCCATTTTTGGAAGAACTGATACCGGGAACGATAGAATTCGATTCGCGAACGGATATCAGGGCCAATGCTCTGCCCTTGGAAATGATAGACACGTGCCGCCGGAACGTAAAAGACCTGCCAACCTGCACGATGCATGCGGTAGGCCCAGTCCGTCTCTTCGAAGAAGAAAAAATAGCGCTCATCAAACCAACCTACAGAGTCCATGGCCGCCCGCCTGATCATCATACAGGCCCCTACACATGATTCTACCGCGATGGGACGGTGGTATTCATAACGTTTGCTGGGATACTTCCCAGGCAAAAGATATTCTATAAGCGGCATATTTATCAGCAAAGTAAACAGAGTCGGAAAGGCAGCAATGGAATTCTGCTTGCTCCCGTCCCGATTGAGGAGTTGACCGCAGCACATCCCTGCTTCCGGATGGCTTTCCATAAAGGAAAAAAGTTCTGCCACGGCGTTATCCGTCAATATGGCATCGGTATTAAGAAGGAGGGCATAGCGCCCTTTCATCAAGGCAAAGGCCTGGTTGTTTGCCGCCCCGAATCCGCGGTTCTTTTCATTGACGATAACCCGCACCTCAGAAAAATATTCCTGGAGCATGGCGACACTGCCGTCCGTCGAGGCATTGTCCACCACGATCGCCTCCCAAATCAGATCTTTGACGGTGTTGCGCACCGATTCCAGGCAATTCTGCAACAGCTCCCTGGTATTCCAGTTCACAATGACAATAGACAAGTCAACCGTACCTGCGGGAGCCATTTCTTCCGGGCGGTCGCCCCGGTATAAAAAGGAGCGGTCGGCGGCACTTTGTGGGACCTTCTTCGGCATATCTTCAATTAATATCTTACCGCGACTTTTCGTGTCTGGTCATTTCCGCCAGTTTGGCGTATTTAAAAAACTTATTAATACCGTCGGTGGCGGCCAGGGTGAGGCCCTGGGGACCGTCCAGGATCCCCAGCCGGAAGACATAATCCTGGAGAAAGGTCAATCCGGCACGGACCAGGGCTTCCGCAACCGTTGCCCGTCTGCCGGCGGCGAAAGCTTCCCGGGCACCGAGCGTCGAATAACGGTCTATTTTCAAAATGATTTTTTCCAAATCGCTTTCCGTGTAGTGCTCAATGGAACATTCGAGGGGCGTAACCACACCGTTGACCATCACTCCCTCATGCACCGCTGCCGCCGACATGCCCCCATATCCCCGGCGGAAGAGGCGGGTCAACCGGTCGGGCCACCACCCGGCATGACGGATCCAGCGCCCCTGAAAATAGTTTTTCCTTGGAAAACTGTAGCCGGCGGGAAGCCCGGCCACAATAGGGGAGTTCTCTTTCGATCTATTTTCGCCTGTCAGACAGCTGATTTCGCTTGCCGTTTCCGGAGGGATTCGCTCATCAGCATCAAGGACAAGGATCCACGGCTGGCGGCATTGATCGATGGCAAACTGCTTTTGAGCGCCAAACCCTCCCCGCCAGGGCTCTTCATAGACATCACAACCGAAGTCCCGGGCGATTTGTATGGTGGCATCGGAGCTTCCGGAATCCACCACAACGATCTGCGCGGCAAAAGCGACACTCTTCAGGCAATCCGGAAGATTTTTTTCTTCGTTCTTTGTGATAATGGCTGCAGATAGGGGGGCCTTACCGGTCATGGACAGGCTCATTTCTCATAGCGATCCATAATCAGCAGGCCGTTGCAATGGGTCCAATGGCGGATCAGCCAGCCTCCCTTCTCAAGGAAAAAATCTTGTGATTCATCTAAGGAACACCCGAAATAATCCTCGATCGCCCTGATAACCCCCCGGTCGTTATGCCAGCCCTTACCCTCGCTCCCGTCTCTCCTGATAAACACCTTCTGAAGATTGGTGTCATGGAAAACCACCTTGCACCGGGGGGCCAGATAGGGAAACCAGGTTCTAATCTCCGCGACAGTGTGCTCATATAAATGGCTGGTGTCTATAAACAGGATGTCTATCCCCGACTTAAAACCCCGGTCGGCACACCACCTCGGGAAGAGGGAAGCAAAGGTGACATCATCACTCTGCACAAAGTGCCTCCGCGAATATGTACCCACCTTTTGACGGTCTTCGATATCCACACTCACTAATGCGGCATCCCAAAGTTTCGCCACCCGTTCCAGAACAAAAGTCGATTCCCCGTCCCCCGATCCCAGCTCCACGATGAGTCTCGCCCTGATGCCCAGGCATTCCAGAAAAAGGGTCTCCAGGTGGTCACAGATATCCGTGGGCCTTGCCGCCCTTCGTTGAACAGCATTAAATACTTTCCCGAGGATCCCAGCCGGGGTATCCTTGGTGCCGAGATAGCCCTTCAATATCGACATGGTCTATACCTTTTAAAAATAGTCAATTTCCTGATCATAAGGCAGGAAAATATTGTCCTTGAAACGCTCATAAAAACCGGGAAAATCCCGGATGGTTTTTTCGCCCAAGGGCTTGTAGATATTCAGATAACGATCAACCTCCGGCCACTTTTCATCCCAGATCCGCCGCATTTCCACGCGCCAATCCTGCCGGCAGTGATCGTAGGCCAGCTCCCGGGAATCGTTCTTCTCCGTCACCTTATGGTAATGCCACACAAAAGAATCAACACTTATGGCAGTGCATCCTCCGTCCAGAAAACATCGGAGGGAAAAATCGTTGTTTTCATAGGCGGCCTTCCAGCGCTCATCAAAATAACCGATTTTATCGAAGATCTCCCGCCTCCAGAACATGACGTTAAATTCCGCGCCGACATAGCGTAAATAGCCTCGCCGTTCCCGTTGGAAAATCCTCCCCATAAGGGTGGTTTCCTTTTTCTTCAGTTCCGTCAGATTAAGATGATCCGCACCATATGGCGCATCCGGTATCCAGACCTGATAACCCACATCGCTCTTGTCGGTGAAAGGGGTGGCCTGGTAAATTTCCGGTATCTGCACCTTCTGAAAAAGGTCTTCGTCCATTCCCGAAGTCACGATCACATCCGAGGTGATTAACGCAAAAACCGGAGACTTTGCCACCCGGACCAAAAAATTAACCGCCCTACTGATGCCGATGTTGCGATTCAAGAGGATTGCCGACAGACCGTAAATGGACTGCAACTCCAAAAGCCGACGCCTATGCCCTTCCGGCGAACCCTGGTCGAGAAGAAAAACGTCGCACCTCAGTCGTGGGCTTTTGCGTTCATAGAAGGCCTGCAGGGTCTGCTCCAAGACCCGGAGTGCCGTTGTTTCGCCAACGGGGTTATAATTGAGAACCAGATAAGTGATGTCCGGAATCAATTGTCCCGCCCGTTCACATAACGCATTTTTTTATCATGATCGCTGCCGCTTACCTTCTTAATTTTTTGCCTCCATCAAACACTGACGACGATCAGTCGACATCTATCTGTCTATCGCCTATAACACAAACCAAAGAGCAATAAAATGGTGATTTCCCCAAATGACTATGCTACAGAAAGGCAGATTTATCATGGATGACAAGATCGGTTGTGTTTATGGCCAACGCACTTACAGAAAGCACCGGCGACACGGAAAAGTCGTTTGTCCCGGTACCGGATAATAAAGAAAAACTATTCAAATACCTAAACATATTGCTCCTTATCTTCATCGGAGCGCATGTTTTTTTCAATCCCTTTCCCCAACTTACGGCCATTGAAGAAATCAGCTTTTACGGCGCTGTTTTTCTCTGCTTGCTGCTGCTCGGACAGAAAAAGTCGTCCTTTAGCTTTGCGGGACCTTTGACCATGCCGTTGTTTCTATTTTTCGGCTGGACCATAATCGGGCTATTTTTCGCCCTCGACCAAGCCAACACCTTGCATGACATCTACGCCCATTTTTTGAAGTACATCATTTTTTATTTTTTATTGATCAACTATTTCAACTCCTTTCGTCGCTTTGAAATCCTGTGGCTGCTGTTGATATTCTCCACAGCCGTCTTCTCCGTATATCTCATGATTTACTTCTACCTCATCATCGGCAATCCTTTTGGTGTCAAACTGGGTTTTCAAATGCCCTGGGAGATTCCTCCCAACTTCATCGGCGTCCTGACCATCTTCGCCACACTGCTGTCCATCAACATATATAATTTCGGCAATATGAAAGCATATAGGTGGCTGCTTGCGATTCCCGCAGGCATACTGGTCATAACCACCATCGCCACCAAGACGAGGGCCGCCATCATTTCTCTTTTCGTGGGTATACTTGCCGTTTTCTTCCGCAATAAAAAGTCCCTGCTCTTTTTCTCGCTGTCGCTGCTGCTGCTCATCGCCTTCATGCCCGTCAAAGACCGCCTTTCCCCAAGTGATCTGGCGGACAAGATCCGTAATGACGACCGGATACAGATCTGGTACACATTTTGGGAGATAATCAAGGATCACCCCTTCACCGGCATAGGATTTGGAATGGAAACGTATCATGACGAGAATCTGCTCAACAGATACAACCAGCGTGTCCCCCCCGCCTACCGTCAGACTATACCCTTAAAATCACCACATAACTTCTTTGTGGACATCACGGTCCGCACGGGGTTCGTCGGGCTCATGATCTTTCTTTTCATCCTATGGAGATATTTCCGGCTGGCATTCCGCATCATCAAATACGGGCAAAGTAATTTTGTCCGGACATGGGCCATAGGTCTGGTGGCCGCCCAAATCTCCTGGATGATCCAGGGTATGTTCGAAAGCATCGTCAGCGGGCCTGCGGCTAAGATATTTTTTATCATGCTCGCCATGATTACCATCCTTTGGAACCTCCGGGATCAGGAAGATTCGACCGAAACAGGGCTGGTTTGAAGATGAATAAGCGCCACCGCATCGCCGTCGTCATTCCCAAATACGGCCTGATAGGCGGCGCCGAGGGCTTTGCCGCCTCCCTGACCAACCAACTGGCCTGCGATTCCGTTACGGAAATACACGTGTTCACCAACCGTCACATAAAAGGAGAAGAAACGGAACGGATCTTTTTCCATCATGTCCCCATCATTTCCTTTCCCAGGTTCTTCAAAACGCCGAGTTTTGCCGTGTTCGCCCAGCGGGCCATCAACCGGGCAGGCATTGATATCATTCATGCCCACGACAGGATGTTTGGCCCCGATCTCTATACCATGCACGGTCTCCCCCACCGGTTATGGGTCCGAGAAGTAAGGAAAAAGAAACGCCCCAGTCTTTTCGACCGGGGAACCATTTGGGTCGAGGAAAGGATGGTGGCGGGGGGGGCCTGCCGTTATTTTCTCGCTGTTTCCCGCTTGACCAGGGATCTCTTTCTTCGCGAGTATCCCGTGGATCCTGCCTTTGTTCCCGTCGTGCATCCCGGCATTGACCCCGAGGACGCCATAGAAATTGAAAGAGGGACCAAAGACGAGGCCCGGCAGACTATTAATCGGCGTTTCGGTCTGCCTCCCGAAGCATCACTGATTATCTTTGCCTCGATGAACTTCGACATCAAGGGACTCTCGGCGTTGCTGGCGGGGCTGGGCAGACTCAAGAGCCGACGGCCGACCCAGTTATTTCATTTAATCATCGTTGGCGGCGACAACCGGCATCGATATGAAAAAGAGGCAACGGCGTTGGGTATCGCCAACCATATCACCTTCACCGGTGCTGTTTCCCGAAAGGAACTGGGAAGCATTTACGCCGCCGGCGACCTTTACGCCATGCTGTCGAAATTCGACACCTTCGGGATGGTTGTCCTGGAGGCCATGGCCAAAGGCTTGCCGGTGGTGATCAGCGGCAACGTGGGGGCCAGGGACCTGGTACGGGAAGGTGTCAACGGCTTTGTGGTCTCTGTACCCCAGGATGCCGACCTGGTAGCCGAAGCCATCTTCCAGGCCCTCCGACCGGATATGCACCCCGCGCTGAGCCGGGCCGCCCTGGCGACGGCCCGGGAGTATACCTGGGAGCGATCGGCACGACAGGTGGCCGATATTTATCAGAAAATACTGGATGCCCGGGGCATAGGGAAATGACGTACGTCCAAATATCCGTCATCATCGTTACCTATCAGACGGCCGATCTTATCGGGGCATGTTTGGATTCCGTCATCCGCCAGACAGGACACCACCGGGAGATAATAGTGGTGGACAACGCCTCCACAGACGGAACCGCCAACCTCATTGCCGCCGATTATCCCGCCGTTCACCTAATCGTCAACACGGAAAATCTTGGTTTCGCCGCCGCCAACAACCAGGCGCTTAGCCATTGCCGGGGACGCTATCTTCTTTTTCTAAACCCCGACACGGTTTTGCAGGAAGGATGCCTGACCGCCGCCGTTGCCTATATGGACGCCCACCCCGAAGTGGGGCTGGCGGGTCTGGAAGTCCTCAATTCCGACGGCACTAAACAGGATTCCGTTTCCCTTCGATATCTCAATCAACGATACACCTCC
>Ga0116147_1003280_pt1 | contig 15441 bp, 17 predicted proteins | sample AD_JPNHG3_MetaG_FD_89749 | JGI IMG/M metagenome (GOLD analysis project Ga0116147, IMG submission 89749) | Active sludge microbial communities of municipal wastewater-treating anaerobic digesters from Japan - AD_JPNHG3_MetaG | ecosystem: Engineered > Bioreactor > Anaerobic > Digestate | place...
CGGATCGGAGGTTGTTCCTGCTGCCGTTGCAGCTGTGCAACTTGGCCGTGCTGGTTGTGGTGACCGCCGTTTTGACGGTTACGTTGACGCGGGAGATTGGTTGGTCCTTGGCATGGTCTTTGATCCTAACCGTGGCCGTCGTTGCACCGTGTCGCTTGTTGTTGCCTCAGTACCTGGTGCAGGGTCGCGCGGCGGATATTTTGCTGGGTCTGCTTCCTACGCTTCGGCATATTTACCCTGCGCTCGCCTTCCTGGTGCGCCCACTGGTGGTCGGGCTGGGATTGACCGCTAAGCGCAGGGAGGAGGAGAACGAGCGAGACAACGGGGACGAGGAAATCACGGAAGAGGAAATCTTGGCCTATCTTGGAGTGGGGGAGGAAGAGGGCATTTTCGAGAGCTCCGAGAGTGGACTGATCCAGTCGGCTCTCGAGTTCGGCAGCACTCTGGTGCGGGAAATCATGACTCCTCGGAACGAGATCGTGGCTATTGAAGAGAACGCGACCCTGCGGCAGTTGCGTGACCTCATTGTGTCCAGCAAGCACTCCCGCATTCCCGTCTACCGGGAACAGTTGGACTTCATCGTCGGAGTGGCCTACGTGCGGAGCCTTTTGGCACATCTCGAACCGGGCCGGGAAAATGAACCCATCACGCCGTTGGTCAGCGAGGTGCTCATCATTCCCGAGACCAAGCGTGTCTACGATCTCATGAAGGAGATGCAAGCGAAGGGTGAACAGTTGGCCATAGTGATCAATGAGTACGGTACGGTCTCCGGATTGGTGACGCTGGAGGATTTGGTGGAGGAGATTGTAGGTGAGATCCGGGATGAGGATGAATCGCCGACGGAGGATATTGTCTACGAAGGGGAGGGTTCGTACATTGTACGGGGAGCAACCGAGGTTGACTTGGTGGAGTCGGTGCTGCACGTCGACTTCGGGAAACGGGAGGCGGCCACCGTCTCCGGACTGGTGGTGGAGTGCGCGGGACGGGTCCCGTCACCCGGAGAGTCGGTTCGAATCGACGGCGTCGAACTGTTTGTCCTGAGCGCCGACGGCAAGCGGATTCATACACTACGGGTCAGGGCGGCCGCCGGCGCTTCGCATTCAAGTGCCGGCGCAAGGAGCGACGTTGATGGAGGTTAAGGGAGTGAACTCGGAAGGGGGCGTGACGGAGCAAGACGAACAATGGATGCGTCGCGCCCTTCGTCTGGCTGCGCGAGGGAAGGGATTGGCAAGTCCCAATCCCATGGTGGGAGCGGTAGTAGTAAGGGATGGAAAGGTGGTCGGAGAGAGTTTCCACCGCTACGACCGGGTCTTGCACGCCGAAGTGGCGGCCCTGAAGCAGGCGGGAGAGGCGGCACGAGGAGCCGATCTGTACGTGACTCTTGAACCTTGCTGCCACGTCGGCCGTACGCCCCCATGCATCGACTGCATCATCGCGGCGGGTGTGCGAAGAGTATTTATCGCCACCGAAGACCCGAATCCCCAAGTGCGGGGCAGGGGGATAGCTTCGTTGCGTCGCGAGGGTATCGAGGTCCACGTCGGATTGCTGCGGGAGGAAGCTGTCCGGCTGAACGAAGCCTTCTTCTTTGCCATGGAGCACGGCCGTCCCTTGGTAACCTTGAAACTCGGTCTCACCCTGGACGGCAGGATTGCCGCCTGGGACGGAAGTTCGCGCTGGATCACCAGTGAAGCGTCGCGACGAAAGGTTCATCAAATGCGATTCGAAGCGGACGCCGTACTGGTGGGCATCGGCACGATTCTTGCCGATGATCCTTCCCTGGACGTACGGGGAGCCCGCCGCAAGCGGATCCAGAAAGTCGTTTTGGACAGCGGCCTTCGGACGCCCCCGGAAGCACGGCTTTTTTCCTCGCAAGATCCGGTCGTGATTTTCCATGGGCCCAACGCAGGGGGTCCGGATCGCCGACGGTTGCAGTCGCGGGCGGACCTAGTGGGGGTGAGACGGGCCCGATACGGGCTCGACTGGTGCAGGATACTTGAAGAGTTGCATCGTCGTCAGATTCGCCATGTCGTGGTGGAAGGCGGAGCCCATGTAGCCACCTCTCTCGTGGCTCACGTTCGGCCGGTACGGGTGGCTCTTTTTTACAGCCCAAAGTTCCTGGGATCGGAAGGGCTTCCGTGTATCCGGTCTCTGGGCAAGCGGCCGGTGACGGAAGCGCTTGCTCTCCAGGATGTCACGTGGAAGCGGATTGGTGAGGATTTGATGCTTACTGGAGTTCTTCGAGAAGTCGAGTGACAACCGCCTGAGGTTCGGGTAACTGCTCCAGTGGAACTGGGCTTGGCCCGGGAGGAAGATGCGGGCAAGCCCAATGCATGTCCGCCCCGTCTACGGCGGAGAACTTGGTGTCGCTGCGGTAGAGCGATCAGGTTTCCGGCTCAAGCTCAGGCGTAATCTCCCGCCAGCTCCAGGTGTTGAGAGGTAGAAGGCTCAAAGCGCGACGGACCGCTTCCTCCGAGTACACGAGGTTACTGTTTCCCCGCAGATCAAGCTGCGGACGCCCGTATCGAACAGTGGAACCGTCCTGCTCAAGCCGGGCGATCAGCAGACCTCCCGTCAGTGTTTTGTTGGCCCCCGCCAGGCGAACGGAACCTTCACCCACCACCATCACCAGACCTTCATAGTCGAAGGCACCGTCGTACTCCAATTCGCCCCGAACCACCAGGAGCCCGCAGCCGGATCCGGAGCCCGACAACCTGAAATCGCCCTCGACGACAACGAGCTTGGGAGACTCTTTCGTTCCGAGTTTGACCGGGCTGCCGGAGAGGTGCGTCGCATCGTCGGTGTATTTCACGTCGGCTGCACGGCCCAAGGCCTCGGCGAAGCGGGAGAGGAAGCTCGGGTCCAGGATTCTGCGGCTGTGAGGATCGGACCGAACCTGCTCGGTGTCGTCCCGGAGTGACGGCTGGGGGCCGAAGGGGCCTTCGGCTCCTCGGATGTTGTCATACTGATTGCCGCTGAGAGCGGTGTAGGTACTGAACAGGCTGGCGCCGGCGTCGCCCCCACTCGGGTTGTCATAAAGAAAACTGATGCCGGGCCGCTCGGGAGATCCCTCCACATCGAACGAGTTGCCGCTGAAGTGCGAGGTATTGTCGGGCCCGAGCAGGGCTACAGCCCCTCCGATCTGCAAGGACTCGTCCCTTCCCACAAACGCCTCCAGGACCGCTACGGTATTGCGGGTGTTCACGTTTCGGCCGACGGAACCCCCCAAAGGATAGACACCAACCACCCGAATGACCCAGTAGGTGATCGTGACGCTCTCGTCGGAGGCAAGAGCCGAAGCCAGCGGCGCCGGTAAGGCCGACACCAAGGCGGGGGTGGTGAGCAGTGGATTCAAACTGCTGACACCGGCCGCGCACTGGAATGCTACCAACCACGGTGTCCTATTCAAGCGAGGGATCTTCGGGCGGAGTTCCAAAGAAGCCTGGGTCAACGTCCGTTCGACCTGGGTGATCTTGGCAAAATAGCGTCCCGGGCCCATGGGCTCTCCCAGCGGTGGCGTCAGCAACCCCGTCACCTCACGAAAGCCCTGAGGGGCGGGGGGATTGGCAAAATCTACGGTTCGGGCCTCTTCCAGGGGTATGGGGTTCCGGGCCGCATAGCTGCTGGGGAGTGGGGCCCCGATTCCGACGAAATCAGGGACCCTGGTGACCTGATCGGCCGCATCGGCCAGATCTTTTCCGCGCAGTTCCGTCCGGACGACGTTGAGGCCCGCCTCAGCCAGCGTCAGTGCGGCCTGGTGACGCTCGAACTCGTCACTAATGGTCACTTGGTTTATGCTGCTGGACGTCAGGGAAAGCGCTACGGCCAGAAGAATCAGCGAGATAATCAGGGCCGCCAATAGCGCCGACCCGCGCTCCTTTCGGGCGTTCCGAGGTGTGGATCCGGCACATCCTGCGAACTCGTAAAGTTGCGTGTTCCGTTGCCGGTCGCGGCGGGCGACCGGCCGCGTGAGAAATCTCCCCGTCTGTCTCATGATCGACTAGCCTCCCGTAATGGTTCACGCCGGCGGCATAATCTCCGCCGTGATTTCTCTCCAGCTCAGCATTTTGAGGGGGAGTAGGTTGACGGCCATTCGAATGCTTGCCCCCCGAAAAAAGAAATTCGAGTTTCCACTGAGAGTGAAACGCGCCGTACCGAAAGAAGGATTTCCCTCTTCATCTTCTTCGATGTTCGCAACAAACATGCCCCCTACCACCGATTTGTTGGCACCGCCGACATCGGCGACACCCTCTCCCAACACGAGGATGAGTCCGTTGAAGTTGAAGGCTCCCTGATAGCTCAGTTCGCCTCGAACGACTAAGAGGCCGCAACCGAATCCGTTACCGGAAACCCTCAGATCTCCCTCCGCCACGACCACCCAGGGTTCTTCCTTGGTGCCGAGTTGAGCGTCGCTTCCGCTCAAACTCGTCCCGTCCGGATAAACCCCGTCGGCTGCGACGCGAACGCGGCGGATAAAATCGTTCAAAAATGCCGGATTCAGTAAGTTTTGAGCATCCTCAAACTCGGAATTCCGGAGCGTTTCGGTATCGTCGCGCATCGACGGAGTCCTGCCGTATGCTCCCTCGTCTCCGACGATGTTGTTGTACTCGTTGCGGGACAGTGACTCGTAGACTGTTTGGAGCAAGCTTCCGGCGTCACCTCCTTCGGGATCATCGAAAACCGCTGAGAATCCTGCCTGGGCGTGTTCGGAATCGTGCCGATGACCTCCCCGCAAGATCTCATCCAGAGTCATTCCGCTGTGATCGTAACCGTTCAGTGTAAAGGAGTTCCCGTTGAAGAAGCTGTTCTGGGCCGGTTCTGCGTCCCTTCCCCCTATCATGAAGGGGGCCGACACGTTCAGGCTGAGATCGCGATGAAACAACGCTTCGATGACCGCGACGGCGTTCCTCAGACGCGATCCTGCAGAAGTCAGTGTTTCCTGCGGAAGGCACGGGAAAACTCCCACGGCTCGGATAAAGAACTTGGCATCGCTGTCCCTCAGAAGGTCTCCGTCCCCATCGTCGTTGTCGCTAATGCGTACAAAGTAGTGTCCCCCCTGCAACGCCACCCCGGTCCCCGGTGTAAGTAGGCCGCGCAGCTGCAAACTCCCTTTGGGTGCAGGCGGATTGTTGTAGTCCACGCTTCGGGCGTCCAGTAGGTCGACGGGGTCACGATAGGTCGATGGACCGTCGCCCACAAAGAGGGGCAAGGTGCCTTCCAGGTTGAGCAGGTCGTCGATTTCACGACCTCGCAATGCCCGTTGGGCTTCGGCGAGACCAGCCTCGGCGACCGCCAAGGCTTGCCCATGGGCGATCATGTCGTCGGCTGCGACGGTGTCTGTGGTGTTGACGAAAGCAATCCCAAGGGCCAGGACCATCATCACCATGGACAAGACCAACGCCAGAATCAGGGCGGAACCTCGTTCTGATCTCGACATGTCGACATCTCCTTAGGGAATCACCTGGGGAGTCCGGCTGCGGATAAAGACCTCCGAACGAAGACTCAGAGTGTAAGGACGTTTCATCTGAAGATCCGTTCCCTCGGTTTGCCCTGTCATCTCGATTACGACCCGGGCGATCTCGTTCGGGTCCGAGGTGATGTTGCCTTGCAAGTCCAAGAAGGTGAATTGCAGCTCACGAATGCCTCGCGCCAAGACTTCCTCACCGTAGCCGATATCCGCATAGACCAGCCGGGAACTCGGATCATGCCGGAACGTGACCACCTCGTAGATACTGTCTAGGCGACCGTCGGGATCGCCGGTGGCTTCCGCCGGGTTTCCCGACGTGCTCGGAACCGAGCCTGTGATATCGCTGTGGACGCGGATCCCGCCGTCTCCCAGAAGCTGCACAGGAGGCACGCCGAGGGCGACGATCGGCTCGTTGCCCGCTTGGCGGACGACACGGGTGATTTGGTCCATGGCGATACGCATCTGTCCCAGGAGTTCCGCTTGTTCGGACTGAGCTCGGAACCCGGCTTGAGCCTGATAGAACAGCGCCACCATCGGAGCGCTGATGATGGTTAGTACGGCCAGCGTGATGAGGGTTTCCGTCAAAGTATAGCCGGCCGTGCTTTGCGCCGGGAATGAAGCAATCTCTCTTCTAGTGCACCTGGGCATGACGCAACCTCGAAGCCTCAAGGGGAGAACTGGGTTGTCAGTGTCAAAGTCTCGGTTTGTCTCGGGTTTGCCGAATTTGGAGCGACGGTGACGACGACCTCCTTTCGTCCCGAGGAGATTTCGGTTACCCGCCAGCTAATTTGAAACTGGAGAGTTCCTTGCAACGTACCCTCCGGTACGCTCAACTCCACGGCCTCGGGTCCGTGATCTCCTGGGGCGAGTTCGGCCGGTGTGATGCCGGACTCGATTTCATTCCCATAGGCGGTACGGAGTTCCTCCAGTTTGGCTTGAGCCAAGTTGAGAGCCTTGGTGTCGTACTTGGCCAGCTCGTGTTGCTGGAGAGCGACGAGCATGAGCTGGGCCAAGGCCATCAGGCTGATGGTAAGCAGAAAAAGGGCCGCCAAGGCCTCGACGAGAGTGAAACCGGCTTCAGACCGATCCAGGACCCGGGTCCTCATGATTCACCCCCGACGGTTCTAACTTCCACCATACCCGTGCTTAGAACCTGCACCTCTACGGTTCTTCCGAAGTCGTCCACGACTCGCACGACTCCCCCGCGTGCGAAACCCCGAGGAAAGAACTCGATGACTGGGTTTGAACCTCCAGCAAAGCGTATTCCGGATTCGAGACGCTTTTCAGAACGTGGCGGATGGTCGGGGTCCTGGGGATCGATCACCTGAAACGTGCCGGCGGCTGTATTGATTCTGACTTGCAGAGCGGCTCCGCGAGTGACGGCGATCGTTCGTGCGAGGTTGAGCTCCGATGCTAACAAAACAGCGGAACTGTGCAGGCGGGTGGCGGCAAGAGACTGCTGAACCGGCGGCACAACGAACCCAAGGATCAAGACGGCCAGTGCCACCACGATCATGAGTTCAAGGAACGAGAACCCGCCGCGCCCACGCATCTTGAACGCTATTGTCGGACGCCCGCTTGTTGAGGAGAGGTGATTCAGGTCACGATCTAGGCGAAGAGGACGTCATCCATGAGTCGTTCCGGATCGGGAATGACGAAACGTCGGGTTTCCACTTTGATCAACCCTTCCTCCTGAAGATGGCTCAAGACCCGGGTGGCCGTTTCCCTGGAGATACCGACAATGTCGGACAGTTCTTTATGCGTCAACTTCATAGGGATCACGTACCCCTTCTGGGTCTTGACTCCACGCGTATGAACCAGCTGATGGAACGCCATACGAATCCGCGCGTCGGCGTTATGGAAGGTCAGCACTTCGATCTGCACCCAAGCTTCCCGGCATCGCTGGCACAGGGTTTTGAGTAGAACCGACGAAGCCTTGGGGTGCTGGATAAGAGTCTGGAATTCCCGAGCTCCCATGATGTAAAGCGTCGTAGGGAGCACGGCGGTCACGGTGGCCGGAGTTGTTCCGCCGTCGATGAGAGCCATCTCTCCGAAGTATTCTCCGGCTTCGTGAAAAGCCAGAATCATTTCCTTACCGTTGGGAAGTAAGCGGGTGACTTTCACCCGGCCTTCCCGAACGAGGTACAGATACTGCCCCGTATCTTCCTCCAAGAAAATCACATCGTTCTTCTTGTACTTACGCTCGCGGAACAAGCGTGCGATCTTTTCCAAATCATCGGCCGGCAGCTCGGCGAAGATCGGAATATTCTTCAGATAATCGGCTATCTCGGAACTCATCGTTCCTCCAATAATCGTTGGAGGTTCTTCACGTTGTACTTTTTGCCCAATGCCTCCATTAAATCGGCGATCTCCCCCGAGCGCAATAGGTTTTCCTCATATTGTGCCAAAAGCGGATCCACTGCACATCGATCGACTCCGATCTGGAGTGCCCTCTTCGCCCCGGAAAATGCCCGATAGTGGCTGAAGGCACGAACCGCCAGATATAGAAAGACTAGGTTGGGCCCCGGGATGGGTGTCAGCAGGCTCGCAAACAGGGCCAAAACGGTGTCCAGCCAGCACCAGAATCTATGCTTCTGTTGTCTGGCGGTGAGGAACGAGCGAAAAAGATTCCGAGCCTCTTCAGCTGAGAGCATGGGGGGATGAACCAGCTCGATACGCGACGCGTGCCGGAGGTTCGCACAAAGGTTTTCCTCCGGATGAAAGCGGTCCCGCATAGCGTCGTAACCCGCCCTAATACGCTCCCGCCAAGTAGCGATGGTGCCGGCTTGCGACGCGGTACTCTCTGCCGATCGGAAAGTCTCCCCGCCGGCAAACCGCCATCTACCTTCTCTGTTCGGGATCAGGATGACGATCTGTCGATAGTCTTCCCACATCATTAAGCGTTACGATTCTACTCGGAGCCGCCGCTCGGAACGTTGAAAGTACGCATTTGAGAGATGCTACGTTGTTGGGTCATGACGGGCCTGGATCTTCCCTGGAAACTTGAAAAGCTTGGGCTTGCCGCACCCGCCGGGAATCTGGGTCGACCTAGAGCCATGTCTCCACCCTCGGTCCCCTCGTGGTGCTTCGCCGGAATCCTTGCCGCTGTGCCGGCTTGGGGTTTCGTCGCCGGAACGGAAAGGTTCACGAGGTTTCCTGAAATTACCGGAAACAGATACCGGAAACACAAGCCTGTGACGATCGAGTAATAGTGCATGACGGCCGTCGTCGCAAACGTTGCGGATCCTCCGGCCCAGGAGCAGTCTTTCCCCGACAAGCGGCCAAACGCTCTCGGAGAGGCCCTCTGGGTTAATCGGTCCACGTCCAGCTCTGGGACGATCATGGGAATGCGCCAGGCGAAAAGGAAGACGACCTATGGAATCAGGAACGATCCGCCTCCGTTGGTCGCGGCGATGCGGGGAAGCGCCAAGTGTTCCCGGTGCCCACGGCCACCCCAGGATCGATACGATCAAAATCCACCGGAACCAAAAGCCTTCAGGCAGGGCTGTGACCCATTGTGTGCCGGCGGTCCAGATATGCGCGGATTCGCTGTACCGGATCGGCTGCGAAGGCGATATCTCCGATCACCGCAACCGCGTCGGCGCCGGCTGCCCACACGAGGGGAGCGCTTTCCAGCGTGATACCTCCGACGGCCACCAAAGGTTTTCTCTTATGTGAGGCCAGTCTTCGCAGTGCTTCCAGCCCTACGACCGCGTGAGCCCCCGGCTTCGTTTCCGAAGCGAAAATCGGCCCAAGCGCCACATAATCGACCGGCCGGGACTGTGCCTCCTCAAACTGGACTGCGTTGTGGGTCGAAATTCCGATCAGCACAGTTGTTCCGGCCACTTGCCTGGCGGCTTCCACCGGCAGATCTTCTTGCCCCAGGTGAACTCCCGCCGCCCGGGCGGCCAGGGCCAGGTCGAGCCGATCGTTGACGATGAGCTGAGCCTTGGTGCGACGACAGTCACGGTTGACGGCTACCAGTTCGTCGAACAAACTATGCGTCGGTAGTTTCTTTGAGCGCACCTGGAAAAGAGGGATCCCGGCCTCAAGGAAGATCCGAGCTTGGTCCCGCAGACTTCGCCCGCATTGAGTCGGTTCTGCGGTGATAGGATAAAGCGGTCCCAGCCTGAGACTTTCCATTGCTGCGGTCTCTTTTCCGTACTCCCGGCAGTTGAGTGCAAAAGTCTAGTCCGCCTTCCTCGATCGGACAAGGGAAGACGGGTTCGATTTACAAGAGGAGGTCCGCCAACTGACGGATCAAGATCACCGCGATGGCGAGCGGGCAGAGAAACTTGACCAGAAAGGACCAAGCTTCGCCTAGTCGAAAGCCCGGATTACTGCGTTGAATTTCCGCCACGGCGTTCGCGGTACCCCAACGCCACCCCACGAAGAGGCAAATGAACAGACCTCCAATCACCAGTGACAACTTGCCGAAAAGAAAATCCACTCGGGAGAGGAAGCCTGAGAAGAAGGACACGTAACCCTCACCCAGGGCACTAGGGACTCCTAGCAGGTAGGCGGATACACCGACGACGAGAGCCGCCCACCGCCGGCTCCAGCCCCGCTGATCGATGAAATACGCTACGACCACTTCAAGCAACGAGATGGCAGACGTCAACGCCGCGATTGCCACCAGCAGATAGAACGCGGTCCCGAAGAGCTGTCCAAACGGGATGGTGTTGAAGATATTGGGAAGCACGAGAAAGATCAGAGCGGGACCTTCGTCCGGCTTTAACCCGGGGACTGAGAACAAAGCGGGAAAGATGGCAAGGCCTGCCAGGAAAGCGACCAGCAGGTCGGAAAGACTCACGTAGAGAGCGCTTGAAGCGAGATCCTCCTTTTCGGAGAGGTAGCTACCATAGGTGATCATGGCGCCCATCCCGAGACTGAGGGAAAAAAAAGCCTGGCCCATGGCGGCCAAGACCACCGAAAAGGAAATTTTCGACAGGTCGGGCCGGAGGTAGAAATCAATGCCGCGCCAAGCCCCTTCCAAAGTCACCGATCGCAGGACCAGCAACAAGAGAATCAGCAGCAAGAACGGCATAAGAATCTTGGTGATCCGCTCGATACCGCCTTCCACGCCGCCCATAACCACCCAAATGGTTAAGGCCATGAACAGGGCGTGAAAGACGAGCGGCCAGGGGCCGGCTAAGAAACCTGTGAAAGCGGCTTGGATCTCTGCAGGGGACTCGCCGAGTCCTTCCGTCAAGGTAGTAGCCAGGTATCGAAGAGTCCAGCCCGCCACAACACTGTAGTAGCTCAAAATGACCAGGCCGGTGACGACGCCCAAGACTCCCACAAAGCGCCAGCGAGTTTGCGGGGCCAGCTTCTTGAAGGCTCCCACCGGATCGCTTCTGGCACTACGACCGATCGTCAGCTCCGCCATCATGACCGGGACGCCGAGAAGCAGTACGCAGATCAGGTAAACGAAGACAAACCCGGATCCACCATACAAGCCCACCATCATCGGAAAGCCCCAGATGTTGCCGAGCCCGATGGCCGAACCGGCCGCGGCCAATACAAAGGTCAGTTTTGACCCCCAGGTACCACGTGTGCCGACACCCGCCGAGTGCGTCAAATGAGTCCCGCCTCCTCGAGAAAATGGGTGCCGTACCTGCCTTGAACAAAGTCAGGGTGACGAATGATCTTCTGGTGTAAAGGAATGGTCGTATCGATTCCCTCGACGATGAATAGGTCGAGAGCTCGTGACATCCGGACCAAGGATTCGCCTCGATCCCTTCCGAAAGCAATCAGTTTCGCAATCAGCGAATCGTAGTGGCTCGGTACCTTCCATCCCTGGTAGGCGACCGAATCGAGTCGTATACCGGGTCCTCCCGGCGGTACGTAGGCGTTGATCAGTCCCGGAGACGGCCGAAAACTGATCGGGTTTTCCGCGTTGATTCGGCATTCGACGGCATGTCCGGAGAAATGCACATCTTTCTGGCGAAATCCCAGGGTCTCACCGGCGGCGATCAGGATCTGCGTCTTGACGATGTCGATTCCGGTCACCATTTCCGTGATCGGATGCTCCACCTGCACCCTGGTGTTCATTTCGATGAAATAGAGGGATCCGTCGCTGTCTCGGAGAAACTCGACCGTCCCGGCACTGAAATATCCGATCTGCTTCATCGCTTTGCAGACGGCGTCGCCCAGCTCTTCCCGTTGCTTGGCGGTCAGAACCGGACTCGGCGTCTCTTCAATGAGCTTCTGGTGTCGCCGTTGGATGGAACACTCCCGCTCTCCGAGATGTACGACGTTCCCATGTTCGTCCGCCAGGACCTGAAACTCGATGTGCCGCGGGTTCACCAAAAACTTTTCAACATAAACCTCCGGTGATCCAAAAGACGCACCCGCTTCGGCTCGAGCGGTTTCGAGCATACTGTCGAGCTCCTCCGCCCGTCGTACGATCCGCATGCCCCGCCCGCCGCCACCGGCGACTGCCTTGATGATCAAGGGATAACCAACCCGCTCCGCCTCGGCTCGGGCTTTACGGGGTTCCTTTTCAGGCAGAACGTTGGATCCCGGAACCACCGGTAGCCCGGCTTCCTTCATCCTCCGGCGAGCCTGGGCTTTGTCACCCATCAACTTGATCGAATCGGGAGAGGGACCGATGAACTTGATTCCGCAAGTCTCACAAACCTCGGCGAAGTACGCGCTTTCCGCCAAATAACCGTACCCCGGGTGGATCGCATCTACGTTGGCGATCTCGGCGGCGCTGATGATGCTTGGGATATTTAGGTAACTTTCATAACTACGGGCCGGGCCGACGCAGACCGCCTCGTCCGCCAGCTTCACGTGCAGGCTGTCCCGATCCACTTCCGAGTAAACTGCGACGGTGGGGACCCCCAGCTCGCGGCAGGCGTAGATGATCCGAACGGCGATCTCACCTCGGTTGGCTATCAGGATCTTGCGAAACATCATACGCGGGCTGGTTCCCTTAGGCGGATCTTGAACAGGGGCTCTCCGTACTCCACCGGTTGCCCGTTTTCCACGAGTACGGCCACGATTTCTCCTGAGACGTCGCTCTCGATTTGGTTAAAGATCTTCATCGCTTCAATGATGCAAAGGACGGTGTTCTTCGTAACAAAATCGCCCACTTTCACGAAAGGTTCGGCGTCCGGCTTGGGTGTGCTGTAAAAGGTCCCCACCAAAGGGGCTTTGAAGATATAAAGGTCTTCCTCCACCTCGGCCCTGGTGGTTGATTCGCCGGTCGCAGCGGGCAACATCTGGGACGACACTACTGCCGGGACCGTCGCTCCCGGCACCGACGGAGGCTGGAAACGGCGGACGCGCACCTTGAAGTCTCCTTGATCGATCTCCACTTCCTCAATTTGCGACCGATCGACCAACTGCAACAGTTCCTTGATCTCTTGCCAGTCCATAGATCTTGGCGTCCTCGCTTTCTCGCACAGAGCAAAGGCAAGCCGTAATTGTCTTGACTCCGAGCTTCTCAGTCAAGCGAATCGGTAATTCAGGCCGCCGGAATCGGGGGCTTCCCCCGTTCTTCCCCCTGGAATCGGTGTCGGCTCGCTGAAACCGCATGCGAAACGGAATCCGTTGGAGCTGCGCTCGCCGAGACGCCGAAAAGCAAAGAACCGTCCGCGGCAATCAAGTCGGCCCGGGCGGGATCAAGGTGAGAATGCCGGGGGGCGGAATCGAACCGCCGACACGCGGATTTTCAGTCCACTGCTCTACCGACTGAGCTACCCCGGCATGCGGGGAAGGCACAATTGTAATGAGATTCAGATAACGGCGCAAGCTGCAACAGTGGCCTGCGATGGAAGTCTGCGTCCTGGTATCACCGCTGCACACGCCCGCTTCCAGAGCCTTTGAGTAAAGCCTCCACTTCTCTTGTCCGAACGCGATTGACGTCCCCGGGGATAGAGTGTTTGAGGCAGGAGGCCGCTACTGCAAACTCCAGAGCTTCTTGATCGTTACGTCCCGACAACAAGGCGCAAATGAGACCGGCGGCGAAAGCGTCACCTCCCCCGACCCGGTCGACGATGTCCCGGATTTCATACTTGCGGCTGACCAGGAAGTCGTTACCGTTGAACATGACCGCCGACCAGTCGTTGTGATCGGCGCTGTGACTTTCCCGCAATGTCACCGCCTGTTTGCGCAAATTGGGGAACGCCTTAGTTACCCGCTCACATAAGCGGTGATACCTCTCGATATCGAGCCGACCCGACTCTACGTCTACTTCCAGCTCGATACCCAGCGATCGCTGGCAGTCCTCTTCGTTCGCGATGCCTATATCCACGTGACGAACCAGCTCCGGCATCACTTCAGTCGCCGGTTTCCCCCACTTCCAGAGTTTTTTGCGATAGTTGTAATCGCAAGAGACGGTTACGCCGAGCCTTCCGGCCGTCTCGACCGCCCGTCGGCAGCTTTCGGCCGCGGAGGCGCTTAAGGCCGGCGTAATTCCCGTGAAGTGGAACCAGTCCGCTCCTTGGAGAATGCGTTCCCAATCGAAGAGATCGGGTGATGCTTCCGCCGCCGCCGAGTGCGAACGATCATAAACCACCACCGACGGGCGCTGGTTCGCCCCGGCTTCCAGGAAGTAAACGCCCATCCGCTCGCCCGTACGGATAACATGCCGAGTGTCGACGCCGGACCGCCTGAGCTCCCCCAGGCAGGCGTCGGCAATCGGGTTGTCGGGCAAGGCCGTCACGAACGCGACCTCCATCCCGAAGTGAGCCAGCGACTGCGCCACATTCGATTCGCCGCCGCCAAACGTGGCTTCCAGCATCGGGCTTTGCAGCAAGCGTTCGTGCGAAGGAGACTTAAGGCGCAGCATAATCTCGCCGAATGTCACCACTCTAGGCATGTGTTGTACCTCCACGCTTTTGCCGAGCGCTCGCGGCGACGCTCAGCGCTTCCGCAGCTTGGCGCATGATCTTTTCCGTATTTCCTTCGGCCAGATCCTTTCGATTTGCTATCCATGTACCGGCGCAGGCCAGTACATTCGGCAGGGCAAGGTAATCGGAAAGATTCGCCGGACTGATACCGCCCGTGGGGATAAACCGCAAATCCCTCAGGGGGCCTGCCACGGCCTTCAAGAAACCCACGCCCCCGGCGGCTTCCGCCGGAAAAAACTTTGCTACGCGCAAGCCTCGAGACAGCACCTGCAGCATTTCCGAAGGTGTCACGACGCCGGGAAACACCGCCAAGCCGCAATGCATGCAGTAGTCCACGACAGCCGAGTCGAAGCCCGGCGAAACGACGAAGCGTGCTCCGAGGTCCCGAGCCTGCCGGGCCTGATCCACCGTCAGAACCGTGCCGGCTCCCACCAACAGATCGGAAAATGTCTTCGACAGTCGAGCGATAGCCTCGCCGGCCGCTCCCGTTCGGAACGTCACCTCTACACAAGGCAGTCCCGCTTCTAGTAGCGCTTCTCCCAATCTTTCCGCCTGGGCTGCCGTCTCGAGTACCGCCACTGGGAACACTCCCCAGGCTTCCAACTTGGTCGCAATTTCGTCAAACATCGTTGTCCTCAGGCACAACAGACTATCGATTTTCCGGCCGGTTGGAAAGACGGCGCTCTCGAAGAGAACGTCGCTCCAATTTGAGGGATGACGGCGGAAACGAGCATGAAGAATAGCAAGCCGAGCGGGCGGCGCCGATTACGGGAAGAGATCGAGGTCTCTCCAGGGGGCTACTTCCCGCGCAATTTGCGTAAATTGCGTGACGCGCGGGATTCCTGTGATCCGCAAAATTCGCCAAGCTTGCGTGGCTCGCGCCGTTTGCGCAACTCGTGAGCTGCGCGAGGCCGGCGCTCCAGGAGAATTTCGAAAGCCTGGGACTACGGCCGATCCGACGGCCGAAATTCCCGGTCGGTGCCCGGAGCACCGGGTGCGAGCAAGCGGACCGCTTAGCTCCGCAGGCGGTAACCCCTTGAAAAAGGCAAGACAACAAGTCGGTAAAATACGTCTCTTATGAAGGGTAAACGATGTATTGTTCCCGCCGAAGGTCCA
>Ga0116147_1003285_pt1 | contig 15400 bp, 10 predicted proteins | sample AD_JPNHG3_MetaG_FD_89749 | JGI IMG/M metagenome (GOLD analysis project Ga0116147, IMG submission 89749) | Active sludge microbial communities of municipal wastewater-treating anaerobic digesters from Japan - AD_JPNHG3_MetaG | ecosystem: Engineered > Bioreactor > Anaerobic > Digestate | place...
TCACGAAAGCCGACTTGCCGTCCTTGACCAGTTGCAGCGGCGCAGCCAAAGCCGTGCCCGCCGCGGCCAACGCCAAGCATAGGATGCCTGCCCTCATGGCCAAAGTCCTGAGCATAATGGTCACCTTCTCTCAAGCCGGGCCAGGACCAATCCCAACAGGTCCACTCCCACGAAAGTAAATTTACCATATTGTGCGGTAGTTTTCCATCGCTTTGTCGCGAGTCTGGGTTCGCTTAGCGGGCGTTGCGCGGTCGCGGTTGGGCTGACGGTTGTTCGGACGGGGTGGACAGGGCGGACGGCATGGATGGGATGAACGGATCGCTGAAGGGGTTTGACGGCGTTCTCCGTGGCGCTGGGTTCTGGTACAATGCCTCGGCCGGGCCGCGCTTGTTGCGGCCCACTCATAGACTCGGAATCGCGAACGCCATGACTGACGAAAAGAGCGGCCAGGAAGCCGTCGCCCCCCTGCCGTTGACGCGGGCCATTGTGTGGGGCGTGCTCCTCGGGGGGCTTGCCGTCTATCTGTTCATCGCCATCGTGTCATGGAGCCCAGGCGATCCCCCGTTCTCCGACTATCCCTCGAACGCGCAGATCGCCAACAAGGGAGGCCGCGTAGGCGCGGCGGTGAGCGGCTTTCTGCGCATGTCCCTGGGCTTCGCGTCCTATGGCCTGCCGCTGCTTTCGGCCGCGGCGGCGTGGACCTTTTTCCGCCGCCGGCCCATTACCCGGCGATGGAAACGGTTCGTGTCCGCGGCCTTCTTCCTGGCCGCCTGGGCGTGCCTGGCCGATCTCGTGGCCGGCGGCAAAGCCGAGACGTTCACCGGGCCCGGAGGTCTGTGCGGCCGCGTGCTCAACCGTTTCATCTTCGGGCCGTGCGGATGGGGCGCGTGGATCGCGGTCCTGGCCATTTTCGCGGGCTCGCTGATCTTCCTCACCGAGCCCGCCTGCTTCCGGTTCTTCGCATGGGTCAAGGCCCAATGGTTGCGGGCCCGCGCCAAGTGGCAGGAGCGCAAGTTCTACCGCCAGCGCCTGAAGCACGTGCTGGACGCAGGGCCGGAGCGAGAGGCCAGCGTTCTGATCCGCGACCGTTCGGCCGCGCCGCCGCCGCCTTTTGACCTGACGCCCATCACAATGACGACGACTACGCAGCCGGCCGCCGCCAGCGCCGCGCCGGCCGCCATCGAGACGCAGGCCAAGCCCTCGGCCCCAACGGAACCTTTGCTGCTGCCCAAGTCGGCGGGCGCGCCGGCGCCCGTCAAATCGGACGGAGCAGAAAGGTCAGACAAGTCGGACGAGTCCGACCGGCCTGAAAAGACCGCTCCGCCAGAGCACACCGGCGTGGAGGACCTCATCGAGACCACGCGGCTCGAAGAGGAGGACCTGGACCTTGGCCCAGACGAAGAAGACGACAGTGAAGACGCCACCATCCCCGAACAAGCGGTGAGCGCGCAGGTCGGGGACGAATCCACGGAAGAGAAAGAGAAGCCGCCGGACGACGCTCCCCAGCCGGAAGCGGTCGCGGCCGGGGGCCCCGCGGCCAAGCCCGCGCCGCCGCCCCAGCCGCCCAGGAAACGCAAGCCCGCGGGGTCTGACAAGCCCTACGTCATGCCCGGGTTCGATTTGCTCGACCCTGGCCCCAAGATGGGCGAGGTCGACGAAGCGCGCCTGGAAGAGACGCGGCGCCTGTTGGAGAACTCCCTGCGCGAGTTCAACGTGGACGCGCAGGTTCTGCCCAACCCGGACCGCGGCCCCGTCATCACCATGTACGAGCTCAAGCTCGCGCCTGGGGTCAAGATCTCGCGCATCGTGGGCCTGGCCGACGACATCGCCCGCTCGCTCAGCGCCACCAGCGTGCGCATCGTGGCGCCCATCCCGGGCAAGTCCACGGTCGGGATCGAGGTCCCCAACTCCCGGCGCCACACGGTGACGCTGCGCAGCGTGCTGGAGGAATCCGAATCCAAGTGGCGCAACTACGGCATCCCGCTGATCATCGGCCGCGACGCGTCCGGCGTTCCCCTGGTCGACGACCTGACCAAGATGCCCCACCTGCTCATCGCTGGCGCAACGGGCACAGGCAAGTCGGTCAGCATCAACTCCCTCATCGTCAGCCTGCTGCTGACCCAATCGCCGCGGAACCTCAAACTCCTGCTCATTGACCCGAAGATGGTGGAGTTCGCCGCGTTCAAGGAAGTGCCCCACCTGCTCGCGCCGGTCGTGGTGGACATGAAGAAGGCCACGTCCATCCTGGAATGGGCCACGCAGAAGATGGACCAGCGCTACGAAAGCTTGTCCGCGGTGGGCGCGCGCAACATCGTGTCGTTCAACGCGCTGGGCGAGAAGGGCGTGCGCGAACGGCTGGGCGCCGACCCCGACAGCGACCTCGAAGACTTCCCCACCCATCTGCCCTACATCGTCATCATCATAGACGAGCTGGCCGACCTGATGATGGTGGCCAACAAAGAGGTCGAGAACTCCATCATCCGCCTGGCCCAGAAGTCGCGCGCCGTGGGCATCCATCTCGTCATCGCCACGCAGCGGCCGTCGGTGGACGTCATCACCGGTCTCATCAAGAGCAACCTGCCCTCGCGCATGGCGCTGCAAGTGGCCAGCAAGGTGGACAGCCGCACCATCCTGGATCGCAACGGCGCCGAAAAGCTGCTGGGGATGGGCGACATGCTGTTCCTGCCGCCGGGCTCGTCCAAGCTCATCCGCGCCCAGGGCGCCTATGTCAGCGACGCCGAGATCCGCAGGGTCGTGAACTACCTCAAGGAGCAGGCCAAGCCGGAGTTCGACGAAGAGCTGGTGCGCCAGCGCGCGGCCAACGAGATTCCGCCCTGGCAGCGCGACGAATTGTTCGTCGAGGCGGCCAAGGCCATCGCCGAGACGCAGCGCGGCTCGGTGTCGCTCTTGCAGCGCAAGTTCCAGATCGGCTATTCGCGCGCCGCGAGGCTCGTGGACATGATGGCCGAGATCGGCTGGCTGGGCGATTACAAGGGCAGCCAGGCCCGCGAAGTGCTCGTGAGCGTCAAAGATATTGAAGACTACGTCCAGCAGGAAAGCCCCGGCGAGTAGCCCGCCGCGCGTGCATCTGGTGTCGCTAGGTTGCGCCAAGAATCAGGTTGACTCGGAGAAGATGCTCGGCGCGCTGGTCCAGGCCGGCGCGCTGATCTGCGAGGACCCGCGCGACGCGGACACGGTGGTCATCAACACCTGCGGGTTCATCGCCTCGGCCAAAGAGGAGTCGGTCAACACCATCCTGGCCGCGGCGAAGCTGAAGGACGAGGGGACATGCCAGCGGCTCATCGTGGCTGGGTGTCTGGTGGCGCGCCATCCGGACGAGCTGGCGGTTGAGCTGCCCGAGGTGGACGCGTTCACCGGCGTGGGCGATGCCGAGGCGGTGGTGCGCGCGTGCGGGCTGAGGCCCCGCGGCTGCGCGCGGCTGCGCTTCGGCCTGCCGCACGTGGCCTTTCTGCGCATCGCGGACGGGTGCGACAACCGCTGCGCCTATTGCGCCATCCCGCTGATCCGCGGTTCCCTGCGCAGCGAGCCGCCGCGCGCCGTGGTGGCCGAGGCGTCGCGCCTGGCCGGGCAGGGCGCTCGCGAAATCATCATCATTGCCCAGGACACCACGTCCTACGGCCGCGACCGCAAAGACGGCGCTTCGCTGGCGCGCCTCCTGCCGCGCCTGGCCGCGGTGACGGGCAAGGCGTGGCTGCGGCTGATGTACACCCACCCCGCGCACTTCAGCGACGACCTGATCTCCGCATATCAGGACCTGCCCACGCTGTGCCGCTACGTGGATGTTCCGCTTCAGCATCTCTCCGATCCCATCCTCAAGCGCATGGGCCGCCGCGTGACGCAGAAGCAGTGTCTGGATTTGATCGACAAGCTGCGCGCGCGCGTGCCCGGGCTTGTGCTGCGCACGACGTTTCTTGTTGGCTTCCCCGGCGAAACGGCGTCGCAGTTCAACGAGCTGCTCCGCCTTGTAGAGCGCATCGAGTTCGACCATCTCGGCGCCTTCACCTATTCCGTTGAAGAAGGCACGGCCGCGGCCCGTCTGCCGCGGCGCGTATCCCAAAAGGAGAAGGACCGGCGCTATGCGGAACTCATGGCCGCGCAGCAGGAGATCGCGGCCCGCCGCAACGCCGCGCGCATGGGCCAGCGCTGCATGCTGCTGGTGGACAGCCCCGCGCCAGGCCGCAAGGGCGCGTTCATCTCGCGCTTCTACGGCCAGGCGCCCGATGTGGACGGCGTGACGCTGTTGCGCGCGGCCAACGCCAAGCCCGGCCGGTTCTTCGATGCCGTGATCACCGCCGCGCAGGGCTATGACCTTGTCGCCAGGCCGTGGAAGCGCTGACCCGGCCCGCCTTGCTCCTTAGAACGCCCATGTCCCATCCGCTTGAACATCGCCCGTCGTGGCCGAACCTGAAGGCGCGCGCGCCTGCGCGGTGGTGGGATGCGTTCTTTGGGCCGGACTATCTGCTGATGTACGGCGCGGAGCTGACGCCGGAGCGCTCGGCGAAAGAGGCGGAGGCGGCTGTGCGCGCGGTGCGGCTGCGGCGCGGGCAAAGGGTGCTCGACGCGTGTTGCGGGTTCGGGCGCCATTTGCCCTGGCTGGCGCGTCATGGGCTCAGGCTCGTGGGCTTTGACCGTTCGCCCACGCAGATGACGCTGGCGGGCAAGCCCGCGGCCAGCGCGCCGGGGGCCGCTCTGGCTCGGGCCGATGCGCGGCTGCTTCCCTTTGCCGACGAGCGCTTCGACGCTTCTCTTTGCCTCTACACATCGCTGGGGTACTTCGGCGAAGACGAGAACCTGTTGCACCTGCGCGAGATCGCGCGCGTGACGCGGCGCGGCGGCCGGCTCTACGTGGACAACCAGAACCCGTCCCACATCCTGCCCCGCCTCCAGCCCGAGCGCCGCGTGGAGGACCCGCTCAGCCAGATCACGATCATCGAGCAGTTTGAGTACGATGAGGCCGAACACCGCCTCTACGCGCTGAAGACGATCATCTCACCCAAGGGCAAGCGCGACTGCTGGTTTGTCCTGCGGCCCTACGCGATGGAGGAGCTGGAGAGCATGCTGGCCAGCGCGGGGTTTCGCGTGCAGGCGCGCTTTGGCGACTATGACCTGCGGCCCTACGGCAAAGATACGCCGCGGCTGATTGTGACGGCCAAGCGCGAGTAAAGGGTCTTCGTCCGCTTTCACAGGACAAGCGGGGCTTGCGGGTCCTGTGGGGACGGCGCCGATTAAAGCCAAACGCCGGCCATATGGGCCGGCGTTGCCGTCCTCAGGCTCCGGCTTTGCGCTACCGCGGCGCCATCTTGAGCAACTGCTCCCGGATGTCCGCCACGCGCTCGGACAGGTCGCGGTCAGCGCGGCACAGCTCGGCGACGCGCCGGTGGCTGAATACAGCCGTGGTGTGATGCTTGCCGCCGAAATGCCTGGAGATGTCGACGCAAGGCGACTGCGTCAGTTCCCGCGCCAAGTACATGCAGATTTGTCTGGGCAGAGCAATGGCTTTGGTGCGCCGGCCCGAGTGCAGGTCTTTTTGAGACACGCCGAAACGTTCGCTGACGACGCGCTCGATGAGAGCGAGGTCGAGCGCCGCGGGGCGGGCGTGGCTGATGCCGGCCAGGGCCTCGCGCGCCAGCGACACGTCCACGCGCCGCCGCGCCAGGCTGGCGTAAGCGATGACCGTCATCAATACGCCGCACAGTTCGCGGATGCTGCCGTCGAAGTGGCCGGCCAGAAACTCCAGCACGCTGTCGTCGAGCGTCTTGCCCGCGCGCAACGCGCGGCTGCGCAGGATCTCCACGCGCATGGCCTGGTTGGGCCGTCCCAAGCCGACGACCATGCCTGACGCGAAGCGGCTCACGAGGCTTTCCTTGAACTCCTTGAGCAGCTTGGGGTGCACGTCGCTGGCCAGCACCACCTGCTTGTCCTCGCCCACAAGCGCGTCGTAGGTGTGCAGGAACTCCTCTTGCAGGCTGCGCTTTTCCGCGAAAAAGTGCACGTCGTCGATGAGCAGCACGTCCACCTTGCGGTACTTGGACCGGAAGGCGTCGAGCTTGCCGCGGCGCATGGCGTAGATGAACTGGTTGGTGAACTCCTCGGCTGGGACGTACTCGGCGCGGCGGCCGGAGCCGCTGTCGTGCATGGCCCACCACACGGCTTGGAGCAGATGGGTCTTGCCCAGCCCGGAGTCGCTGTGGATGAACAGCGGCCGGAACGCGCCGCCGTTGCCCTGGATGAGCTCCTGCGCGCAGGCATAGCCGAGCCGGTTGCAAGGCCCCTGCACGAACGTGTCCATGCGGAAGTCAGGATTGATGTTGTTCGCCGCGCCCTGCCGCCCCTCTCGCGCCCCTTGGACGACGATTTCCGCCTCGGTCTGCCGAGCCTTTTCCCTCGAATCGCGGAAAAGCTTGCCCGCGATGACGAACTTGATCTCAGGCGATGCCCCCAGCCGGGTGGCGCACGCCTTTTCCACAAGCCCGCGGAAATGCTTCTCCAACCACTCCTGGATGAAGAGGTTTGGCACGCCGATTTCGACGCGCTCTTCGTCAAAGCGGATAAGCTCGATATGCCCCAGCCACAGGTTGTATCGCCGGTCACCGATCTCTGCCTTGATGTCCTCCAAGACAGCCGGCCAAGCCTGTTGCTTTGCTACCGACAAAGGTGTGCTCATGGAATCCTGCTGACCGCAGAAGCCATCGCCCTTGGTCCCAGGGCACGACATACCCCCGGAACAGGGCCGATTTTTGTTGAGATGTCCGAGCGCCACAACCGCGGACCGTTCGACGAAGGCGTGTTATGCTATCATCCAGTAAGAGGCCTGTCAACATTATTTCCCGAAAGCGCGCAAAAAGCCTTTTCTCGCACGAAAACGGCCTGAATTCGGCGCCTCGACATTCTCAAATTCCGGGCTGGAATCGCGTGGGCGACAAACCGGTGCATTCGCCGCGCGATTGTCTGCGCCGACGAGATCGAGCGCGCGGTACCAGGTGGTCGCATGGGCTGCCGCGACCAAGCCAAGCGCGTCGCGGACTTGCGCGGACCAGACACTTCCTCTCGCGCTTTTGAGTCACCATGCGTTGGGCCCACATCGCCCACGAACGCTTTCTCATCTGCTCTGCGCGCGGCGCACGGCATGCCCTCGACTCGCCATTGCCGGCCCGTCCTCAACTTCGCCAAACCATTGACTCGCGTAACGCGCCGATATCGCATGTGTTGCGTCAAGCGCCGGACACGCCAGAAAAGCCGAGTTTGCCGCCCTTTTTCTCGCTCCCTTCGCCATTGTGGATAACTTGTGTAAATCATCCGAAACTGCAGCGCCTGGGCGTTCTCCTTTGAACACGCCTTCTAGCACTTGTGGCGCCAAAAACTTGGCCCAAACATGACACCTCATTCGTAACAATACGCGTAACGCTTTCAAAAATAGAATGTTACGCTATGCGCGGAAGGTTCAATAACATTTTCGGAACAACAGCCCCTTTGTCGGCCCCCCCTGCGACAATCCCCTACATGGCTGAAGAGACGCAGTGACTGCAGACTGTTGATAACTCACTTTTTTCTGTGGATAACTCGGGCGACTTCTGACAGCTTCGGGTGGAAAAGGTTGACGAACCGCGGCGTTCGGGCACGGGCAATTCGCGTGAAGCAAGTGCGTAAATACTTCGCTCGCCGCAGATACGACACTCGCGCCTCGGGTGATTCATCGCGACACCGTGTGTTTGCCAGCGTCAAGCAAAACACGGCCGGCCGCAGAGACTGCAACGCAGCATGGCGCAATGCCCCTGACACGCGATGGAGGCAAGCGCTGATGAGAACGCGTCACGCCTCAACGCGGAGGAAGTTCTTCATCAGCTTCGGCCCCTCATCGGTCATGAAGGACTCGGGATGAAACTGCACGCCAAACAACGCCTTGCTCGGCGCGGCCATAGCCATCACTTCATCGTCGTCCGACCACGCGCACACGTCCAACGCGGCCGGTATCGTGTCGCGCTTCACCCATAGCGAGTGATAGCGCATGGCCACAAAGGGATTCTTCAAGCCTTCGAAGATTCCATGACCTGTGTGCCTCACTAGGGAAGTCTTGCCATGCATCATACGTCGTGCCCGCTCCACTTTGGCGCCGTAGACGTGCCCAATGCACTGATGCCCCAGACACACGCCGAGGATGGGGATCCGCCCCGCGAACGCGCGCACGACGTCGTTGGAGACTCCAGCCTGCAGCGGCGTGCACGGGCCCGGGCTAATGATGATCCGCCGCGGCCGGCGATGCGCCACGCCCCTCACGGTGATCTCGTCGTTGCGATAGACCTCGATGTCCCTCTCCCCCACCTCGCCAAGAAGCTGAACGAGGTTGTAGGTGAAAGAGTCATAGTTGTCTATGACAAGGGTCATGCCCTCACGCCAGCTCCAGCATCCGGGCGATGGCCCGCTTGGCCTTGGCCGCCACGTCCGGCGCCACGGTCACGCGGAACTCCATGTCCTCCAGAGACCACACCATCTTCTCCAGCGTGTTCAGTTTCATATTAGGACAGTCGGACAAGACACTCGCCGCGAAAAAGCGCTTCTCGGGGTTCTCCTTGGCCAGCCGGTGCAGAAGCCCAATCTCCGTGCCGATGACGAACTCCCGCGCGGGGCTGTCGTGGCAGAACTTCAGGATGCCTGTGGTGCTGGCCACGTGGTCCGCGGCGTCCACAACCTCCGTGAGACACTCAGGGTGAACCACCACAAGCGCGTCGGGGTGTTCCTGGCGCGCCCTCTGGATGTCCGTCGCGAGGATGCGATGATGCGTGGGGCAATAGCCGGGCCAGAGGATCACGTCCCGGCCTGCTTTGCGCGCGGCGTACTCGCCCAGGCTGCGGTCAGGCACGAACAAAACGCGCCGGCCCGCGGGCACGGCCTTCAGCACCTTGACCGCGTTCGCCGACGTGCAGCAGTAGTCGCTCTCCGCCTTAACCTCCGCCGTGCTGTTGACATAGCAAACCACCACCGCGTCCGGCGCCTTGGCCTTGGCCTGGCGCAGCTCGCGCGCGGTGACCATGTTCGCCATGGGGCAGCCAGCGCGCCGGTCGGGCGACAGCACCACCTTGTCCGGGCAGAGGATCGCCGCGGTCTCGGCCATGAAATCCACGCCGCAGAAAAGCACCACACTGGCCTGCGTGGCGGCGGCCTGCTGCGCCAGCCCCAGCGAGTCGCCCACATAGTCCGCCGCGTCCTGGACCTCCGGCCGCTGGTAGTTGTGGGCCAGGATCACCGCGTTGCGGCGCTCTTTCAGTTCCTTCAACCGCGACAACAAGTCCGAGCTCATGGGACACGCCTCAACTTGAACGGATTCCATGAATGATTCAGACTGGCTCATCGCCAGCCCCCTACTCCTCCTTCTCCAGCGACTCCAAAATCCGGAGGTAGCTCTCATAGCGCATCGTCGCCAGCGCCCCGCTTTCCACGGCCGCCTTCACCGAGCAGCCGGGCTCGTGGGTGTGGCCGCAATCGCGGAACTTGCACGGCGGCAGCGCCTTGAAGTCCGGGAAGTAGTAGCTCACCTCTTCGGGCGACATGCGCCAAAGCCCGAACTCTCGCACGCCGGGCGTATCGATCACCCACGCCCCGCAGGCCAGCCGCCGCAGCGAGGCGAACGTGGTCGTGTGCCGGCCGCGGCCGTCGCTCTCGCGAACGGGCCCCACCTTGGCGCCCAGGCTGGGGTCTATCGCGTTGAGCAGCGACGACTTGCCCACCCCGCTATGCCCCACAAACACGCATGTCCTCTGCCCCAGCGCCGTCTTCAATTCCTCGATGCCCCGCCCGTCCACGCACGAGGTCTCGATCACCCTCATACCCATCTGGCGGTAGACCGCGGCCTCGTCCGGCGCTTGGCCCAGGTCCATCTTGTTCAGGCACAGCAGCGCCTCGGCCCCGCCGCGCTGCGCGGCTATGAAACACCGGTCCACCATGCCCGCGCTGAACCCCGGCTGCGCCACGGACGCCACGGCCACGACCAGGTCCACGTTGGCCGCCAGCACGCGCTCCATGCCCGGGATGTGCGGGTCGGGCCGCGCCAGGCGCGAACGCCGCGGCGCCACGCCTGTGACCACGGCCGCGCCCTTATCCCGCGCCACGGCAACGCGGTCGCCCACGGCCACGGTCATCTTCTGAAACAGCGCCAGGTCCGTGGGGATGACGCACTCCACGGTCTCGTCGCCGACCAGAACCAGGCACTCCTTCTTGCGCGCGCTGGCCACCACTCCTGTCTCAACCCCTGGCGCCGAGAAGTCCACGGTACCCCGATCCGCCAGCTCGGCCAGCAGCTTGACCAGCGACGACGGCAGGTTCTCGCGCGAGCGCCGCATCTTCAGGTCGCGCGCCTCGGCCGCGTCCAGGTCCTGCTCGGGCGTGGCGCGGCGCCAGCTCTTGTCGCGCACATGGTCCTTGCGTGAAGCGCGAAACGCCTTCACCGCCTTTTTGACGCTGCCCCTGTTCCCGAACCTCTGCTCGCCTTTGCCCAAACGCCTCTCCTGTAGACGTGCGGCGGTCAACGTCGCCGTGGCAAACATGATCCCCTGGCCGCGCCGCGCTGTCAACTGGCGGTGTTCGCGTGACATGTCTGACTTGTCGGACATGTCGAACCTGCCCGGCTTGTCAGACCCGCCCTCCCCCCGCCAGTTCCTCCTTCCACGCCTCGAAGCGCGCCTCCATCACGGCGCGAGTCGCGGCGCCGTCCTTGTCCAGGTCCTTGGTCCCCTGGCCGATCAGCGCAACCAACAGCGCCACCAGGCTGCCGTAGTCGCCCAGGTCCACAAATTCCGGCCCCAAGCGCATCCGGTCCCAGTCCACGTTGTGGTAATTGCCCAGCGGCAAACACAGCCCGCCCGCGTCATATCCCCAAGCTCCGTAAGTCGTGGATTCGCATGTGCCCCCGTCCATCAACCTGCGCTGATAGCGCCTTCTCTTGTCCCTGGCCGCCACCTTCCGCGCCGCGCGCCAAAGCATGCGCGTTACGTCAGGCGAAAAGATGCTCGCCTTGTCGCCCACCCGCACCACGGCGCCGCCGCCCAAGGGCGCGTGAACAAAGGCCCGGCTCGTTTCCAAGGCCACGACCACCGCGTCCTTGGGCAGCGACCCCTCGCGGCAGGCGCCGGTCGCGCCCACCATGCCCAGTTCCTCGCCGCGCGTGAAGAACGCCAGAACCTCGCCCGTCAGCTTGCGCCGCCGCGCCTCGTCCAGCGCGCAGCAGATGGCGGCCGCGCCCGTCACGTCGTCGTGTCCCCGCGCGTACAGCCGCGTCCCGCGCACGACCGGCGACGGATAGTCCCACATCCCTGGGCTGCCCGGCGCCACGGCGCCAGCCACGCGAATCGTGACCGGCAAGCCCTTGCCCGGCCTCTCTGCCTTGGCCACCGACTCGACAACGCCGCGCAGCCATCTCCCGTCACTGAAGAACCGCACCTTGGCGCCCGCGATCAAATCGCGCGGGACGCCACCGCGCCGCCACGCCCGCAACAGACCATCGCGGCCCGTCCCGCCTGCCACAAAACCGGGGTGGTCCATGTGCGCGCACAGCGCCAGCGGCCGCTGGCCGCGCTGGCGCCGCCCATAGCGAACCAGCAGATTGCCCCAGCGGTCCGCCTCCACGCCCAGCCCCCGCGCCTCGGCAAAGCGCCGCACCCACCCCGCCACCGCCCCTTCCACCAGCGGCGCCGTAGGCAGCGCCAGCAGCTCGCACGCGATCTTCAGCCAGCGTTCGTCCATGACAATCCTCCATCGGTTCCGCGGCAGCGCCGCACGTCGTAAGACAAGTTAGTTTGCGGCCAGAGGACCTCCATGAGCAAGTCTGTCAAGTCCAGGGAGCGGTGTGTTCCTGAAACGGAGTGTTCCAAACATCCATTCGGCGTTCCCGTCGTGGCGGGCGCCATATGACTTAATCCGGGCCGGCCTCATTAAGCCCTTTTGCATGACGGCGCCATGTCCTTTTCGAGGTCCGGCTCGTTCACTCCGCTCCCAGTGTCTTGCGCTCTGGAGTGTCCTGTGCTGTTGCTTGCTTTCTCTTGCGCCCGTTTCGTTTTTCTTTCCAAGGAACCGTGGCCGTTGGGCCGTTAGGCGGTTGCGGAATTCCCTTGACACTGACGCTCGGCACGACTATACTCAGATTATAGCAATACATAGCGTGCTACTACACTTTGACCGCTGCGCCCACAGAACCCCTATGACGACAACGGCCTACACATTCCGTAAGGTGGCCGAAGAACTGGAAGCACAGATCGTCCAAGGCCGCTTCAAGCCGGGCGACGCCATCCCCCCCATCCGCGAGTTGTGCGGAATCTACGACGTGGCGCCCATGACGGTCCGCCGAGCGCTCGCGGAGCTCTGCGCTTCGGGCCGCCTGGTCACTCGACCTGGCCGGGGCACATTCGTGGCTGAGCGTTGCCCGCTGGAGGCCGTTGTTCTGGTGGTGGACTTCCGCGTCCTTCACGAACAGGTTCGGCGGGCGCAGTGGGACGTCCTTGTCGGCGCCCAAACCGCCTGTAAGGAAGCCGAAATCCCGCTGATTACCGTGTCCTCCAATGAGAATATCGCCAAGTACGCCCGCAAAACCTACGGCCTGCTGCTGATGCCGGCCGAGTCTCAGGACAGAGAAGTGAAGCCGTGGCTCGACGCAGCCGTCAAGGCGCGGCTGCCTTACGTATGCGCGGGAACGGACAACGGGTGGGACAACTACCTGCGTCCCGACCCCAACGCCGCCAGCCGTCTGGCGCTCGAATACCTCTATCGCCTCGGCCACCGCCACGTCCTGCTCATGCCACGCATCGGCCTGACCGGCCCCACCCGCTTCGCCTGCGTCAAACTCGAAAACGCCCCTGACCTGCGCGTGGACTTTCAGCCCTTCCCAACCATGTCCCCCAAGGAAATGGCCTCTGAGATCGCACAGAGCCTGGACCGCGCCCTGGACAGTTCCTCCCCTCCCACCGCCCTTTTTATCGGTCCAGACGAGCCCGCGCACATGGCTCTCGACCACTTGCGCGAACGCGGCACGCGCGTCCCCGAAGCGCTATCCGTCCTGGGCTACTGCCGGGAGTCTTTTGGCGTGTGGAACGGCCGCAAGATCACGCGTGTGGACAACCCCCACCAAAAGGTGGCGTACCGCGCGGTCCAGGAACTGATCAAGATGGGCTTTGGCGGAGGTTACGCGCCGGGGCGAATCGCCGTCGAGCCGGACTTCTTCGAAGGAGAGACGTGCGCCCCTGCCGCGGGCGGACCCGTGGCGGCGGAGTGATCCGACGTGTAGCAGCCCGTTGAAAAAGACACCACGTCGGCGGGGACATGGCGCCTCAGCCCGCCAACGGCGGGATCGCAACGTGTCCCTGGAACAGACACGACATTTTCAACGGGCTGGTAGAACAAGGAGACGGGGAATGCGCGGGCAGAAGAGCTGGCTAGGGCGGGTCAGGTTGGGGGCGTTCACCCTTATCGAGTTGCTGGTCGTTGTCGCCATCATCGCCATCCTTGGCGCCATGCTGCTGCCAGCCCTTGCGTCGGCGCGCGAGAAAAGCCGGCGCGCCGCCTGCCTCAACGGTCTCAAGCAGATGGGCTTGGCGCTGGAAAGCTACGCCGGCGACTTCAGCGGCTACTACCCCAGTCACTGCGCCTACGACGCCTATGATCTGGATTGGCCGAACCTCACCAAGGTGGGCACGGTCAACGAGGGCCGCTGGTACGACCAGCGAGACACCCGCAACAAGGGCTACGTGCCCACCATCGCCGTCACCGCCAACGAGTGGATCAACTGGAGCCCCACCCCGCTCCGCTACAACTCCGTCTTCGCCGGCGGGGTCACCTTCGACGGCGTCGGGGACTCGAACCCCACGCGCGGCGAGTTGAACTGCGGCCCCGTGGGCATGGGCTACCTCCTCACCTGCGGATACGTCGGGACCGCCGAGCTCTTCTTCTGTCCCACCGGCGCGGGAATGCCCCCGGTTCGCGGACAGGGAACCGGCGCTATCCGGCCCCAAGACCTCAAGCTCCTTGGCGGCACGGACTCCCCCGCCATCACCCACGGCGACTGGCGAGCCGTGTGGAACACCAACCTGGACTACAACACCCGCAACGACGACGCGTGGAACTACTACGGGGCCGTGAACTGGAACTTCAATCCCAGCCTCGAATGCAACTACAACTATCGCAACATCCCCATGCTCAACGCCCGCGGCTCCAAGCACAGCCCCCAACTGGGCTCAACAGCCGTCAACAACCACTTCCCTGGCGTCAAACCCGAAATTCCCCTTGACAACACCTCCATCGGCAAGCCTGCGTTCAAGACCACGAAGATGCTCGGCGGCCGCGCCATCGCCTGCGACACCTTCAGCAAGTGGCGCCACGTCACTCCCATCTACACAAAGCAGTACTGGTGGATGTGCGTCGGAAGAGGCAACTGGGCTCACCGCGACGGCTACAACGTGCTCTATGGCGACGGCCACTCGGCCTGGTTCGGCGACCCCCAGCAGCAACTCATCTGGTTCCCGGGTGTTCACCCCACTCAGAAGAGCGGCGGCGCCGACCCCGGCAGCGTCTATTGGAGCATGGTTACCGGCTTCATGCCCACCATGGGCAACAGCGAACCCCCACCCTGTGATCCGCGCTGCAACGCCGGCTTTCTCTTCTGGAACATGATGGACAGCGCCGCCGGCATTGACGTCGGCGCCTACGACGTCCCTTGACGCGCGGAGTCGCTGACGTCATCGCTCCCAGAGCGGGGACGGCCGCCAGGCCGCCCTTCTCTTCTATCGTCGCCGCTGAGGAAAAAAGGACTTGACATGCAACCCAAGCGCGCCGTTCGTGGTCTCTCGGTTCTGCTCGCATTGTCAGTGTTTGCCGTCCCCGCCTTCGCCCAGCAACAGGACTCCGCCGCGCTCGACGTTTCCTACGCCCCCCACGGTTATGAGCGCTGGACAGCCCTCACCGCCCCCTTCGGCGCGCCGGCTGAGCTGGGCCTGTGGCTCGACAAGGAGCGGTACGACACCCTCGACGGCGCCGGCGGCGGGTTCATCTACATCGCCCCAACCGCCGCTTCCGCCGACGCCAAGCTGCTCCTGGCGATCCACAAGGCGCAAGGCGGCAAGCCCGCCGGCGAGGCCATCCGGCAGACAGCCTTGGTCCCGAACAAAGGCTGCATCAGTTTTGATCTGAACGTGGCCGGTCTCCCGCCTGGCGAATATGCGGCCATCGCCACGCTCCCCAAAACCGGCGGCGCCAGCGCCACCCGCGCCAGCGACTTCCGCATGGTCTCCGTCCCACGCCCCGAGGTCCAGCGCAAGCGCGTCCAGATCACCGTTCAGAACCCCGCGAGTCCCGCCGCGTACACCCAGCCGCTTTGCACAGCCGTGGCTCTGCCCAAAGGCGA
>Ga0116147_1003298_pt1 | contig 15354 bp, 28 predicted proteins | sample AD_JPNHG3_MetaG_FD_89749 | JGI IMG/M metagenome (GOLD analysis project Ga0116147, IMG submission 89749) | Active sludge microbial communities of municipal wastewater-treating anaerobic digesters from Japan - AD_JPNHG3_MetaG | ecosystem: Engineered > Bioreactor > Anaerobic > Digestate | place...
TCCTTAAACAAGTCCATAACAAATTTCATCTGTGCGCCGTTATCTAATACAAAGTAACGCTTGGGTGAATGTTCCCTGATAATGCTATACATAACAGAGTGTATCGTCCCAATGGTCATAAGCGAACCGTTCGGAACACGCTTCTTGAGTTCGTTGGCGGCATCTACTGTGAAAGTAAAGATGAGCATATTGACAGGATTAACTCCCTGCTCCACGCAATACTTTACCTTATTGACAAGCGAATATGTTTTGCCTGTTCCCGCAGAGGCAGTTACCACAATCGGGAACTCTGCCTGATTAATCTTGTCCTGAATATTCATTTTACCTTCCTTTTATTCTGTGATAACTAATTACTGCATCTGAGAAATGGATAAGGGCAATACTGCTATCATATCCGTAAGCATCTCTCAAGAAATCTAAATACATATCCCAGAAATCGTATAGGATAAAGTTGGCGTCTATCTGCTCCACCATTTGTCGCCTGTTGCCATTTATCAGGCTGGCGTGGATTTCCTGCAATCGTTCCTGCTTTGTCATTGTTTTACTCCTCTTTTATTTCCACCATTCGGGGTCAAGGTCGCCCGGACCACTTGTCAGTTGAGCAAGATAATTATCTTCTTTCTCTTCCTGCAATTCCATATAAGCGATAATCTTTCTGTTAATCTGAAGCCTCTTGTCTTTCTGCTTTTCGGATAACCATTCAAACTTCTTGCGAAAGGTGCTTTTGAGAAATTCGTATTCCCATTCATTTATCACATCGTGCTTGAATAGATATTCAATAAAGAGAAGGTCAAGATATGCTTCAGGGTTTTTTACAATCAGTTCGTATGACTTAAATAGATGCTCTGTCTTGATGCCGATAAACTTCTGCACGCAGGACGAGCCGACAATGGTTTTCTCGTTATTCTTTGTGTTTCGCAACACGCAGAGCTTGCGTATGGGTGAATGTCCGCACAAGCAAACACCCAAGCCTTTATATACTCGCTCAAGAATCCATTCCTTCTTGGCTTCCTCGAAGTTATCGGCTTGCGACATCGCAATTATTTCCTCGCGAAGCTTCCATTCGTTTTTGGTCATTGTGCATAACCTCCTGTTAATAGTGACCAAGCGTGAGAAGCATATTGTCAAATACTTGTTCATCGTTTGGTTCTGGTTCGCGTCCGTCCGATATTGCTTCCAGCTTCTCATAATAGAAAGGGTCAATGTCCTGCGGCTGAGGTAATCTTGCTTCGGGAGTTGTATTGATAAACTCATCAAAGCCCCGATAATCCTCTATGCCGAGAACTTTCTCTATCTGTTTGAGCCGCCTGTCAAGCCACGATACCCACAAAGATAACTCCTCTGCGGTTAGTATTCTTTGATTCATTATTCCTCCAGCGTTGCTAACTTTATTTCAAGTTGCTCTTTTTCGGTTTGTAATTCTTGCACCAGCCATTGTAATTCCGACAGTTGATTTTCTAAATCAGAGACAGAATCTGTCTGCGCCTGCAGTTCATCACGCAAAGAGGAGTTCACGCTTCTGGCGCTCTCTATATGGTCTATTGCTCCGGCTGAATCAGACTTAACAACATCCCAGACATAAGAGTCTATTTTCTCGTGTTCGCTGCATACGGCTCTGATATTCTTTATACAGGCAATGGCTTTATCAAAGTCGGGACAAGAGTGCGGTATTTTCATTAAGCCTCCATAAACTCAATCAGCTTTGGCAGAACGACTGTATTGTCTGCCGACTTGAGCAAGTTGTGGTCACGGATAACTTGCAGAGGAACAAAGTATGCGATATACGGAATAAACCCGCAAACAATCTCCACCTGAGAATAACCGAACCTATGTTTCGCCAGAATGATTCTGGACAGATAATAGGATGATACTTGCTCTTTGTTGACGATGGTGGTCTTAATATCGACCGACCACTCACGATAGACAAACAGGACGTGAGTTGCATCCTGCTTCAATGCGGATGAGCCAAATAGCCTGTCCAGATTTGGTCGGTGAATTACCGCACCATTCTTGTCAGCCGCAGGCTTGTTTAACTGCGACAATGCTATTGTATGGCATTCCAGCCGGGTTGACAGCTTCTTCAATGCACGCGAGACAGAACGATATACTTCGTCCTCACGTCTGAAGCCGCCTTCCTTGATGTCCTCGACCAGTTGTAAATAATCAACTACAATCAGGTCAATGCCGCCATTGATTGAATATACCATATTGGATTTATGCACGATGTCCTTCATTGTTGAGACGGTGTAGTCAACCATGAAGAATGGGGCGACAAGAGATATGCTCTTCTTGAATTTTGTCAGCATATCAATCTTCTCTTTTGGGGAAAGCTCTGTCATAAACTTCTTGACCGTTATGTTGTTTTCAATACAGCAAAGCTTGGTCAAAAGTTCATCGCCACTCATCTCTAAAGAAAAGAACAGGACACGCCTGTGCGTCCATATTTCTTTGCCATCGTCCGTCATGGTTGGCTTGCCCGTGTCAGGATTGATAACTTTCTTTCTCTGCTTGGCAACATTCCAGGCAATTTGCAGGGCAAAGGATGTTTTGCCGTGAGCCGTATCTCCTGCAATAATTGTCTGATTGCCTGGCGTCATCCATACAAAGTTATCAATCATAGATACGCCTGTATGAATAACGTTCTGGTCGCCTGTGTCTGTTGCCTTGTTTCTTTCAATCAGGATGTCGGAAATGTCCAAGAGCGTTCTTGGTTGCTTCCTGTCCTTCTCAGAAAAGAACTCGGCATATTTATTGACTGTTGATTGTAGCTGTCCGGCAGTTGCCTTACCGCCTTTGGCTTTTGCCAGTATCTCTTCTGCCATCGTGAAGTATTTCTCAACTTTGAACTTGTCGAGAATAATATCCATATACGATTGCAAATGAGAGACACCTTCCGATTTCCGATACTCTTTGATTGCAAGCAATTCCTCGTGGTGTTTTCCTGTCTTGGGGTCAAGCAAGTCAAACGCTACCTGACCAGTATTATCTCTTGTTACCATCAAGGAATTCTCGGCTGTGATTTCTGTTATCTCGTGGTCATTCTCATATAGCCACTTGATACAGCGCCACAGCATCTTGTATCGAAGCTCGGTAAAGTGTCTCTCTTCCAGATACCTGACAGCTACATCGAAAGCATCAGAGCCGTTATTAAGCACTATGCTCAGGATAGCTCTTTGTGCTTCGTTGTATGGGTTAGCTGTCATTCTGTCTCCTTTTTTTATTCAGTTACGATTACGCCCGCCATATCTTCCTCGGTTGTCTGGTGAATTTCCGTCTGGTCGGCATGGCGAGAAGCAACCATCTTGCTTTTGATTTTCTCATATAGAGTTATACCATCGTCCCGCGGGACAGCAATGGTGTTAATGGAAGTATTGAGGATTCCCGACCAGAACTTGTCGGTAATGGAAAAGGCAAGCACCTCTATAATAGTAGGCACGTCCTGTCCATTTTTCATAAGTCTGCGTATCTGTCCTTCTGCGGTTGAGGACTTGGCTTTGATACGCATTATCTGGTCTGTGTTGATTCCTGACTTCAGCTTCTCGTCCACGAACCAGGCAATTATCTTTTTGGATAACGAGAATTTATCATCAGAATTATCAAAAGAATCCATCAGATTTGCGATAGAGTTTCTTAAGTCTGTGCCGCCAGAATTGTCGTGCTCAATGACTATTAAGTATCTGCCAGTTGAGCCTTCGGTCGCACTAATAATACGATAAGGAACTCCGTCAATTAAGAGTCTTGCGCCTTCTTTAATCATTTTGGAAGTGTCCTGTAAAAATCACAGAACTTGGCAACCGGACAATAGTCAATACAACGAGTAGATTGTCCGGGGCGCTTCTCAATAATGAATATATCAGAGGCACGCTTCATTGCCTGTGCGGGCTCCATTCCTTTCGCAATGTCCCGCTCCGCAAGCTTGCTTACTTCTGCGTCAAGCCAGCGTTTAGCGTCAGCATAAGAGAACTCAACCTTGCTGGCGGTCTTGTTTGTTACCTTTCTGACCGCCCAAGTATCGTGCTGTTGCCAGCGCTCATTTGAATTACAGAACGGAATACCATCATCGAGGACTGTATTGTATTTCTCAATTTCGGCAACCTTGTTCTCAATCATTTCCTCTACCACATCCAGTCCGAGAAGCGGAAGCTCAAGGGTCTCAACCGGGTCAGGATAGCCGGCTTCAATCTTGGCTTTCGATTTGGAATGGTCACGGAACAATAGATTGATACAGAGTTTGTCAACGGGATACCCCATATTCTCCATAAACAGGCGATACATATTTAGCTGTGTCGCCCAGTCCTCTTTGCGTGAGCCGGGACGATTCCTGTAAATCCAAGTCCAGACGGAAGAGAACTTATAATCGTGAAGAACTCTTTCCTCTTTATCATACAAGTCAATGCCGCCGGAGATTATCTTGCCTGACCGAGTAGTGTATTTGAAACGCTTCTCAATCAGGTATCTATCTTCGGGCAACATCTTTAGCAATGCGCCAAGTTGAGTCTTGGGGTCTGCGGAATTAACCATCCAGTTAATAAACGAGGCTTCAATCTCAGCCACGCTATCTCCTGCTTCCTGATTATGCACCATCTCAAAGAATTGACGCACACGATTGAGAATGGTAAATTCAACATTGTGCTCGTTGGCTCTCTCAAGAATGGCATGCATAGCCGAACCCATCAGCATAAAGATTTTCTCGCTGACATCTTCCTCAAGCTCATCCTTGTGTCGCTTCATCAGGTGGATAATCTTGGGTGGGTTAAGTAACTCAGTAACGGAATAATCCCGTTTTTCTCCTGTGCCGCTATACCAGTCCCGACCCAAAGCTCTGACTATTGCCTCACTCAGGTTCTTTTTGTTCGTTAGCATATTCTACTCCTAATAGGGATTGCAACACTGATTCCTCGATAAAGAGGACATCTTTTTTGAGAAGATTTGTGCCGCCTTTTGTTCTGGCAGACAATGCCTCTCGCTTGATTGCGACAAACTTGCCAGTCCTTTCCGGGTGCTTTTCCTGAGATTCTCCGTCTTTCACTTCAATCAGGATTACATTGCCTTCGTCAACTATTGTCCTGCATCTGGCGCAGAACTCATTTGAGAACGCCGCACCTCTGTCCTTTATCTCTCTGTAAAAATCCTCTTGCGAGATTTCTTCCATCGGGGAAAGGCAGACCGGGCATATTGTTATTCTTTCTTTCTTTTCTTCCATTAATTGTCCTCGTAAACCAGGAATTTTTGTGAAGCAAGGAAGTCAGCGATATGAACAATCTTCTGCTGAAGGCTGAACTCGCCTTGCCATTCTTTTGTGAAGTAACCATTGTGAGCTTGAACGCACTCAAGCAACGGCATATACCAATGCGGAACCTTGCCTTTGAAAAAGTCCGATAGCGTAACTATATCGGCTATCTTTTCAACTGCCTCAATTCCGTGATAACGCAGGGTGTGATAGGACTTTTCATTATATTTCCATCCATCGTGCAATATGCAGGCGGCAAGGATAGTGTCTTTCTCTATATCCTGTAACTCAAACATTCGGCTGTCAATTATCTTTTTGGCAATCCAAAATACTTGAATCGTGTGCCTGACTAAGCCACCGCTTCCCTGCGATGAACGAGGATGATATTTACCTGTTGAGCTTGCGGCACTTGACCAAAACTTTCGAGGAAAGTTATTGATTAAAAGCTCCGTTAGCTTCTTCATTGTCGGGTCTTGTATTTCCGACAGTTCTTTCTCGAACACTTTATACTCCTTCTCAAAATACAATCTCCGTTTGGGAGTATGCAATTAAGCGTGAACGCCACCTTCCTGTGCAATTCTGAACAAAGGATTCGGCAGGCATTCCTATATAAGTTGGAAATGTCAAGTCCGGCTTCTTATACTTATCCCAACACTCAAGCGGGACAGCAAGTTGCCTTTCTTTCTGGAATGTAACGAACAGATTTAGCTTCTTTCTCAAGTCCTGTATCGTGGGAAGCTTAATAATATAACGCTCTGTGTCCGTATCTATTATGAATTGAGTAAGACCGGAATTGACCGTTTCTACATTTAGATTCCACGAATTAAGAATATGATAGTGGTGCTTCTGCATTGTCCGTTTCATTATCAGGGTGTTGCCGCTCACAAAGCCTATCGGTTTTCCGTTCAACCGAAAGACATCGTTCTTTATCTCTACCATCAATTTACTCCTTTCCCCCGAAGGGGAGGGGACGAACCTTAACACGACGCATTTTTATTTGGCTCGCCCCCTTGAGGGTTGTTAGATTAGTTACGGGATAAGGTCTTCGTCCACTTCATCGCCAGTAACACCTTCAGAAGGCACGAACAGGTCTTTGTCAAACTGCTGTCCGACTTTCTTGAGGTTGGCTTTGAGCTTTTTTACACGCAGAGCATCCCAGTCCTTTCCTTCAAGAACAACCGGCTTGTGGTTTTTCTTGAGAGTCTTTTCCAGAGCTTCCTCAACCGCAACCGGCTTTTCCAGATTGTCGTCCAGCATCTCAGCAAAGGTCTTTTCAGTTGCAGGCTCAAAGAAGCTGATGAAGTCGAACACAGGCTGAGGGTCTTTGTCATAGTTCGGCATCCAGATAGTGGAGGCTTCCATCTTTGCAACATTGTAAGCCTCTTCGTCCTCAGACTTCGTAGGGATAGGACGATTGGTGTAGCCATTAATTCCAAGCGACTCAGGATATTTCTGATAGAAGTGAAGCACCGCTCCAATCTTCTTGCCAATCAGGTCTGTATAAGCGGGAACATCAACGTCTTTCTCAACCCAAGAGCCATCTACGAAATCACCGCTCTTGATTGTGGTGGTGCCGATGGTGTCCTTTGCTCCCGTGATACCAAAGATGGCACGCAGGCGAGGCACATAAAAGCCTTCCTTGCCATCTGCTCCGGCAATGTGCTTGGGGTCTTGGCGATATACCTTTCCGTTCGGCATCTTGAATGCGAGGGTGAGAAACACGCTTCCGTTCTTGGACTGGTCAAGGCTCGCTTGCACAATCTCCATTACATACTTTCCAGAAACGCCAGTTCCCGGAGCTTCTGACTTGGCGGCAGACTGGATGTTTTCTTCTTTGGTCATATCCATCGAGGGAAGGTTACGGAAGGCGGCGGTAGTGTCATTGTTTTTCATTTTGTCTCCTTTTTTTTGTTTTATTTCAGCACGATTCTGCTGGTTTTTGTTACGGTATTAAGTGCAACGACTTTGTAGCCAATGCGATATTCAATATCATATTCGCCCTCATCACGGATGCGATTACGGCATTCTTTTTCGGAATACAACTGGTCTTTCCAGATTTCGCTGGTTTCGGTGTTCAGAATAAACCACTCACGTTCGGAGTAGTTTTTCTTTTTCTTGGCAGGAGCAACCATTGTCTCTTCTTTGGGTGCCGGCATTGTTACATCGTCTGTTTCGTGGGTTAGATTCTGATTGTCATACATTACTTATCCTCCTCGAACAAGTATTTCATACTTGAGCTTTTGCCTGTTCCCGACTTGCCGCATACAAGAATCGGGGAAGGAATAAACTCAGGATTGTTAGCCATATCGTAGTATTCATAGATAGAGCCAAGCACATACGCCATATTGTTCTGAATATAGCGTTCCTTAAACATTCCGTCAGGCGACTTTGCGGTGTTGCGCCCATCGGTATTGGTGCAGAACTGATAGCCTTCGGGATAAGGCTTGAGGGCGTTAAAGTGGGTGTGCAAGACGATTGTGAAATAACTCTCAATCTTGCCTTCCAGCTTTTTGCCATCAATCTTGACCACGATTCTATCAACCGAATCATTATCTCTGACTACTTCATCCAAGCCAGTAAAGATAATGAATCGGCCCCTGCTCTGCCACGTCATTAACAGCTTCTCTATCGTGTCCGCATAGTCTCGCCAGAAATCATAACCTTTGATTTGATTCTGTTTGAGCCACTCGGACAGCAGGAAGAGAACACGAGTAAAGCTGTCAATAATCACAACCTTGATTGGATTATAGAAGTCGGCTTTCTCGCCTGTCAATGACATTAATCCGCATCCGGCTTTCATACCGTTTTCAAACTGTTTCCAGCTATCAACGGTAATGACTTTAGCCTTTGCGGCCTGCTTGAAAGGAAGAGTTTTGCGTTCCGTGTCAATGAATAAAATCTCCTCGACAGGAAAGCGTAACTCTTTTTCCTTTGGATAGAACTTAATCGTTCACCTCCTTTTTTTGATGGTGTTTGCAATGATGGACTTTTTCAGCAAATACATCGTATCGCCAAAAGATTTGGTTACGCCATTGGTGTAATACTCCCAAATCCTGTCGCCACCATTAATGACAATAACGATATTCTCAACATCGGATTTGCCAGATGCCGAAACAGATATGTTATCATCAATCTCAATGCCCGCACTCTCAAGCAGGGGCGTCAACTCTACGACATTAAAGGTCTTTTCTGAAATCCACAAGAATTCTGTTGCAGTAACTTGCACCAGCCTCCCGAATGGCATTCCGGAATGGTTGAGAGCATTTCTGAAGTTCTCGGGGCAGAAGTGTCTGAAGAACCGATAAGCAGTATGCTCCCAATTCTGATAAGGCACCTTGTCAATTCCCAATAGCTTCATTAAATGCTTGTCGCCTCTGTCTATTGCAACATTGGCAAACTCTCTCATAAATGCTGAATCCGGATTTGCCTCCAGTCGGGCAAGGGATTCATCGACAATGCTGTCCCACTCAGCGTCCTTCAAGCCGGAAGGTCGCCGTATTAGGGAATCAGGCGAGTTGTGTTTTAGACGCGTTTCATACATCTTTCCTCCCATCAAGTTATTTACCCGAACCGATTTAGCCTGCACCGCCAGTAGATAACGATGCAGGGTAAATAGGTCATTTGTCAAGGATTTTAACCATTAACGCTTGCCTGCGAGATAATCAAAATACTCTATGATAATATCAGTTATAGAGCCATTTAAAGACTCAAGAATTGTTTCCATCGGTACAGAATTATCCTTCTCAAGTTCACCTCTTATGCCCTCGACTAACAAGGCAATAAATCTGCCCTTATCGTTGGACATTAAAAGCTCAATCGCCGCCTGTTTGGCATCCTTGTTTTCAAGATAATTCTTGATTGTTTTCTCGGCTGATTCATTATCGGCAAACTCCTTCTTGCCGCGACTGTATTGTTCCTCTTCAATTTTACAAATCTCATCGTAAAGTTGACGAGCCCGCATAACAAATAATTCCTCTATGAGTTTTTGAGCCGGGCCGTCAAGTGGATGATTGAGGGCGATTTCGTAATTATCATCATAATCAATGACGATAGGAATACCGCCAGCGGCTACATACAGAAAATTCTGCATTTCAAAAACCGCATTATTGATATGAATCTTTATTTCTTCAGCCCATTCTTCGCCATAAAAGTCAATAATGGCTTTGTTTTTTCCGTTCAAGTATTCGGGATTTTGCAGAGAGTATTTACGCTCGTTCATTCTCATTCTCCTTCTTCTTAATATCCTAACTCGACATAAATCTGAAAGATTTGTTTGTCTGGTATCTTTCCAACAAGAACAAATTGTTTATTTGTGAAATCGTTCATATCTATGAATTCAATTTCCAACTCTTTGTCCTCAACATCTTCAAGGCGTTCTATAAGTTCACGGATTGTCATTTTTCACCCCTTTAAGATTGTGTTCATTATTCCAGTTTCGGGGCATTGGTGTCAATGTTGCCCCGTCAAAAGTTAGATGCGACATATAAGCATCTGTCCGCAAAAGAAAGTAATAACTTTGCGGATACTGGTGGTCAAGTCGATGCCAACTCGATAGGATATAATCTTTCTGCGGTAAGGAAATGCAGAATGCGTGGAGTTTTTGAAGCGAAGGACACCACCTTGTCCGTCCTAAATAGTGCATTATCCACACGGACAGTTTCTCGGCTGGAGTGCCGTCCAATAACATATCTCTCCATCTTCTTAGGCGAGGAAGGTAGGAGCGTCCGGCATATAAGTCACCGTAATTTACCTCGTGGGCGATTTGTGCGTCAAGCTCTTTTAAGGTCTGAGCTATGACCTTCTTTGATAAATACATTTAATCCTCCACGAGCAGGCAAATGACAAATATGTTTTCATATTCGCTAACCGAATTCCAAACGCCCTTAAAAGTGAGAACTCCGTCAGGCAAATCTGTGTAGTTGATGTCCTGCACAAATTTCTCATTGCAGTAAACGGTTGCTTTGCCGTTCTCAGCATAAATCTGCCAAATCTGCAGATAGTTCTGCTCGGGTTGATAGTCGGGCAATGATTGGTATGAGGCAATCACATCAATCGCCCAGTAACATCTCAAATTCTTGCAGAGGCTATCTACGCCATCCGTATATACAACATAGGGCGGGAAGGCACGATAATAATTTTCCGTGCCGAGTGAAGTGCCGAATCCTTCTGTGAGGTCTTTGGCGTTATATTTCTCAACTAACATTAATCCTCCCTAAATCAGTTCATCGAGGAAGTCAGGCTCTAAGCCGAAAAACTCCTCACAAATGTTTTCGTATCCAGCGAAGTCGCCCTCTTCCAGATATTCCTCTAATGCCTGTTTAGCTTTAGCGATAAGCTCGTCTGCCTCTTCAGCGGTCATTCCGTCCCGCTCTATTAGAACTTGTTTGATTGTCTTGTCCATTCGTTCTCCTTTTTTTCGTTTGCTGACTGATGAGCTAAATCAAAGGATTCAGTCGCTAAATCCAATGACATATTCCATCTTTGGGCAATCTGCCTGATGGAATGTTTTCGGGCAATTTCGTCCTCTGCCCGAAGAAGGTTGTTGTTTTTGATTGCCATATACAACTGAAGATATGGTGTCAATTCCCGATAGAGCCTTGTTTCCAATGCGTCTATCCTTTTTAATCTTTGCTCAACGGACATTGGAACCTCCCTTTTAGTCCAATTAATTGATTGTTGCACAGCCGACAAGTTCATGGCTATGCGTTGCTAAACTTTACTGTCTCCAGCTTTTATCTGAATATCGGCGAGTAAATTTCCTGATAAAGACCGGCGGCTCTCCCTTGATTATAGAGTAGCCAATGATAAACACATCTCGGTCAGGATGATTCCTCATCAGCGATTCTGCGGCATCTTCTTGCCACATATCGACCACATACACATTAGGGGACAGGAATTCAGAGCAAAGATTTTTCACCCCGAACTGTTCCCTTATTGCCTTTTCAAAGTCAGCTACTCTTCCGGCATTGCCGTAATCACAGATAAGAGCAGGTCGAGTCATTTTCTCCTCCCTGAGAAATAATTGTTAAGCCACCATCCGATAAACAGGATGGCATAGGCGATAATAATGAAGAAAGGCATTAATCCTCCTTCTTGTCGATAAACAAGAAATTAAACCACCAACCAATATAAACGACGATAATCAGGGCAAGAATAGGATATAAGTCCATCTCACGTCTCCTTTTCTATGAAGTCAAGCCGAAGCCTGCTTATTGTAATCCCCGATTGAGAATCACAATAAGAAAGCTTGGGGTATATTCCGAAAGACGGAGGCGGCAGGAAGAAATAACCGCCTCTCGTCTCTCGGTTTTCCGTGGGGGACTAAACCTCTATTAGCTCCGTATCCCTGTAGGAAATAGGAATATTAAACATTCTCAATGAGCCGAGATATTCATCCAGCGGGACTACCTTCCAGCCAAATCGATTGGAAGGGCCCGCATATTCTTTGGCAACGTATGATTCTCTAAGCCAAAGAATAATATCTTCAATTCTGGCTTTATCGAAACGAATAATAGGAAGGTCGCTTGGACAATTCTTAAATACATCCATTGAGTATCCTTCCAATCTGATATCGCAGGAGTTGTCGTGAGCCTGATAATGGACAGTGAATCGTCCTTTATCGTGGGAAATTGACCCCCAAAGCGGGGTATCCTTATATTGTGCCATTTCTTCCTCCCGAAAGAATAGTGGGCGGGGTTTGAGACTTAAGCAAAAACTTCCTTATTTTTTATTTTGCTTCCCCGCCCGATTGTTAATACTGGCTTGCGATAGTTGTCCCAAGAGGAACCCGCCAGAAATTATCCCAGACCATTGAAATGAATGACTCTTTGCCGAGTGAGTGAATTAAGGCATCAATCAGATTGGTATTGTCTGCAACAGAACTGATGTCGCATTTATGGATAATCTCTATGTCATAAGAAGTCCCGTCATTATTCTGCGTAACCTTGACGGTCAGATTGACAAAGTTTCCAATAACCACAAAAAGGACACGATTCTCGTCACTGTCTCCTTCTGCGGTGAGAGTGCATTGCCGCATCTCCGTCATTTCTTTTCGGCGAACATCGACAATGTTCTTGCCGATGGCATAATAATGCTCAACGGAAGTTCCAAGTAGCAACGGATGGTCATTTCTTATATTGACCATCATCGTCATTATCTCAGCTTCTGAGAACGCCTGCCTGAAATAAGTGTCCTCGCCTAATAATTGCTCCAATATCTGGATTTCACGCTCTTTGTTCATCTTTCGACTCCCATTTGGATTGCTGTTTTTCCCTGCGAATCCTCCGAGAAAGGTATGAGTCTTTTTTGTCGGACTTCCTCACGCGAGGAATATCCTTTCTGTCCTTAAATGTGGCGCTCATTCGCCACCTCCTTTGTTTTCTCGGTTCTTAGTGATAACACCCTCGCCACGTGAAGGCGACCGGAATGAGGGCAAGGCAGTTTTTCGTCATGCCTGGGACGTTAAGAGGGGAGTGTGGTTGCTCCCCCACCCTTATGTCTTGGTTATGCCGGCTTTACATCGCCGGAGATTTGATAACCCATCGTGCGGAAGTGGGCAAGGTCGTGGTCGAGGTTTCGCTGTCCGATTGTCTCAAGCCGTGTGACATATGAACCCTCAGCAATCGTGAGAATGAAGGTATTATCGGTGCGGAAGTGCCGGGACCTGGTGACGACTATTTTCTTGTCCATTGCAGGGCGGTCTTTGAAGGTGGCGCTCATCGCCTTGTAAATATTCTTCATTTTGAACTCCTTCGCCGATGAAGAGCGGCTTTTGTTCTAACTCCGAAGAGTTGAAACCCGCCCCGATAGTCAGTCGAGGCGGGATTGAACTCTCAGTTGCGAAGAAGTCGGCTGAGTTGTCCGGCAAGCTTCTTTATCTCTTTCACGTCTTCTTCTTCCGTGAAGAGTGGATTCTGTATTAATTTCTGGCTGAGAGCCTGAAGGTCATAGCCAACGGCCTTAACGGCATCCTCACGCCAGTTTTTATAGGTCTTCCAGTATTCTGCGACAGCAGGGAATACCTTCTCCACTTCGAGGTTTTCCTCTTCTGATAGGAACATTATCCCCTCGACCATTTTGATGATTGCCGGGCTCCACACCAGCCTTTTGATAAAGCTGTGCGAACCAACATAGCTCGCTATTAGCGTCAGCATTACGTTCTTTGAGAAAGCGCTTGCAGTGCTTTCAACGGAAATGGTTTTCGGATTTTCCATTTCTCTCTCCTTTGTTTTCTAATCCCGAAGGATTGAACTCCATCCTGATTTCGCAAGATGGTGTTGAATCCTCAAAAATTGGGTTCGATTAATGCCTTTTAATGTGTCTGCATTAATCCTATTAATACCTCTCCGTCCTTAATCTCTCCTTATCGTCTATATCAGGTCGGCAACCCCTATAAATGACTAAACAGTCCTCTATAAATTGCTAAACAGCTATTCGGCAAGGACTGTTGTTCGGCAGGGGGTTTGTCCTGGCTGGCTCAGGACAGTGGCTACCTTTCAAAGGGATACTTTTTTAGGTTCCCACTTAGTGGGATGGCTTTCTTGTCAATCCAGACCACAGAGAAGGACTTCCCTCTGCTTGTCTTTTGTGTCTGCACAAATTTCTTATCAACAGGATTAACAAGCTTCCCTGCAAAGCCAATGAGGTCTGACTGAACAACTTCCCAAACTTTGCAAGTCCAGATATATTCCTCAGGACTTATCTTGTCTGTGGAAAGCCTCTCGACAAACTTTCCATTGACAAGGATGCCAAAGCTGTTGTCTTTTGGCTTGCCTTGTCTGTCAATTTCTTTTCTGATAATGTGGAAAGCCTGCATAAGACTACAAGCCTTGTCGTCAATGATAATTTCCATTCTTTTACTTCCTTCTTTTAAGTGTTTGATAAATTGCCAAACATAGACAATTTATTAAAAACTCAAAATAGAGAGGCAGGGGACAGTTCCCTGCCTCTCATTTCTGGGGGGAGATTATCCAAGCAGAATGTCAAGAATGGCTTTGATAGCCTCTTCAGACTTTCCTTCCTTCTTCATTTTGGCTCTTATCTCTTCAGCTTTAGCTGTCAGAGCCTTTTCAACAGCTTTTCCCGGCTTTCTCTCTGCAACAAGGTCAGACCTTTTAAGGTTTCCTGTCTTTTTCTGCTCTTCTGCTCTTTTCAGGTCAAAGGACAGGTTCCTCCTGAGACCAAAATCAATCACTTCTTCAATGGTATAAAGGATGCAGGTTTCTGTCTTCCCTTTCTCATTGGCTTTCACGGTGGCCTTTTCCATCAGCTTAACAAAGGTTTCCTTCTCTTCCTTGTTCAGGCCAGTTAGAGAAAAGGTGAATTCAAACCTTTCTTTTTTAGTGGGTTCCTGGCTGGCCTGGATGCTGGCCTGTGTGGCTTCCTGGGTGGCCTGGGTGGCTTGGGTGGCTTGGGTGTTTTGCTTTTTCATCTTTTTTCTCCTTTGTTTATCTCTTGTTTGCCAAAAGACAACAGACAAGAACAGACAGCTATCTGCTCTTGTCTCTTGTCTCTATATCAGCAGGGAAGGGAAAAGGTCAGGACCACTTGAACCTTTTCCCTCTTCTGCTCCGTATTCTTTTTTTTAGCTATTCTATCACTTCATCCTCGAGGCCTTTCTTCATCCTCGAGGGATATTCCTTGAGTTTCAAGAATCAAACCAGAGCCATCACTTGTTTGCTCCAGAGGTCAGTTTTGAGGGGCAGAAAGAGAACATCAGTTCTGAAGAGAGGCAGAGGACTGAGCAACAGCAGGGGCTTTATCTATCCACGCAAGAAAGTTCCTGAGAGGCAGGATTGGTGAACAAGGGGCTATTTATTGTCAAGAAAAGCTGTCGGCGAAAATCAACTTTTCCTGCCATCCTGGCCTGCCTTTAAAGGGTTCACTCTATGAGGCCTGACTGCCTGTCTCAGTCAAGACCTGTATATAAAGATCTAAAGACAGGATAGTGCTGGCCTGCTATTAGTCAAGACAAAATCACTTTTCACAGGACTTGCACCAGACAGACGGCTGTTTCCTCTGGACAAAAAGTGTAGCTAAAACACTGCAGGACAGGCAGTTACAAGTTGTTTTACAATTCATTCTCAAAGTGTAAAGCATTTTCGGCTGCGCCGCAATTAAGCCAA
>Ga0116147_1003308_pt1 | contig 15330 bp, 19 predicted proteins | sample AD_JPNHG3_MetaG_FD_89749 | JGI IMG/M metagenome (GOLD analysis project Ga0116147, IMG submission 89749) | Active sludge microbial communities of municipal wastewater-treating anaerobic digesters from Japan - AD_JPNHG3_MetaG | ecosystem: Engineered > Bioreactor > Anaerobic > Digestate | place...
CCGGGACCACGATACCGGGGCTCATAAACGCGCTGAATAATCTCTCGGCACAGGATGTATGGGAATACGTCACCAGGACTCTGACCTCGGCAGGCTCCGGCGGCCAAGGAGGCATAAACATGGCTATTGAAAAACGTACATTCAGGGCTCTGGCAACAATCATGAACGCCGTGACCCTGGGCGACACCGCAGAATCGTTCTCCAGCGATGTAGACCTGGAGACAGACGGGTATATCGGCTCGCACGTAGCGATTGATGTCACCTTTTCGGCCAGTGGCACAGAGAATGTAGTGGTAAGCGTCTACGGCTCACTGGACGGGACCAACTACGATGACGTGCCGGTGTTCTCGCAGGAGGTCGCTGTTTCGGCGGGCAGTTCTCGGCAGATATCCCTAGTTATCCTTGATCTCGCGCACTACCGGATAGGGGTAAAGCACGCGGCCAGTGACACCAACCACGCCACTGTGACGATTACCGAGCAGTCCTGGAGGTATGACATCTCATGATCTGGACGCCCGACCTTCTCTTCTCCAAGCCCCCTCGGGGGAGCAGGCTCAACCCCTCTCACCCTCTATCCCGAGGTCTGTCCGAAGGCTGGCTGGTGAACGAAGGGACAGGACCTATCTACGGCTTGAAACACCCGGGGTGGTGTTCCAAGATGGAGGGGGGATACTGGCAGGGGAACAACCTTCATTCCGCGGCCGGCGGCGGGAACGCGATAACGTGGGGGGGTGATGAATACACCGCTGTTCCATGTCTGTCGCTTGCTGTCGGGGCTAAGATTCACGCGATGGATCCCATGCTCAACATGGAATACCTAGTTTTAGTCGAGAGGCCAGACTCTCCCTCCATTTCGTATATGTATAACACCGACTCTTCATCATATGTTCTGGCAGGCAACTGGGGGGAAAAAGCATATGCTATCACTTTCAGCTCATCGACACCGGATCTCCTGGGACAATACCTCCAAATAGTGCTTGTGTACGGCCCAGGCGGTTACCCATTTCTGTATGTTAATGGCGAGATCCCATCTGATATGGACAGCAATACCACAGGCCCTTTTAGTCCGCCTACAATACCCCTTCATAATTTGATGTTATTAGGATTTCCCTCTACATACTCAATGCCACAAGGCCATAAGGAGCTGTACTACTGTTACATGTGGGACCGCTCCCTGACAGAGGCGGAAGTCAAAACGCTCTGGCAGGATCCTTACTGCATGGTGCGACGGCAGCCGACCGACATCGGCGCGTTCGAGTATGTGGTGTCGGGGGGCACCTACGTCGATCTCGCAGGTTCCATCAACACACCCTCTCAACTTACCGCATCTCTCAAGCGCTATATAGGTATGGCTGGATCTGCAAACTTTACCTTCTCTTCTGAGAACGTCTTAAAAGCAACTCGAAAAGTACAAGGAACTCTAGAAACCTCAGGTTCCTTAGATGGCACAACAAAAGTAGCAAGAGGCATCTCAGGACTAATCAATGCAAAGGCAGATATGTCTCTCGCTATAGGATTTATGGTGAATCTGTCCGGTATTATAGAAGCAGGAGGAGATGCTGCAGGACAGATAAAAATAGTCAAAGATATATTAGGAAATGTTTCATCTACCTCATCACTAGCGGGTGTAGTCAAATCCTTCCGTGGAATGGACGGAAACATATTAATTCCTTCCTCTTTAAACGGAACATCAAAAGCTACGCGGAATCTCATAGGAGCATCCGAAACAGTATCTGACCTTGCTGCCTCTTTAAAGCCTATTCGGGGGATTTCAGGCGTTATAGATTCAAGGGCTGAAGTCGCAGGTTTTACCAGCATTTTCAAAACCATCATTGGAGCTATTGCATCCAAAGCTAATCTCTCCGCTGCGTTGGAACTTTCAGGAACTATAGAATTTTCTGGCTCCATCAGTACCAAAGGAGAAATGGCTTCAAACCTTCAGCTAAACCTTTCCCTTTCAGGAGAGATCACTACAGCTCCTTCCTTAAAAGGAAACATTAGAACCTTCAAAACCCTCTCTGGCGCCTTAGAAACAGTGGCATCCATCATTGGCGATGCTATCCGTATCCAAGGCTTTTCTGGGGACATAGCATCAGCTACAAGTATCGAGGGATACCTTGTCAGAGACAGGGTACTCTCAGGTGCTATAACAAGCAGCATTGACGCCAACGGAAAAGTAAAGATTATCCTTTCTTTTTCTGGATCAATGGATTCCTTAGCTTCCCTTATTGCAAGCCTTAGCACTTTCATCCCATCAACATTGGGAAATCCTATAGACGTTTCTATTGTAAGTGTGTCAACACAAAGAGAGCTTTATTCCATAACAATAAAACGAACATTAACGGAGGTGTAACATGGGAAATATAAGTAATTATCTGGCAAATGCGCTTCTGAATCACATTTTCGGCAAGGAGACGTACACGCCGCCGACGAACATCTACGTGGAGCTGTCTACCACGGCCCCGACCGACGCCGGCACGAACGTGACTCCGCCCTCGGGCGGCGGATACGCCAGGAAACAGACGTCGCCCTCGGACTGGAACACGGGATCGGGCAGGATCATCGACAACGCCAACGCCATCGAGTTTGCCGAGGCGACCGCATCCTGGGGCACGCTCTCTCACTTCGCCCTCTTTGATGCGGCCTCAGGAGGTAACTTCCTGGGCTGGGGCTCGCTGTCAACGTCCAAAGCCGTGGACTCGGGCGACACCGCACGCTTCGCTGCTGGAGATCTTAATGTTTCCTTCACAGCTTCATAAGGAGCTTTTATGGCTATTACTGAAAAGGTCCAGCTAGGAAAGGACAATAGAAACGATATTATTCTTGTTGCAGATGGAAGCGTTCCCTCTCTCGCCAGCGTTACTAAGATGACGCTTACTTTTGAGGATGGGACTGTTATCGACAGTAGCAAGAATGAAGGCGTCTTTGACTGGAAAACATATAAAGTAACTGCTGCTGAAGCAGAAAAAACCTCTGTTGCGAAGGAGGGAGATGATAAGCTTGTTCTAAGGCTAGGAAACTTCTTCTCTGCAACGGGGCTTTACCATGCTGAACTTTCCGTCTATGATGATGAAAACACTGATGGTATTGACTGGGGTTGGATAACTTTCATAGTTGAGTAAGGGGTTTCATGAGAAGCCCCTTCTTCTTACATAATTGTAATTTACAACTTGCTCATTTAAAAACCTTTAACATGGCAACCAGACCATTGAGACAACGTATCTAAGGGTATTGAATCAATGGTATTTTTTGGGGCGTATGTTAAAATTAGCTATTTGCGAGCAATGTGGTGGCTGTTTCCAGCTCAAAGGCGTAGGAAGGCTTTGTCCTGACTGCCGCCGTCCAACGGCTATGCCGTTCAAATGTGTTATAGTCGAAGCCACCGGAAGATGCGAAGGTTATATGAAAGGCATCTGTGAAATGTGCTTAGACTACTGTGCAGAGCATGATTGGATAGGTTGGAAAGCCATTGGTTGCGAATGGTGGAAAAAAGGGGCTGAAGAATGTTGCACAGTCACGAAATCATCCGAAAATACATCTTTAATAAGCTTGGAATAGATAAAGGAATTCGAGCTTCCCTTGAAGAAATTTTCAAGTTCAAATGGGATTATTCATTCCTAGTCGGAATGGCAAACCGCTTTCTAGTCGGCGGCTACAGGCATGGGCTCGATGAAACTAAAGATGCTGATGCCTTGGCTAGTGAAGCTATCCGAAGACTCAGAAAATTCAAAGAAACCAAAAACCCTGAACTTCTCTATGATGTAGGAAATTTCTGCATGCTTATTCACAAGTTCGGAGGTCTGAAAGATCCTGAAGTTATTTCGTATGACCACTATGAAGACTTATAAGGAGAGATAATGGGCTATATCTACAACCCTAAGACAAAAGGAAGTGGCATCATAACAGCAATTCCTCAAAAAGGCCGTTGTCCTAACAACTGTGAAGATTGCTTCTTTCAGAACGGTAGAAGCTACTTAGAACCTCTTGAGGAAAACCTCCCGAATATGCCCTCTAAGGAGCAGGCCAGAGGCATGGTTGTTCGCGTCAATGACGGGAACGACAGCAATAACCAGCAAGCATTTGTTATCGAAGCCTGCAAGAAGTATGACCATAAGTTTTATAACACTTCAATACCTATAAACTTAGACCATTTTGATGCTCCCGTTGTTTTAACAGTAAACCCTGGAAACCTTGTTGACAAAAGTTTTTGGAAGCTCGATACCCCACCTAAAAACTTAATGTATGTTCGTGTTCTTACAAACACATGGAATGCAGAAAATGTAAAAAATGCAGTCGCTTTTTACACCAAAAAAGAAATCCCCACAATCCTTACCTTCATGGCTTACCATAATCATCTTACCATCCCCTTCGAGCACAGAACGCATTACATTCTTAGAAAAAGAACCATTAATGAGTATTTTGCGATAAAGAGAAGCTCTTTCCTTCGGATCATGTCTCAGTTTGAGGAAAACCCTCTTGTTTTTTCTTGCGGTAACGAGGGTATTACATCATCTTGCAGATTCTGTGGAAACTGTCTTAGGGAGTATTTTGCCACCGTTGAAAGGATGAAAAAATGATCTTTGCTAGTTTCTACACAGTAAACTCTCCTTATGAAATAAGCATTAAAAAACTTCGTAAAGATCTTATTTCTTACGGTTTTGAGTGCTTCATTCAAGCCATCCCTGCTGAGAAATCCTGGAAGGAAACTTGCGGAAACAGGGGGGATTTTATAGCAGATATCATGGATCGCTACAATGATGATGTGGTTTGGATTGATGCAGATGCAGAAATCTTGCAAAACCCCAAAGAACTTTTCGAGGTTCCTAAAGAAGCTGATATTGCAGCTTTTCACAGGAAAGACCAGATCCTCCTAGGAACTTCCCTTTTCCGCAACCGCCCCCACGTTAAGGCTTTTTTACGTAAGTGGTCAAAAAAAGTCCCTTCATCACCAAAGGCCATTTCACAGATGGTCTTTAAAGACCTGCTCTTGTCTCATCCCGAGATCAAGATCATGGATCTTCCACAGAGGCTTTGTCAGGTTTTTGATCTTCCTATAGAGGAAGAGCCTGTTATTATTCATAAACAGTTTTCGAGGATGAGAAAAGCTGATGGAAACATCAAAACATTGCAGGATCGAAAGCGGGTGTTTTTACCCGTGAATTTGAACGGTTGGGCGTTCGATGTTCGTTGTAATGCGTTACATTCGTTTTTATCCCATGCATTCGACATATCTATCATTCCCATGAAAGAAATGGCGTACAACGCGAATAAAGCTGATTTAACCTATTTTTGCACCTATGAATCAATACGACACTACGGAAGTAAGTGCAAAAATGTTTGCGCTAGCGTTGCGGGGCTTGTAGTTAATAATCTTAGAAGTTCCACAGAGTATTTTAAAAACGCTAAAGCTATTGCTGTTCCTAATGTGGAGTGGTTTGAACAGTACAATGAGATGGTTTTAAGGCAAAAATTCTTCTACATTCCTAACTCTGTTGATCTCACCCTTTTCAAGAAAAAAGAAACAAATGAAAGACCATTTACAGTAGGATGGGTCGGAAACGATCTTCCAGCGAGGGAACACATAAAAAGGGTAAGCACCCTGCGTTCTGTCTGCAAAAGGCTAGGGATTCCTCTCCTGGAACAAAATTACTTGCATAAGCAGATCCCTCATGAAGACATGCCAGATTTTTACAACAACATAGACCTTTACGTTAATGTCTCCACCACTGAAGGGTCAAATAACTGCCTCTTAGAAGCAGCCGCTTGTGAAGTACCAATCGCAGGAACGCCCGTTGGGAATATGCCAGATCTTGCGAAAAAGGGAGCTTTTCTCATAAAGAATGATCTCTCAAACCTTGAGGAAACTATCCTTTCAGTAATGTCTATGACTAAAGAAGAAAGAGAAAACATCGGAAGAGGGATGAGGTTAGCTATGTGGAATCATTATAGCTGGTACTATGGGGCAAAAAGATTTAGTCAGATGTTTGATTACTGTCTGGAGGCAAAATGAATGTTCTTATCTTAGGAGCGTCTTCTTCGGCACAAGGAAGAACCCATTTTTCAAACGCAGTAGGTCACAACCTTGCCATAGGGTTTAAAAACATTGGTTGTAAAACTTTCATGATTGAGGGGACGGATTACTTCTTCGCCGAGGGACTTAACATCATCCCAAGGAAGGCTTTCGATGAAAAAAAGATGAAGGAAATGCATCTTATCATTTTCACGAGGGAGAACTATATAAAAAGGTTCATTATGGAGTTTCCCTTTCTAGGAATCGCCTTAAAAGAAATGAAAAGGAAGGAAACTTTTCCAATTTTCGCTTTCCGCTTTGGAAAACCAGGATGGTACAAGGAATTTTTCCAAAGCCCTTCAAGTTTTTACTACAGCACTGGGATATTACTTCCTCAAACTTTCGGGATAGCTAAAGCCCTCATAAACATTCTTCCTAATGGCGATGACATGAAGAAAGTTTGGGTTTCGCCTATGGGCGTTCCCTCCATCATTCCACCAAAACCAAAACATAATCCTTTCCCAAAGACAGAGAAGGTAAACCTTGTTTACATGGGAAGGCTTCGGCATTCTCCCTCCAGAGAGGGATTTATAATGAAAGTCATGAGCCTTTTAGAAGAGTTCAGGCTTTATATCTTCCCTGGTTCTTTCTCCATAGGGACGAGCTCTAAAAAGTATAATCCTCTCATAGAAGAAGACTTTTCTCTTTTGAAGAAGCTCTTCGCTCCCGCAAAAAACATTTTTATTATGAATCCAGTTCCTTATGGAGAACATTGGGGATATTTGCAATGGGCAGATCTAGGCTTTGACCTTACACCCTCGTTCAATCGAAGAGGGAATGGTGGCGGAAACGCAAAATTGCTGGAGAATATGCGCGCAGGGCTTCCTACAGTGACAGAAATAGGGATTACAAACCCCACCGTGGGAACGCAGGTTGATGGAGTCGTTTTCGCGAAAAACGCTAACAGTCCTGAGTCTTATGCTAACGCAGTGAGGAAAGCATCTTCTAGAGTTTGGAACAGAAATTATATCGCCCTTGGAACAGCTATGATGGAGTCGTATGAACGCAGGGCGACGGAAATTATAGATAACATAGGAATGACAACAGGAATAAACCTTTGGGGGATATGATGGCGAAAGAGTTTATACGCTTAGGGCGCGCGGAGGTTTTAGCTTTCGAGGAAACAATGCGGGTGCAGAAGCATCTTGATAGATATTTCACCATTAGACAGTTCTGTTACGGGCGCGTTCTCGATATTGCCTGCGGAACAGGTTATGGGAGTTATATTATAGGAACGAATCCTAAGGTTTTAGGCGTCCTTGGAGTTGACAAAAACGAGGAAAGCATAGCTTTCGCTCAGGAAGAGTTTTCTGGAAGAACCGAAGGTTGTGAGCATATTCATTTTTCGAGGCAAACAGTAGAAAACTTCTATGAAATGTCTCACCATTATGATTTTGAAACCTTGGTTTCCATCGAAACCATAGAGCATTTGGAAGATCCAACAATCCTTGGTAGGATAGCTAAAAGAACAGGGGTGAAAACAGCCATTATCTCATACCCTACGAAGGAATCAGTGTTTTATAACTCTTTTCACAAATACGACCTCTTGAAAGGGGATATTGAAAAGATTTTCAAGGGTTTTAGCGTGTTTCATGCTTTTGCTTTAGGCAAAGAGGTCGAGATTTTGATCTTTTCACGAAGGTACGATGTAGACACAAGAAAATTTTATGCGGAGGGATCGTGAAAGTAGCTATTTTGTATGATATTGATGGGTGGGCGTTTCATCATGAGGCACTGGGAATGCAGAAATACCTTCGTTCCTTAGGGATCTATGCTGACATAGAGCGATACCCAACGTTTTTTGCGAAAATGGCAGACTTTAAAAAGAGATCAAAAGCTACTCTCCCCTATGACTGCGTTTTTCTTTACCCAAGGCAAGCAAAAGGAATCACCTTTCCTCTTGAAAAGATGGCGGTGAAGATTTCTTCCTACGGAAAGTTTAACTACCAGGAAGAAAATGGAGCCACTTTCGGAGCTTGCCTCTGCACTTCCAGAGACATCATGAAAGAGGCGGTAAGGGAGCTTCCAAAACATCCCTTCATAGTCTTCTCTCCCCTTTCGGTGGACACAGAGGTTTTTTATCCCTCCACAGAGAACCTTTTTAGAAAGGATGGACCTCTTCGAGTAGGATTCTCCGGGAACACTGAAAGGCCCGTTAAAAGATTCCATATCTTTGAGGAGGTAATGCAGAATCATAAAGGTTTTTCCTTTAAGGTTTCTTCCTTTAAGAAGGAAGGAAGGCTTCCGCATGAGGAAATGCCTGAGTTTTATCGCTCCATAGATGTTTTGGTTTGCACCAGCACACATGAAGGTGGACCGCTTACAGCATATGAAGCTGGAGCATGTGGAACGCCCACAGTTTTCCTTTCAGAAAAAACGGCGATAGCGGGGGATTCAACCCCTGGGTATAATAGTTTTAAAGTAACAGAGGAAACCTTAGGTGAAACGTTGGAAATGCTTGCTTTCAACCGGGATTTGCTCACAAACGCTAAACTAGCTATTGCAAACACCATCCATGCAAATCACTCATGGAGGAATAACATTTTTTCTTATGTAGGAATTTTAAATCTTTTGTCACAGAGGTGAAATATGAATATAAGAGACAAAGTAGGGAAAACCCTCTCCGAAGGGTGGAATGATCCTGCGGAGATTAGAAAAGTTATTAATATCCTCCCAGGGCATAAATACCTTAATAGGAGAGAGCAAATACAGAGGAAGATTCTTTACATCGAGAAACATCTTCCGGAGCTTCAAGAAGTCTCACGGAAAAAAGGACAAGAAAGCAGGAAAATCCTGGATGTTTCCTGCGGAGCGGGGACGCTCATTGAGGTTTTCAATGCCTTAGGGCATAGAGCCCAGGGGACGGAGCGGCCAGCAACACCCTTCAAAGGATTTCATAGAAGCCAAGGGATAAAGGTTTCTTACTTTGATAGTGCATGTATTCCCTTTCCCTTCAAAGACGCGTCTTTTGATGTTGTTACCTGCATAGGGGCTATAAACTTTTATAAGCCAATCCCTATGTGGCCCTACATTGTGGGGGATTTTTTCAGGCTTTCGCGGGAAATAGTACTTGTTCATGCAAACATAGACATTGTGTGGAACACGAATAAAGGTTTTTTAACACGGCTAAGTCCTCCTAAAGGGTGGGAGCTTGAAGTTGCCATCGACGGGCTTTTTAAGTGGAGAAAGAGATAATTGTAAATTGCAATTTGCAAAAAGAAGAAAGCATAGGTAAAAGGAGATAACATGATTCTTACAGACGGGATTCATCTTGTAACGGATGGAAAAATGGAGGAGCTTCATGCTTTCGCATCTGAAATTGGATGCAAAAGGAACTGGTTTCAAAACCATCCTCAATGCCCCCATTACGTGATCTGGGGGGTGCGGCTTAAAAAAGCCTTTGAAAAGGGAGCGAAGCGAGTTTCCGCAAAGAATCTTATTAAGGTCGTAAGAGGGGAGATAAGTGCTTCGCAGGCGACAGCTTCTTCCTATAAAAGAAAGGTTTTAACTTTCGGGGATTCCCTTGACTGAAAAAGAACTTTTTAAATGGCTTTTTCTTTTAGCCAAAACTGTCTCCAAGGAGTTAATATGAAAAGCTCTTCGTTGTAAAGGATTCCTTAAAGGAGGTAGAACATGAACTCAGCGTTTGAATGTTTTATCCTAGGAATGTTATTCCTTCTCTCCATCTTCGGTATCATCCAAGGGATAGAAGGGGCTTTTAAAGGAAGCTTTCTTGCTGTCGCAGAGCTTCTAGTCTCAATAATCACCTTTTTCGTCATAGCTTACATAATTTGTGGAGACGAAAGATGAAAAAGCCATTCTTTCCTAGGCTCTCAAAAGAGGTTTATGAGGAACTCGCGGCGTTTTCCGCCTTTTCCAAGATTCCCCTTAAAATCTTCATCCACATAGCCATTGAGGCCGCAGTCCACCGAAGGAGGCTTCGAGGAAACCTCAGAAGGGTGCAGAAAGTGCAGGGGAAGAAGAGGCGAAGAGGCGTAGAAGTAGTCAAGGTAGATGCTTTCGTTGAGGATACCTCTTGGGAAACCCTAAAGGACATTTCATACACCGATGAGATTCCTATAGTTGATTTCGTAGAAGGGGCGATTCTTGATGCTATTGATTTTTTCTCGACGGAAATGGGAAGAGGGATGCTGGTGCTTACGAAACCTCCTAAGCTCAGCGTAATGCTGAGGAAAAAAGAGGATAAGGAATGGGCCTATGAGGTTTTGAGAAGGTGGAAAGGAGAAATAGAAAAAGGTTTTTAAGGAGGAAATATGGTTTACGTTATTTCAGGAGCTTATAGTGATGCTGTTTCGTGGGCGCGCCGCACAGGCATAGCGATAAGGGATCTTAAATACATCAAAGATAGGAAAGACCTTCGATGGTTGAGGCCCAAGGAAGTTTTTCTTGTTGGGCAGTATCACCTGAGTGATGCTTACGAATCTGAGGAAATGTTTCTTTTGCAGAAACGTGGGACAAAATTTATAGAGGGGTAATTATGATGGAAAAGCTTAGAAAAGAACTTGAAAGAATCGAGAAGTGGAAGGGGCTAAGGAAGGATCTTTTTAGAAACGTAGAGCCTGCGATAACGACTGTTGCGATTGCAACGCCCACGGAGGAGATCCTTCGGGAAGGTTTCGTAACGCCCGAGACCCTTCCTGCGTTCACCGCAAGACAAAGTCATGAAAGCGTCGGAGGCTACGAAGACGACCTTTCTCTAGGGAAGAGACTTATCCAGTGGGGTCATACAACGCCTCTTGAAGCCCTCACTTTTACGTTTCGCGTTACAGGAATCTCCAAATCCCTGGCAGGTCAGTGGACTCGCCACCGTGTTGGGATTGGGTGGACATTCAGGTCTACGAGGTATGTTGATTCCTCCGAGAACGGTTTTGTCTACCCTGCGTTGGAGTATATAGAAAGTGAGGAGATTGCAATTTCTGCTCTTCACATTTATGAGATGGAGCACCAGCGGATTCTTCAGCAAATTGAAAATCTCAAAAAGCTAAAAGTTGCAAACCAGGAGTGCCGAAGGCTCCAGCCGGTAGGCTTTGCCACTTCCGCCTTTGTTTATACAAACGCAAGGGCTCTTAGAAACTTCTTCGCTCTGCGAGTGGATGCTCATGCCGAGTGGGAGCACCGAAGGTTTGCGATCATGCTTTTTAACGTCTGCATGGGCATTGCCCCTTCGCTTTTCGAGGACATGATTCCTTCTTTTTCTTTTTCGGATGAGAAATAGCCTTCGGCAAAGGAAGGAAAGATGGAAAGCTTAGTTATTAAAATCAATGATGTCTTCAATCATTTCTTCTGCGGCGGCTGTGGGGGGATTCCACTTCCAGAGGATATGGAGAACGTCCCTGCGGAGGAAATCCCTACTTTTTCCTCTTTTGAGGAAGCCTGCGAGGCGGGATGGATTTTTACTAAGGATGAAAGATTTCGCCTCCCCGGAAAACCTTTCGTAGCAATTTGTCCAAAATGTGCAAAAAAGTTTAGGTTCGAGGACTAAAAACTTAGGGAGGGAGCGTAGCTCCCTCCTTTCGGGATCATAAATGAATCACCGTTTTTGGCTGAGAAAAAAATGAATATCTTCCCAAAGGATTCAGCAATAATTTCAAGCGGTTGCGGGAAGCATGCAAAGGCTATGCCAAAAAGCAACTTTTCCCCGGTAAAATCCTTCCTCCTGAAAACATTTTCCCTCGTTTTACCCCCGCCCTAACCCCTTGAAATCATTCAATGTTCAATTCCAAAAAAGTAAAGAAAAAAAAGGTAAAACTTACCCTCTCGAAAAATTTACCTTTTTTTAACCCCCCACCGGCCAAAATTTAACCTTTTTTTCCTTTACCTTTTTGCCTCTTCCCAAAAACCCCCATTTTCCGCTTTGTAACGCATACCCTCTTTTTACCCTTCCCGCAAGGCCCGGAGCCATTTTCCAGCCTTTTTTAACCCCCCTCCCCCGGCTTTCGCCCCCTTTGACCCCCTTTCTGACCCCCCCCCTGTTTCCATTATTATGTATATATATATATATATATTATTATTATTAATAAGTGTCTGCGAAGGGGTCAACCCCTTCTCGACCCCAGAGGGATGCGTAAAAATCCTTGTAAACCCGCTTTACAAGCCCCTGAAGAGGTTTAATATTGGTTTTACTGGGATGCAAACGTTAAGGAAAATTTTCAAAAAACTGAATAAATTCCGTGGGGTAGTAGCCCCCCCGTCTGAACCCCCCTACCCTTTCCTAATAGAGGAAAAATCCTCAATGATTTCAAAGACTTGCCTTTGGCATGTTTCCTGCATACGCACCGGCAGTGCCCGCAAAGCCGCTCCTAGAGCCGATGGGGCGGCTTTTGGCACATTCCTTGCATACACGCGATTGACATACTTGTCAGTCTAGGCCGTAGGCGCACCGCGGGAATCGTAGAAAACTGCTTGCGGAGCCCGCCTACGGGCATATAAAGGAAAAGCTATGGAGCATCCCCTTGCAGGAATGGATCATTGAGGAAAGACTATGGACCGTCCTTGAAGGAATGGATCGCCCTTGCAGGAAGGCTCGAAAGGAAAGACTATGGATCGCCCTTGCGGGAACTAGGCGCATCCTGCGCCCTACGTTATATCCATACATACGCCTACTTCCGCCTTGCGTTGCCTAGTAGGCGAAAAAAAAAGCCCGCTCAAGGAAACATCCTCGAGCGGGTCTGAAATGGAATAATGGAATCCCCCCCTCTATTTATTTCACACTAAATCCTTTATTGCTGCCTCAAAAGAAGATGCTTGACGAATCACTGTAGGCAATCCTAGTTCATCCATAGTCTCGACATTGACGACAAGCCAGCAAACAGACTCAAATCGTGTGTGTACTGGAAAAACGGCATACTGAGAAAAGTCACCAAAAAAAAGCCTGTTACCAGCCCGGCATCCAGCCTTTAACGGATTATTATTTTCTACTGGATAATTGTACTTCATTCTCATTTCCTCCTTCTTTTGTTTTGTTTCTGTGAATGGAATAATGGAATCCCTTGAAATAGTTTTTTTGACCCTTGCCCGCCTAAAGCTTGCGGGTTAGTAGCCAAATTATCGCCATTGCTAGAATAAATTCCAGCATCTTTTTTTCCTTCACTAGCCTAGAATTTCCTCAAACTCTACTATAGCTTTTTCCCAGGCAGTGATGGTATCCACCTTACGAGCGGTGGCCATAATTGCTTTTGCCTTTGCCCTATCCACCGCGGCCGCATCCAGGAATAAGTCCATCGCCCTTTCATAGGCGACAGCTTTTGCGGTAGTACGGCCGGCATCGGAAAAGAGCTCATCCAGGGATAGCTGTGTGCCGGCCTCGTAGGCGGATATCTTACGATCCGCCGAATTATGCATTTGGTCAATTTGACGGGCAATCGCCAAGGGCACCAAACGCTTTATAGTATCATCATTCATGTTTCTGCTAAGAGCATCATTAACTAATGCCTGGATTTGTCCATCCCTGTAAGCTTTCCATGCCTTCCCCTGTTTTTCCGTCAATTTAACTATCTCTTTTCTCTCTTTTACTACGTCATCTTTCCTCATAACTTTTCCCTTTCACTTAGTTTTTTCATTCCTTTTTAGGATACGTTAGTCTAATTCCATCTCATACGATATTTCCTCATACGATATTTCTATATGAGACGGAGTGCCGATAATTTCTGATAGGGAAAATTCCCTATCAGAAATGGAAAAGCCCACTTCCTCAAGTTTAGAATAAATAGCGTCATCCATAAGTTTTTCCTTATTTGATTCACGCATTTTTAACTCCTTGTGAAAGGGATTCCATTATTCCGTCATTTTTATTCAATTGTCAAAGATCAAGCCTTGTAACAAAAAGACCATTAGCACAGTTATCGACACGCGTCAAGCGAAAATTTAACATTCATTAACTTTCTCTTTAAAAAAGGTAAAATTAGCAATGTTTTCAAGGGTTTACGAGCAAAAATTTCTTTCATCTCCTGCTAAGGGCAAAAAAGCGTAAGCCTTTGAAAATACAAGGCTTTTCCGAAAACTTGCGTTTAAAGGCTTACCATGCAATAGGATCATGCAAGGGCATATGCCGAAGGGCGGAAACGCAATAGCGGGCATTACAGACCAAGGAAAGGGCATACTAGGGCATACCCAAGGGCAAGCATGGATACCTAAGAAAAAACATTCAATATTTTCAAGGGCTTATGCCCAAAAAGACAATTTTTGATCATAATTCCTTGAATTTATTGATGTTTTTATAACCTCTTAATTTCATTACCATTTTTATAACCTCTTAATTTTATTAAGGTTTTATAACTATTTAATTTTATTAAGGTTTTATAACCTCTTGTTTTTATTGCCACTTTCCTCAAAAGGCCCATAACCCCTTGAATTCATTATCAAAACAGCTTGCCGGATGAAAACTTCAATAAATTCAAGCACTTGGACGTAACCCCTTGATTTTATTACCCTTCCCCTTTTCTGCCTCCAGCCCTCAAAAAACTAGCCCCGAACCTTCCCCCCTATGTCGCTTGTCGAATGGCTGTTTCCCGGTTTTGTCGAAGGGCAATTGTCGTTTTGTCGAAGGGCGATTGTCGAAAAAATCTTTTTCCTTTTTCTTTTTTGCTAATTGTAAATTGCAAATGTCTGGGCAAATTTCTTAACAATTTGTCGTAAAAATAATAAACAAACTAGAAGAATTTCCTTTACTTTTTTGTCGTTTTGTGCAATAATTACCATAGAAAAGGGTTATTTAGGCAATAGGGCAGAAAAGAAACTAGGAAAGGAAGGGGAGGAAAACAATGTTTGAATCTACTGACCTTATTTACGTAAAAAAGTTCTTACTGCAAAGAAGAGAGGCGGAACTTTACAAGAATAGGCAGCAGCTTGAAGCTGCCTACCGAGAGGTAGAAGAGAAGCTCTCCAGAACCATTTTGCTTCATGAAAGGGCGACGGAGGAGCTTCAGGGCGTTTTGAAGGAGATTCACAAAATGGAGGGAAAGGTCAAGACCATAAAATCTAGGGTTTCCGTAAAACCTAAAATAATATCGTCGAAGGAGTTTGATGACATTATGGAAAGGGCTCTCGCCCTTGCTAAGGCAGGGAAAGTCTCAGAAGCAAGGGCTCTCCTTACTGCATAAGGCGGAAAGAAAAATGCCGAAAAAGATGAGGCTTTTCCACCTGAGCACCGATGGTGCTCTAACGAGCCTCACTCCCCGTAGGCCCAGGTGCACGCACAGAAGGGAGCTTGAGACGTCCCCTTGTGTGGCTGCGGCGCCTGA
>Ga0116147_1003336_pt1 | contig 15269 bp, 17 predicted proteins | sample AD_JPNHG3_MetaG_FD_89749 | JGI IMG/M metagenome (GOLD analysis project Ga0116147, IMG submission 89749) | Active sludge microbial communities of municipal wastewater-treating anaerobic digesters from Japan - AD_JPNHG3_MetaG | ecosystem: Engineered > Bioreactor > Anaerobic > Digestate | place...
CAATGTCGCCGATCTCATTAGCCTTGTTGAATGGATACAGTTGAAAAACTATCGGGCATATCTGTCACACAGAAAACGGAAGCTGGCAATAATGGGTGACTCATCTTATGTATCGTTGTAGGGGTAATCATATAGATGGCAGAAGGGCGACATGGCTGATTTGACAAAGGCTGAAATCTTGGGAAAGCTCTTGAAGCTATTGCAGACCAATAGGGATCTGAATTTTCTGATGTCGTTGAACGAGAACGACCTGACGGAGCTACTGATTGCCGTCAGGGAGAGAACCGAAGATGCGAGGTAGAAGCTACTTAACTTCCCAAAAGGGGCTGAAGATTGTCAGCCTTCGGACGAAGTGTGACAAAACTTATTCCAGTTCTTTCCAAAAAGGGAATTTATATTGCGTGAAAACGCAGCTATATTTTCATTGGCCCATAAGGAAAAAGAAAATATGACGAAAGACGACTTTGATGCCCTCTTTGACGGCATAAGCCTACCAAGGGATGTACGTGACCGCTTGACTAAGGTTCATAATGAGCCGGAAGGAGAGGTCGAATGCCTTTGGGTGCATCGCCTGATAACGCACCACTTGTATACGCCAAATCAGATTTCCCTTCAAGTTCCCGCGGGTGCCGGACGCAACGCAGTCTCCAGCAGCGTTTTCGCCGACATAGTTGTCTATCGCGACCACCGACACAAAGAACCTTTTATTGTCGTTGAAGCAAAACGCAAAGGCGGTTTCGCGGAAAAAGATTTGAAACAAGCAGAATCGTATGCGCGCAATCTCGGTGCTGAATACCATGTTTGCTCAGATTGGACTACAAGCCGTTTCTTTAAGACCGCGAAGTACATTGATACGTCAACTGAAGTTGGGAACATCCCAACTTGGGCTGAAGGTTCTGCACTTGAAAAATATCTCGACAAAACCCACATTCTCCCACCATTCAAAGATGAGGAGCATCTTCGGGCCGTTGTACGGCAATGCCATCATCGCATATTTTTTAACTTGGGGCACGATCCGGCCAAGTCTTTCGATGAATTGATGAAGGCGTTTTTCCTCAAAATGTACGATGAGCGCGTCACCCCCAAGGTTTATAAATTCGCTGTTCTCCCAGGACAAACAAAGAAAGCTGTTGCCGATCATATTAGGATGCTTTTCGCGGAGGCTGCCAAGTCGATTCGATACCGTGATGTTTTTACAACTCGGTTTTCAAAACCAGGTGAAAATGTAGCGCTCGATTTGGACGACGAGACAATCTACTTCATTGTTTCGCAGCTTCAGGCATTCAGCTTGATTGGTACTACCTCCACACTTGAGGGTGTTGACATTAAGGGCACCGTTTTTGAGCGAATGGTCGGTTCAACATTTCGAGGGGAACTAGGGGCGTACTTTACACCACGCGAACTGGTTGAATTTTGTGTTCGGCTTGTCGATCCAGAACCAGAGGGTGCTGTTCTTGATCCATCATGTGGAAGCGGAGGCTTCCTCATCATGGTCATAAAGCATATTCGTGCAAAGATATTGAGGGGAAATCCTAATCTTAATGAAGCGGAAGTTTCTTTAGCAGTCAAAGAATACTGCGACAAGAACGTCTTTGGCGTGGATATCAATGAACGTATGGTGCGTGTCACGAAGATGAATATGATCATGCACGGAGACGGCCATTCCGGCATATTCAACACACACGGTCTAAACATTGGTCTGTCTGACCGTCTTCCGATAAAGGAAGGCGATATTTCCTACATCTTCTCAAACCCACCATTTGCGGGGCGCGAGTCTGACCCTGCTTTCTTGAGTCGGTTTGATTCGGGCAAGACTGAAGATGGCTCGTTTGTGACGCTTCACAAAACAATTCCCTTTGTTGAAATGATTGTTCGCCTCCTCGCACCCGGCGGTGTAGCGGCTCTTGTACTACCAAATGGTATTTTCAATTCACCATCAAGTACATTCAAGAAGCTACGTCAGATTATCTATGACAATACTCGAATCATGGCTGTAATTGGGTTGCCGCATTGGGTCTTTTTTCATACCGGATGCGACGTACAAGGTTCCCTGTTGTTCATAAAGAAGGAGCGCGTCAGGGATGACTACAATGTGTTTTTTGACTGGGCCAACAATGTGGGATATGACGCAAAAGGAGCAAAGACAGGGGAAAATGATCTTCCTGCCATCTTAAAACGATACTCAGCTCCACCAAAGTCCAATCTCTTTAAGTTCTCAAAACTCCGCCAGAATGATAGGTTTGATCCGCTTTTCTACCTGCCCGGGCAGGCTCAAGCATTCTCCAATTTGAAGAGCGGACGCACGCTTGGAGATCTGTGCGAACCGAGCGGATCTAATGTCCAGAAGACAAAAAAGAACAAGGCAAAATACCGTTATCTTGAAGTCAGCGGCGCAGACCCAACTTCAGGCAAGATCATAGAACTCAATGAGTATGCCGCATACGAGTTGCCCAGCAGAGCGAAATGGATAGTGCGCGAAGGGATGGTGTTGCTTCCAAACCATAGGAACAGTATTGCATCGGGACGCTCCCCTGTGTTGATCACAGATGAGCACGATGGCATCGTTGTGACAAGCAGATTTATCCCATTGTTTTGCAAGGTTCCACCAGCCTATGTTTATCATCTGCTCAACTTGAACTTGATGAAGCAGAAGTTGCTGACGACTGTCACGGGTAGTTCCTCTACGGAAATCAAATGGGACGTAATTTCCAAGCTCCCCGTGCCAGTCCCAGACAACGAAGACTACGACACTTTTCTTGCCGATGTCATGGAGTTAGAATCGAAGATACAAAAACACGCCACTTTGCTTGAGGAACGAAGAAAGGAAATGGCCGATAGATTTAACGGTCTTTTTAATAAATGATATCGCCAACAAGACGCTGCACACGGACGGCGATTCCGCTGTGCTCCATTGCCGCCAGTGATCTTTTCGTTACCCGTACAACTCGATGCCAGATAGGAATTATTGCTGCGATCTTTGGTATTACAGCCATGTCGCAATATACGAGTTATCGCTATCGTTGACCTAAGCCGCACGCAAGGTTCACGGTAGGTATCCTTGCGTGGAGGCTTCCTACTGCGACCTGTGAATATCGCATTCCATCACTGCGGATAAAACATTTGATCTATCCTCTATAAATTCCTACAATAAAAACTCTGAAAAATTAGCCGCTTTGCAATGACCATTTTAAAGGGTTTTTTCCGCACCTTCATGCCAAAAAAAATTTGAAATCATTCTCATGTTGTGATACAATGTGTTGCAAGAGAATTTATAAGGAGATCAGGATGAAAGCCGCCGCAATCAACTTGAGAATAGAACCGGAAATCAAAAGCCGTCTGGAACGGCTCGCGGAAGAAACGAACCGGTCAAAGTCTTTTTTAGTAGGGCACGCAATCAAAGATTATCTGGATGCCAACGAGTGGCAGATAGAGGAGATTAAGATGGGCCTGAAGGAGATAGAGAGTGGGGATACGCTTCCCCATGCCGCAGTAAAGGCAAAGTGGGAGAGCAAGCTTGCGGAAAAGCAAAATTGAGTGGTCTGCTGGAGCCCAACGAAACCTCGATCAGATTGAACAATTTATAGCCCGTGATAATCCTGTGGCTGCCATCAATACCGTTCTCAGAATCGTTGATCGGGTAGAAAACGAATTAGTTCTTTTCCCTTCCTCTGGGCGTCCTGGTAGAGTGGATGGCACTCGGGAGCTTGTATTCACGGATCTGCCTTATATTGTCGTATATACCGTTCGTCAATCCTCGGTATTTGTTATCCGGATATTTCACACATCTCAGGACTTTCAACGCATAGTCCGCGAAATGCCCCCAAATGGCTAAAGAGAGCTCCTCATGAACAACGAAAAGAAAACCGCCGCCATCTACGCCCGTGTCTCTACGGACAGACAAAAGGTCGATATGCAGCTTAACGAGCTGCGGCAATTCGCGGCCCGGTCCGGGTGGAATATCTACGAGGAATACATTGATCAGAATTACAGCGGGGGCAACACCAAAAGACCAGCTTTCACCGCCATGATGGACGCTGCCAGGAAGAGGAAATTTGATCTCCTTCTGGTCTGGAAGTTGGACAGATTAAGCCGGTCCCTCAAGGACCTAATAGTCACTCTGGACGAGCTGGGCTCCTGCGGCATAGACTTTGTGTCCTACGACAACAACCTGGACACGTCCACACCGACAGGCAAACTGGTGTTTCAAATCGTCGGCGCCGTGGCAGAATTTGAAAAGGAGATTATCCGGGAAAGGGTCGTTGCGGGCTTGGCCACCGCCAGGAACAAGGGTAAGCGGCTTGGCCGGCCACCGATTTCACAGTACGTGTACGACCAGGCGCTGAAGATGCGTTCAGAAGGGCTGTCGTATCGCAACATTGGCAAGGTCCTGGGGGTTAACGAAGGAACGATCAGGAAGCGGGCCGGGAAGGAATGGCCGGCGGCGAACCCTTAAAAGGTACGAGCAGTCGCTGAAACCGGAAGCATCAGTACGTGAAAACCCAGATATGTTTTCATAGGCCCCTCAAGATTATGCAAATTCAACCGATTTACCTATAAATAAGAGTTCCGGTAAAGATACCGAAAAGTGGTCGGCTACCCCAACTGTCGGGTAGTAACAAAATAAGGAGAGGTAGCAATGAAAAATTTTTTGGCCTTGTTAGTTCTTTTTCTTTCATTGGGATTAGTGTTGTGGGGCTGTGATAAAGTAAAATCATCAGCCAGCTCTAAAAAACCTATAGGCGATTGCCTTGTAAATGCAATAGAGTTCTATTCAAATGGTGGAAATATATTCGAGGACAAAGGTTGCAACATCACGACCTCCAAAGAGTCTTCGACACATGATAGCTATAATCAGTCCCTGCAAGAAGAACACTCGGTTGCGGTTGATTATGTTAGAATAAATTCTCAAGATACATATAACGGTCTTGACAGAACTTTATCAGCAAGGTTTCGTGCCGACTGGCTTTCCCAAAAAGATAAAATAGCTGTAATCAAAGAGGAACTGTCGACAATGTTAAATTATTTGAGTACTGTAGGTTCGCAGCAGGATGCGGCAAGAAATCCCCTAAACAAACAGACTGCTGCTGAATCAAGTTGCTATAGTTATGCTCTCACGGTCAACAATGTTCCTGGAGCGGGCTATGTATGCAAGACTGCGCCACATATCAAATTTGAAGTTTTAGAGAAAAGGGGCCAGTGAAAACATAGCTTTGTTTTCATTGGCCCGTATTGCCACTTTCAGGGGTAACAGGGGTAACCCCCATGGCCAAAGTAGAGATGCTCGGCCATTGGCGACATGGTTTTGTAACCACTTGAGACCAACATCCGGTAACATTTCTCCGTCGCCGCATCCTCAGCATTGACGATCAATTCTGTACGTTCTCAGAATCGACGACAAACGCTGTGCATCCCCAGCATCGTAAGCACATTCTGTACGTCGTCCATCTCAGATCCGCGCATCCTGACTGGACAGCGGGTGAGGGGAATCGCTAAAGCTTGGCGTGCTTTTTTTCCAGTTTCGTGAGCTGACCCCTCCAATGATAACAATATATTCCAGGGCTATTTATTAAAAGAGAATTTCTACTGCGTGAAAACGCAGCTATGTTACAGTTGGCCCAGAAAGAGAGTCGCCAATCAACATACACTGCCCATCTGCATTAACAATCTCTATTATTTTATGCAAATTATGCCTTGACAGGCAAAATCATCCTCCCTATACTCCAATTCATAAGAACAATGTCTTATCAGTTAAATATGACAAAGGTTAATCATATCCTCTTGGGAACGATGGTATTTACTCTAATATTTTTATGCTTTCAGGGCTGTGCATGCTTAGATGATCAACTTTACCTGCGAAGTCCAAAGCATGCGTCAATAGATATCTTGTATAGGGACTCAAATTTTTCATTGGCAAATCGCAGAACAGGTATCTTCCCTCTTTCCTCATCGCCAAGCATGAAGACTACGACTGATGATTTGGTGGCACAAAGTTTGTATGATGCCATTTTGAGATGTAGTTCCTTTGACAAGGCAAAAGGTAACATCAACAACTGTATATCGAGGAAAATGTCTTTACATTTACACGATAGTCAGCAGAATTTGGAAAAGATTTTTGAAATAGCATCCGCAAAAAAATATCACTTTGTCATTGTGGTAAAAATTATATCCTCATTGATGGGATCAGATTTGTCACCATCTCACCTATCCATACAAGTCCGCATCTTTGATTCGAGGAATAAAAATAGAGGTCTTCTTTTTTATGCTAAGGCTCAAGAATATGGGAATCCTGTTCTGGCAAACAGCATATTAATCATTTTCAAAACAAAGCCGAAATCAGCACCAACATTAGGAGCGCTTGCCGATAATAATGCCTATTTGATTGCTAATGCTATATGCTGGGGAAATAATTATGAAAACAATTTGTAGAAGAATTACAGTCAACATTCACCAATATCTATTTCTTGCTTTATCACTGCTAATTATTGGCTGTAATGCATCGGTTCCACATCAAGTATTTCACGAGACAAGTATGCAAAAGAAAATGCAAGCGGCTAAGCACTGGGATATTTTGGCTACCGATGTTGCAGAACAGATTTCAATGACTATTCCAAAACATAAAGAACTTCAAGTCGCGGCATTTTTTGTAAAATCTTCTGACGATACACCTTTTGGTAAGCTATTTGACCGCATTCTAATCTCACATCTTATAAAAAATGGATTAGTTATTACCAATAAGGATGAACATGCAGTCATTATAGAATACACCGCTAAAGTAATCGGACATGCAGAGCGGATGAATGAGTCTGTTCCAATAAAATATACCGCCTTGGGGCTGGGTGTGAATGTGGCTAGAGGTGTGTACCTCTCTGCTGTTGAAGGCCTAATTCCCTTAGCAATACCATTAGGTGCTCTCCTTGATGTAGGGTCAAGTAATTATACCGGTAAACTAGCAAGTAATGAAGTGATAATCTGTACGTCTCTTACGTATAAAAATAGAATATATTTTCAACAAGCAGATATATATTATATCAATGACCCTGAATGGTGGCATTACGATGATAAGCCTTATTTTGAAGAAAAGAAAATGGAAGGACAACAACGCTTTGAAGGTAAAAAATATGAAGTTACGGATAAAAAATAGAAGCTTTCCTTGGATAATACTCATGTGCATACTATTTGGCCCTATGTCTTGTGTTATAGAGAATCAGCAACAAAGGCAGCAATTACCTCTACAGATCGATAAATTAGAAACGCCTTTCAAAGATCGTGAAATATTGGAACCATATTCGGATATTCCACGGGCGTGCTATCACGCGGCAGATGTATTGACCAGGGTATTGAATAAACACGGCGTCAAACTCGATAAAACGCTTATAGCTGCATCATTTGTAAACATCAATAAGCTTGAAGAATCTTCTACTTTCGGGAGGGTTGTTTCGGAGCAAATTGTCGCACGTTTGTCACAGAACGGATTTCTCATAAAAGAGCTTAGGCTTAGGAATAATTCCATTTTGATCAAAGAAGGCTTGGGTGAACTTCTTTTGTCCCGCGAATTGAAGAATCTGAACCATAATCAAGATGCCTTTGCCGTTCTTGTGGGCACATACGCAGTTGCAGATAATATTGTATTTGTTACTACCCGTATTATTTCAACATATAGCAATACCATAATTGGGGCTCATAGTTTCCAGATAGAAATCACTCCGACGGTAGAGAAACTGCTTGGTGATAAGCAAATAGCATAAGGAGTGTCCTTCCGGTAAGGCTGCGTCGTATCTCGACAAGATGTATCCATGGAACGCTGAAAATATGCCTGTGCTTAATAACTTAAACCTTTTTAATTTATTTAATTTATTAAATATATTTATACTGTTTAACTTATTTAAGTTATCACCTCCACCCAAGCCTCCGAAGAGGCCCCAATGCCGGACCTGACCAAGCAGCAAATCGGGAGGTGACGCAAAAAGACCTTTGAAAATAGGCTCGACACTATTCCATTTTTAGCGTCTTTATTGGATTATAATTTCCAAGTCTTTTAACTTTTTCTTTGCCGTAGCTTCATCAATCAATTCAACTTTATAAAATCCTGATGAATCAATGGTTTTTAAATCTTCCGAAGTGTCTTTGGTAGAGCCAACTTGAGCGATGGCCATTGCGGCACTTCCTATCGGCCCGACCATTTCTCCCATCCATCTTTTTGACCTCATTTCTATGACTAGATAATATACTTTATTTGGTGACACTCGGAGATTTGCCCTTGTTGCTCCGAATTCCCTAATTCCTTGGGAACGATACACCTCAAGAAGATATTGACCTGGTAATGTATCATAATAATAAAATGAGCCAGCATTTAGGGTAACTATTTTGATGTTATTGATTTTAACGGGGACATTGGAACCGGCACCGAAAATATGTTCATGCAGAAAATATATACGGGATTTATTGACTGAAAGAGCGGGTATAACACAATCGGGATATTTGGCACCTGTCTTCACTGCGCACCCAATTATTAGAAAGGTTGCGGCAATAAATGGCAAAAACAGCTGGAAATATTTATTATACATTCTGTTGCTGGTTGTCATATCGGCCATCCTCCGAATGATATTATATGAGCTCTAACCCTTCTCCGGAATGTTATCGGAAAATCAAAAATCTGTCGATCAATAACAACCTTTAATATCTTACTCTTTTTAAACTTCTTAAATCAATTAAATATATCTAACTTGTTTAAGTTACTACCAACTTTCAAGGCTTTTTAAGATACCGCCTTTTGCAGGACCTCCGTGCAGTATTCGTGAAGACTCTTACCTTTGAGGGCCGAAGTAGCTTTCAATTTGTTTCTTAATTCGCGGCTGATAGGAATATTCAAATATGTTGTCTTGTCATCCTTTCCTTTGGTCTTGGTCGCTGCCTTGATCTTAGAATCGAGCGGCGCGCCGGCAATGAACTTTTCTGCTTTTTCCTCGTCTATCTTTCCCGGTTTTTTTGTCAGCATCAATACGCTCCTTTGATCTCATCATAAAGCGCGTGCATTTCCGCCGCCGCCTTACCATTTGGTTCATACTCAGACACGCCAAGACCCTTTGAGATAGAATTCTTATAAGCAACCCGGCTCACCAATTGAGACTCCATCAATTTTATGCCATCCTCTCCAATGATTTCCTCTAACGCCGCCGTAGCCTCGCCGGAAATCTTCGTCCCCTGGATTACCTGGTTGAACAGGAAGAATGTCTTAATCTCCTTGACGACGCGGGCAAGGCGTATGTTCTCGACATTATCCGCCGCCGCCCAGATGTCGTACTGTGAGGGCAAAACGGGAACTATAACTATATCTGCCGCCAGAAGTGCGGACCGGAATACTCCTGTGTCCCGGCCCCCTACATCCACTATGATACAATCAAAATTCTTGAAATCCCCCAAATCCCTGTGCAGAGTAGAGGTAATAATACTCATCGCCTTGATGTCGTCCTTCTCCCTCGCGGCCCGGAACCCAATACTCGACCCTTGAATGTCCGAATCGACAAGCAGCACCCTTTTACCATCCCTGGCAGCTTCTACAGCCAGGTTCACGGCAATTGTCGATTTTCCCACGCCGCCTTTTGTTGATGCTACTGTTATGACCATGATTTTATTTTCCTTTTTAAATTATTAAAGATCCTTAATACCTTTAAGCTCTTAAATTTTTTATTGCTCGATATATGATGAGATGTCAAGTTTTTTCTGATCTCTACGTTTTTTATTACATCTTGTTGCCCGTCATTGTTGAATACCGCATTTTTTCATGCGCGATTGCCCGGTTGTTTTTAATGAGCGCTCCTCCACCCATATCAGACCTTAAACAACTGCCGCAGTTTGTGGAGGCCGATGTCCAGGAGCACAGCTTCCTGATAGCTGATAATTCTCTCGGCAGATCCAGACGTTGCAATACTGAGGGCCTTCTCTTTCCGGTCGTGTCCTTTAGTCTTGCCCATAGTTTTTTCTATCGTTCGGATATTAAAAGTCGTTCCCGATATAATAAGGTTTCCCTCAGTTGAGCGGTCCCGAAGATATGATATAATATGACTATGCAAAATAGCAATTTCATAGAACTCCTTCAAAGGTCGTTCCCAAAAGAACACGTAATTTACCGTAGCCTCTTTTGAACTACCAGAGTGTTTGAGGGAAAATTTAAGCCCGGCACCGTCAAATATACACTCCTCTTTTTGTAAAACTACTTTTTCTTTCTTGGGGTCATTGTAGGTCATTATTTTTCCTTTCTTCTGCTTGCTGCAAGCGTTTCCGTGCTGTATCGAGTTTTTTTCTTAGTATCATGTTCTGTTGGAAATCTGTCTCCAATTGATGGCCAACATTCTGCAAAACTCCTTGGATAGTTCTTACCTCCCCACGAATCGTTTTTATCTCGCTGGTCAAGGCTAACATGTTGTCTCTTGCCTGAGACAGCTCTGCTGTAATATTGGATGAAATTTGCGCCATGTTTTCTTCGATGCGAGAGGTTACCCTGCCTGCTATTTTTTCAATCAAGCCCTTCCAAATGATGTAATGAAATGTCAGTGCTATTATCACCGCTCCCACAACACCACCTAATAGAGCGAAGAAAAGAGCCTTTGCATAATAATTCACCAATATGTTCATCATTTCAAGCTGCAGTTGTCCGATTTTATATATAAGGTCTATCATCCTTACCCCCGCCTGGGCGACCAGATCTGCCGCCATTGATCCTCGGATACATCCTTATCCAATAACATTGACCGACGCCCTTGCCTCAGTGTCGTATCCCATTTTTGGTGTTTAAGATTGTAATAAGATTCCTTGAGCTTTGGATTTGTAGCCACTATACCTTTACCAATTCTTTTCCAGACCCATTTTTCGAGATCTAGGGACTGTCTCCGTGTGGTCGAAATGTACCTTGCCCAATGATAATATTTGATCATGCTTGCATTGATTTGATTGAGCTTAAAACCAGGAGCGGCCTCGCTGGCAAGTGCTTTCTTGATCTCGCTCTTAATTGCCTTCTCTCTCTCTTTAGCAATTTGGACGTCCAGCATGCTGTCCTTCACGCTTACGGTCCAAAAAAGTACGTCCTGCGGATCTGCCCGGAGATCCACCCAAGAGATCTGTGCATCATCCCAGGGTTTGCTCGTCAAAAATAGGATTTCATCCTCCCACCACAACAACCCGCATTTGTTTACTTTAGCTGTAGCTACGGCATTCCGGACCCGCTGCCAAAACAGAAACGGTGCGAATACCATCCGGGCCATGACTGCCCTGGCCGTGTCTCCGCCACGGCATTGCTGCACGTATTGCTGCGCGATCCCCTTAAACTCCTCGTCGGAGATCCGCGCACAAGAAAATCCTTCTTCGATGTCTGCATCTGCGTAATCGTACTTTGCACGCCCAAGATAATACCGCTTGTACTTGTGGATGTGTGTTCGGAACCAGCTTAAAAAAATCGAAGATCCCCATCCTGGACGCCAATATCCAAGATGGTGAAAAGAGATTGGTGCGAGTACAAGCCATAGCGTATATAATTCTTGTACCAGGTTCACCACGGCCCGTTTGCTTTTTGATGATTGCGGCCAGTAATGTTCTGTCAACGTCTCAGCTACTCTCTCAAACGCTGGTCGGGAGTAGTACCTCATGAGATCTTTATATTCGGTATCAAAGGCAAGTTTTGCTTGTGCTCGTTTCACAAGATAGATGTCGGGTTGTCCTCTTGGTAGTGCATCAGCCCTAACAAATACCATGCAACCTATTCCTTGACTTTTAGATTATTCATGTTTTGTAGTTTTTCTTCAGCCTCCTTGACTTGCTTTTCCAAATATTTCTCTATTTCAGCTTGGACAGTAAAGATGTATCCTTTGGTTTTGCTCAGTGTCTTTAATTTTTTCATTCGGACATATAAGTCTTCGCTAATGCGAAAAGACACTGCTACTTTTTTTTCATCTTTTTTGGCTTTTAACATATAATGTTGCACTCCTTTTTCTTTTCTATCGGTAATTCTTGTAAAATCTAAAATGGATTTTTTCAAGAATTAGGATTTCTATAATAATTTAAAAAATATATACTTCCTTATATGAGGTGGATATATAAAAATTAAAAACGCCGTAGGCCCCCTTGATTTTTTCTGCCGTCCCGCACATACTGAGTTCAACTTTTTACCCTTATAGTCCACTTAGATGTGGACCCGCCTACGCCGATGAGAGCGTAATCTTACAGGCCGGACTTGCCGCACGTTACAGCGAGCTGACACCGCCGCTGGCGGTGGCTCTTTGAAAATCTGCCAACGACAAACACAGGCAATGGAGCATTTATTATGTGGGAATGGCGGCAAATAATCAGGCATGATGCCTGTCTATATATTCCATTATTTTTATTTCCTGTGCAGAACAAAGCGCACCAGCCGGACATCCATCGCCAATGTCCTAAAGTTTGAACGGTCACGCCAAAGACAATGTCTCGATGCTGCCAACATCGGGGTCAAGTTCAGACTTGCACTGGAAAGCCGGATGCGATGAAAGTCGCCCGTCCGGTTTGGGGACCAGCTTCACGGAGCTACCCCCGCGACAGCGGGAATGTGACGTGCGGTTGAGTCCACAAGTAATTTAGTAATCAGAGCTGGTGTCGTCTGGATAGTTGATCGAGCGTAAGCCACGGGAACCGTGGTCGCGGGATGGGATCTCACAGAGATCTTATGACGCGCAAGGCTGATCCTGGCCGCGCCTGTCGAAACCCTTGGCAAGGGAAATAAGCAGGATGCGGAAGAGCAGGGATGGCAAAGGGGGCAACCCCGAGCCGATGTAATATGGTCAGGGAAACCGAACCCATGTCTGAACGTCGTTGCAAGTAGGTGCGGAGTAAGGCGATCTATGGCGCCTCGTAGCCCGAAAGCAGCTTATGTCCGGTATTATGGCCCGGACGCCGAAAGCGGCGGCACAGTGGGGACCTAAGTTACATATTGCGTTCGGCCAGGGTAATACCTGGCAGGTGGGGGCTGCGCGAGCAGTACACCTTTCAATGAATCGGAGAAGTAACCTTTTTGCGGGCTGGTTCCCGTCAAGAAGGACTCGGAGGCTGCGTAGTAAGTTCCCCGGTATGGGGCAACGAGCACGACCGACCTTGCGTGATAAGCGTAAGGCATCTGCGGCGGGGTGGCACCCGACAAGGTGTAAGCGATGGTTGCTCGGCCGTCCGAAAGGATGGCGACCGAAGGCAGCTAAGGGGATTTGGCGATACGGTGCGTTTTTATTTTGTCGATAAGCAGTACCATCAAAGAGAGGGGCGGGGGCTATATAGCTTCCGCCCCTTTTTATTTGGGATAAGCCGTTCAAACGTGAGATCGTCGATTCTGGAGCAACGTTGAAAGCCCTACATCAGAGTTTTACCTTTACCAGACAAAAAAATACGACTCGACGAAAGCGATAATTTCCATGAAGCCAATTTGTACGTTGTCGTATTTATTGTAACGATTGTTAATATATTGTAGGGCCGCGCAACATGTTGATTTAAAAAGACAAGCGACAACATAGGTGTAGATTTACGGCGCTATAGGTGTAAACTTACGGCGCTACGGTGTAAACTTACGGCGCTATAGGTGTAAACTTACGGCGCTAAGGTGTAAACATAAATAAAATATTTACACCTTAGAAAGACTATGTTAAAAAAGAAATGCCCCACGGTCTTTGGCGGGATCACGTAGGGCAAATACAAAATGGTTAATGAAAAGTAATATGGCAGAAATTGAAAAATTGGTCAAGGGGGAGCTTGTGAAGCCTTCGGGAGTTATACATATTAGCACAGATGAAATAACTCTCATACAACACAAATGTTGGAATCTATTGCTTGCTAATGCATACAGCGATCTTGATAAACAGGACTCCTACTCAATTAAATTATGGCATATCCGGCAAGCCCTTGGTTATCACAATGTTGCCGAACTTAAGAAGTCATTAAGAAAGCTATCCACCACAGTCGTCGAATTTAACGCCCCTCCAAATCGAGATGGCGCTAAATGGGAGATTTACTCGCTACTTGCCGATGCAGTAATAGATGATGAATGGTTGTCCTACTCATACGGGGGATTGCTCCGTCAAAAGCTGCTCAATCCATCATTGTATGCCCGCATAAACCTTGCTATCCAAAGAAATTTCAAAACCAAATATGCTCTCATTCTCTACGAAATTGCCTGCGACCACTATATTCGCTCGAAAGGCCGTGGTAAAACAGACTTTATATCCATAGAAGATTTGCGGCGGAAGTTGGGGTGTTTCAACGACAAGTCTTATGAGTACTTCAAGGAATTTAATAGATATGTACTCAAAAAGGCAGTCGAAGAAATCAATAAAAAATCTGACATTCAAATTGAAATAAGGCAGAAAAAAGAGAAAAAAAAGGTAACTGCGGTACAGCTTATCATAACGTCTAACAAGACAAAGAGCGGAATGATTGAAGAGATGTTTTCCCCGAAGCAGGCCGAAATGCCCCTGGCTCCCGGAGGTGAACTACACACGCGTCTCATGACCGAATACGGACTGTCTGAAAAGCAGGCGACAGATATAGTCAACAACTTCGATCAGCAACATATAAAGGACAAGCTGACATATATCGCAAAAAGACAAGCTGCCGGCAAGGTAGATAATATAGCAAGCTACACAATAAGGGCATTCAAGGACAACTATCGTATTGCGCCGCCATCTGAACTGTTATCAGTGCCGGCCAACGGTAGCGGTAATCATAACGGTATCGTCCTGCAAGAAGGTGTGAGGATTGAGATTGATGACGGCACGGTGCATGCCGTGGAGGAAGGCGAGGTAATCCGGATTGACCGCGGCATAATCCCGAGAGTGACAATAATAAGCGAACTCAAGGCTGGCAGATATAAGATCGTTACTGCCGATGCTGCTGCCGAGTACCTGGCGCCCGATCAGGATGAGGACAAGGAACCGCACACCACCACACCGAGAAAAATCAGGAAGTCGCGGAAGGGCCTCCACAAGGAAGAAGAATAGCTGTATCCATCCCGCATAGAATCCGCTACGCATTCTGTGCAGCGAGGGAGGACCTGATAGCCGTCAGCATCGAGGGCGTACACAGTAATTTCTAAAAAAGGGAGTATGCACGGCACACAAAGTATTGGTGCAACGGAGTAACCCTACAACGATACATAAGATGAGTCACCCATTATTGCCAGCTTCCGTTTTCTGTGTGACAGATATGCCCGATAGTTTTTCAACTGTATCCATTCAACAAGGCTAATGAGATCGGCGACATTG
>Ga0116147_1003340_pt1 | contig 15260 bp, 4 predicted proteins | sample AD_JPNHG3_MetaG_FD_89749 | JGI IMG/M metagenome (GOLD analysis project Ga0116147, IMG submission 89749) | Active sludge microbial communities of municipal wastewater-treating anaerobic digesters from Japan - AD_JPNHG3_MetaG | ecosystem: Engineered > Bioreactor > Anaerobic > Digestate | place...
ATGAGTATATGGCTTCATTTTGTCCTCCGTGTTATTGGTGTTGTGGTAAACTCAATTTTACACCTTGGACAAGATGAAGTCAATTCTTTTTTTATTTGTTGCACTTCATATTATAATCTGCCTGTTTCCTTTATAGCAGGAATAGCTGCACTCTTTTCCTTTACGTTCACCTTGATATCAAGTTCGGAAAGGTTCTTTTTCAGCTCATCGCTGTACTTATTATAGTCCGAAGGATCATCTGTAGAGATGAAAAGCTCAACAGTATCGCCGTTTGAGATTATACCCTTTGATATCTCAAGTTCGAGCAGTTCGTTGGCAACAGTGGAGCTGTCCTTGCTTTTGCCGTTATATTCCTTAAGGAGCTCCTTGCCTTTCTGACTGCTGCTTTCGAGAGAGATGACCTCTCCCTTTTTATTGAGTATCATGCTTATTTCAGCTTCTGAAGATATCATGATAGTTGAATGAGTCTTGTAATTCATAGAGTAATAGTGTACACCGCCTGCACAGATAAGAATGGCACAAGCAGCCGCAGCGGCGATACGCTTCATTACTATATTGTTACGATTTACAGTCTGCTCCTTTTCTGACCCCATTATTACAGGATCGGTAACAGTCTGTCCGACCTCATAGTGCAGATTTGCAGCATGTACGAAGGAAGACTCCTCATCCATAAGAACAGCATAGCCTTCGTGACATTCCATAACTATGTATTTCATGATACTTCACCACCTTTCAGGACCTGCATGATGTGTCCGCGCATTATTTCGTAGCCGTTTGTACATATCAGCAATACCGCAACGAGATATCTGCGATGACGTTCAAGGGATTTTCGTTCAACTTCGGCACCTTCCGCAAGTTTTGCAATAGGGACCTTTTTCGTCCTTAGAAAGTCTTTCAGCAGCTCGGGATTGTTTCGGGCGTACCTTACGGCTTTCTGACAGACTTCAAGAGTACGTCTCTGACGGGGAGAATTATCGGCTACATCATTCATTGAAACACCGAAATCCTGCATCTGAGCTGAAAGCTCTTCGATCTCCTGCTTTGTGGCTTCGCGGAGTTCATTTTCTGCATATTCATCGTGTTCGTCTCTGATAGTGTCGATAAGTTCTGTCTTTTCGTCATCTGAGGCATCCAGAGAGATCTGTCCCATATTTCTTTTTTCCTTACGATAATAGTCTATAAGACGGCTTTTGATCTGAAGAGAAGCGAAATTCAGAAAAGAACCGCGGAGTCGGGAGTATCCTCTGATAGCTTCATAGAAGGCGAACATGGCTATGCTTAGCTCGTCGTCACTGCTGTCAGGTGGTCTTTTGAGGAATTTAGCTGTTTCAGAACGGATAAACGGCATATATGAAGCGATAAGTTCATCTGCCGCATGGCTGTCTTTTTGTGCCGCGTAGACACGGGATAATATCTGATGAGTGTTCGGATCCATATTTGCCACCCCCATTTGATGATAGTATACGCAAGTCCACTTTTAAAAAGTGGGGTAGTTGAAAAAATAATCCAGAAAAAATAAAAAGGCAGAAAACGGCTATGGTACAGGCAGATGCGAAGAGAGAACTGCATTTTAGCTGACACCATTGCTGCTTTCTGCTTTGGAATACATTTCTTAACTGTATACAGAAATGTAATTATGATCTTTTACTGATTTTCGTCGTGATGGCGAATCTCTGCGCGCTTTATCTTACCGCCGAGAGTCTTAGGAAGCTCCTTGACGTATTCGATAACACGGGGATATTTGTAAGGTGCGGTCTCACGCTTTACGTGGTCCTGAAGTTCCTTTGTAAGCTCTGGTGAAGGCTCATAACCCTCTGCAAGAACTACCGTAGCCTTTACGACCTGACCTCTTATGGGATCGGGAGCGCCTGTTATAGCTGATTCAACTACAGCAGGGTGAGTAAGGAGAGCGCTTTCAACCTCGAAAGGTCCTATACGGTAGCCTGAGCACTTGATAACGTCGTCATTACGTCCCACGAACCAGTAGTAGCCATTTGAATCACGCCATGCAACGTCGCCTGTATCGTAATTCTCTCCGCCGAGAACAGCCTGAGTGAGCTTTGGATCCTTGTAGTATCCGATGAAGAGACCTGTAGGCTGCTTCTTATCGATGCCGCAGATCATGATGCTTCCTTCTTCACCGTCCTCAGCCTCTGTTCCGTCGGGACGGAGAAGGTGTATATTGTAAAGCGGTGAAGGCTTGCCTGTTGAGCCGGGCTTAGGATCGATCCATGGGAAGTTTGCGATAAGTACGGTACCCTCTGTCTGACCGAATCCCTCACGCATCTTCTTGCCTGTAAGCTCGTAAATGCGGTTGAATACCTCGGGGTTGAGAGGTTCGCCTGCGTTGCAGAAGTTCTCAATGGAGGAGAGATCATACTTTGTCATGTCCTCCTGGAGCATGAAGCGGTACATGGTAGGCGGAGCGCAGAATGTAGTCAGCTTATAGTGGCTTATTACCTCAAGGATGTCCTTTGCGTTGAATTTGCCTGTAAAGTCGTAAACGAACTGAATAGCACCGCAGATCCACTGTCCGTAGAGCTTGCCCCAGCCGAACTTAGCCCAGCCTGAGTCTGAAATGGACATGTGTAGCTTGTTCTCCTGTACCTGATGCCAGTATTTTGCAGTTACTATATGACCGAGAGGATGAGCGAAGTTATGACAGACCATCTTCGGCATACCTGTTGAACCTGAGGTGAAGTAGATGAGCATAGTATCGTTCACTGTTGTAGCCTGATCGCCTGTGGGACGCTCGAAAGTATCGGGGAATTTAGCTATCTCGTCCGAGAAGAAGTCCCAGCCCTCCTGAGGAGCGGCAACAGCTATCTTTTTCCTGAGTGTTGTTATCTGCGGAGCAGCTTCCTGTATCTGTCTGCGGATATACTCGTCGTCGCATGCGATGATAGCGGATATACCTGCCATATTGCCGCGGTAAGCGATATCGTGAGCGGTGAACAGGAGGTTACCGGGTATGAGGATTATGCCGAGCTTGTGGAGAGCGGTAGAGATGACCCAGTACTCCCAGCGGCGGCGGAGAATAAGAAGAACTACATCGCCCTTGTGAAGTCCGAGGCTTCTGAAATAGTGGCAGGCCTGATTTGAGAGCTTTGAAATATCACTGAAAGTGAAGGTGCGCTCCTGTTTATCGTGGCTGAGCCATACAAGTGCCTTTTTATCAGGCTCCTGCTTTGCCCATTCGTCGACTATATCCCAGCCAAAATTGAAGTTTTCGGGGACGTTTACTCTGTAATTCTCCTTGAAGTCCTCATATGAATCAAAATCTATACGCGGTAGATAACGGTCTAAAAGCATGATGTTGATATCTCCTTTATTAATAGTGTTCCTATTCTTTTATTCAGCGATCATAGTAAGGAATCTTGCCTTTTTATCTCCTACGCAGCGCTGTCCGTGGAGATAAGTAGGATTGAAATATATAGAATCGCCTTCGTTGAGGATTATCTCGCGGTCGTCGAAAACAACAGCGATGCTTCCCTCGATAACGTAGTTGAACTCCTGACCTGAATGTGATACCAGTTTTGCAGGATCGTCGGATGGTTCAAGAGTTACCAGCAGCGGCTGCATGATCTTGTCTGCATAGCGGTATGCAAGATCTCTGAAGCGGTATCCGGGGTAACGGCTGATGCTTTTGCCCATTCCGCTGCGTACTACCTGATAAGTGTCTATTCTGCTGGGTTCGCCTGTAACGAGTTCGTTGAAATCAACATTGAACTTATGAGCGATCTCGTAGATGACGCTGATAGGAAAATCGCCTTTCTCCTCATATTCTGCGTAGACGTCAGGTGATATGCCGAGTTCTCCGGCAAGTTGTTCTGAAGAATAGCCGCATATCTCACGGAGTTCGCGGATACGAGCGGTGATCTCGTTGATATTTTCCATATAGCTGCCTCCTTAGGTTATTTAGATATAGATGCAGGGGGAACAAGTTCCCGCTGCGGACAGAACATATTGATATATGCTGTCTGAACATACTATATATAATGATATCACATTATGAGCGTGTTTGTCAAGGAAAGGAGAAAGATAATGAAAAAAACATTATGGATGGCGGTCAAAAAAGGCGAATTTGTTTTGGACATTATAAAATACTAAAAAGCGGTATATGGCTAAAAGAATAAACCAATATCACATTTGTTATACATGACATAATATGAGAGTTAAATAATACTTGTGGTATAGAAAATTTCGGCAAAAACACGTAAAATTAGTCGTTTTCACCAAAAAAACGTGTGAAATTCTGTTAGCCGAAAATAATTTGTTTACAAACGGTATATTGCAATTATGCGTCATGAATGTTACAATATTGATATATTGTATGATGATATATTAAAAATTAATATATCAAATATTAATACAATAAAATAAAAAAGCTCATACTGTTTTATACTATTTTAATACTATGCACAAATAGGTTTAGTTATAAACAGGTGGTGGTTTTATGAGGAATATGCATATCATACATGAAAAGAAGATAAGAAAAAGCTGTCATTCTTATCAGATCCGATGGTATATGATACGGAGGATGAATTATCCTGATAAAACTCATATGAGCATTTATGAAAGGGAGTGGTATGATGAGTATACACAAACAACTCTACAAGAGGATGTTGAGCGTTATGATGAGCTTGCTCATTATCATGGCGTACATGCCGTCCAATACGGTTTGGGAACGTGCTATTACAGCATATTCGGCTATTAATTCGGCTGATATTTCCACCGACGGCTCTACCTTTGATAATTCGTCAGCTTTCTCAGCAAACGCAGAGATATTCTCTGATCCGGGATGCAGTAACACACTAAGTCCCGGTACGACGGCCTCGGACGGGCAGAGCGTATATATCAGCTTTGACTGGAAGATGGATCAATCTTTCTCGTCTGAATCGCCGTTCACCATCCGCTTCGATCCTAAGTTCAACCACGCGATCATGGCTGCACAGGCTCCTGCTGTAGTAAACAACGATCAGTGTACTGCAACTTACAGATTTGAAGACGGCTATGTCTATATTGACATCACGCCTAAACCGGGACATGATACCGATTTTGAAGGCTCGGGCGTAATTGAGGCAAAGGTTGATGCTTCATCTGTTGGTGATGCTGATAGTTTCGAGCTTGGCTATATGGGAAATACGGTATTACTTAATCTTCCCGCACAGACATGCGATATAAGAAAGACATCAGAGGGCATCATCACAAAAGACGGTGATCAGTACGCACAATTCAAGGTGACTATAAGCAACGTTTCAAAGGACAAGGGTAAAGTTTATGTAAAGGATACTTTCCCTTCAGACGGAATCTATGATTATAACGCTGAATCACCTTCATCGGTCCTTTCGGATCTCAAATGCGGCGGTACTGCTATAGGCAGCTCGGCAGTAAAGTTCATCGATGATACACCAGGCAAGGTTACTATGATATTCCCTGAGATAGAAAATCTTCTCAAAGGAAGTACCGTAGAGTACACCTACGCTCTTAAGCTTGATCCGAAAAAAGTTGTTGCGAGTGTAACTTCAAATGTTGATTCCGACAACACTGCATTGCTTTACAGTTCAGCGAACAATGAAAAGGTAAACACAAACTCCGACAATACTGCCTATGCAAATATCGAAAAGCCTGTTCTCAATAAGACTGGTGAAACTGATATGACCAACAAGGTAGTCAACTGGACGATAACGGTTGATCCGAAGGTCCTCGGCGGCGGAGATACATCTGAATGGTACATACTTGACAAACCCGGACAGAACCTGACAGTTGATGAAGTTCTGGAAGGAATCAGTGCTGCAGCACCGTCCGCAGTCAAAGACGGTGACAGTGTAAAGGTTAACATCTCTGATTTCACAAATAATACAGACGGAAGCTATACACTTACCTATAGTACTGCTATACCGGATGAAATGCTCGAAATACCTGTTAACACAAATATCGGAAACAGCTTCGAGATGCATTTCGGCGATATTATATTACAGGGCGGTACAGGTTCCGGCAACATCAATAACAGCGGAAAAATCGGCGATGATTACAAGTTCACCAAGGAAGTCGATCATGTTGAGAACGGTGTTATCTGGTGGAAGGTAAATCTTGCTATCCCTGATGTTGATAAGCTTACTTCTATCAACGTCCGTGATGCATGGGAGACCAATTATGTACTTGAAACTTCGGTAAACAATAATATGTCTTTTGATGGCGGAATAGAAAACCTTCAGTTCTCAGTTGACGGTACAAGCGTTCCTGCCGAAGAAATGACACCGAGGTTGAGCAATATCCAGAAAAACGAACGATCACTCAGCTTCGATATCACTGACAGTGAATTCTTAACTGCAAACCGCGGAAAGACACTGACAGTACTTATTCCTCTGGAAATGCTCGGAGACGAAACAGATATATATGGAAATACAGTTAATGTAAACTATAATTTCCCTGTGGGAACTGTTTCACAAAATCAGCAGGAAGCTATCAAGAAGCCAAAGCTATCGATAAAAAAGATTTTTGCTGATAACGGAAGAACATACAATTATGATGCGAACTCCGATTTCAATCATACGCTTTTCTGGTTTCTCAAGATTCAGAATGAAGAGGACTTTGAAGCAGGTCAGGAAATAAGAATACATGATATCCTTCCCGAGGGATATGAATATGTTCCCGACAGCGCTTATTATGGCGGTGTTAATAAAACATCTCCGGGTTATAGCGATAATTACGGTTATTTCGCATGGGAATATGAAGGCGCAACAAGTCATGATGCTGACTATACCACTTTCGGTAAAGTCACAGCAGCTAAAAGCCCGAATGCTGTTGATTTCAGCTTCACTATCGATGCTGAAACAGCAGAAAAGCTTAACTCTGATTGCGGACACAAGATCGTTGTTGGATATGCTATAAAGATGAGCGACGAAGCGGCTTTCAAATTTGATTTTGAAGGAGTCAGCAAGAAGTTCAAGAACACCGCTGAGCTCAGCCTTAACGGTGAAAAGCAGTCCAGTGCATCTGAGGCTCGGGATGTAAATCCGAAAAAAGACTTTATCGAAAAAAGTCACGTAATGGGCGAAGGAGCCAAGAGCAACTTTACCATAAACGTAAATAAGGATTGCAGAAAGCTCTCGACAGACGGCAAGATCATCGTTGATGACTGGCTGGGCGGCGATATGGAGTTTCTTTCTCCTATAACTATCAATGATAAGCAGTATAAGCTTATCGATGTCGATAATAACGAGAATGACAAGCTCTATGCACACCTTGAATCTGTTGATGACGGAACTCTCTTAGAGGGTGCTTCAATCATAAGAGCAGGTACAGGTAAAAAACTCTCGCTTCCTCTTGAGGACGAGACACATTATGTTATCAAGTATTCTGCATCAGTAAATCAGGTAAAGGGCTCTGTACATTTCAGCCCACAGGAAGAAAAGGCACGTTACGGAAATACTGCGGTAGTACGCAATTCCGACGGCTATTCGGTTTCAGTCTTTGAACAGCTTTCTTCTTCGGAATACAAAAACAACTTTACTGCATCTGCTGCAGGTACAAAGGCTGGCTTTATTATCTTCAACTTCGAGAAGGAATGGAACGATAATAATACAAGCAAAACAGGACGTCCGAATTCTATCACACTTGTTATTGAACGCAAGGATCTGAAAGATCCTTCTGCAGAGCCTGTTATATCTGAAGAGACTATCACTCTCAATGATAACGCAGTTGAGCAGAACGGCAAGTGGGTGTTTGCACTGAAGTTTCCTGCATATGAAGTTCATGCAGGCCAGACAATACACAAGTATGAGTATAAGATAAACGAGAAACCTCTTGAAGACTATCAGAGCGTATGGGGCGGCGATGATCTCAAGGAGGGCGTATCGGTTTCGGATGATATCATCAAAGCAAAGTCAGGCGGAGTTGTAAACAGCACCCTGACCAATACCAAGATCATCCCTGATACTATAAAGGTATGCAAAACTGATATCACAGGTCAGAAAAATGTCAGGGGAGCAACTCTCAGGATAATCTCTGACGATGAAAACATCAAGTGGGGAGCTGTACTTGACGGCAACTCGGATGTAACTGCTGTTACAAACAGCGAAGGCAAGGTAATAGGTATCCAGTGGATATCCGACGGAACCGATAAAGAGATAAAGTATCTCTCAAGCGGCGACTACACCCTTCGCGAATTCGGCGGTGCTTTCAAATCAGGCACAACAGAATACTCGATCGTTACAAGTGATCTTAATTTCAAGATCTCAAACGGTAAGCTCATAGACAGCTCGGTAAGCTCTGATGTACTTAAACCTGCTGCTGATCCTAATGCAGATTCAGGTTATTACATGTACGATCAGTCAAACCGTAAGATAACTGTATGTGACGCAGAAGCAGAGGTAACCGATGTTACTATAAGCAAGAAGGCTGCAACAGGAACAGATGAACTTCCCGGTGCACAGGTAGAGCTTATATGCGCTGGTTACGACTGGAGCGATATACTGGCAGCTGATACTGACGTTTCACTCAATGAAGACGGCACAGGTATCACATGGAAGTCGGGTACTGCTCCCAAGACCTTCACACTTAAAACAGGTACATACACTCTTAAGGAGACAGGCGCTCCGAACGGATATGCTTACGCTGAGGATATCGAGTTTACAGTCACCAATGACCATACAGTCAAGATAAACGGTGAGGAATTATCCGACACTACCGTAGTAATGAAGGATAATGCTGTAGGCATACAGATAAGCAAGAGAGACGCAGGCGGTCAGGAACTTCCTGATGCTGAGCTTTCTCTCTATCGTACAACAGATGCAGACGGCAAGCCTCTTGCAGAAGAAGTTCTCGTAAAGAGCTGGACTTCGGGCAGCACTCCGCTTACAATAAGCGAAGGCGTTATTGCAGGCGCATCTTACAGACTTAAGGAAGATACAGAGCCCGCAGGCTACAAGAAGGCTTCCGACATAACATTCACATTAGATAAGTACAACAACATCAAGGATGTTACAGGCGGAGATTACGATGCTGAAACAGGCGCAGTAGTAATGATAGACTACGATGCTGAGAAAGGCAAGGCAGAGATATCCAAGACAAGCCTCAACAGCAGCGAACTTATAGGCGGTGCAGAGCTTGCTGTATATAAGGCAGAAGATATCGGCGCTGACGGCAAACCACTTGCAGGAAAGACAGCTGTTGCAGCATGGACGTCCGAAAAAGGCAAAACAAATACCCTCGGTGATCTTGATCCCGGTGATTATGTTCTGATAGAGGTTAAAGCTCCTGACGGATACGTAATCGCTGAAAATGTTCCTTTCACAGTTACAGCTTCGGCTGAACCTGTACAGATAACAATGAAGGACAATACCACAAAGGTCACTATCTCAAAGACAGACATCACAGGCGATAATGAAATAGCAGACGCAGAGCTTCGCATACTTGATTCCGAAGGAAATGTCATAGACTCATGGAAATCGGAAGCAGGCAAGAAGCACGAGATCAACGGCGTACTTAAGGCAGGCGAGACCTATACCCTCCACGAGGAAGGCGCTCCCGACGGATATGCTTACGCTGAAGATATTGAGTTCACAGTCAATGCAGACGGTTCGGTTACAACAGTAACTATGAAGGATGACGTAACAAAGGTAAAGATATCCAAGACCGACATAACAGGCGGCAAGGAGATACCCGGTGCTGAGTTACAGGTCATCGACAAGGACGGAACTGTTATCGATTCATGGACTTCCGAGGAAGGAAAATCCCATGAGATCAACGGCGTACTTAAGGCAGGCGAGACCTATACCCTCCACGAGGAAGGCGCTCCTGACGGATATGCTTACGCTGAAGATGTTGAGTTCACAGTCAATAAAGACGGTTCAGTTACAGAAGTAACGATGAAGGATGACGTAACAAAGGTAAAGATATCCAAGACCGATATAACAAGCGGCAAGGAGATACCCGGTGCTGAGTTACAGGTCATCGACAAGACCGGTACAGTGATCGATTCATGGACTTCCGAGGAAGGAAAATCCCACGAGATCAACGGCGTTCTTAAGGCAGGCGAGACCTATACTCTCCACGAGGAAGGCGCTCCTGCAGGATATACCTACGCATCTGACGTTAAATTCACAGTAAATAAGAACAACGAAGTAACTGCTGTCGAAATGAAGGACGAAGTTACAAAACTGACAATATCAAAGACAGACATAAATACAGGTGCAGAAATACCTGATGCCAAGATACAGATCCTTGACAAGAACGGCAATATTATTGACGAGTGGACATCCGAAGCAGGAAAGTCACACGTTATCGAAGGAAAACTCTCAGCAGGCGCGACATATACGTTCCATGAGGATACTTCACCTGCAGGATATGATGCTGTATCGGATTTCACATTCAGTATCAATCAGAAGGGCGAAGCTGTTAACCTCGGAGTTGTTACAAACGGCGAAGCTGAGATCTCCACAGACGGCAAGACACTTATCGTCAAGGACCGCAAGAGCAGGATAATCACAATAAACAAGACTGTACTCGGCGGAACTCCTGTTGACAACGCTTCATTCACTCTTAAGGCTTCAGGAAGCGATGCAGACCTTAACGGCGTTAAAGTCAAGGTCGGCGAGAAGGAATACACTGTAAGCGATACGGATAAAACTTCAATAGAATTTGAAGGAAACGCATCCGATATAACAGGTCTTAAGAAGGGTACTTACTCCCTCAAGGAAACAGCTGCTCCCGACGGATACAAGGTGGTTTCTGAATTCACATTCGAGATCAACGATGACGGAGGACTTGAAAAGGTAACTGTTTCCACAGAAGGCGACAAGGTAACTTCAAAGGGCGATGTTATCACGATCACAGATGATATTTCAGACATAAGCATAACAAAATATGATGTTACAGACGGCAAGAAGGAGCTTAGCGGTGCTGAGCTTACTATCACAGGAAGTTCATCCGCAGACTGGGCTGCAATAGCTGAAAACTCTTCAGAAGGCGTAAAGGCAATTGAAAACGGTCTTACATGGACTTCAGGCGATACTGCTGTACACATCAAGGGACTGCCTGACGGAGAATACACTCTCCACGAAAAAGGCACAGACGGAAAGACTGCTATCAATGGCAAGGAATACTACGTTATTGAATCTGACGTTAAGTTCACCATTGACAACGGAGTTATCGTCAAGAAGGGCGAGACTTCCCTTACAGACGGAAGCTACGAAACAAACGATAAAAACCTGACTGCTTACATCACTGACGAAAGCACTATCGAAGTCAACGATGCTATAGTACCCGAAGCTAAGAAGATAACTATCAACAAGAAGGTAGTATCCGACAGCGAGGACGGTTCAGATGCAGCAGCTTCATTCAGATTATATGCGGATGAGGCTCAGTCACTTGATAAGGTAACTGTAGGCGGCGTTTCGGCAGAGGTAAAGACTGATGCGGAAAGCGGCAGAAAGTATATCGAATTCACAGGCATAAAGACAGACGTAACAGGTCTGACTGACGGCAAATACACACTTGAAGAAACAGCGGCTCCCGACGGTTATACTGTAGTATCTGCATTCACATTCAACGTGAGCGGAGATAAGGTAACCAAGGTCGATGCAGCGACTACAGGTGCACAGAAGGTCGTTAAGTCGGAAAGCGGTGATTCTATCACCATCACAGATGATATCTCGGTTATCAATATCGACAAGAAGGGCCTCGGCTCGGATGATAAGAAGGTTGAAGAGATAACATCGGGAACTGCAAAGTTCACACTCACTTCCGAAGGCGATGCAACATTTGAGGGCGTTTCGTTCGGAGACGGCAATGTAAAGGGCAAAGCAGGTCAGAAGTCCATAGACATCGAGGGCAATTCAATAAAGATAACAGGACTTAAGGACGGCAAGTACACTCTTACAGAAACAGCTTCTCCTGACGGATTCATCACAGTTACAAATATCGGTTTCGAGGTAGAGAACGGTGTAGTCAAGAAGGACAGCACAACGGTTTCTACCGACGGCGATGTAAAACTTTCGGATGACGGCAAGACTCTTACGGTACTGGATAAGAAGTCTACAGTTGAAATATCCAAGGAACTCCTCGGGGCAGGCGAGAAGCTTGCAGAGGACAACAAGGCTTCATTCAGACTTACAGGTTCAGACCTCAGCGGAGTTACTATTGACGGAAAGGCAATAACTGCTGAAAATGATGCGGCAACAGGTCTTTCTTCAGTTACATTTGAAGGAAACGATGCTGTATTCAGAGGACTTAAGAACGGTACATACACACTTGAAGAAACAGTTGCTCCTAACGGCTGCACAAAGATCAATAATGTTGCAGGAGAGACAGTAACATCCTCCTTCACATTCGAGGTCAAGGACGGCAAGCTCGTTGACGGCAGTGTTTCAACTATCACAAACGGCAGTGTTGAATTCAAGGACGGTAAGGTCATCGTAAAGGATGCATTATCAACTGTAGAGTTCGACAAGGCAACACTTGGCGGAGAAGCTCTTGAAGAAGGCAATATCGCTAAATTCAAGCTCTACGCTGATGAAGGTCAGTCCTTCGCTGACGTAAAGGTAAAGGGCGAAAAGGTCAAGGCTGAAACTGATGATGCATCCGATAAGGCATTCGTTGCATTTGACGGAAACAAGGCAGTATTCAACGGACTTCAGGACGGTAAGTACTCACTGGAGGAAACTGCTGCTCCTGACGGCTATACAACGGTAACTACATTTACGTTTGAGGTTAAGGAAGGTCATGTTGTCAAGGAAAGCATAACAGCTGTAACTGACGGTGACGTTTCTGCTGACGGCGATAAGATCGTTGTAAAGGATGCAAGATCTGTACTGACTGTTGATAAGAAGGCACTCGGTGCAAAGGAGATACCTGAAGAAGCAGGTAAGGCACAGTTCACACTTACTGCAAAGGACACAGACCTTGGCGGAGTTGTTCTCGGTGAGAACAGCGAGGCTCTTACATCTGACAAGAAGACAGTTGAATTCTCAGGCAACAGCGCTGAGTTCACAGGTCTTAAGAACGGAACATATATCCTTAAGGAGAATGCTGCTCCCGAGGGATATGAAACAGTGACAGAATTTGAATTTACTATCAGGAACGGCAATGTCGATAAGGAGAGCATAACAGCTGTTACAAACGGCAATGCTTACATCGATGAAGTTACAGGACATCTGGTAGTAGAGGACAGACAGAAGGATACCATCACTATCGATAAGAAGACCATAACAGGCGGAAAAATCCCCGAAGCAGCAGGAAAGGCAACTTTCATACTTACTGCTGATGAGGGTACGCTTGAAGGCGTTATCATTAATGACGGCAAGAACAAGACAACCGTTACAAGCGGTAATACAGCAGAATTCACAAGCAACAGCACAGAACTTTCAGGTCTTAAGAACGGTGTCTATACACTGGAAGAAAAGACCGCTCCTAACGGATTTACAGTTGTAAGCAAGTTCAAGTTCAAGGTAGACGGCGGAAAGGTATCTCTCATCGAAGCAGATACAACAGGTCACTATGCAGTGAACGAGAACGGCACTGGACTCATCGTTAAGGATGATTACAGTGAGCTTTCTATCGACAAGAGAGACATCACAGGAAAGACAGAAGTTTCAGGCGCTAAGCTTGAAATAAGAAATCCCGATATAGACTGGACCGATATTGTCAATGCCAACGCAGATGATACGGCTGAAGGCGATAACAAAATAAGAGTTATCAACGAGGACGGCAAGACAGTGGGAATCCGCTGGACATCTGGTGACGTTGCAAAGATCGTCAAGGGACTCATCGACGGTACATATGTACTCAGAGAGACAGGCGATGATTTCGAGTCCGGCAAAGTAAGATACACAATAGTATCATCTGATCTTGAATTCGAGATCAAGGGCGGAAAGCTTGTAAGAGTTGAGGGCGATGCCCTTAAGGAGTCAGCAGATGCTGATTCAGAGGAAGGCTACTATCTTGCAGATAAGTCCAAGAATGAAATAGTTGTAAATGATGCTAAGGCTAATACAACTACTTCGACTACAAGCACATCCTCAACTACAACAACTTCTACTACAACAACAAGCACAACAGCGGTAACTTCTACAGTTGACACAACAGATTCAACTGATACTTCCGCAACTACTACAACTTCAACAACATCTACTACAACTACATCAACAACTACAACATCAACTACGACAACTTCGACCACAACAACATCTACAACATCGACTACGACAACGTCGACTACTACCACATCAACAACTACAACATCAACAACAACCATATCAACTACGACAACGTCGACTACTACAACGACAAGTACATCGACAACAACTACAACGTCGACTACTACAACAACAAGTACATCGACAACAACTACAACGTCGACTACTACAACGACAAGTACATCGACAACAACTACAACGTCGACTACTACAACAACAAGTACATCGACAACAACTACAACGTCGACTACTACAAAAGCAAGTACATCGTCGAAGTCCACAACAACTACAAAGGCAAGCACATCGTCGATGTCCACAACAACAAGCACAACAACTACAAAGGCAAGTACATCGTCGATGTCCACAACAACAAGTACAACTACTACAAAGGCAAGCACATCGTTGAAGTCAACAACAAGCACAACGACAACAAAGGCAAGTACATCGTCGATGTCCACAACAACAAGCACAACTACTACAAAGGCAAGCACATCGTCGACGTCCACAACCACAAGTACATCAACTACAAAGGCAAGCACATCGTCGAAGTCCACAACAACAAGCACAACAACTACAAAGGGAAGCACATCGTCGATTTCCACAACCACAAGCACAACAACTACAAAGGGAAGCACATCGTCGACGTCCACAACCACAAGCACATCAACTACAAAGGGAAGCACATCGTCGATGTCCACAACAACAAGCACAACTGCTACAAAGGCAAGCACATCGTCGATGTCCACAACAACAAGCACAACGACTACAAAGGCAAGCACGTCGTCGATGTCCACAACAACAAGCACATCGACAACAACTACAACGTCGACTACTACAACAACAAGTACATCGACAACAACCACAACTGTAACAACAACCACAAAGGCAGTTACAGAGACAACAGCCAAGGCAGTTGAAACAACGACAACAAAGGCTACCACAGTAACAACTACTAAGGCAACCACAACGTCGACAACAACAAGTACTACAACAACTACAAGCACAACAACTACTACATCGACTAAGGCTGCAACCGAGTCGACAACAGAGACAACCAAGGCA
>Ga0116147_1003350_pt1 | contig 15218 bp, 23 predicted proteins | sample AD_JPNHG3_MetaG_FD_89749 | JGI IMG/M metagenome (GOLD analysis project Ga0116147, IMG submission 89749) | Active sludge microbial communities of municipal wastewater-treating anaerobic digesters from Japan - AD_JPNHG3_MetaG | ecosystem: Engineered > Bioreactor > Anaerobic > Digestate | place...
GGTACATCTGGTACGTCAGGTACATCTGGTACGTCAGGTACATCTGGTACTAGTGGAACATCTGGTACGTCAGGTACTAGTGGAACATCTGGTACGTCAGGTACTAGTGGAACATCTGGAACATCTGGTACTAGTGGAACATCTGGTACGTCAGGTACTAGTGGAACATCTGGAACTAGTGGAACATCAGGTACATCTGGTACATCTGGTACGTCAGGTACATCTGGTACGTCAGGTACATCTGGTACGTCAGGTACATCTGGTACTAGTGGAACATCTGGTACGTCAGGTACTAGTGGAACATCTGGTACTAGTGGAACATCCGGTACATCTGGTACGTCAGGTACATCCGGTACATCTGGTACATCCGGTACTAGTGGAACATCTGGTACATCTGGAACTAGTGGCACATCTGGAAGTTCATTTTTACAGTCACAATTAGATGATTTCTGGAAAATTACATACTTAAATTCTCAATAGTAAAATATTGTTGGTCGAAAAATTAACTCATTTTCTAGATCTCATTGGATTAAAATATCAAAATAATTTTTATATGAAGGAGTTATCATTATGCGTGTTCCGCCTTATGGAGACAGTTTTAAGCGTGCACTTATGAATCTTGCTAATTTGAAAGTAAGAGCACAGTATACTCCAGACATGACAGTTAATGTGTCAGCTGGTGGTTTTTGGTATTACACATCAAGTGGTGCAAGTTATATTGAATGTTCTGGTGGAGATTCATCAACAATTACGGCTCCATCTTCACCAAATTTTAAGTGGGTTGTTATTGCATTAAATGCGAGTGGAAATATTATTATTATCGAAGGCAGTGCATCCAGAACGCCCAGTTTGCCAGAGATTCCTCGAGCGAGATTTCCGCTAGCAGCAATTTATATTTCATATTCTGATACTGTGATCACAAATGATATGATTTATGATATAAGACCAATATTTGAAATGACAGTTACAGATCACAGGGATCTTCAGTCAACTTCTCTTGCTTCTTCACATCCTGGTTCAGCGATCTCATTTACACCAGGTGCAAGTGGACTTGTATCTACGAATGTACAAGATGCTATCTTAGAACTTAAAACTTTATTTGATGATCTGTATATTCATGCTGGTTCTTCTGGTACATCTGGCACTTCTGGTAGTGGAACTTCTGGAACATCTGGAACTAGCGGGACCACTGGAACTTCTGGAACATCTGGAACTAGCGGGATCACTGGAACTTCTGGAACATCTGGAACTAGCGGGACCACTGGAACTTCTGGAACATCTGGAACTAGTGGAACATCTGGTGTGAGTCCATAATTTAGGAATTATTTTTTTGTAAAGTAATATTATTTTAAATGGAGGAATTTAAGTTATGAATATTCCGCTTTATGGGGATGAGTATAGAAAGTTATTCGGTAATATGGCAACTCTTTGCCCCAGTGCACAAGATGAACCAAATATGACTGTTAAAATATCGGCTGGTGGATTTTGGAGTTGGTTAGAAGGGACTGCAGCATATGTTGAATATAGTGGTGGAAGTTCACCAGCTGTTACTGCTCCTGCTTCAGATGCGAAATGGGTTGTTATTACATTAAATCCATCTGGAATGGTTGTAAATATTGATGGGGCTTCTGGAGCCAATCCTGTTCTCCCGACCATTCCTGTTAATCGATATCCAATTGCATTAGTATATGTACAATCTACAACTACTAGATTGACGAATGAATGTATTTTTGATGCTCGGCCAATTTTCTCTAATCCAGTTAGATCTCATGGTGATTTATCTGGGAACAATCTTAGCGATTGTCACCCAATTAGTGCAATTACTGATCTTTCTGATACTCTTGCAAATACACCATCATTAACAGATCTTAATAATGGGTTGGCAGAAAAAGCTGATATCGATGGAACACCTGCTACTACTTTTAAGTTAAATCAGGATTTTGTTGGAACACCAGCTAGCAATGTTGGTATTGAAGTTGAAAGAGGATCTGCCACCAATGTTTTCATTAGATGGAATGAGACAGATGAGAAGTGGGAATATACGAATGATGGTGCTACATGGTATGCTCTAAGTGATGCGTATGTGAATGATGGTTCTCAGGATCTTGTTTTGAAAGCTTATGAACAAGATGATGAACCCACTCTTGATACTGATAACAAAGCTGCTATTTGGATTGACACTAATGACTCTAATAGGGTATATTTGGTTTTCCGAAGAGGATCTGGTGATCAAGTTAAAGTTGAATTGACTTAAGGTTGACAGCCGGCAAGATCTAGTTAAGTTCTTGCCGGCTTTTAAAAAAAATGAGAACCCTTTTATAAATTTCCAAATGTTTATTTTTGTTAACTATAATATTATAATGAGAAATATTTATTTTAGAAGGAGATGATATAACATGGCTGATCAGTTCCGTATTCAAGAAGCAGTTACTTTTGTGCAGACAACGCCTCCAGAAACATTTCGTTTAATGGATCTTACTATTAATAATTTACCGGTCACTTATAGTCATGGTAAAGTTTTAGCTGAGGCTTCAGTCACAGATCTTAAAGTTGCTGATGAAGTGAATATTTTTATTATGTTTTGTGAAACAGGTGTATCTCTCAAATTTGGGTCGACAACAAACGCGGCTATGTCAAATGTGACACATTTTTCTTATAAGGGTGCTAAGACTTCTTTTTGGGTGTCTAATTCAGAGACAGAAGATATTTCTATTACTGTAGCAACTTGTTGTATTTAATATTATGTTATCATTATATAATTTGTTTTCTGAATTAGCAAATGTTCATTCAGAACACCCTAGTGGATTGATAGCGCCGTTTGGGATGATTGATTCAAGTAATAGAAGTAAATCTCTTCTTATGAGAGCACAAAATATGTCTATGAAAGATCCAGATGAACAAGTAAAAATGATGAATAAGTTAAGAGATTCATAATTGTGGTTTCAGTTGTTGATGAGTAGTAGGTGCAGCTCATGCCGCTTCTCCTGAAGAAAAACAAAGATATTTAAACTTATTAAAGATGTACAAACAAAAAAATGGGGTAATCGAAAGTGTACATTCATAATTTTTATGCAGATCTATTGCTCTCAGTAAGGGTTTTATTTGACAATCATATTTTTCAAAATAGAAATTATGCAAAACGATATGAATTTAATATGGGTAATAGAACATTTCAGTTGCCGCAAGATTATAAGCCAAATTATGAATTTCCAAATCTAATTATCACGTTAAATGATGATGTTCCAAGTTATGGTCAACGCCCAGATGTATCACAGAAAATACCTGGATTTAATTTAGATCAGATACCGGTTCTTTACAATCAGACAACAGGAGTTGTTCTTTTAGTTCAAGAAGAGATGGTAAATGTTCCTATTACATGTGTGATTAATTGTGAATCACAATTTCAAGCAAAAGAAGTTGCAGTAATGGTTAAACGTTGGTTGCCGATAAATAAATTTATTAGTTTTTTGATCTTTAGCTCATATTTAGAAGTTTCTGATCAATTTCTATCAATTAATAGTTTTAATCCGGCAATTCATTCAATAGCGAATTTATATACCAAACTAAATAAAAGAACTGGGGACATTGATTATTGTTATTCTCTTCAATATGAACCTATGATTCGGCTAGATTCAATCACGACGTCAGTTCCAGATTCAACTCAAAGGTCTTTTCAGGTTGTCGTTGATATCACATATATGATACCAACTCCACTATTTATGTTTAATGATAAACAACCTGGGAGTATTGAAAGAATTGACATCTTGATTAATTCTTCTACAGGTTTTGAACCAATTAATGATTATCCATCTAGTAAAGTAATTAACTACTTAAATACAGATATTATCGAGCTTAAAAAAGGTTTTGTTAGACGTACATTTTTAGTAACAGATGATACATCGTCTCAAACAGTATTAGATTTAGATACAGTGTCTCTTGCAGCAGATCAAGTTACAAATTCTTCAACTGGTGGTCGAAATATTGTTGCGACTAAGGGTGTCGACGATTATCTTTATATTACACTTGGAAATAGTGAAAGAAAATATAAAACAAATATGAATACGATTCCATCTCCAGATGGAGTTAATATAACTCTTAGTGATGATGAATATTTGACAGTTGTAAAAGATCTTGCCGGAACAATAACAACAACATTACACCATATTACACAAGGATTAACAATTAAATTTGATCCAAAAGATTTTTTATTGACAGAAGATTATTCATACAATTTAATCAAAGGTAGTAATGTATTAAAAGATTATCAGAATTATACATTAAATCTTTCTGATAATTCGATTTCGTTTAGTTTTGATAATAGTCAATTTTCTGCATATCAACCATCTTTAATTAGTCCTTTATTGATTCAATTTTATTTAGAAAATGTAACATTTCCATTTCAAGTTGGTGGGGTTATGCCCCATGTGGGTCTTATGAAAGTTTTTAACATAACTAACTCATCTGCAGAAATAACATGGACATCTGATGAAGAAACAACTACTCAGATTGAATATGGGATAACAACTGATTATGGTGCTTTATCTGAGTTAAATGAAAACTTAACCAATAGACACCATGTTATTTTGACCGGGTTAACATCTGATACAACATACCATTATCGCGTTAAAGTTGTAAATTCAAATAATGAAGAATATTTATCTGATGACTATGTATTTACTACATTAGTTTGATGGGAGAAATAATTTATGATTAATCTTACTCAAATTTTGCAAGAGAATTTACCATCTACTGTGGATGTTAGTCGTGGAGCTAGGATCTCAAGACAATTGTCTCCACAGTATCGAGAAGATTTGCGACAGACTTTTAATTCATTTCCCAATAGAGGTCGGGATTTACAAATAGCTGGAACTGGACAAACTAGACCTATTAATCCAGAGCATCAACAACAATTTGACGAAAGGTATCGTCAAATTGTTGCTAATCGTCAAATGGCTGGCGTTCCAGCTGCCGTTCCAAGACCACAACCAAATGTTTCAGATAATGTTCCACCACATACTGTTGCAGCTCCAGTTGTAAAAACTGTTAATACAGATAATATCTCTGGGAGTCAGGCGGCTGGTATTGCATTGAAGAAGGGTGCACATGCAACTGGTGAAGCAATTGGTTCTGGTGCCAAAAAAGCTATGGAATTTGCAGGTGAACATCCTGTTGCTGGTGGTCTTATTGCTGGAGCAGCCGGGGCACTTGGATTGAGAAAATTGCTTAATAGAAATAAACCACAGGCTTAAAATGTATTTGGAGGAAATAGAAATATGCTTACTGAAGTGATAAGTAGAATGGATCGTGCCGTTTTTGAAATTGCTCTTGTAGATGCATTTTGTGATCTGTGTTTTTATGAGGGTGATGAATTTATTGCCGATCTAGATGCGTATTTGGATAGCGTTGATGTTAAAACAAATACAAAGGAACAAGATAATGCATTTATAGAATTTGCGATGCCTTATATTGAAAATTCAATTATGTTATATTCTTCAACTATTACAGAGGGTCTTAAAACTGGCGGACCTGGTGATCCAGCAAATTCTAAAGGTGAAGGTCTTGTTGGTGGTGAGGTAACGAAAGTGATCGGTGAAAAGCAGAGGGGAGAATTTCTTAATAAAGCTGGTTTGAAAACTCCAACAAATGCTACAAAGAAACTTACTGAAGCCGAAGAAATTCAGATTTGGGAAGGTGTTGGTCAGGATCTTATTAAAGCCGCTAAAGAAGGGAGTAAGAAAGCAAAAATAATTCTTTCTAAAACTGGTAAAAATCTTGCAGATTCTGTAACAAGTGGTATTGTATCTGCTAAGAATTTTGCTAAGAATTTATCATTTAAAATTCCAGAAAAGAAAAGTGCGAATCCTGCTGAGAGCAAGTAAAGGAATTTGAGTATGATAACTATTAAATCATTGAATAGAATTGTTGAGGCGGAAAATGACTATGATATAAGATATCGACAAGATATACAAAAAGCAAAAGAGGCATATCAAAAAGCTAAAGAAGCTGACAATACATGGAAATATACTCCTTGGTTTTTATCTCCTGGAGGTAAGAAAACAGCGGAGGCACATTACGATTATCATAGTGCATTAGATGCCGCTGAGGCAAGACGTAAAGCTGCTAAAATGGGAATGGTTTCTAAACAAGATTATGATGAATCAAGATATCAAGCTGCCAGAGCTGCAGCTAAAGCTAGATCTTTAGCTAATGATGTTAAAGAACAACAATTGCATGATTCGGATAATCGACCTGGAGTTATACGCAAAATTGGAGGAGCAATTGCTGATCATCCGTTACTAGCTGTGGGGACAGTTGCCGGTCTTGCCGGTCTTGCCGCGTTACAAAAAAGAAAACGACATCTACCAGAACCTGGTAAATATTGATTTAAGGAGTTTGAAGCATGTCAAGTTTAGATCGGATTATAAATGAGTCAATTCAGAAAGTTATTAGTGAGAATGAGAGCATCGTTAAAAAGACGGCTGAGGGCGCCAAGAAGTTTTGGAGGCAAGCTCAAGATGATATGTCTAGAGGTAGGGCTGCTGAGATTGTGTATGATAAATTACATCCCGAAAAGCCAGATCTGGCATATGAGGTGGTTAAAAAACTTGCAAAACAGAATGCAAAACTAGCTCAGGCTGAGAACATGGGTGTTAGAGAACATCTTACTAAAGCTGGGCAAAAGGCATGGGCTCTTGGTAAAAGTAAGATAGAGGACATTAAGAATGCGGTTTCTGAGAATCCTGGTCTTGCTGCAGCAACTGCTGCTGCTTTAATTGCGGGTGCAGGTGGTCTTGCCGCTGTGAAAAGAATGAGAAAATCTGCTAAATAATGGAGGAAAGACTATGAGTTTCGATATTAACAAAATTATAACAGAATCTATTTCTGAATTAATTTCGGAGGAAGGTGCAATTCCTGAGGATCTTCAATCTGGGGCAAAAGAGGCAGCGAAAGCTGCTGCTGAGAGAGTAGCTAGTAGAGTGATTCATGGTGAAGTTCCAGAGGAATTGCAGAAAGATGCTGAAACTAAGAAAATGATAGCTCGAAGATTGTTAAATCAGGGTAAAGAGTTTATGCGCGAAAATCCTGCACTTTCTGCAGGAGTTGCTGCCGCACTTGCTGCTGGTGTTGGAGCTGTCGCTTTTCGAAAAAAGCTTGCAGCACTAGCAAAACAAGGTAGCAATGCCGCGAAGAAAGCTGGTGCTAATGTTGCTAAGAAAATTGCCCACAAACTTGAATCATAAAATAACTATTTTGGAGGAATAAACTATGTTTCAGAGAGTTAATGCACTTTTAGAATCGGAAGCATCTCAGCTTGTTGAAAACCACGAGGATGTTATTGTAGAAGCAATGACTCTGGTGAATGATTTTCAAAAACACCTGAAAGCTTTTATTATTAATAATCCTGAGGAATTTATTGGTGAAAGTGTCGAAGAGACCTATAAGAATATGCGAGTATTTGCTGAGGTTGGAACTGCACAGTATATTACCGAGATTTCTAATCTTTATGGTGGAGTAATTCAGGAACAGATTATGACTGAGGATAAAGGTATCGCGGAATATCTGTAAAATTGGATTATTATTATGAATAAACATGATGCTTTGAATGAAGTAGATCAAGATACTCTTGCGAAATTAACATTAGCTGCAGTTGCTGGTGTACTTGCTGCAGCTGGTGGTAAAAAACTATATGAAAAGTATAAAGAAAATAAGTTATTGAAAAAGTATGGGTCGCAAGAAGATAAGGAGCATCAAATTCATCTCAAAGATACTCTTCGGGGTGATATTCCTGATATAGCTGATATTCTTGTAACAGGACAACGACAACTTATAGATATTAAGAAATAGGTGATAGAAATTATGATACCTGTTGCTGATAAATTTTTAATACATGAAGGAGTTTTTAATTGGGCAAGAAACAGTATATCGAATCTTTTGGGAAGAAGAGCTTTGAATAAGCAAGTAAGACCCCAATTAACAGCAAATGATAAAATTGAGAATTCTGATCGAATACAAAGAAGATTAACACCTAGGCCACGTCGACCAGAGCGTACTATATTGGGGTTTAGGGGTATTCGACTATATAAGAGGCCTGTGAATTTACCTTAAAAAATAAAAAATCATCGGCAAGATCTTAATAAGTTTCTTTATTAAGATCTTGCCGATGAACTAGTTAATCTTGATTTGGGTAATATTACCGAACGATGAATCAAAATCTAACATTTCACCATTTTTGGTTATAATAAACACTAATGGTAAATTGTTTTTGATCCATTCATAATTTTTATAGACACGTTCAATATCTGAATACATGTCAGTTAAACATATTACCATACTCAAATTATCTTTATCTTTTTCCCAATGTTCAGTTTGGATTTCATCAAATAAAAGTTTATGTGATGTTCCGCTCCTACCATGGTAACCAATTTTTGTAATAAAATTATAGAACTCGTTAATATTATCTTTATTGAATTCTTGCCGTTGATGTATTGAAACATCGTGGACAATGAGTTTAGTCAATGCAAAATATTTCATACTGTTTTCTATAACATGTGAGAATTTCTTTAAATTATTATCTGAAATTGAACCAGATGAATCTACTCCAATAATCAAAGTTCCAGTTCCTTCTGTGTCCTCTATTAGTGAGTAACCTGGAATATTGATTTTGTGTGGAATAAAGTACTTGTTGAGACGTCTCCATGTACGTTCATCTGGTTTCATAATAATATTAGTCTTGATAGACTTTTCAACAAGGGTTTGCCAGGGTACTTCAACTTTTAAAATCTTATCTAAGTAAGATACCATGTATCCGGGTGCATCTCCCTTGCTTTTAATGTTTTCGAAAATTGCCCTAGCTTCAGAGATAATTTGATCAGTTAAGATTGCTTTGAGGTTTTCATCTTCATCTACCGGAGAATTGATTCCACCGAGATTTGCGATGACTGTGAATAAAAAATTTCCCGAACCATCAGATACATTGATTGTCATATTATCTGGTTGACCAACCTGTATCTTATTTGGGTTTTTCATAATCCAATCATATGCGTATTCGGCCGAACAATCCATTTTTTGGTTATATAGATCTTGAATTATATTATATCTGTTGTTATAAGGTTTAATTACATTGTTCATTTTCTTGAGGAAAACCTCAATCACATGGTCACACGCAACATTCCATGTTGCAAAATCTCTATCACCTCTTCTGATTCCATGCTTATTTAGGATATGAAGAAGTTCGTGACAGAGAATAAATATTAAATTATTGTATGAGTAATTTGGTTTTGAGAGAAACAGTTCATTAATATTAATTGATCCATTTTCTATTTTAGAGGGATCATCCAAATTAAACGTAACATAACCTTCTATGTTTTCTGGAAGTACCTTAATGTCCCATGTAAATTTATTGGACATTATTCCGAAGAAAAATAGATTATTTGTGAAAAGCTTTAATTTGGCCCTTCTAATTAATAAATCAATTGGTGAGTTCATAAATTATTCTCCTGAATCTGAAGTGATATCGACAATCTCCTTTAGGGTTGATCTAGTCAAATCCGGTTCAGTTTTCTGGAGTTGCATAATAATCTTATTTAGAATATTTTTCTTGTTCGAAATCTTTTCGAATTGCCGTATTTCTTTAATCATCATAATTGAAAGTTCAGATGCTTCTTTCATGAATAATCCAATTAGATGAGAGATATTCGGCAAGAACTTATCACGATCACTTCTACCAATATAATTAGTAGTTAATGCATAAGCTAGTGCATACATTTTGACATTATCTGGTGGAAGATTATATTCTTTATAATTCGCAAGAATATTGTCGATATCAAATTCTGAATAAATTTTGTAATATGTTGTGAATTCGGAAGCTCCTTCTTTTCCAACATATCCAGTACCTAAGTATAAACAAACATCAGTTGATATAATTTTTTTATGAAACTCTTCTCTTAATTTAACTTCATTTGCAAATCGTGTCCAGGATCTTGGAGATCCCCAAGCGACATCAACTTGTTCTTCCTCATGGAAGAATTTTTGATATTGTTGATGTCCAAGAAACGATACAAATGCAGGATGAACTCTCGTTTCTTCCTTAAGAGCAAAATTATTTTTCCAACCATTGAAATCAGTATAAACTGGCATTAAAACACATCTGTTAATAATAGCACTAAACATTGATTTAGCACCAGATTTACTGCTTGTGTTTCCTGCCATAACCATTGCACAATTTTTTGGAATTTGGTATCCACGTAATGATCTTTCTGTGAAGAGTTCATATAATAAGCCCATATGAATTGGACTCAATAAGTGTGCATCATCCAATAACCAAACAACTATCGAATCTTTCTTTAATTCAGACATATCATAGAGTGTTTTCATGATGTCTGGAAATGACCAAATGGTTCCTAGAACAGGTTTTCCATTTATCATAATTGTATCGAATTGTGGAATACCACCAGTTTCTTCAATAGGTTTAAGAGCAATGTGTGTTGATACAACACCAAATCCATATTCTTTGCTTAGATAATGAATACTTGCTGTTTTACCACCACCCGGCGCACCACAAATAAATGGAATACCTACATCAATACCTTGTGTTTGTAAATGACAATTCCATAGAACCTCATTAATAACCTCATGTAGAGCTTTTGAATTTTGAGAATCGTTAAACATTTAACCTCCTTGTTAGAATGATTTGATAAACAAAAATGTTATTGTTTCTATTATTTCTATATGAAAATTGTGAATAACAAAAAATAGAGAGCATGAACATGAGAAAACAGATAGTTTCTTTAACAGAACATTTTGCATCTCAAACGTCAGATGTAAAACAAATCTTTGAAGAGTTTGCAAAACCAATTTTAAATAATGTGTTTTTTACGAATCTTGCCGCTCTTCGTTTAGAATCAGATTTTTATGAATTTACAAATGATCGTTGGATGCAAAGACCTACAATTTTTTGTATGGATGTTTATGATGAGCCGCTTTTATATCCAGTGATTATGTTGGTTAATAATATTAAGACATTTTTTGAGTTTACACCAGAGCGTTTTGTACCAACAATTAAGAATCAACGTATTATAATTGCTCCATACAGAACTACAATTAATAAAATATTGAGCACGTCAAAGGTATAATAGTTCAGAAAACTATTAGTGGGGATAGTATCAAATGCTGAATATAAATAAAAAATTTCAACCAAGTTTCTTTTCAAATACGGATGTAAATTCAATTTTGAGTTCGGATGAGCAGAAGATTTTGATTATTGAAAAAAATAAAGGTGGATTGCCCATCTATGATACATTTAATGAGGATTTTAGTAGGTATCTTGATAAGATGCCAGATAATGTTGTTAAAGAGTGTTGTCGAAACCTCTTAAATAAAAATCTCATATATTTGGGAATTGCAAAAGTCAAACCAGATAATGTTATTGTTCGATCTCTTATTACAACTGATGATAAATTTGCTGGGATTATTTTGGATTCTCAACAGCTTGGAATCGATCCGACTACTGGTTCAACGGACTCAATTGATGAATGTGTTTATGCTAGTTATTTTGGGTTTATTAGATCTGCTGTTTTGATCAATAAAAATGAAATCAGACAAAATAAAGATTTACACAAATTGTTATCTACTTATCTTTATTTGTTATTTCTAAAGGCGATAGGATCTGATAAAATATATTCCGAAAAACAAAAATTATTAGTTCACGCATTGTCTATATATATTTATTATAAACACTACCTTAAAGAGAGACATCCTTATATTTTAACAATTCTGGAAAGAGATTACGGGAATTTTATCGGTAAAGAAAATCTCGAAGAGTTCTCGCCGGTACTAGAAAAAATGAAAAATTATACGACACTTAAAGAATTTCCAAAAATGCTTATTGATGCTAAAGTAATTAATGAGTCACCAAATGTTTTAATAATGTCTCTTTTAAGAATGTTAAAACCAATGGGATTTTATTCATTAGTTGGTCCACTAGATTATTTTGTTTCTATGGTTATTATTGCAAAATATCCTATTAATTTTATTAGTGATAAGGTGCCAACAAATAGTAAAATTCAGGATGCGGTAGAAGAAATTATGATGAAATATATAGATAAACTTAAATATGATCTAACTGCTGTCGAAAGATACTAATAAATAAGTAATTTAATTTTTATAGGAGGAAATTGAAATTATGTCATTACCCATTGTTATGTCAAACGATTTTTATCTTGAGGTTGCACGGGGCAATGTAACTGGTTTTGCATCTCGTGAAATTATCGGCACAGTCCCTGCTGTCGCTGGAACTTATGATGTCTGGAATGCCGGTATAGATGCTAACAAAGTCATTACTCAGGTTACTACAGCAGCTCTTCTTTATGTATCTTCTTCTAACGCTGGCGACACTACACAGTCTGTTACCATTACTGGTCTTGATGCTAATTATGATGTTATTACAGAAACAATAGAATTAAATGGTCAAACTCGTGTTACTGGAACGAAAGCATTTCTGCGAGTTAATGGTGTTGAATTGAGTGCTGCTTGTGCAGGTAATGTGTATGTGTATTATGTTAGTGCGGTAACTGGTGGTGTTCCTGATACAAAGTCTAAAATCCAGGCAATGGTTGCCATTGGGGATTTAGTGGCATATAATGCAATTTATACTGTGCCTCGTAATAAGAATTTGTATCTGACTAGTCTTCGTTATGCGTCCGCTGCTTCTACAACTGCACACGGTGTCGTTTTATCTGTTATTCGTAAGATTTACGGTGGATCGAATGTTACAGTTAAGACAATCAAGTATACTGATCTTGGAACCACAAATTATACGGATGCACAGGTGAGTTTTACTGATCAGCCTATTCTGTTTCCTGCTAAGTCTGAATTTAGAGTTCAGTCTGCATTAGCTGGTGGAACAGCAATGGTTATGAATGTTCTTTGTAATTTTATTGAAGAGTCGATTTCTGTGACGCCTTCGACCGTAGATGTTATTGATCGGGCTGCTTATCTTGCTTATCTGGCTGCTGGTTCTCTTACATTGTCCTCTCAGAACTATTGGCTGATTGGTCTTGATGAAGAACCATCTGCGCCACCGTCCACAGTTAATCTGGACGATGTTTTGTGTACCATTACTGGTGCTACAAACTATCGTGTGGCAGCTGATACTAATGTCGTATTCGATCCAGCGTATTTTGTAAGCGGAAAATTAGTTACTACTACAAAGAAAGCAATTGTTACTATCATGCGTTGTGTTGATAGTGGCGGTGGTGTTAAATATGTTTTAGCTCCGGTTAATACTGTTGTTAATATTGGTTCCGGCACCAAGAAAGTCACAAGTATTAGTTATCTTGCATAACTTTTTAATTAAAGAGGAGGGCGCAGCTTATTAAACTTCGCCCTCCTCTTTATTATATTATAATAACAAAAAAAATTATCTTAGTTAGTAAGACCTAATTACTGAAATCACAGAAGAAACTTCAGAGAAAGATTACACGCTCATCAGATGTATTGTTAGTAAAAGCGTTATAGTTCTTTACTCTCTATTTTTTTTGAAAGACTAAACAATAAGAGAGGAATTTAATTGTGACACAGTTGATTGTTACTTATTGTCCACATTGTGGTTCTGATATGATTGGTCATTGGATTGGTAGAGAAAAAGTATTTTATACTTGTAATAAATGTTCATTTCAGTGGGAAGAATTTGCTCCAAGTTTTGTAACCAAGTACTCTGAGAGTAATTAGTAAATAGGGGATAGTATTATGATTTCGTTAATGAATTACTTGAAGCGGCAAGATCTGATTACTGAAACCGCAGAAGAAATTCCAAAGAAAGATTACACATTTATTAGATGTGCTGTTACTAAATTTTTTACAGAAAATCCGAATCCGGATGATGAAGATATTCATGCGTTCGCAGAAAAAATGAAAATATCTCCACACGAGCTAGAAGAAGTAGTATATGAATTACTAACAGCTCTACTCAAAGGTGTGGGTAAACATAAAGAAGTTCCAGTTACTGAATTTGATCCAGAACAGATTAAGATGGGACTTGAAGTTGAAAAAGAACACACTGATTCAGAAGCTATTGCTCAACAGATTGCGAAGGATCATTTGGCTGAGATTCCGGATTACTATACTCGCTTGAAGAAGATGGAAGATGAAGCTAAAGCTAATAAGAAATCGGGTGACTAATTATGTTATTATTGTCTTATTTATTTGAATTTTTTGGGAATGTCAAAACAAGAGCAAATTGATAGAATAAAATCTGAACAAGAAAGATTTAAAAAAGAAAACACATATAATCAAGAATATAATGCAAGAGCAAATAAAATGAGCTCAATTATTTCTGATTTTGAGAAATTAAGTAGAAGACAAGCTACTTTAAAAAGATCAAGTTAAGAGGTATAATCATGATGTCTGTTTCCTATTTATTTGAAGTTGGTCCAAGAGTACTTAACATTGTAGATAATTATATTAGAACTCAGCGAGCTAAAGTTGATCAGGCTTCTAGTAAATCAGATGCAGTTTCTTCTGCTGGTAAATTTGCTCGAGCTTTTGATTTGAGGAAAGCAGTTGAAGCTAAAGTTAATGCAGCAAATGAATCCCCTCTGGAAGGAAAAGCTATGCATTTTCTGGGAATGAGATCTGGTAAAGATCTTGCCGCCGAAAGATGGGATCAATATAAAAGTATTTATAAGAGGTAATCAATTATGATTCCAATCGCTTATTTATTTGAGGCAGCTCGCGCCGATAAAGTAGAAAAGGTCGAGGTCTCTAAAAATTATATAATTCAAGACTTAAAAGATCGACCTCCTAAAGAAGATATTGAAACTTATCGTAGAAAAATTACATATGATAGAGATGGTAATAAACACATTCTTAATCTGGCTATTCTTAAAAACGGCAAAGGTGCTAAGGTCACTTCTGTTTGGCATACTAAAAAAGAGGGTTCGGCAAGATCTATGTTAAATCGTCTAAAAAAGACAAAACCTGAAAAAGTTCATATAAAGGAAATAAATAAACCAGAGGATATGTAATTATGATTTGAATAACTAATTATTTATTTGAGAATGAAAAAAAGATCCTGCTAAACTTGGTGCAGATGAAAAACTCCTTGGTGGAGCTGCTATTATTGGTGGTCTTGGTGCCGGGGCTTTGGGATATTCTAGAAAAAGAACAGCAGAGATTGCTAGGGAAGCTCATGAAGAAGCACTTCAAAGGGAACTTGGAGA
>Ga0116147_1003352_pt1 | contig 15216 bp, 12 predicted proteins | sample AD_JPNHG3_MetaG_FD_89749 | JGI IMG/M metagenome (GOLD analysis project Ga0116147, IMG submission 89749) | Active sludge microbial communities of municipal wastewater-treating anaerobic digesters from Japan - AD_JPNHG3_MetaG | ecosystem: Engineered > Bioreactor > Anaerobic > Digestate | place...
CAAAATCACCCGCAAAGCCCCTCCGCCCTAAAGGGCCCGGTTGGAAGTTCAGGCCGGGTCAAGCCCAAGGCCGATCCGGATCACCAGGGCGAACCATAAAAAAACCGGCAGGATGCCAGGTTCCGCCGCCACCGGACGTTTGTTGATCAAGAAGGGGGTCGTCAGCACCATTAACAGCAGCGAGGCAGCCATCCACCCGCCAAAATTGATCAGCGGCGAATCAAACCAGGCCCACCGCCCCGGCGCGACCGGCCAGCTCCACAGCCCCTGAATTCTCGTGGCAAAGGGCTCCAAGCCCAAATCCACCAGCAGCATCAGCCCCCCCGTCATTCCCATCAGCCACAGCCCATAAAACCGATTCTCCCGCCACGGCCGCAGCAGCATTTCGCCAGTTCCCCGGCTGGCGAAAAAGACCACGATCCAAAGCACCGGGATTGCCAGGGGGATTCCGGCGGGCAGACGGAGCCCCATGCGCTCCGTAAAGACAATCCTCCCGAACGGCAGGCCTGTTGCCGACGAAACCCCATGCAGGAGCCAGACCGGCCCCGCAACCAGAACCAGTGCGGCGAAAACGCTCTGCAAAGGCAGTCGCCGAAGCATGTCCGCCCCCAGCGCGCCAGCCGCCAGCACCAAGAACAGCCCCTCGCCCCACCGCGCTCCTTCCGGCGGCATCAGCCGGCCTCCGGCCCCGCCCGCCAGCAGCCCCCCCAGCACCAGGCAGAGCCCCGCCAGCGCCCACGCTGCAACCGCGGCGGAGGCAACGGGCCGGCGCTCAGGAAGACTCCGGGGTTCAGACAACCAATTGTCCACGGGAGGGAGTCTAGACCCGGAGAAGGCCTTGCGACACTGCTTTCTTCAAATGCGCAAAATGCCTTGTAGGCTGGCCTTGGACCTGCTTTGCTTGCGGCCAACGATAAGGCGTGCACCTATGACACTCGAACAGGCGACAGCCCTGATCCAGAATTGCGCCGGGCAGATGAATGCCCGGTATGGGAAAGTAGTATTCGACGAATGGGCCGTGGTGGCTTTGGCCGCCAACAAGGGCCTTTTGCTGGCCTACATCGGCCCTCGCAAAAACAGCTTTCATCAAAACTTCAACGCCGACATTGGCGCGCTCCGGACCGGTTTGCTGGACCCCCGCTATGACGTCGGCGACTTCGAGTTCGCCCGGCATGGAACCGGCACCGGCTTTGAATCCTTCCTTGTGGTTGGGAAAGGCCTGTTCCTGATCTGCAACAACACTGTCCATTCCATGGACGTCATTGCCAAAGATCCGCACTGGCTCGACGCCCAAATCCCGTTCGTGGAGCTGAGCGAACGGTTCCGGGCTGACCCCCTGACGGTTTCCTAACCCTTCGTTTTCAATTCGGCTTTCGCAACCGCCGCGCGAAGCTTCCCACGGCCATGGCCAAAGCCAGGAGCGACAAAGCCCCCGGTTCCGGCACAGCCAGGAAGTTGGCTCCGATCCAGACGGCCCCTTGTCCGTCGGGAACCGCGGCCGGAAAAACAAAGCCGTTGGGGCCTTCGGCATAACCGCCCAGTTGAATGCGCGTGGAGACACTGAGCGAGCCTCCCACCAGCGGGTCATAAAAACTGAGGAACAGGCGGCCGCTGGGTGAGAAGATGCCCACGTGATAGGTCTCCTGCGGAATGAGCCAGAGGGGCTCGATGGGCGAATAGTAACTGCGATTGACCAGTTGCCCCACCGCCGTCACGGTGTTGGAGCGCAGCAGCGTGCCATCGCTGCCCCACACGCCGACACTGATGGGCCCCTGCTCGACAACCACGTTGGTGAACGCGCCGAGGTGCGTGATGATCACGCCGCCCAGCGGTTTGAAGGTCCAACCGGCGGTGCCATCGTAAGAACCGGTGATGGGCGTCGAGTAGTTCGAAATGGCCTCTTCGGAGGTCCCCTGCGCCAGCGCAGTGCAAGTCATCGCGATGAGAATGAACGGGAGCAGTTTTTTGTTCATAACGTTATGCATGCTACTTTCCTTCGACCTGCGCGGAGTCTTAAAGCCTGCCCTGGTTGAACACAAGGAAAAAAGCCAAAAAAACCGGCCGGTCAAAACCCTTGACAGAAGGCGAGTTGACCGCGACTGTTCGGCAACTTTTTCACAAAGTCATGTCATGGCCGAGTCCACCGTTGAGCCCCTAACGCAGGTCGCTCCCGAGCGCAAACGCGTCTTTGGCCGCAGTTTTTGGACGCTGAACACCATCGAGATGTGGGAGCGGCTGGCGTATTACAACCTGCGGGTGATGGCGCCGATCTACATCATGCAGGCCGATAACCCCGGCGGACTGCATCTCACCGCGGCAGAGAAAGGCTCCATTTACGCCTGGTGGGCCGCCTTCCAGTCCCTCCTGCCCATCGTCACCGGCGGCTTTGCGGACCGGTTTGGGTACAAACGAACCCTGGGTTTTTCGATCACGCTGATGATGATCGGCTACCTGCTGATCGCTTTCATGCGGGACCTTTCGTTCCTCAGCAATTATTGGTCGTTTTTCGTGGCGGTCATGACGCTGGCGACGGGGACGGCGTTTTTCAAACCGAGCATCCAGGGCTCGCTGGCGCACAACCTGACCAAGGAGAATTCGTCGGTTGGGTGGGGGATTTTCTACTGGGTGGTCAACGTCGGCGCCTTTATCGGCCATTACCTGCCTTCGATCCTGCTGACCCTGAGCGCGGCGCTGCCGGGCGTGCTCCAGGCCGAGCCCAATTCAAAGGAAGCCTGGCGGAACCTGTTCCTCGCCTCGGCGGTGTTTACCTCGTTCAATCTCCTGCTCCTGATCACGCTCAAGGACGTGCCGTCGGGAGCCTCCAAGACCGAGTCGGTCTGGCAGGTGCTGAAGCGCACCCTGACCAATATCATGGAACCGCGGCTGCTGGCCTGGATGGCGATCATGTCCTGCTTCTGGCTGATGATGTTTCAGTTGTGGGATTTGCAGCCGAACTTTATCGCCGACTGGGTGGACAGCGGGCCGATGGCGGCCGCGCTGACGTGGCTGCCGGACCCGGTGTATCGGGCGCTGGTGGAACAAACGCCGCGCGGCCCGATGATTCCGCAACAAGTGATTTTGAGCGCCAACGCGTTCTTCATCATCTTGGGAGTGATTGGCGTGGCGTGGCTGACCCGTCGCATGCGCACGCTCTCCGCCATGTTGATCGGGATGTTGCTCGCCACGGCCGGCGTCCTGATCGCCGGGTGGACCGCCAGCGCTTACATCCTGATCTTTGGCATCCTCTTTTTCTCCCTCGGCGAAATGATGACCGGCCCCAAGAAGTCCGAGTACCTCGCGCTGATTGCCCCGCCGGGCAAGAAGGGGCTTTACCTCGGTTACGTGAACATCCCGGTCGGGGTCGGGGTCTATGCCGGCTCGAAAATCGCGGGGTATGTCTATGGGCATTATGGAGAAAAGGCGGTTTTGGCGCTGAAATATCTCGCCGAAAAGACCCCTTTTGGCCAGGCCGCCGGCTGGAACGGCGATGTGACCGCGTTGGAGAGCGTGTTGGGGGTCAAACGCACCGAGGCGATGATCAAACTGCAGGAAGTCACCGGCCTGGATGCGGTCGCGGCGACGCAACTGTTGTGGGATACCTATCATCCCAACGTAAAGGTGTGGGTGCCGTTTGCGCTGGTTGGGGTGGTCGCAGCCATTGCCTTGTGGGTGTTTGGCCGGATGGCCAGACGTTGGGCGGATATGAACGCATAAGGCCGCGGGTATGAGCGTCGAGGAGATCATCGGCTTGAGTCTGGCCCTGCTGGTCATGCTGGTCGGCGTGGCTGGGTGTGTGATTCCGGGTATTCCTGGCACACCGCTGGTCTTGGCGGCGGCGGTTGGCCACCGGCTTTATTTCGGGCAGCACAGCGCCCACACCTGGGTATTGGTAACGTTGACCGGGCTTACCGTCCTTTCGATGCTGGTGGATTATGTGGCGGGCATGGTCGGCGCCCGGAAACTCGGGGCGACCTGGCGCGGAGTGCTGGGGGCGGTGCTTGGCGGTGTCGTCGGACTTTTCTTCAGTTTGCCGGGTATTTTGCTGGGGCCGTTCATCGGCGCCACCTTGCTGGAGTTTGTCGGGGGACGCGAACTCAAGCCGGCCGCAAAGGCCGGCTTGGGCGCCACCCTCGGGCTGCTGGTCGGCGCCGTCGGCAAGGTATCGCTTGCGGTGGCGATGGTGCTCTTGTTTGCGGTCAGCGTAATTTATCGCTCGGGTGGGTGATCAACGGCCAAGCCCAGGGTCATCCCCCAAACCGGCTTCGCGGTCCGGTTGCCAGCCGGCCCGGATTGGTTCACTCTTTCGCCAAACCGAACCCTGTGCAAGGATATCGTCAATGTCGTTACCAGTCTCAGAGTTTAAGCGAGCGGCCATCATCAACACCTTGAGGGGCTGCCAGTTGTTCGCCGGCCTGCCGCCGGAGGATCTGCACGCGATTGCCGAAAGCACGGTGATCAAGACGCTTGATCCCGGTGACTACCTCTTCCGCGAGGGCCAGCCCGCCCAGGGCTTTTACCTCGTCCAAAAAGGGGCGATCAACGTTCACCGCGTGAACGCGGCGGGCAAGGAACAGGTGATCCGCATCTTCCGGGTGGGCGAGTCGTTTGCCGAGGCGGCGCTGGCCACCGCGACGGGCTATCCCGCCGACGCGCGGGCGGTCGAGCCCTCGCAGGTTTTGCTCGTGCAGAAGGCCGGTTTTCTGGCCTTGCTGCGGCAACGGCCGGAGCTGGCGTTGCGCATGCTCGCCAGCATGAGCATTCATCTGCGTTCGCTCGTGGCGCAATTGGAGGATTTGACGCTGAAGGATGTCGAAACGCGGCTGGCAAACTGGCTGGTCAAGCGCTGCCCGGAACCCCTCACCTCCAAGCCCGTCACCATCGAACTGAAAACCACCAAACGGGTCCTGGCCGCCGAGCTGGGGACCGTCAGCGAAACCTTCTCGCGCACGCTGGCGAAGTTTCGCGAGCAAGGGCTGCTGGCCGTCAAAGGCAAAACCGTTACGATTTTGTCCCCGGAACGGCTGCGGGCGTTGCTGCGGAAGAATCTGGGAGAGTAGCTTATGCTGTTGCCCGAGCCCCGCTGCAGAAGACTCTTAATGTCCCGCGTTTTTCGGCCCGGTGGGAAAGGCCGGGTGCGCCGCCGGTGGAGCCTGTGCCTCGGCCTGGCGCTGCTGGCTGTCCCGGCAGCCGCCGCGGCCGGCGAGGCTTCAGCGTCCGCGGCTGCCGCTCCGCTCCTGCCGAATCTCCTCGTTGACTCGCGAGGAAACAGAATTGTCACCCGGACCGCCTGGACCCGGCAAAGAGAGGAGCTGCTCCGACAATGGCGGGAAGTGCTCGGCACCCTGCCCAAACGCAAGCCGGCTTTGGAAACGGAAATCCTCGAAACGGACGAGCAGCCCGGGTTTACCCGGCAGCACATCCGCTACCAGGTCGAACCGGGCGTGAACAGCGACGGTTACCTGTTGCTGCCGGCCGGGCGGAAGGGCCTGGGCCCCGCGGTCGTCGTTTTTCATCCGACCACGCCCTTTGGACCGCGGGGTGTCGCGGGGCTCGAGCCAAGCTATGAGGAAGCCAAGTGGCAGGGGGTCCACCTCGTGCAGCGCGGTTACGTGGTTTGGTGTCCCCGGAACTATATCAATACCGAAGGCGCCGATTGGGCCGGCAACGCCTCGCGGGTGAAGCAGCGGCATCCGGACTGGACGGGCATCACCCGCATGGTGTGGGACGCCATCCGAGCCGTGGACTTTTTGGAGTCCCTGCCCCAGGTGGACCCGAAGCGAATTGGCTGCCTGGGGCATTCGCTGGGGGCCAAAGTGGTGCTCTACGCGATGGCTTTCGACCCGCGTTACCAAGCCGGCGTGTCCTCGGAAGGCGGCATCGGCCTGCGCTTCAGCAATTGGGATGCGGTCTGGTATCTGGGACCTCAAATCCGCAAGGCGGATTTCAAGCTGGAGAACCACACAGTGCTGGCCTTGGTTGCGCCCCGGCCGTTTCTCCTGATTGGCGGGGATTCCGCCGACAGCGACAGGAGCCTGGCGTTTCTCGACGCCGTGAGGCCCGTGTATGACCTGTGGGACGCCGGCAACCGACTGCAATGGCTGAATCACCGCCAAGGGCACCGCTACCCCGCCGAGGCGCGGGCCGCCGCCGAGGCTTTCCTGGACCAATACCTCAAGCCGCGGTGATGGGGCCGGTTCACATCCTCAATCAACTTGGTGACGCCGCCGCAGACATCAGCGTGGCGGGCGACGCCCTGCCCCATTTCGCACCGTTGCCAAGGGATTTCTACCTCCCGTCGGCTGAAGAGGTCGCCCCGCGCCTGCTCGGGCACTGGCTGGTGCGAAAGACACCGGCCGGCTGGTGCGGCGGGCTCATTGTCGAAACCGAGGCCTATCTTGCCGACGACCCGGCCTGCCACGGCGCGCCCGGACCGACCGCGCGCAACCGGGTCATGTTCGGCCCGCCCGGCTTTGCTTATGTTTACCTCATCTACGGCTGCCATTTTTGCGTCAACGCGGTGTGCCAGCCCGAGCACACGGCTGAAGCGGTCCTGATTCGGGCCGTGACGCCGGATTTCGGAATTCCCCAGATGCGCAGGCGCCGGCCGGGACATGACCTTGACCGCTTGACCAACGGCCCGGGCAAACTCTGCCGCGCGATGGCCATTGACCGCAAGTTGGACGGGGCCGACCTTTGTGATCCGTCCAGCCCGTTGCTGATTGCGGCCAATCCCGAAGCGGAAAAGGTCGTCGCCACGCTGGGCCCGGTGCGGGTGAGCTCTCGAATTGGCATTTCTCGCGCGGTCACCCTGCCCTTGCGCTTCTACCTCGACCAAAGTCGCCATGTCTCCAACCGCCGGCTGGGGCGGCGGCGCGCGGCCGGGCAGCGGCCGGGCGTTGGTCTTTGAGTCCGGCCGAATAAGGGCGGGCAGGGTTTGGAGAACCGCGCGATGCGGCATTGAGCAGCAGCCGCGGAGGGGAGCCCGGCGCGGCCCGGAAAGTGGAGCCAACTCCACTTGGCGGTGACTGAACTGCGGCTGGCGTGAATTTCAGGCCGTTCCAGGCAGAATCAAAAGCGGGAAAAACGTCCAGCCGCCGTCCCAAGCACGGTTTAACCGTTGAGGGGCCAGCCTTCGCGGTATTTGCGGCCGAGCAGCCGGTTGGCCTCTTCGGAATCCGTGACGCGGCCGGCAACGGGATCGTATTTGATTTTCCTGCCGACCCGATAGGCCACCAGTCCCAGCATCATCATCTCGGTCATTTTGCCGTTGTAGTCGAAGTTGCAGGCGGTTTGGAGGTCGCCCTTGCAGGCGTTGATCCATTGCTTTTGAAAATCGCCCAGCGGCGGAATCAACTGGTCTTTGGGGCGCGGTTTATAATGGGTGAAATCGGCGTTGCGAAGGGGGTAAAGCAGCCGTTGGTTGAAGCCGGCGACCAGACAGCCCTTGCTGCCTTCAAACAGAACGCCGTGATCAATCTCATTGAGATTAATAAACTTGGCCGGCGAGTCAGGCATGGCGCCGCCTTGGTACCAGGAACAACGGATTTCGCCGCGCCACGAATTGGCGGGCAGGTCGAAATGCATGGCCAGTTTCACGGGCGTCACCTCGGGATTGAAGGGGTCGCCAGCGGCCTCGGCGCTGAGCGGCAGATCGGCGTCCAGCGCGTTCCACGCCAGGTCCATGGTATGGTTTCCCATGTCGCCAACCTGGCCGGTGCCGAAATCCCAATACATGTTCCAGGAAAGACAATTCATGCCCGGCCCGCCCTTGAAGTAACCGGGGTTGTAGGGATGAAATGGCGACGGTCCAATCCAAAGGTCATAATGCAGGTGCGGCGGCGGATCGCCGGCGGCCGGGAGGTAGCCGTCACGGGGCAGCTTGCGGTTGCCCCAGGCCGAGACTTCCTGCAGGTCGCCAATCGCGCCGTCCAGAACCCATTCCCGCACGCGGTTGAAGTTCTCCAGCGCGTGGCGCTGGGTGCCGGCCTGCGTCGCCACCTTGTTGCGCCGCTTCAAGTAATTGGCGCGGACGGCGCGCACCTCCTCGACGCTGATCCCGATTGGTTTTTCCATGTAAACATGCAGGTCGCGATTGAGGGACCAGTTGGCGATGTGGGCGTGGGTGTGGTCGGCGCTGCAACAGACGACGGCCTGGATGTCTTTTTGCTCGAGCATCCTGCGCCAGTCGAAGTACGTTTTGGCTCCGGGGAACCGCCGGGCCCCGAATGCCAGATGGTTTTCGTCAACATCACACAAGGCGACCACGTTTTCGCTGCTGAGGCCGTTGAAGTGCGCCTCGCCCCGCCCCCAGGTGCCAATCAGGGCAATGTTGAGCTTGTTGGACGGCGCATCAGCGCCGAAAAGCGAGGTTTTGGGCAGGATTAATCCGGCGGTGCCGGCCAGGGTCATGGATTTGAGGAAGTGGCGACGTTTCATGGCACCGCATGTTGCGGGGCGCCAGGCCGCGGGTCAAGACCGTGGACAGCCTCAAGGTCATGGCCAATCCGGACGGCGCGCTAGTCTCACAAAATATTCTTGTTGCGTTCGCGCGGCTGGTGGAGGAACCTCTCTACTGTCGGCAGGCGTTGGTATTCGGTTCAACCTTTGGTTCGGATTATGAAACGTCTCGCAAAGTTGAGTTTCCGGCCGGTTCTATGCGCCACCCTTCTGGCGGCGACCCCCGCCCTGGCCCAGAAGGAGCAATGGCTCGAGTATCACACCAGCCGGGAGGAACAGGGCTACCGCTGGCTCGAGCTGACCACCAATCCGCCGCCGCAGGTCGCGCTGCCGAAGCTGACCGGCCAGCCGTGGTTCGCGCGGTGGTCTTCGCCGCTGGATGGCGGCCGGGAGCGCTGGCTGTGCCTGGACCGGGCTGAAAAGGGGCTATTTCCCAACAAGGCCTACTTTGACACGAACGGCAACGGCCGTTTGGACGATGATCCGCCGTCAACCCCGAGCCGTTCAGACGAATACTCGGTCTATTTCAATCCCCTGAAGGCCGTGTTCAAAGGCGAGGACGGCCCCATCGCCTACCACATCGTTCTTCGCTTCATGAAGTACAGCGATGACACGGTGCGGCTGCTCGCCTCCTCGGGGGGCTACTATGGGGGCCTGGTCGAGATTGGCGGCAAGAAACGCCGGGTTCAATTGATTGATGGCAATGTGAACGCCACCTTCAACGACCGCGGAACGTCACCCGGCGACTGCGACCGCATTTTGATTGAGAAAGACGACGCGGGCGAGCGGTATCTGGGCAGGATGATCGAAGTGGACGGGCAGTTTTACCAGATCGAGGTGGCCCGGGACGGCGCTTTTCTCAAGCTGCAGAAAGCTGAGAACCTGCAGTTCGGCAAAGTCCAGGTGGCGGAGTCGTTGTCCCAATTCATTGCCTTCGGCGAGAACGGCCACTTTGTCCGCAAACCGCAGAAGGGTGAGTTCACCCTCCCGGCGGGGAAGTACTTCGTCAACCAGTGGACCATCAACCGAAAGGACAAGAGTGGCGCTTCCTGGGAATTGATGGGTTACGGCATCCCGGACGCGGCGGCTTTCGAGGTTTCGGCCGGTGCGCCGGTGAAAGTCGCCGCTGGCGAACCGATCCGCACCCGCCTCAGCGCCACCACGCGGACCAACCAGGTCAGTTTCAGCCTGAGCTTTCTCGGGCCGCTGGATGAGAACATCCAAATCCTGCGCGGCAACCAGCGCCCGGCCGGGCCGCGCCTGGCCCTGGTCAGCCGCGACCAGTCTTTCCGGAGCACGAACAGGTTCGAGTTTGGCTGAGGCGGGGTGTGCACGCTCTCATGGCGAGAGCCCAAAACGGCGAAGCGTCCCCTGATTGCCAGCGTGTCCTTTGAAAGCCCGTTTCAGGTGCTGATGCCGCGTCCGCTGACGCTCCAGCCCGAGGGCCGCAAGCCGCCGGATTGGGGGCCGGTCGTGCGCGTGGAAGCCGTTCGCGTCGGGGACAAACCCGATCCGGTTGCGCTGGAGAGGCTGGCTCGCAAGAAGGGCCTGGGGGATCCGGACCGCGACGGTTTGCCGGAGCACGACAACAGCGCCCGGAACGCCTGGCGGGCCGATCTTGCCTCCGATCTGGTTTTGGAGTTCGAGCTGCCGGAACCGGTGCCTTTGGCTGCGATGCAGGTGTGGAACTATAACAGCGAGTGGGACACCGCCCACGGCGTTCGGCAAGCCTCCGTGGCCGTCTCCGTTGATGGCTCCCGCTGGCAGACCATTCTGGCCGACCAAGCCTTTGCCGAGGCCGAAGGGCGCGCCGACTACGATGAGCCGATTGTTCTGGACCTGAAAGGAGTCACAGCCTGGAAGGTGCGTTTGCAGAACCTCAGCCCGTGGTCAGGGGACAAAGTCGGCCTGAGCGAAGTGGTGTTTCACCAGTCCGGCGGGCCGCAACCCGCGCCCGCCCTGCCCGAGGATGGCGGGCGCTGGGTGGGGATTGCCCAACCCAGGCTCGAGTGGCTTGCCGGGACTGGCGCGTCAGAATACCGGGTCTGGCTCGGCACCGACCCCAAACAACTGAACGAGTTGGGGCGCACGAAGGAAACGCGGTGGGCGGCGCCCAAACTCGCGCCCAACTCAACCTACTACTGGCGGGTGGACGCCGTCGGCCCGGACGGAGCCGTTGTGGCCGGCCGCACCGCCCGCTTTCACACCACGGGCATGGTGGGCTGGTGGAAGCTGGATGAAACTGGAGGTGCCACGGCCGCCGATGCCAGCGGACTGGACCACGCCGGCCGGGTCGTGGGCAAGCCCCGCTGGGCTCCAGGCGGGGGGCGCATCGGCGGCGCCATGGAGTTCGACGGCGCCGAAACCTTCATCAACTGCGGTCGGGGGCCGGCGCTGGAATTCCGGGACGCCATGACGGTCGCGGCCTGGATCAAGGTCCGCGAGTTCAACAAGCCGTGGCAGGCGATTGTGACCCAGGGCGACCGCACCTGGCGCCTGCAACGCGACAACGAAACCAGCAAAGTGATGTTCGCGATCAACGGGGTCAAAGGCGCGCAGGCCGATTCACAAGAACCCGCCCGGGTCGCGTCGAAACGCCGCCTGGATGACGGCCAGTGGCACCACGTGGCCGCGCTCTACGACGGCCAGAGACTCGCTCTTTACGTGGATGGCCTCCTCGAGGACTCGCTTCCCGCCTCGGGAACCATCGCCGCGGACGATCAACCCGTGATGATCGGCTGCAACCCGGCCGCGTACGCCCGGCGGTTTAACGGCTGGATTGACGACGTGCGGCTTTACGGTTACGCCCTCGGCGAGGACGAAATCAAGGCTCTGGCGCGGGGAACGACCGAGCAGGCTGCGCGGTAAGGCAGGCTTCCAACGATGGACTAAAGACTCCGGATCAGGCCCCATGAACGTGTTCCATTCTCCCTTCTTCAGGCTGCCCCCTTCCCACCCGGGGCTGCTGCTGGCCGCCGGCTTTTGGTGCGCCGCGGCGGCGGCTCCGCTGTCCACCACCGTGGTTGTAACCGACAGCGAGGGCCGGCCCGTGGCCGGCGCCATAGTCAAGCAATACCGGCTGCTGGAGACGTTCGAAGCCCCCGATGAACCGCCCCGGCTGGAAGCCACCCGCACCACCGATGCCGCCGGTGCGGTCGTTCTCCAGACCGAGACGGAGGGTGAGCTGACGCTGGTGGCGGAAAAGACGGGGCTGGCGACGGCCTGGCGTGCCTGGCCGGCGTCGGCCGACCGCCGTGATTCGACCAACGAAATCGTGCTCACGGCGGCCCAGGCCATTTCCGGCCGGGTGCTCGACCCGGCCGGCAAACCGATTCCGGACGCGCTGGTGTATGTGGCTTACGCCACGCGCCCCATTAAACGCGGCGTGTCAACCTCTTGGGCGACGCTGCCCCGCCATCTGGCGCGGCAGCTTTTCGCCAGCCGTAGTCGCGCCGATGGCCGCTTCGCGATTACCGGGCTGCCTGAGGAGGTGTCATTGGATTTGGGCGTTTTGAAACCGGGACTGGCCCTCGATCGGGTCGAGCGCAGCCACGTCGGACCCGGCACGCTCCAGTTTCAGGCGGGGGAAACCAACGTGACCCTTCAGCTCGTCACCGCCGGCGCCCTCGAGGGACGCGTGGTTCGGGAAGACACCGGCGCGCCGCTGAGCTTTGCGCGCGTCTTCATTGCTGAACCCGGCTTTGACGCGCCGGCCATTCCCCTGACCGGAGCTGACGGCATCTTCCGCATCCACGACCTGGCTCCCGGGGACTACCGGCTGCGCGCTGCGGTTGGCACCAACGAGTTCAAGGACTTTTGCTGCGAGGAAGTCCTCGCCACGGTGATGCCGGGAGCCACCAACCGCGAGGTGAAACTGACCGCCACCCGCGGCGGTGTCTTTTCGGTTTCCGTTGCCGAAGAGGGCAGCGGCAAGCCGCTGGCCGGCATCCAGGTTCATGCCACGGCTTCCTCCGCCGATGCCACGGCCAAAACGTCCCCCGAAGGTTTCGCCCATCTCCGTCTGCCGCCCGGCGATTATTACCTGTATGCTTCGGGCAGGAATCTTGGCCGCGACCAAACGCGCGCCTCGCTCGAGACTGGCGAAACCAACCAGGTCAAGCTCACCCTGCGGCCCATGCCAAAAATCACGGGGCGTGTCCTGGACCCCGAGGGCAAACCCGCGTCCGGGGTCAGCATCGGCCTGTTCCCGACCCAGGAAACCGACAACCAGACGGATGCCCAGGGGCGGTTCACCGTCGTCTGCGACCTGGAGCGCTATGGGGGCATGCCGGACCTGACGCCGCTGCTCATCGCCCGCGACCCCGCGCGTGACCGGGCCAAAGTCGTGGAAGTGGAAGAGGGCGCCACCAACATCACGGTGACCCTCGAGCCCGCTCTGCGACTGACGGGCAAAGTCACCGACAGTGACGGCAAACCGCTTCCCAACGCCCAGGTCACGCTCATGTTCCTCACCGAGCGGATGGGGGCCCCGCTCGGCCCGCCGGTCATGGCGGCCTCCGATGGCGGTTATGAGATCGGCGGCGTTCCGGCCGGCCGGCGCTACGCTGTTTCAGCCTCCGCCAAAGGGTACGGCAGCGCCACCCTCAACCTGGACGCCGACGTCACCGCCACCAACCGGCTCGCCCTCGACCCTTTGAAACTGTCGGTGGCGAACCTTCCGCTGGCCGGAGTAGTGGTGGACGCGGACGACAAGCCCGTTGCCGGCGCCCATCTGTGGTCCTACGGCGAGAACCAGCCGCAACTCAGCGGGCGCACCGATTCGAAGGGCCGGTTTTCGTTTCGCAACGTCTGCGCCGGGCCGATTCAGATTTCGGCCAGCAGCCCGCGGGGCGGCGGGCACGGCTCGGTCACCGCCGAGGGTGGCGATACCAACGTCACCATCCAGCTTGGCATGTCCAGCTCCGCCATTTCCTCGCGCGGTTCGTCAAAAATCTCCGGCACGGTCATCGGTCCTGATGAGAAACCCGTTCCGAAGGTCCGGGTCTCCATCTTCCCCTTTGGTTCAGGGGAAAAGCTCACGGACGCAGCCGGGCGGTTCACCCTCCTCGTGGATTTGAATCGTTTCAGCGGCATCTCGGACGTCCCGACCGTCGTCATCGCCCGTGACGTGGCTGGCAACCTGGCCGCGGCGGTCGAGGTCGAGCCTGGGGCCACCAACGCGCAGGTCAAGCTCGAACCGGCCCTGACGGTCGCCGGACGCGTCGCCGACGAAAAAGGCGGTCCAATCAACAATGCCCAGGTCTCGGTCATGCTGCGCACGGAACGCTTCGGCAGCAGCCTTGGCATGCCCGCCAAGACCGATGCGGAAGGGCAATTCGAACTGAAGGGGCTTCCCGCCGGCCGCCGCTATTCCATCACCGCCTCCGCCCGGGGGTTTGGCCAGGACTCCCGGAACGTCGAACCCGCCGACACCCCCGGCCAGCGCCTCGAGCTTGACCCCTTGCAGCTTCCCGTCGCGGATCAGCGCATCGCGGGGGTGGTCCTGGACGCCGATGACAAGCCGGTCGCTCGCGCCTGGATTTATGCTTACGGCGACAAACAGCCGCACGTCAACACCCAGACCGACGCCAAAGGCTGTTTCAAACTCGACCAGATCGTCCCCGGTCAGGTCCGCCTTTCCGCCAACACGTCGCAAGGCGCCTATGGCAGCGCCCTGGTCGAAGCCGGCGACACCAATATCACCCTCCGGGTCACTGCCAGCGGGCGGCGCATGCCCTTCACACCGGCCACCGTCAAGCTCGCCGGCAAGCCCCTGCCCGAGCTGGCTCCACTGGGTCTGAGCGCCGGGGACGTGCCTGCCGACAAGCCCGTGCTGGTCTTGCTGCTGGATGCCGAACAACGTCCCTCCCGTCGCGCCTTGCGCCTCATTACCGAGCAAGCCGAGGCGCTCAAGCAGAAAGGCCTGGCTGTCGTCATCATCCAAGCCGGCATGATGACTGACGAAGCCTTCGCCGCGTGGAAACAAGACAGCGCCCTCCCCTTCCCGGTGGCGCGGTTTCAGGACAATCCGGATAAAGCCAAAGCTTCGTGGGGCGCCGCCGCGCTGCCCTGGCTCATCCTCACCGACAAAACCCGCAAGGTCATCGCGGAAGGCTTTGCGCCGGATGAGTTGTCTTCGCGCCTCGAAGCGTTGTCCCAATAGCCGGTTTCCCTCAGCAGAAGACGCCCTACAACAGGCGTTGTCTGACCCACCTCACGTACCAACAAAGCCGTACATCTGTCCGTACATACCTACAAATGTGCCGGTACAAGTACGTCATCTATACGACTCCGTTACCGTCCAACCCCTCAGGTTATATTAGGCGGCCCCGGCGCAAGCCACTTTTTCTTGAAAAAAAACCCACTTCACCGCCTTGACACTCACGCGCTGCCCCCCACTGCCGCCCAGACCGCGACCCGTTCCTGGCGTCCCTCCAAGCCCGTTAAGCAGGCCGCGGCAGAGCCGTTCGATTCCCTCTTGTCGCCATGAACACCTCAACGAGAATTGTTACAAATCCGCCCCACTTTTTACAAAAAGAGCCCGCCTCAAGCCACCGAAAAAAGTGAAAAAATCACTTGGTGAACTTGACGTCCTCACCTAAATGGCTTACCTAAAGCACAGCAGTTTTCGACTGGCGTGAGGCCCTGAGCCTCGGAGCAAACTGAAACGCCGCAAGGCGCAGTTCGCTCACAGGGTGAGTTTACCCTTTGTCTGAAGCGCCATAACACGCTTCGCTCAGCTCTTTGACAGCGCGGCTC